>OLSM01002137.1_pt1 | contig 13231 bp, 12 predicted proteins | sample 1672721 | NCBI WGS metagenome assembly OLSM01 (sample SAMEA3136717, study PRJEB25190) | human gut metagenome | reverse complement strand
GCAGATATTTTCATACCTGCTTTTCATTGACTACACCCAAAGTTCAGAAAGAACCTATGATGGGGGTAGTCACACTATTTTTTTACAAATTTTCAGGTATCCCCTGGGTACATATCCCCTAGGGGTTATCCCCCTAAGTAAAGGATGCCGATTGTTTCTTTATAATAAGAAGTTATGCCATCTATAATAGACAGGAAAAAACCCTAGACGGGGCTTCACCTGTCCTTTATCGGTATCGGGGCGTACCGAATCTTTAGAAGGATGACAGGCTCCTATACGGCAGGAGGCATCGCAGGCATCCTGCTTCTGGTCCTATACGTCATGATGATCGGGGTTACGATATCCGCTGTCCGTGCTTTGGTCATGTTCTTATTCCGGGTGGGCGCGGATATGACGGGACGGCATTATGACCCGCCTACGGCACTTGCGGCAGCAGCGGCGGCTGTCCTTTTATGGAGGCCGCTTAGCCTGTATGACGGAGGCTTCTGGCTGTCCTTTGGAGCGGTATTTGCCATGATCATCGTCCTCCCCATCTTCAAGGGGCTGCCAGTGCAAGGCTTCTGGGCAAGCGTGAGCATCAACCTTACGATACTTCCTGTCATGTTATTCTATTTCTTTGAATTTCCGCCCTACTCCCTACTTCTGAACCTGTTCGTAATTCCCTTGATGTCTGCCATGCTGTTTTTGGGCTTGCTGGGAAGCGCTGCGTATGCGGCAGGTATTCCCATAGCCGTCTTTGGGCTTCGAATCTGCAAGGTAATTCTTTGGCTTTATGAGAAATGCTGTGAGATTGGCATGGGCATACCCGGGGCGCGTATGATTGCAGGAAAGCCCCGACTGTGGCAGATCGCGGCTTACTATATCCTGCTGGCGGCAGCCCTGGTATTCCTTAGGCGGCTGCGCCGGAAAGAAATAAAGAAAGCCTCCGGGATGGAAACTGCGGGCAGGATAAGAATCATGCCATTGCTTGCCCTTGCCGCCGGAATTTTCATACTGACATTTCGGTTCGGAGAAGAAGGAAGACTGTCGGTGACGATATTGGATGTAGGGCAGGGAGACGGGATATTCATCCAAGGTCCAGCTGGCGGCACCTATCTGATTGACGGAGGAAGCAGCGATATAAAGAAGGTAGGGCAATACCGGATAGAGCCGTTCCTCAAATCCCGCGGAGTGGGGAGGTTGGACTATGTCCTGATATCCCACGGCGACAGTGACCATATGAACGGCGTGAAAGACCTTATTGAGCGCAGAAAGATCGGCATAGAGATCGGCACCCTGGTACTGCCGATGCAGGAGGCGTGGGATGAGGCCCTTTGCAGCCTTGCCGATATGGCGCGCCAGGCAGGGATACAAGTGGCGGCGATCGGGCCGGGACAAGGCATCCAGGAGAAGGAGGCGGCCTTATCCTGCATCCAGCCGGCAAAAGGGGATGAGATCCAGCCAGGCAATGAAGCGTCCATGGTCCTGGCCCTTTCAAGCGGGGAGTTTGATATGCTGCTTAGCGGGGACGTGGAAGGGAAGGGGGAAGAACTGCTGACTGAACGCCTGACAAAAACGGAGCAGGCCCGGACTTGGGAGGTGCTGAAAGTGGCGCACCATGGGTCCAGAAATTCTACGAGCGAACGCTTCCTTCAGAGTGTTCAGCCGGCATTTGCCATCATATCCGCAGGGGAGCAGAACCGCTATGAACATCCTCATCAGGAGACGCTTGTTCGTCTTAAAGAAAGGGGAATAAAGATCTATTCTACCCAGGACAAAGGCGCGGTTATGATAGAGGTCAAGGATGGAAAAATGACCATCTACTGAAAATTGGAAAATCTGGGGTAGAAAAAATAGTTTTCTTATACCAGACTGGTAGTTGAATTTGAGGGAAAAAAACAGTATACTTCTAAGAAGAGATGAAAACAGACAGATAGGAAAAGAGGGAATTAAAAATGACTTATGAAGAAGTATTAAGCAATGCCAAAACTTGTATGGGAGAATTCTGCAAGGCCTGTCCGGTATGCAATGGCAAGGCGTGCAGCAACAAAGTGCCGGGACCGGGTGCAAAAGGAAGCGGGACGGTGGCAATCCGCAACTATGACAAGTGGCAGGAACTGTGTATTAATATGGATACTATCTGCGAGAATAAACCGGTGGATCTGACCTCTGAGATTTTTGGCAGAACATTCAAGTATCCAATCTTTGCGGCACCGATTGGCGCCATGAAGCTTCATTATGGAGACAAGTATGATGATCTGGAATATAATGATATCCTGGTGTCTTCCTGCGCGGACGCGGGAATTGCGGCATTTACCGGAGACGGAACCAATCCGGCGGTAATGGAAGGCGCGACCAGGGCGATCAAGCAGAAGGACGGAAACGGCATTCCGACCGTAAAGCCATGGGATATCAATACGCTGAAAGAAAAACTTGCGATGATCAAGGATGCAGGATCTTTTGCAGTGGCTATGGATATTGACGCGGCAGGGCTTCCATTCCTCAAGAATCTGACCCCTCCGGCAGGAAGCAAGACAGTGGAAGAACTTCGCGAGATCGTGAAGGAGGCAGAAGTGCCATTTATCATCAAGGGCATCATGACGGTAAAGGGCGCGCTGAAGGCAAAAGAAGCCGGAGCGGCAGCCATCGTCGTATCCAATCATGGCGGGCGCGTGCTTGACCAGTGCCCGGCTACGGCAGAGGTGCTGGCAGAGATCGCCGATGCAGTGGGAAATGATATGAAGATTCTGGTGGACGGCGGCATCCGTTCCGGCGTGGATATCTTTAAGGCATTGGCGCTTGGCGCGGATGCGGTGCTCATTGGACGTCCGTTCGTAACCGCGGTATATGGCGGAGGCGCTGAAGGGGTTGCTGCCTATACGGCAAAACTGGCGGCAGAACTGGAAGACACTATGGCAATGTGCGGCGCGCATAGCCTTTCTGAGATATCCAGAGATATGGTAAGGTAATGAAAAGTTTAAACGAAGATATTAAGACAGGACAATTCAAGCAGGCCTACCTCCTCTATGGGGAGGAGGCCTATTTAAAAAAGCAGTATAAGGATAAGCTTACAAAAGCCATGCTTCCGGAAGGCGACACCGTGAACTATGCTTATTATGAAGGGAAAGGCACGAACCCGGCGGAACTGATTGATCTGGCTGAGACAATGCCGTTTTTTGCGGATCGCAGGCTGATCGTGGTGGAGAATTCTGGCTTCTTTAAGAATGCGACTCCGGAACTTGCGGATTATATTAAGAATATGCCAGAGACGGCATGTTTTCTTTTTGTGGAAAGCGAAGTAGACAAGCGGGGCAAGATGTACAAGTCCGTCAAGGACAAGGGACGGGCCGTGGAGATGGGACGTCAGGACGAAAAGACGCTTCTGTACTGGCTGGCCGGGATGGTTAAGAAGGAAGGAAAGCAGATCAAAGAGTCCACAGCCCGGTATCTGGTGGCCAAGACCGGGACGGATATGGAGAATCTGGAAAAAGAGATGGAAAAACTCTTCTCCTATACGCTGGGACAGACGGAGATTACTGTCCAGGATGTAGATGAGATCTGCACCACGCAGATTACCAATAAGATCTTCGATATGGTGGAAGCAGTAGCCACAAAACAGCAGAAGCGGGCGCTTCATTATTATTATGACCTGCTGGCGCTGAAAGAGCCTCCTATGCGGATTCTGTACCTGCTCTCCCGCCAGTTCAAACTGCTGATGGAAGTGAAGGATCTGTCGGGGCGCGGCTATGAGAAGTCGCAGATCGCGAAGACGGCAGGCCTTCACCCGTTTGTTGCAGGCAAGTATATAAAGCAGTGCCACAGCTTCTCCAAAGAAGAACTAAGAAGCATTATAGAAGATGCAGCGAATATGGAAGAAATGGTGAAGACCGGGCGGCTGAACGACAGGATGAGCGTGGAACTTTTCATTGTAAAATATAGTTCCCCGTGATATACTGGACGCATGGCAGCGGGCAGGACAGGCAGGTGCCTTCATAAGTATGTCCGCTGGAACTTTGAGAAATATACAGCTAAGGGGAAGGATATAAGTGGCAGGAATAGATCAAAGCAGAATTCGTAATTTTTGTATTATCGCGCATATCGATCATGGAAAATCTACGCTGGCAGACAGAATCATAGAGAAGACAGGCCTTCTTACCAGCAGGGAGATGCAGTCCCAGGTACTGGATAACATGGAATTGGAACGAGAGCGGGGCATTACCATCAAGGCCCAGGCCGTTCGTACCGTTTATCAGGCCAAGGATGGGGAGGAGTATATCTTCAATCTTATTGATACGCCGGGACATGTAGACTTTAACTATGAAGTATCGAGAAGCCTGGCAGCCTGCGACGGTGCCATTCTCGTGGTGGACGCGGCCCAGGGGGTGGAGGCTCAGACCCTTGCCAACGTCTATCTGGCGCTGGACCACGATCTGGATGTGATGCCGGTGATCAACAAGGTAGATCTGCCAAGCGCAGAACCAGAGCGCGTTATCGAAGAGATCGAAGACGTGATCGGCATTGAGGCGGCGGATGCGCCGCAGATATCGGCAAAGACAGGACTGAATATAGACCAGGTGCTGGAGCAGATCGTGGAGAAGATCCCTGCGCCCCAGGGAGACCCAAAAGCGCCTCTTAAGGCGCTGATATTTGATTCCCTGTATGATTCCTACAAGGGCGTCATTGTCTTCTGCAGGATTAAGGAAGGCAGCGTAAAGAAAGGCACGCCGATTCAGATGATGGCAACGGGTGCAAAGGCGGAAGTCGTGGAAGTAGGCTACTTCGGAGCCGGACAGTTCATTCCTTGCGACGAGCTGAATGCCGGAATGGTTGGCTATATTACTGCAAGCCTTAAAAATGTGAAGGATACGCGGGTAGGCGATACCATCACAGATGCATCCCGGCCATGCGACAAGCCTCTGCCAGGCTATAAAAAGGTCAATCCTATGGTGTACTGCGGCATGTATCCGGCGGACGGGGCGAAGTACCCGGATCTTAGGGACGCGCTGGAGAAACTGCAGCTCAATGATGCATCCCTGCAGTTTGAACCGGAGACATCCATAGCGCTGGGCTTCGGATTCCGCTGCGGCTTCCTGGGGCTTCTGCATCTGGAGATTATCCAGGAGCGTCTGGAGAGAGAGTATAATCTGGATCTGGTAACCACGGCGCCGGGGGTTATCTATAAAGTATACAAGACCAACGGGGAAGTGATCGAACTGACGAATCCGTCCAATCTTCCTGACCCGTCGGAGATCGAATATATGGAAGAGCCAATGGTAAAGGCAGAGATTATGGTGACTTCCGAGTTCATCGGCGCGATCATGGATCTGTGCCAGGAGCGGCGCGGCATCTATGAAGGAATGGAGTATATTGAAGAAACCCGTGCGGTGCTTCGGTATCATCTGCCCTTGAATGAGATTATCTATGACTTCTTTGATGCACTGAAGTCTCGTTCCAGAGGCTATGCCTCTTTTGATTATGAGATGGACGGCTACGTGCAGTCGAATCTGGTGAAGCTGGATATTCTGATCAACAAGGAGGAGGTAGACGCCCTTTCCTTCATTATTCACGCGGATACGGCTTACGAGCGGGGCCGCAAGATGTGCGAGAAACTGAAGGAAGAGATTCCGAGGCAGCTCTTCGAGATCCCGATCCAGGCGGCGATCGGTAGCAAGATTATAGCAAGAGAGACGGTAAAGGCTATGCGAAAGGACGTGCTTGCCAAGTGCTATGGCGGTGACATCAGCCGGAAGCGAAAACTTCTGGAGAAGCAGAAGGAAGGCAAGAAGCGCATGCGGCAGGTAGGCAACGTGGAGATCCCGCAGAAAGCCTTTATGAGCGTATTAAAGTTGGATGATAAATAATGAGGCCATTAGAATTATATATTCATATTCCATTTTGCATCAGTAAATGTAAATATTGTGATTTCCTGTCCGCGCCCTCGAAAGAGGGGGAGCGGCAGGAGTATGTGAAAAGCCTTTGCAAGCGGATCCGTTCTTACAGGACGCTGGCAGAGGCTTATCATGTTGTAAGCATATTCATAGGAGGAGGGACCCCCTCCCTCCTTGTTCCGGCACAGGTATTCTCCATATTTGATGCGGTACGGGAGACGTTCATGGTGGACAAGGATGCGGAGATCACCATTGAGATGAATCCGGGAACGGTATCCCCGGAGAAGCTGATCGCATATCGCCAGGTGGGAATCAGCCGCCTGAGTATCGGACTGCAGTCCGTCCGAAACGAGGAGTTGAAGGTCCTGGGAAGAATCCATACATTTGAGGATTTTCTTCATACCTACGAGATGGCAAGAAGAGAAGGATTTGGAAATATCAATATTGACCTGATGTCCGGGATACCGTTCCAAACCCTGGACGGATGGAAGGAAAGCCTGGAAAAGGTGGCAGGCCTTGGGCCGGAGCATATATCCGCCTACAGCCTGATCATCGAAGAGGGAACGCCTTTCTATGAGCGCTACCGGGATGCGAGGCATGAGGAAGAACTGCCGGATGAGGAGACAGAACGCCAGATGTATCATTATACCAGGGAGATACTTGGGGCGTATGGCTATCGTAGGTACGAGATATCCAACTACGCAAAAGAAGGCTTTGAATGCAGGCACAATCTTGGCTACTGGAACCGGACCGAATATCTGGGAATCGGAACCGGCGCGGCTTCCCTGATCGGCAGCAGGAGATGGAGCGAAGGAGAAGAGCCGGAGGAATTAAGCCGGGAAAACCAGATGGAAGAGTATATGTTTCTGGGACTTCGCAAGATGGAAGGCGTTACAAAGTCTGGATTCCTGAAAGAATTTGGCTGTACCATGGAGAGCAAGTATAGCCGCGTGCTTAAGCGAATGTATGCCGAAGGCTTAATGGAGGAAGCAGGGGATTATGTAAGGCTTACCGACCAGGGGATTGATATCAGCAATTATGTGATGAGCGAATTCTTATTCTGATCATGAGTGTTATAAGGAGCCGTAAAGGAACATACAAGATAAGGAGACGGACGAATGTATTTTGAATATGGTGATACAGAGATTGAATACCTGAAAAGAAAGGATAAGAAATTAGGAGAAGCCATTGATCATATCGGACACATCTACCGGGAGGTGGACGCAGATATCTTCCAGTCAGTGGTGCACCATATCATAGGCCAGCAGATATCCAATGCGGCGTTGGCTACCGTGTGGGGGCGATTCAGGAATTTGGTGGGAGAAGTGACGGCGGACACGGTCTTAAAATATCAGGCGGAGGAACTAAAAGGTCTGGGAATGTCGCTTAGAAAGGCCGAGTATATCCAAAATTTTGCCCAAAAAGTCTGCCTGGGAGAACTGGATCTGGAGGAGTTGTACCGGATGGATGACCAGAAGGTGATCAAGACCCTGTCATCCCTGAGGGGGATTGGCGTATGGACGGCCGAGATGCTTCTCATCTTCTGCATGCAGAGGCCTGACGTGCTAAGTTATGGGGACGGCGCGATCCTGAAAGGAATGCAGATCCTGTACCATCACCGGAAGATGGATAAAAACCTGTTTGAGAAGTACCGGAAGAGATATAGCCCATATGGGACGGTGGCCAGCCTGTATCTTTGGGCCATTGCCGGCCAAGCCCTGGAGAAATGATAGTGGGAGCGCCGTTAAAAATAAGATTAAGAATAAGAGCCTTCCTGGTTTGAAGACCAGGAAGGCTCTTGCCGTTAAGGTTACATTTTCAGTACGATTCCAATGACCGCTCCGGCCAGGATCCATAAAATGGGATGCAGTTTTCCCAATTTCTTTACCTGCAGAAGCAGGAAGGTTCCGAGGCATATGACGACGCTGGTCACGTTGATATGCAAAGAACCATTCACGGTAGATACCAGGGCGATCTTTAACAGTTCCCATACCGCGTAGCCGATCAGGGCTGCCACGGTAGGGCGGATGCCATAGAATACGGCCTTTACCGTAGGATTCTCGCTGAAATTCTCAAGGAACCTTGCGATGATCACGATGATAATCAGAGCAGGCGCCGTCAGCGCCAGGGTTGCCACCAGCGCGCCAGGGATGCCGGCTACGCTGTATCCAGCAAAGGTAGCCATGTTGATGCCCACCGGGCCGGGGGTACTCTCGCTGATCGCCACCATGTTGGCCAGATCGCTGGCAGTGTACCAGTCGTATTTGGTGGTCAGGTCCATAAGGAATGGCAGGGTGGCCATGCCGCCTCCGATGGAGAACAGGCCGATCTTAAAGAATTCAAATGCCAGTGTCAGATAAATCATGATTCTTTCCGCCCTCCAATCTTTTTGATGACGACTCCCGCGATACCCGCCAGGATGACGATGACAGCGGTGGGAACGGGGGTAAAGCATGCCAGCAGGAATGCTGCGACAAATAACAGGGCGCCCAGCCTATCCACAATTCCTTTCTTTGCCATGGTGACTACGGTATTGAGCATCAGCGCGCAGACGACGATCCGAATGCCCGCCAGAGCATGAAGGACGACAGGAAGATGGATGAAGTTCTGCAGGATGGATGCCACCAGGCAGATGATGACAATGGAGGGGGAGATAACGCCCAGGGTTCCGGATACGCCGCCCAGGAATCCGGCCTGCTTGTAGCCCACATAGGTGGCGGTATTGACGGCGATAATGCCGGGCGTGCACTGTCCAATCGCGTACATATCCAGCAGTTCCTCGTCGGTGCACCATTTTCGGTCTTCCACGACCTCCCTCTGGAGCATGGGAAGCATGGCGAGCCCTCCTCCGAACGTAAGGCCGCCAATTTTAAAGAAACTGATATAGAGTTCAGCCATTTTTTTTAATTTCATAGTAATACCTCGCTGCTTGACTTTTAAAGTAGATGAGACATGATTAAGGCATAGACTTCCTGATTCTTTTTCGCCCAGTTGTTGGCGATCGTCTCAGCCTCGGCCTGTGTGGGAACAGACAGCGTCAGGTCGATCAGAGGAGTATCCTGCTCAATGACCTGGCAACGGACAGAATATTCCATGTTGGAATTTCGGTAATAGTCTGACTTGACGGCCACTTCGTTTTTTAATTCGTATTGCTTTTCCTTCAGGAAAGTATCGATATCTTCCTGAATAGCAGGAGAAATATCATTTTTGAAGAAATGTATCGTCTGTGCCCCTTCTTCCGTGAGGTGGTAGAACGTACGGCTGTGGGTCGATTCCTCATGAATGAAGCCGGATCCGATCAGTTCCGATATTGCCTGCTGGAGTTTAAAGTAGGTGGTATATCCCTCATCCAGAATAAATTCCGATATCTGGGAATTGGTCAGGGGGAAGTCTACCTTGTTCAGCATGTAGAGTATGATTAGTTTATATAGTGTAAAAGATTTGGCCATTGTTACAACTCCTTTCCTTGCCAGATGTCCTGCTTTTTAAAGTATGCCTGCATCTGGTTCAATACCTGGCGCTTATTCCCTGTCCATAAGGGGGCTATCAGGAGTGGCTTGGGACCGTCTCCGGTCAGCCGGTGTATGACGATATCCGGGCTAAGGGCGCACAGGCATTGGCCTAGGATTCCAAAATATTCTTCCATGGAAGGAAGGTAGAATGGATGCTTTTCATAATAGCCTGCAAGGTCCGTATTCTTTAGTATGTGCAGCAGCTGGAACTTCATGCCCTGGATGTCCTGGCAGTTCAGGTACCGCACCGTGCGCAGCATCTTTTCCATATCTTCGCCGGGAAGGCACAGGATTGTATGGACAATTACGTCAATGTTCAGCAGACGCAGGCGGGATACGGCCTGCTCAAATACCGGAAGATCATATCCTCTGCGGATGAAGCGGGCTGTATCAGGATGGATCGTCTGGAGGCCTAATTCAATCCAGACAGGCTTGATCTGGTTTAGTTCATCCAGAAGCTTAAGCACATCCTCTCCAAGGCAATCCGGCCTTGTGGCAATGGAGAGGATCTTTATCTCGGGATGCCTGATGGCCTCCATAAACACATCGCGTAAATAGGCAACTGGCGCATAAGTGTTGGTGTATGCCTGGAAGTAGGCAATATAGGAAGTGCCTGGATGTTTGGCGGCAACCTGCCTTTTCCCCTGCTCGATCTGTTCCGTAATGGATAACTTGCGGTCAGATGCAAAATCGCCAGAACCGCCGGCGCTGCAGAATATGCAGCCCCGGCGTCCCAGCGTGCCGTCACGGTTCGGGCAGGTCATGCCTCCGTCCAGAGAGATCTTATACAGTTTTTCTCCATAAGTATTCTTCAGGTAATGATCCAGAGAGTAGTATCTCTTATCACCCCAGCGTTTGACCATACTAAATCAGTTCCTTTACTGCCTGGCTGACAACATCTGCAACGCGCGGATCAAAGGCTTCCGGCAGAATGTTGTCTTCGTTTAACTCGTCTTCTGGAATCAGCCCGGCAATCGCCTTTGCGGTAGCCAGCTTCATCTCTTCCGTGATCCTGGTGGCGCGTCCTTCCAAAGCACCCTTAAAGATTCCGGGGAATGCCACTACATTGTTGACCTGGTTGGGGAAGTCGGAGCGACCCGTTCCCACAACTTTTGCACCGGCTTCTTTGGCAAGATCCGGCATGATCTCCGGAACTGGATTGGCCATGGCAAAGAGGATGGAATCCTTATTCATGGAAGCCACCATCTCCTTGGTGACAATGTTGGGGGCAGAAACGCCCACGAAGATGTCAGCGCCTTTCAAGGCATCGCTAAGAGTTCCCTTCCTGCCTTCCAGATTGGTTACCTCCACCATCTTTTCCTGCATCCAGTTCAGATGCGGGGATTCCTTGCTGAGGATTCCATTGATATCGCACATGGTGATATGCCTGAAGCCGTAAGTAAGAAGCAGCCTGGTGATGGCAACTCCTGCGGAACCGGCGCCATTTACCACGACCTTGGCCTCTTCCTTGTTCTTGCCTGTGACCTTCATGGCATTGATGATGCCCGCAAGAACCACGATGGCCGTGCCGTGCTGGTCATCATGAAAGACGGGAATATCCAGCAGTTCTTTTAGACGCTCTTCAATCTCGAAGCAGCGGGGAGCGCTGATGTCTTCCAGATTGATGCCGCCGAACGCGGGGGCGATGTTGACGACCGTGCGGATGATCTCTTCCGTATCCTGGGTATCCAGGCAGATGGGAAACGCATTGACCCCGCCAAATTCTTTAAACAGTACGGCCTTTCCCTCCATGACCGGCATAGCGGCATGGGCGCCGATGTTGCCAAGTCCGAGCACCGCGCTCCCGTCGGAGACGACGGCTACCGTGTTTGACTTTATGGTATAGGTATAAGCAGCCTCTTTATCTTTGGCAATGGCCTTGCAGGGCTCCGCAACGCCAGGAGTGTAGGCAATAGACAGATCCTCGCGGGAATGCACATGGGATTTTGCGGTCGTCTCGATCTTTCCATGCCATTCCTCATGCATTTTCAGTGCTTTTTCATTTGTTGTCATAGGATTACCACCTCTTTTATTTTCTTCTTATTAATAAGTTTTATAAGTCCGTATTTTTTATAATAGCATTCCTTTAGCCTCAAATCAATAAAGTTTCAGGAAAGTTTTGAGGAGGGGCAGGTTAAGAAAAGGGGGGCGGCGCAAACAGAAAAATCCGGGATTATGTCGCGATTTTTTATGTTTTGTCATAAAAACTCGGATATAACATGGTTTAAAAGAGGCGAATTATAAAGAAATACTTTTAAAATCAAGATTATTGTAGTATAATACTTTCATATTTCAGATGAGTCAAGTCAGACTGGTGTTCCCGATATAGATAATTTTGGTGAATATGAAAGGAATAAATGATGATGAGAGAAAAGTATGAATCACTGCCTTTAGCTACGTTAAAAGATCTTGCCAAAGCAAGAGGGCTCAAAGGCATATCTACGATGAAGAAGGCAGAGCTTATTGAGCGCATGCTGGAAGAAGATGAAAAGGAAAAGCAGGCTTCCAAGGAGACGGTAAAAGAGATGTCTGCCAATACCGGAGATAAGGAGATCCATGATATTGACAGGCTGGACAGCGGAGTGATCGCTCATGGCATCCTGGAAGTGCTTCCGGACGGATATGGATTCATCAGAAGCGCCAACTATCTGCCGGGAGAGAATGACGTCTATGTATCCCCATCCCAGATACGCAAGTTCAACCTTAAGACGGGAGACATCCTGGAAGGCCATACCAGGATTAAGACGCAGCAGGAGAAGTTCAGCGCCCTGCTCTATCTGACCCGGATTGGTCACCCCCGGCACAATAGGAATTCCTTTATCCTGACAATGCTGTACGACCTTTGGATTCAGACCCGGGCTGACTATAAATTTTGCCCCAGCCTCCACAGCCTTGTCAGCCTGCTCTGTCGTCAGTACCGTGCCAGCACCAACTATCATATCCGGATACTCCTGCACCATGATACGAATGGATTCCTCAGCTGCTTCTGTGCGGAAGGTTATCTCGGCACAGGGAAGCCCACCTTCACGCAAAGCTTTCGCCAGCGGCGCTGCATCCTTTGCATCATTCAAAACAACCACCGGAACGATTCCCAGGCTCTGTATTCTCTTCAAAACCACGTCCATGCTTCTCTCCTCTTTTTATTTAGGCTGCTTTCCAATATACGCCAGAATTCCGCCGTCCACATACAGCACATGCCCATTTACAAAATTCGATGCATCAGATGCAAGGAAGACTGCCGGACCTGCAAGGTCTGAAGGGTCTCCCCAACGCGCTGCCGGTGTTTTTGAAATAATAAACTGGTCAAAAGGATGGCGGCTTCCGTCTTCCTGCGGTTCTCTTAACGGAGCGGTCTGAGGCGTGGCAATATAACCGGGCCCTATTCCATTACACTGTATATTGTACTCGCCATATTCGGAACAGATATTCCTCGTCAGCATCTTCAGACCGCCTTTTGCTGCCGCATAAGCTGATACTGTCTCACGCCCAAGCTCACTCATCATGGAGCAGATGTTAATGATCTTCCCATGCCCTTTTTTAATCATAGAAGGAATGACTGCCTTTGATACAATAAATGGAGCATTTAAATCCACATCAATTACCTGCCGGAATTCTTCTACCGTCATCTCACACATAGGTATTCTTTTAATGATACCTGCATTATTCACTAAAATATCAATAATCCCAACTTCTTTTTCTACCTTCTCTACAAGCGCATTCACTTGCTTTTCATCCGTTACATCACATACGTATCCACGTGCTTTGATCCCACACTCTTCGTATGCTGCCAATCCTTTATCAACCAGCTCCTGTTTAATGTCATTAAATACAATTGTCGCACCTGCTTCTGCA
>OLSM01002135.1_pt1 | contig 13242 bp, 9 predicted proteins | sample 1672721 | NCBI WGS metagenome assembly OLSM01 (sample SAMEA3136717, study PRJEB25190) | human gut metagenome | reverse complement strand
GGTCAGGGACCCGTACAACCCCGGCAACCGCAAGGTGCTGGTGTTCAGCGCGTTCGCCGACACGACGGCGTACCTCTTCGAGCAGCTGGCGCCCTGGCTTAAGCGCGAGCTCGGCATCGAGTGCGCCGAGGTGGCGGGCAGCTCCAACCGGACCTACTCGCTGAAGCTCCCCAGGACCACCTTCGAGAACATCCTCGCGAGGTTCTCTCCCGTCTCCAAGGAGCTGCCGGAGAGCCAGAGGGCGCTCGGCGAGATCGACGTCGTCTTCGCGACGGACTGTATCTCCGAGGGCCAGAACCTGCAGGACTGCGACTGCCTGGTGAACTACGACATCCACTGGAACCCCGTGCGCATCATCCAACGCTTCGGCCGCATCGACCGCCTGGGTTCGAAGAACGCGCAGATCCAGCTGGTCAACTTCTGGCCGGACATCGCGCTCGACGAGTATATCCAGCTGGAGGGCCGCGTGAAGGGGCGCATGGCACTGCTAGACGCGTCGGCCACCGGCGAGGAGAACGTACTGGAGGCCAAGGGAAACAGCGAGATGAACGACCTCAAGTACCGCCGCCAGCAGCTCCAGCAGCTCAAAAGCGAGGTGCTCGACCTCGAGGACATCTCGGGCGGCATCTCCATCACGGACTTCGCCTTCGACGACTTCCGCGTGGAGCTCCAGCGCTACACCAAGGAGCATCCCGACGCGCTGGAGAACTCGCCAGCTGGCCTCCACGCTGTGGCCCCCATCCCCGACGACCTTCGCGGAGACGTGAAGCCTGGCGTGGTCTTCTGCCTCAAGCAGAACGACGAGGGCAACGACCCCAAGGATACGAACCCCGTCTTCCCGTACTACGTGGTGTACGTGTCGGCCGACGGCGAGGTCATGACGAAGCACACGCAGCCCAAGCCGGCGCTCGACATCATGCGCGCCGTCTGCTCGGGGCATCCCAAGCCCATCACCGAGCTGTGCCGCGAGTTCAACCGCGAGACCCGCGACGGAACGAGGATGGACGCCTACACCAACCTGCTTGACGACGTGGTGGCGGCCATCACGGGGACACAGCAGGACAAGGGCATCGAAAGCCTGTTCAGCCTGGGCGAGGTAGGCAGCGGCACCGTCATGGGCTTCAACGACTACTCGCTGGTATGTTTCGCGGTGCTGCGATGAGCGGCGTCGACTGGAACGGCATCCTGCGCCTGCCCGAAGCGGCGCTCGCGGGATGCCGCCGCATCCCCAAGACGGTGCTCGTCAAGCAGGCCATGCTCACCAAGACCGAGCAGAAGAGGCTCGACAAGGTCGTTCGCCTCGAGCACTTCGCCACGGTCCAGAAGTCCACGACGCGCATCCCGCCTTACAAGGACGACGAGCGCAATGTGCAGAGCATCATCTTCCTACGCTGCGAGATGGCAGCCGAGACCATGGCCATGGCGGAGGTGGCGGAGCTCGTGCACAAGTGCTTCCCGAACCCGACGGTGCTCCTGATCGAGGCGGGCGGCTGCGTGCGCGTGTCGGTCGCCCTCACGCGGAAGAGCCAGGCCGAGCAGGGCGCGACGGTCGTCGACCGGATCGAGTCGACGGGCGCGTTCGACCCGGACAGTCCGGAATATACGGACTTCCTAGGCGCTCTGGCGTTCGGGCGGCTCTCGCAGGACGACCTCTGGGAGTACCTGCTCGACATGGCGCGCGTCGTGGCGCTGTCCCGCGCGATCGGCGGCCTGGGGTTCTACCCCGTATGCCCCGCTCGAGACCGGGAAAAGCTGATCGCCCTCACGTCGCGCTACGATGAGATGGGAGCCTCCGTCAAGCGGCTGAAGGAGCAGCGGCGGTCGAAGGACATAACGCTCAACGAGTCCGCGAAGCTGAGGATGGAAATGAGGGAAGAGGAGCGATGCCTGAGGGCGGTCGCCGATGAGATAAAGGAGATCTGCAATGGCCGTTCTAGATGAGTATATTTTGCGAGCGGCGCGCCTTTTGAGTGGTGCTACAGATGAGGATGTTGATGCGCTCTGCCGTGAAATCATGCAGGTCTTCGACCTCGACTACACTAACCCCGAGGCTTTAAAATATATCAATTCCTCAAGCTCATTTCGTTACTCGAAAAGCGACCTAGGGATGATTCTCCAGAAGCTGCGCCTAAAGCGGGAAGACTCAGACGACAAAGCGTTCGGTGCCGCATTCTGCGCAACTATAACGCAGCATATCAGGAGACTGGAGCAAGCTCTAGAAGAGGGCGTGAAAGACGACGAGCTCAAAGCCGTATACAAGTCAATTGACTACGTCTACGCGAACGCGCAGGGTTGCGAATCGTATACTGACGGCTTAGTTGCCTATGGTTTCAGCGGCACTGACTTCAGCGAAGAACAGACTCGCTTGCGCATCGATAAGCTGAAGCATTTCCGTGACGAGAAAATGATGAGCGTGAGGATAGCCGAGGCTCAAGGAGCAACCTACAACCTCAGCGCGAGCAGCACCGCCGACGCGAGCAGCACTGTTGAGATCTCCTTGGAAACCATCGACGAACGTATTGATGAGATTGCCGATGATGATTTGACGGATGAGGAGAAGACGCTGCTTAAGGGTTTACTTGCAGACCTTTCAGCAAAGGATGACCGGAAGAGGAAAGAAAAGCTTCAGAAGCTGATTCATTGGCTTGGGGATAGGGGGCCTGACATCTTCATTGCGGTTTTGCCGTATATCGCGAAGGTTCTCGGAGCTTAGTTTTAAGGAGGGCAACTATGTGTGAAATAGAGAAGATGACATTAGCATCGGAAGACCCGGTGAGCACACGATTGATGCAGTTGAAGAAGTTGATGCCTGAGGCCTTTTCCGAGGGAGGCATTGATTTTGAAAAGCTGCGCTTACTGCTTGGCGACGATGTGGACGAGGGGCAAGAGCGCTATGCGTTCACGTGGCCCGGCAAGGCCGAAGCTATCCGCCAGTCCCAGACCGTTAGCACCGCCACGCTTCGCCCATGCCCCGAGAAGAGCCGGAGCCGCGATGGCGAAGACGGGTCCTTCGACTCGGACAATATCTACATAGAGGGTGACAACCTCGAGGTGTTGAAACTCCTGCAGCGTGGTTACCACGGCAAGGTCAAGATGATTTATATCGACCCGCCCTACAACACGGGTGGCGATTTCGTGTACAAGGATTCCTTTGGTCAAACCATCGCCGACTACCGCGAGCAAGCTGGACTGACCGGGCAGTCGAATTCCAAGTCGGACGGTCGCTTTCACGCCAACTGGTGCTCCATGATCTACCCCCGCCTTAAGTTGGCTCGTGAGCTTCTTAAACCTGATGGAATACTTGTCGCCAGCATCGACGAAAACGAAAGAACAAACCTGCAGTCCCTGCTCAATGAGGTGTTTGGTGAGCAGAACTTCGCGGGCGAGATCGTCTGGAAGAATAGCAGCAAAAACGACCAGGCGTACATTTCCATGCAGCATGAGTACATGCTGGTTTACGTGAAGGACAAAGGGGCAAATGCTGGCGAGTGGACCGAGCGCAAAGAAGGCTTGGAGGAAATCTACTCCGCGTTCGATAAGCTTCGCGAAAAGCATGGGGACGACTGGAAGGCAATTCATAAAGCCGCTCTCGATTGGTACAAGCAATTCCCGCCATCAAATCCCATATTTGGCAGCAAGCACTATTCCTGGATGGACGAGCGCGGCGTCTATTTTCCCGACAACATCTCTGGTCCCAATGACGGCCAGTATGTTTACGACGTCGTCCACCCCATTACAGGAAAGGTATGTAAAATGCCCGCTACAGGATGGCGCTATCCAGAAGAGGAGATGAAAAAGAGGATCGCAAACGGTCGCGTACATTTTGGCGATGACGAAAAGACCGTTCCGAACAATAAAACCTATTTGAAGAATACCGAGCTCCAAAGTTTGACTTCAATGCTGTACCAAGATGGACGAGCCGCATCCAAAAGACTCGAAACTCTGTTCGGCAGCAAGGTGTTTAGCAACCCTAAAGACGATAGGGTTCTTCAGCGCCTGATGAGTGCATTTGGGATTCAGAGAGAAGACATCGTTCTCGATTTCTTCTCTGGCTCCGGCACTACCGCTGAGGCAGTTGAGCGATTTAACATTGGTGGCTTCTGCGCAAAATGGATCATGGTCCAGCTTCCAGAGAACCTTGAAGACAATCTTCGCACGGCAAAGGGTTCAAATAAAAAGATAACTAAGAATGCCATCACCTATCTAAGGGGCAGGCAACTTGACCCCGTGCTTACCAATCTGGCAGAAGAGCGTTTGCGCCTAACTGGCAACGCGATCAAAGCCGAACTCGTCGAATCCAATCGTCAGCTCGAACTTGGCGAAGAACCCAAACGCCTCCCTGATATCGGCTTCCGCGTCTTCGAACTAGATGACTCCGGAATTGAGAAGCCAGAACCCGGCCGACTCGTGCTCGACGTGGTGAAGCCTGACCGCACTGAACTTGATATCGTTTTCGAGATGATGCTCAAATGGGGCCTCGAGCTCACGCTGCCCGTTGAGAAATCCGACGCCGCTGGCTATCCCATCTGGTCCGTCGCTTGCGACGAGCTCGTCTGTTGCATGTCCCAAGGCCTCACTATCGAGGCGCTCGAGGCCATCGCCGACATGGAGCCTAGGCGCGTGCTCATCCTCGACTCCGTCCTAGACGATACTCTCAAGCTCAACGCCGTGCAGATCTTCAAGCACGCCGGCGAGCGCATGGGCTGCGAGATCGAACTGAGGACGGTCTAGCATGACGGCACTCGAGTTCAAGTTCTCATCTAGTCAGCAGCATCAGCTGGAGGCCATCGAGGCAACCTGCGACCTGTTCCGTGGACAGCAATTCGCCAGCAGCGTATTCTCCGCCGATTCCGGCCGAGGTGGCCAGGCGGCGATCGGCGGGCTCATGGTCGGCCACGGCAACGAGCTGCGCGTGGCGCCGGGTCAGCTCCTCGACAACCTGCACGCCGTGCAGGAGGATGGCTGCCTGCCGGCGACCGACGTCCTCACCGACGGGCGCCTGCGCGACTTCACCGTGGAGATGGAGACGGGCACCGGCAAGACCTACGTGTACATCCGGACCATCTACGAGCTCAACCGCCGCTACGGCATCACCAAGTTCGTCATCGTCGTGCCGAGCGTCGCCATCCGCGAGGGCGTCCTCAAGAGCTTCCAGACCACGCGCAAGCACTTCGAGACGCTCTACGACCGCACGCCGCTCGACTACTTTGTGTACGACTCGAAGGACATGGGACCGGTGGGCAACTTCGCCACGTCGAGCTCCATCCAGGTCATGGTCATCAACATCGACGCGTTCAACAAGGGTCTCGAGAAGGACGGCACCGCGAAGGAGGGCAACCTCTTCCACCGTCCCAGCGAGAAGCTCGTCGGCGGCTTCAGCCCGCGCGAGCTCGTGAGCGCCTGCAAGCCCGTCGTCATCATCGACGAGCCCCAGAGCGTCGACAACACCAAGCAGGCCAAGGCCGCCATCAGGAGCCTGAGCCCGCTGTTCGTGCTGCGCTACTCGGCCACGCACAAGCAGGCCTACAACATGATCTACCGCCTCACGCCGGTCGACGCCTTCGAGCGCCACCTGGTGAAGAGCATCTGCGTAGACTCGACCAAGGCTGAGGCGAACCTCAACGGCGCCTACGTGAGGCTCGAGTCCGTCAAGTCCGACCCGTTCTCCGCCAAGGTGTCCATCGACGTACGCCAGGCTGACGGCACGCAGAAGCGCAAGGCCGTCACGGTGAAGACCGGCAACGACCTCTACCAGAAGAGCGGCGAGAACAGCGACTACGAGAGCGGTTGGGTCGTCAACAACATCGGCGCCGCCGAGGGCGACGAGTTCATAGAGTTCCAGAACGGCGAGGTGCTCGAGCTGGGCGAGGCGCTGGGCGACGTCAACGAGGAGGTCGTCAAGCGCGCGCAGGTTCGCAGCACTATCGAGGACCACCTGACCCGCCAGTTCGAGCTGTGGCCGCGCGGCGTGAAGGTGCTCTCGCTCTTCTTCATTGACCACGTCGACCGCTACCGCGTCTACGAGCCCGAGGTCCACGGAGGGCTGTACGCCCAGATGTTCGAGGAGGAGTACACAGGCGCCCTGAACTCGAAGGCGCCTCGTCGCATCGCCAAGGCGGCGGGTATCGACAAGGGAACTTGGCTCGAGTGCTACGAGGCCGTCGGCGCCCCGCTGGTGCGCGACCCCCACGCCGTGCATCAGGGATACTTCGCCAAGGACAAGAAGGGCAAGTTCAAGGACTCCAAGGGAGCCGCCGGCACCGCCGACGACGCCGGGGCCTTCGAGCTCATCATGCAGAAGAAGGAGACGCTCATCTCCTTCCCGGACGGCAAGGACGCTGACAAAGACGTGTCGTTCGTCTTCAGCCACTCCGCGCTCAAGGAGGGCTGGGACAACCCCAACGTGTTCCAGATCTGCACGCTCGTTGAGACCAAGGACAACCTCACCAAGCGTCAGAAAATCGGCCGCGGCCTGCGCCTGTGCGTGAACCAAGACGGCGAGCGCCTGTACGACCCCGAGGCGAACGTGCTCACCGTCATCGCGAACGAGAGCTACAAAGACTTCGCCAACGGCCTTCAGAAGGAGCTCGAGGCGGATGACTTCAAGTTCGGCGTCATCACCCCGGAGAGCTTCACGAAGGTCACGGTCAAGATCCCCGAGGGCGTCGAGGAGCGCCTGGGCTACGAGAAGTCGAAGCAGGTCTTCGACCACCTCGTCGCGACCGGCATGGTCGACGGCAAGGGCGCGGTTACGCCCGAGCTGAAGGCGGCGGCCGAGGAGGGCAAGGTCGAGCTTCCCGCCGAACTCGAGCCGGCGAAGGAGCAGGTCGAGGCAATCATCATCCACAAGTCCCAGAGGGTCCAGATCCGCGACAAGGCCAAGGAGGTCTCCGTCGAGCTGCAGAAGGACGTCACGCTCGACCCTGCGTTCCAGGCCCTGTGGGACCGCATCCGCCAGCGCACGCGCTTCCAGGTCGAGGTCGACTCCGACAAGCTCATCGAGCATGCCATCGAAGCTGTCGACGGCATGCTCGCCGTACGCTCGCCCCAGGTGACGAGCGAGCGTGCATCGCTGGGCATCGACGACGCGGGCGTGAGCGCCGAGGGCACGGGCACCTCCGTAGTGTCCGTTTCGGGAAAGGTGAAATACGACCTTCCCGACCCAATCGCAGAGCTTCAGGACGCCGTCGGGCTCACCCGCGGCACCATCAAGGCGATCCTCGAGGGCTGCAGCCGCTTCGACGAGTTCGAGATCGACCCCGCGACCTTCCTCGCGCAGGTCGGCGACAAGATCAACCGCGTGAAGAACGACCTCATCGCCCAGGGCATCAAGTACGTGCGCCTTCCCGAGGATGAGTGGTACACCATGCGCGACCTCGAGCTCGACGACTACACCGCCTACCTCGGGCAGAACGCGTGGAAGCCGGATGTGACGGGCAAGAGCCTGTACAACTACGTCGTCTACGATTCGGCGGGGGTCGAGCGCTCCTTTGCCGAGGCTCTCGACAAGCAGGAGGAGGTGCTCGTTTTCGCGAAGCTCCCCTCGGCGTTCAAGATCGACACGCCGCTCGACAGCTACAACCCCGACTGGGCGTATGTCGAGGAGACCGACGGCGAGCGCCGTGTGTACTTCGTGACAGAGACCAAGGGTGGAAAGAACGGCGAGCCCGCCCTGCGCGACGCGGAGAAAATCAAGATCGGCTGCGCCAAGAAGCACTTCGAGGCGCTGGACCTCGGAAACGACTTCCACTATAACGTGCGCACGACCTACCAATATGAGGCGGTGAAGGCTTAGAGATGCTTAATCAGCTTATCAACGTTGACCTGCATATACACTCAAAAGCGAGTGCGTATAAAGAGCCGAAAGGGTTGGTTAGCGAATGCGATAGCGAGCATAGCCACGTGCTTTTATCCGCGCTAAGGGAGAACAACATTACGTTGTTCTCCATAACCGACCATAACCGTTTCGACGATCAGCTGTATGAGGATTTGTATTCGAAAATCGAATCAGATCACCTGGGGCTGTCCCTGCTTGCTGGTGTTGAATTTGATGTTAAGTTCGAACCAGATCGCGACATCGCGCATGTTATAACGATCTTTGATGCGAAGTCAGTTGATGACCGGCTTCGTATCAAAAGGGCCATAGATAAGAACTTAATCAAGGATAAGGGTGGCTATTACGACATCCCATCTTTCGAGGCACTTCTTAAGCAGATAAAACTGAATACGATTCTGATTGCTCATCAGCATTCAGGCTTCAATGGCGACCAGAAAAAGAGATCGCTCGGCAGAGCGACCGATGGTCTGAACGCCTATAAATTCGGATACATTGACGCGCTTGAATACAATAAACCCGTCGTACAGGGGATCCTTCGGAGCGAGCTTTCCGATTTAGAGCTTCCGGCACGGATGGTGATAGGTAGCGACTGCCATCAATGGTCTTGCTATCCAAGGCATGACGCAGCGGCGGAAGCCAAGGAGGCCTTTTGCACTAAAATGAGAGCGCTGCCCACCTTCAAAGGCTTGCTGATGGCGCTTACGTCTCCGCATACGCGCTTGCGAGCGGGTGCCTACGACATGCGCCCCGATTACATTTCCGAGATCAAGCTGTGTGGGGAAACGATCCCAATGAGTCCTGGGATTAACGTAATAATAGGTGAAAACGGCATAGGTAAATCGTCTCTGCTGACACTTCTGGCCGAGCAATCTCCGAAGCAAAAATGGGTGAAAACGCTCAAGAGCAGAACTGAGTTTTCCTGCAGCAGACATCCGGATAAGGCAAACCTTAAATTCGTTTCGCAAGGTCAGCTTCAAGGTGATTACAACAAAAACGGCAAGGTGTTCGACGACAGTCTATTTGAGGAGGTCTCTAACAGCTCGTTCGAAGATGCGGTTCGCGATTTTTCTTCTAATCTGAAATCAAGAATTGCGGCAAACATCAATGCTGCAACGAGGATGTCCACCGTCGAAAAGTCTACGCTCGTATTGCAGCCAGAGCTCGAAGGCATAACTTACTCATTCGTCGTTTCCTGCCCAGAAGACTTCACCAATGTGACAAACAAATGGACTGCACCCAACCAATCGTTGTCCACCATCACAAACAAGATCGACACCGAAATTGGAAGGGGGCCCAACTACTACACCGATGAAGAGATCAAACACCTGCAAGAGGCAAAGCGCCAGCTCGAGATCGTATCCTCGAGAGTCAAGGACTCCTTCGAGGAAGTCAATTCGGAAGCGTTGGTTAAAGGCGTTATATCAAACTCCATCAAGGCCTACGATCAACGAACCGAACAACGTAGCAGCGAAAAAGATAACGAAAAGGCTGCTTATAAAAAGGCGAAGCGTTCTTTTGTTGACGACGTCGTTTGGCTTGCCCAACAAAGCAGTGTCGAAAAAAATCCGCCCGTCTTTCCGGCGCTAGATAACGGCGCAGGAGTTTCCCAAAAGCCGAGTCAAGGATTTAAGTTCGTCCGACGTGCGAAGTACTCCGACTCTTCCGACCTCTTAGGAGATTTCCTCCAGTGCTTCAACAAAGCATATCAGGATTTAGGCAAGCTACTTTCGATCCAATCTGTGGAAGAAATTACCAGCGCGATACCAAGCTGCGCAAAGCCTTGGGAAACCTCATTCGACTCCATGGTCGATAAGTTCATAAAAGTCCAAGAATACGTTACCGACACAATTATGGACGTCGAAAGTGCAAAGATGGGGAATACTCTTGGCGAGATGTCGTTAACGTACTACAGATACGTCACAAGCGCCCAGGCGTCGCTATCCGTCTTCATGGCCGATCAGCCAGAAGACAACATCTCAAACAATAGAGTGAGTTCCCATTTAACAGATTATTTTAACGATCTCCGCTTAAGATCCCAGGTCATCATTGTCACGCACAGTCCTCTTCTCGTAGTCAACCAGGACACTGATAATGTAATCGTTCTGAAGCAAGGGAAAGAAAAACCTCTAGATGTTTCTTTTGGCTGCCTTGAGTCAAACGACAAAGGAGTGATTCTTGAGGAAGTTGCCAACATTATGGACGGCGGCATAGAGGCTATACGCAAGAGAATGAGGGCATATGATGCGATTGATCAAGCTCGTTGGCATTGAGGGCGGCATCTCCATACAGGTCGAAAACAACGCTCCTACTGTGTTTTCGTTGACGGAAGACATTAAGGCAACAGAGCTATTTAACGCACTCGATTTTCATCGAGGCTGCCAATACAAGGTGCAGCGCGGTGTTTCTAACGAGCTAGCTCCTGGCGCCTTCGATGGTATTTGCGGGCTAATTGAAGATATAGTTCAGGGCATTAATAAGATTAGTGATTCATCCGATGAAATTTCCACCAAGTTTTCGGGTGAAGAACCTGTGCCTGATCAATAGAATCTGACTCCATCATGTCTGAAGAGCTGACAGAGACTGCATTTTTCAAGCGCGTTGATGAAACCACTTTTGGTTCGAAGCGCTAAGAATGAAACGCTAAGCTCTCCCCATTCCAAAGATACTTGCGTTGTCGGCATTGGCAGCCAAGCTGGTTGTGTTCAACGTTACCGATGCTAAGGATCTGGAGTATTAAGAGACCAAGCGACGATTAGACGCGATCGACCCGCCAGCAATAACCGCGAAGGATAGATAGGTCGTTAAGAATGGAAGCAGGAAAAACAACGATAAGCGGTGTGTTCAACGGATCGCGTCTGCTCGAGATCCCCTTCTACCAGCGCGCGTACGTTTGGGGCGTGGAGCAATGGGAGCGCTTCCTCGCCGACATGGAGTTCGTCACGGCCTCGAAGCGACCCTATTTCCTGGGCTCCATCATCCTGAAGCAGGCCTCCTCCGGCAACACCTGGTCCGAGGTTTCCGAGATTCGCACCGTCATCGACGGCCAGCAGCGACTCACGACCATGGTCATCTTCTTCAAGGCACTCTGTGCGAAAAACGGCACCAACAATTTGTTTGAGCGAGATTTCGTCCTGGAGACCGGCGATGTCGCCTTGCAGCACGGCAAGTACGACCGGCAGGATTTCGAGAGGGTCGTCAGCTCCACGGGCTGCGAGCCCCTCGAGGGCTCCTCGGCCATCGTCCTTGCCTACAACTACTTCCTCAAGAACATCGACCCAGAGAAGGTCGACAGGAACACGATCAAGTCGAACGTCCAGTTCGTCTGTATCGACCTTACCGAGGGCGAGGACGAGCAGCAGATATTCGACACCATCAACTCACTCGGGGTGCGCCTGACGACGGCCGAGCTTCTCAAGAACTACTTCTTCAACCGCGAGAACGAGCAGGCGTTCAAGGAGTGCTGGGAGGACGTCTTCGAGCCCACGGCTGAAAAGAGGGAGTATTGGGAGCAGGAGGTCGTTACCGGACGTATCAAGCGCACGCTCGTCGACCTGTTCTTCGACGCGTTCCTCCAGATCCTGGTTCAGGACAAGAAGCGCGGCGTCACGACCGAGGACAAGCTCTTCTATTCGCGTACTTCGAACCTCTTTCAGTCCTACAAGGATTTCATCGGCAGGTACTGCAACGGCAACAAGGTCGAGATCCTCGACAACATGAAGGCGTATGCCGAGGTGTTCGAGTCCACGTTCGACCCCGGCTACTGCGACGCGGACATCCCCTCCGCTCCCGGCGTCGAGCGCCTGAACGTGCTGATATTCGGCCTCAAGAACTCGACGCTCATCCCGTACGTGCTCTACGTTCGCAAAAACGCGGAGTCTCTGAGCGAGGAGTCCGAGGTCTTCGCCCTGCTTGAGAGCTACATCGTCCGCCGAATGCTGGTTCAGGCGACCACGAAGAACTACAACAGGCTGTTCACCTCGCTGATCCTGAACGAGGTGAAGGGCGCGGAGGCCCTGAGAAAGGCCCTTGAAGCCAGCGAAGAGGCAACGACGTACATGCCCGGCGATGACGAGGTTCGGACGGCTTTCGAGAAATCGTGCCTGTACAACCTCCAGTCCAAGGGCGTCCTCTATCTGCTGGAAAGCGCCATACGTCCGGGCATGAGCAGCACGGCCCTGCTCGGGTTCAACCAGTACACCCTCGAGCACATGATGCCCAAGAAGTGGCGCAACAAATGGGGAGCCCTCGACGAGGAGGCCGCGACGCGAAGGGACAGGAAGCTCCTCACGCTCGGCAACCTCGCCATCATCACGCATTCGCTCAACGCCTCCATCCGCGATGCCGATTGGACCACCAAGAAGCAGGGAAAGGGCTACAAGGACGGCCTTGCCCTCTGCGCCGCCGGCCTTGCGACCATGGCCGGCGCCCTGGAGAAGGAGTCTTGGGACGAGGGCGATATCGCCGACCGCGCCGAATGGCTTGCGGACAAGGCGTTGGAGGTCTGGCGTTAAACAACGCCGTCCCAACTCGCCAGCGAATCACGTGCGTATTACAAAGCCGCTATCTTCCTCGCAGCATGAAGCATCTCGTACTCGTGACCACTCCATACGGGAAGGGACGCGGCGTGGACGGCGGCCCGGCACACGTCGAGGAACCCCGTAGCGCTCTCGCAGAAGCACTCGTGCGCGAACTCGCCCGTGCCGTGAGCAACGGCGTCTCCGTCGGCGTAGAGCGTCCAGATAGCGGGCGTGCGGTCGTCGCCGCCCTCAAAGGCAATCTGCAACACGTGGGGCGTGCCCTCGGCGAGAAGCTCGCTCTCAAGCCTCCCCACGGAGAAGCGCATCTGGTGGGCGAGACAATCCTTGGCAAGCGCCGAGATGTATCCGCTCGGCTCATCGAGAAGGTGCATGCGCCTCGGCTTGACAGTCAGGTTGTGGAAGTCGCGCTCTTCGCGCGCGGAGAAATCGTCCATGTTGGACCCCTTTCATCGATGCTGGCAGGACCACCGTGCCTCTCGGCCGGTTGGTGTCGGGATCATCGAGCCAACTCTCTACCCCGACTCTGGATAAAATGACCCGAGCAATACGGGCAAAAGGCAGTCTACCAGCACGTACACATGCGATGCAAGGGGTCGTCGTGAAGGGCAAGAGAAACCTTATCCGGCCCAGCCCGCATGGCCAACCGCAGTCAGCTGCTCGCGAAGGCCGCTGACAGCGGAGAGTGGCAAGACGGCCAGCGCTTCTCGCCTGACGCAAGCGAAGACGAGGTCCGCACCTGGGCAAAGACGCTGTAGCGCCAAGAGCGGGGCAATCGAATAAGGCGGTCGAAGCCCCCCTACAGCGTGGCGTCGACGGCGCGGATGAGGGCGGCGCGCAGGCCGGAGGCCTCCAGCTCGGCCACGCCGC
>OLSM01002130.1_pt1 | contig 13251 bp, 8 predicted proteins | sample 1672721 | NCBI WGS metagenome assembly OLSM01 (sample SAMEA3136717, study PRJEB25190) | human gut metagenome | reverse complement strand
AAATGATGATATGGGAAGTAGTATTAGTGGAAACATTACGATAGAACAAGGAAATAAGTATCAAAAACCACAAGTAATATTAACAGGAAGTACAACAGCAGGGAGTAATGGGTGGGTACAAAGTGCTAGTATAACAGCCAATATAACAACTCATACAGGGAAATATGAAGCATATTATTGTACAACAACAAGTGATTCATGTACACCCAATACACAAGCAAATGGAAGTAATAATAGTTTTACAACGACATTATCATCCAATGCATCAGCCCAAAAAGTATGTGTAAGAGTAATAGATGAATATAATCAAACAACAGAAGGATGTAGTGAGAGATACAGTGTAGATACAGTAAATCCAACCGTTTCTATAACAAATACAAGTGTAACTGAAAACACTATTAGTGTCACAGTAAGTGGAAGTGATGCCCATAGTGGAATTAGTGAGTATCGATTCAGTAGTAATGGAGGAAGTAGTTATACAACTGTATCATCAACTAATAGTAGCTATACTTACACTTTTACAGGATTAAATGATGCCGCAACTTATAATATAGCAGTACAATCAGTAGATAGGTCTGGAAGGATAAGTAGTACAGTAACAAGAAGTGTAACGACAGATGAAAAAATACCAGCTAAAGATGTAATATTAGCAAATAGCACAGTCAATAGTGGAACCCCGGATTTTAATGAGACAGCAACAACTGATGAAGGAATATGGCAAGCACAAGATAATTTAGGAACGAGTTATTACTTTAGAGGGGCAGTTACCAATAACTATGTACAATTTGCAGGATATTACTGGCGCATCATCCGAATTAATGGAGATGGATCAATCAGAATGATCTATGACGGAACAAGTGCCCATGCGAATGGAGATTCATCAAATGATCGCCAAGTTCAAACAAGTGTTTATAATAGTTCATATTATTATAGTTACTATGTGGGATATACGTACTCAGAGGATGCTCAAAGGCCAAGTAGTCAAAATGGTGGAATAACAAGTACAATTAAAGAAGTATTAGATAGTTGGTATACAACCAATATCACAAATCAAGGATTGGATAGTAAAGTGATAAGTACTCCAGGATTTTGTAATGATAGAGTTTCTTATTCTGATTTTAATGGAACAACACCATCATGGGTAGCAAGTGGAAGTGTAATTTATTATGCAGCATACGTAAGATTAAGACCAAGTAAAATGCCAACATTGAAATGTAGTAATAACAATGACTTGTATACAACAAAGATAGGATTAATCACGGCTGATGAAGTAGTCTATGCCGGAGGAGTGTTCGGAGGCAGTAATAATAGTTATTACCTCTATACAGGACAATATTATTGGACCATGTCTCCATCAAGCTTTGCGAATGATACTGCTGGCGTGTTCATTGTGGATTCGGACGGCTTATTCTCTAGTACGCATGTACGGAGCTCGTATGGTGTACGTCCTGTCATTAATTTACGAGCAGATGTCACATTAACTGGTTCAGGAACTATGACTGATCCATATGTAGTAAGTTGATGTAAATTATTGGTCAATTTTATTTATAGAAAGAGAGTTTCCTCTTTCTTTTTTTCTTTCTTAAAAAAGTGACTTCCATATCTCGACAAATAACCCTAATATGTGATACAATTATGATAGGAAGTGAAGGATATGTCAAGAACTACTTTTATCTTTATAGGTATTCTTTATTATATATTTACTGTTGTTTTAATTGTTGTTGTTTTAAATTTAATTAATAAAAAAGAACGGAATAAATATAAAGATGAGATTGCTAATTTAGAGAGAGATAAGAACTTGATTGTAGGTGCTTCTATTTTATCTGAATTAAATAAAGTTGGAGCTTTAATTAATAATGATGCGATGCAAAAGAAATATGATAATTGGCAAAAACGTTTAAAAGAAATTAAAGAAGTAGAAATTCCAAAGATTACGGATGCTTTAATTGAAATTGAAAATGCTTTTGAAGATAAAGACTATAAATCACTAAAACCAAAGATTGCTGCTTTAGAGTTACAAATCGCTTATGTAAAAACGAAGTCAAATTTTTTATTAGATGAAATAAAGGAAATTACATTAAGTGAAGAGAAAAACAGAGAAACGATTACCAAATTAAAAAGCGAATATCGTTCCATTCTTACAAAGTATAATACAAATAAAATGGATTATAGTGAAGTAGAAAATCCGATTGAATTACAATTTGAAAATGTAGATAAACTCTTTAGTGCTTTTGAAGTAGCAATGGAGAAGAATGAGTATACAGAAGTGGGGAAAATTGTCAAAGCAATTGATGATACGATTGGTAACTTAAAAGTAGTCGTAGAAGAAGCTCCGTCTATTATTATCATGGGTAGAAAGTTAATCCCAGATAAAATTGCTGATATTAAAAAGATTACTACAAAAATGGAAAAAGAAGGGTATAATTTAGACTATCTTAATATTGATTATAATATTACAGAGTCTGAGAAAAAAATAAGTGATGTTTTTGCAAGACTTAATGTTCTTAATTTGGAAGATAGTGTTTTTGAATTAAAAACGATTTTAGATTACTTTGATTCTTTGTATCATAATTTTGATAAAGAAAAGTTATCAAAGAGAGTGTTTGAAGATTATCAAAGAAGTATTTTAATTAAAACAACAAAACTAGAAAAGATTAGTAATGATTTGAATCGTAAAATTGATGATCTTAAGTATAGCTATGACTTAAGTGATGAAGATGTTTCGATACTCGATGTTATTGCAAAAGAAATAGTTGAAATTAAAGATGATTATAATCGTATTATTGATATGCATCGTCGTCGTGTTTTTGCTTTTTCTCGTCTAGCTAAAGAGATGGAAATATTAAATAGTAAACTCTTAAAAACGGAAGAAAAATTAGAACAAACACTACGAAGCTTAGGAAGTCTAAAAGAAGATGAAAAACGAGCTAGAGAACAATTAGATGAAATTAAGCATATTTTAACGCAAGCTAAAAACAATATGAAATCTTATAAATTACCTGTAACTCCTAAAAACTTTTATGTCGAATTAGGAGAAGCAGCTGGAGCGATTCAAGATATGGTAAGCGAACTGGATAAGAGACCTATTTCTATTAAAACACTTAATACTCGAGTAGATACTGCTAGAGATTTAACTCTTAAAGTTTATAATACAACGAAAGAAGCAGTAAAAACAGCGAAAATGGCAGAAGCAGCGATTGTTTATGGCAATCGATACCGAGCAATGCATAAAGATGTAGAGTTAGGGCTTATTAAAGCAGAAAATGCTTTTTATAAAGGAAATTTTAAGATTAGTTTAGAAAATGCGATTAATGCCATTAATATTGTGGAACCAGGAATCCATAAAAAACTTTTAGAGGAGTATCAATAATGGAACTGAAAGAATTTATGCTTCATGATAAAAAAGAAAATGTTTATGCTTTTTATGAAAGATTAAATAGCAATCCTGTTCCTTATGAAGAAATAACTAGAAATGATATTTACCATAATATCATTTCTCTTTATAAGGATGATCCAGAACGAATTTTAAAGTTATGTAGTATGGAAGAAATTCATATTTTAAAAAGTTTAATTGAAGAAAATAGTAAAAAACAAGAAAATGGTTATATTGACTATTTATTATTTCAGAATTTATTACATAACTATTTAATTCTCGATTCTTCTACAGAGTATTATATTCCGGAAGATATTTATAATTATGTAAAAATGGCTATAAATTTATTTGATGAAAAGACGTATTCTTTATTAGATGTAATAGATAGTACTATTTTAGGAATGAGCCGGGTTTATAATACATTAGAATTAGAATTATTTTTAGATGTTTTAAAAAGTTATTATATTGATTATGAAATGAAAGATTTGAAAAAATATATAGAAGGAAATGCCAAGTTAAATCATTTAGTAGGTATTGTGCGTTTTCAAAAGAAAGATTATGTTGTTTCAAAAGAATATTTTCATTATAAAGATGTTTTAAGTTTACGAAAAAAATTTAAAATAGCTACTTATTCTTTAGAAGAAATGATTAGCATTGGAAAATATAAACTTAATTTATTTCAAGAAAAAGTATTTCATTTTCTCAATTTTTTAGAAATTCATTTAGATGGAAAAAGTATTGATTTATTTGTTAAAGATTTTCTTTTTTATTGTGGATTTGATATTAATAATGATGGAATACTACTGGGGATTTGTGATCAAATTGAAGAATTGTATCGAGAAGTCGTTTCCGTTGTTCCTTATTTTCCAATATGGATTTATGGTGGAAATAGCCTTCATACGCTAAAAGAAAATGTGATTTTACCTGAAAAAAATGAACCTTGTCTTTGTGGGTCTGGTAAAAAGTTTAAGGATTGTTGTTTTAAATTATTTAAATAGAGGTGTTTTATGGATTGGTTAAGTATACGTGAGTTTATTTTTGATTTTGTAAAATTAATTGTTGTTATTGTAGTTATTTTGTTTTTAATGATTTATGTAGTTTCTATTACGCAAGTGGTAGGCAGTTCTATGTCTAGTACCCTTCAAGATGGAGATGTTTTGATATTAAATAAAATTAAATATCGATTTACGGATATTAAACGGGGTGATATTATTTCTTTAGAATATGCAGATACTAAATATTTAATTAAAAGAGTAATTGGGCTTCCAGGAGATACCGTATCGATTCGTGATAATACCTTATATATTAATGGAGAAGTATATGTTGAAAACTATTTAGATGAGGGACTTGTTTATGATGATTTTGACTTAAGTAGTTTGGGTTATGATGTTATTCCTGAAGATATGTATTTAGTACTTGGTGATAATCGTCCTGATTCTTTAGATAGTAGAGAAATTGGTTTGATTAGTAAAGATGAAGTAATTGGAAAAGTATCCTTTCGAATATGGCCTTTAAATAAACTAGCAGCGTTCTAGTTTATTTTTTTGCAAATTTTGTCAAAATTTCACGAAAATTACATATTTTGATAATAGAGTAGTTGATTTTGATTCAAAAAATGGTATAATGAAATTGGAAGACGGGAGGTTTTTCATGGATAAGAAGAAGGGTATTATATTAGCCGTTGTTATCTTTCTTTTAATTGGGTTAGGTACTTTCGTATTCGCCAATCCAAGTGAAGAAAGTCTAAATGGAAATGATAATAACTCTAATAATACAAATAATACCAACGACAACGAGAATTTAGACGATGAGAATACGAATGATGGTGATGGGGAAGAAGGTGAAGACGAAAACACACCAAACTCTGGTACTAACGGAGGAAGCTCTAATGGTGGCAGTAGTTCAAATGGAAGTAACTCTAATAATGGTTCTTCAAACGGAAGTAATGGTGGAACGATTGGACAAGGTGAAGAAGAAAATCCAGGACAACCTGAGAATCCAGGAACTGGTGAAGGACAAGATGAAAATGAAGATGATAAGCCTATCACAATAACTATTTCTGGTATTGAAGATGGTAAAATTTATGGTGAGGCAGTTGTTCCAGAAATTTCATCAGAAGGAGTTAACAGTATTACTTTAAATGGTGAAGAATACACAAGTGGTACTTCTATTGAAGAGGATGGTAAGTATACATTATCTGTTATTGATAATAATGGTAATGTAACGAATGTATCTTTTACGATTGATACAACTGTACCAGAATTTAATGTTCAAAGTGGTACTCATAGTGAAGAAGCAATCGATCTTGTTATTACTGATTTATCTTTAGATTATGTTACTATTTATAATCAAGATACTGATACTACAGAAACGGTAAATACGAGTGAATTTACATTAGAAGATGAGGCTACTTATAAGATTACTGCTTATGATAAGCTTGGTAAATCAACTACTATTTGGGTAGCTATTGATAAGACAGCTCCAGAAATTAAAGTTTCAGGAACTGGTAACTATGAATATTATTTCAGAAAAGATGCTACTTTAACTGTATTTGATAAATTCTTAACAGAAGTAACAGTTAATGATGAAGTATATACTGAAAGTGATTTTACAAGTGAAGCTAATAATGAAAATAGAACATTTACGAAAGTATTTAGTGAGGAAGGTACTTATAAAGTAACTGCTACTGATAAGTTTGGTCATACTTCTGAGTATACTTTCTATGTTGATTTAACTGCTCCAACTGCTAATGTTGAAGATGGTGCTTATTATAATGAAGCTTTTGAATTAAAAATTGAAGAAGAGTATTTACATCTTGCAGAATTAACGGAACCAGATGGAAATAAAGTAAAAATAACTGATATAAATGAATCTTATATGCTTGAAAAAGAAGGCGTTTATACTTTAGTAATGCGTGATAAAGCATATAATAAAACATCAATTACATTTACTATGGATTTTACGGCACCAAGTATAAAAGCGGATGGTGTTCTATATGGACCAGATCATACAGAAACAATTTATACAAACAAACAATTTAAAGGAGAAGCAATTGATGAGTTAAGTGGAATTGCTAAAATTACTACAAATGGTCATGAAAGAGACTGGATTGATGTAAGTCAAGAAGGTGGATATACATTTGTAGTAACTGATAAAGCTGGAAATAGTTCAACATTTAAAGTTGTAATTGATAAGACAGCTCCTAAGATTACAAATGTACCAAAAGATGGTGATCATGTTAATTATAATATTAATCCAGAAATTAGCGATAATAATATTGATAAGGTTGTAGTTTCTAGAGATGGAAAAGAAATTACAGGATGGTATGAGACATGGCTTGAAAATGGTGCTTATAGCTTAAATCAAGAAGGAGAGTATACAATTGTAGTAACAGATAAAGCTGGAAATAAGGCTGAAGCAACATTTACAATTGATAAAACAGCTCCACAAATTGATGTAGTAAGTTCAAATCGATATGAAATGGAAGTAAATACTGATTATAAGGAAAAAGGTTATACTGCTATTGATAATTTTGATGGAGATATTACGGATCAAGTGACTATGACTTATCGCTTTCAAGCTCCAGGTGAGAGTTGGACAGATCCAGATACTTTAGATACATCTAAGATTGGCACTTATAAAATTACTTATCATGTATTTGATAAGGCAGGAAATGAAGGAACTTCTACTAGAGTTGTACAAATTGTAGATACTATAGAGCCAAAAGTTATTCTTAAAGGGACTGACCCTGTTATAGTTGAACTAAATGATGAGTATACAGAAGAAGGAGTAACAATTACTGATAATTCAGGTGAGGAATTAGAAGCTGTTTTAAAAATTTATTATTCTGAAAATGGTGAAGATGGAACTTGGGTAGATGCTCCAGATAATAAAGTAGATACAAGCGTTTTAGGACAATATAAAATATGGTATACAGTAACAGATTCATCTGGAAACACGACACAAGTTACAAGAATTGTAAAAGTAGTAGATACTACGGCACCTATATTTAATAATTTAGTTGATGGTACTATTACAAATGGGTCTGTTGATTTAGGAGTAACTGATGCAAATTTTGATTATATTTTAATCACTAATAATGAAACTGGTTATTCTTGGAAAGAAAGTAGATATTGGACATCATTTAGCTTAGAAGGTAATTATACAGTGATAGCTTATGATAAGTCTGGAAATCATAGTGATAGCTATACATTTACTATTGATAAGACTGCTGCTAGTAGAGTTTATTCTACTGTAGATTTTGATGGTACAGGAATTGAATATGTTGAAGAGAATGATCAAAAAGTGTTCTATATTAAGAATGACACTTCATTTGTGTTCAGAATGCAATTTAGTGAAGAATTAGCTGAAAATCCAATTCTTACTATTGATGATACCAAAAAAGTAACTTTAGAATTAGTAGAAAAATTTGTTACAAATGAAGGTAAATATATTTATCAAGGTACCGTAGAAATTACAGCAGATGATAAATTTGAAGATGGTCAACTAAAATTGATTGTCTCAAATATTAAAGATTTAGCTGGTAATGAAACAACTGATTCTGTAGTTACTGATCAGACTGTAACAAGCAATAATAGAACTGTTGTTTTAGATTCTAAGATTGATGTTTTACTATTTAAAACAAATTCAAATAATGCTAATGATCAGACTTTAGCTAAAGCTGGCGATTGGGTTGGCGTTTATTTACAAGTCGGAGAAAAATTAGCTCAATTACCAACATTTACTATTAATGGTCAAGAAATGAAAGTTTCTGAAATTGAATGGAATGGTACTTATACTTATCAAGCTGGATTTACTGTAACTAGTGATATGGATGGTAGAGTTTCTTTCAATATTTCTAATATTGTTGATCAAGTTGGAAATAATCTTGCTTTATCTAGTGATGAATGTGATTATTCCGTTACTATTGATAATAATGCTCCAACCATTGTTTTAGCAGGTACTGAAGGATTAAATCATAATGAATTTAGAATTGAGGCAGGTACTAAAATTTCAATTGATGACATTTTAGCAACTGTAGAAGATAACGTTGATGAAGATACAAAAATTGAACCTTATGATGTAACTCTTTTTCCTGTAAATGGTGAGAATGTTTATCATTATGATTTTAAACAAAACGGTTTTAATACAAGATTAACAGGAAGATATAATTTATATTATAAAACAACTGATAAAGCTGGAAATAGTGCTGAGGCTGTTATGTTATTAGTTATTAATGACACAACACCTGCAACTTTAACTTTTAATCGAGAGGATGGCTATACTGTTGATGTTGGAAGTAATTATGAAGAATTAGGTGCAACTGTGACTGATAATGTAGATGAAACTATAGTTATTATGCCTAGAATATATGTTAAATATGATTTAGCAATGAATCCTCTTCATGAAACAGTCAGTAAAATCGATACTAATGAAGAAGGAAGATATCTAGCTATATTTGATTATACTGATTCTTCTAATAATGTTAGTTTGACTTTAAAAAGGTGGATAGTTGTTAGAGATATTTCTGAATAATTATGGTAAAAAGGAATTGCAATCTATTCCTTTTTTTTGTACAATAATGTTATAAGGATGTGGAGTTATGGCGTATATTAAATTTAAAGAATTGTCTAAATATTTTGATTTTAAAACAGAGGTTTATGAGAGTCAGTTACCGGATTATACCAAAGAATATGTAGAGGATAATGAGCATATTGTTATCGGGTATAAGAATAGTAAGGATTATGTAGTATTTACGGATAAGAAAATGATTTTATTTGATCGTGATACTTTGGCAGTCTATTATAAAAAAATTCATATTATTCCTTATGTATCGATTTCGACAAGTGCGATTAATTTTAAGCCTGGTAAAGTAGAACTACTCTTTAGTTTTGACAGTGGATATCAACTTCATGTAAACTTTATTGATATGAATCATGATAAGAAAGAGGTTCTTAAAAAAGTTTATAAAATGATGATGAAGACAAAGATTAATTAGAAGTTTAGATAACTTCTAATTTTTTTTTATACTCATATACTTTTATGGGTGAAGCATATGTTTTTTAGTAATATTCATGAAAGAATACGTTTTGTGTTTTTAATTAGTATTGTTATTTTAATTGCTATTATTATTAAAGTTTTTTATATACAAGTTTTTGCATATGATAAATTATCTACTTTGGCTGAAAGTTTATGGAGTAGGGAACTACCTATTAAAGCAGATCGAGGAGAAATTGTTGATCGAAATGGAGAAGTGTTAGCTACAAATATTACAACCGTATCTTTAGTTGTTGTTCCGGGACAAATTGATGATCCGGAGAAAGTTGCCAAAGATTTATCTGATATTTTAGGGACAGATTATCAAGATATGTTAAAACATGTAACAAAATCGACTTCGATTGAACGGGTTCACCCAGAAGGAAGAGGACTTGATTTTGATATAGCAGAAAAAATTGATGCTTTAGGTTATGATGGCGTATATTTGTTAAAGGAAAGTAAAAGATATTATCCTTATGAAACAGTTTTGTCTCATGTTTTGGGGTATGTTGGAATTGATAATCAAGGATTATCGGGATTGGAACTTTATTATGATGAATATTTAACGGGGGCTGATGGAGCGATTAAATATTTTTCTGATGGAAAGGGAAATAAGCTTGAGCTTACGGAAGTTTATGAGGCGCCTACTAGTGGAATTACGATAGAGCTTACGATTGATATTAATTTACAGTTAGCGATTGAAAATGAACTAGATAATGCGATGTCAAAGTATAATCCAGAACAAGGGCTTATTTTGGCAATGGATCCAGATACAGGTGAAGTTTTAGCCATGGCTAGTCGTCCTAATTTTAATAGTAACAATTATCAAGATTATAGTACGGAAATTATTAATCGAAATCTACCAATATGGATGACATATGAACCTGGAAGTACTTTTAAAATTATTACGTTATCGGCAGCTTTAGAAGAACAAACAATTAATTTATTTGAAGATACTTTTACCGATACTGGAGCTATTAACGTTGATGGATCAACCATTCATTGTTGGAAATCCGGTGGACATGGTACGCAAACAATGCTCGAAGTGGTAGAAAATTCTTGTAACCCTGGATTTGTTAGAATAGGTCAAACTTTAGGTGTGGAAACTCTTATGAGTTATATCGATGCTTATGGTTTTGGTGAGGAAACTGGTATTGATTTAAATGGAGAATCTACAGGTATTTTATTTGATGTAGACCAGATGGGTCCAGTAGAACTAGCAACTACTAGTTTTGGTCAAGGAATCAGTGTAACTCCTATTCAACAAGTACGTGCTGTTAGTGCGGCGATTAATGGAGGAAAGCTTTATACTCCTTATATTGTTGGTGCTTTCTTGGAAAGTGAAACAGATAGTTTAATTGAAAAAGTAGAGCCTGTTGTTACACGAGAAGTCATTAGTGAAGAGACAAGTAGTTTGGTACGCTATGCCTTAGAAAGTGTTGTTGCTAATGGAAGTGGTAAAAATGCTTATATTGAAAATTACCGCGTAGGAGGAAAAACTGGTACTGCTCAAAAAGTGCAAGATGGTTCTTATTTAGATGGTAATTATATTTTGTCTTTTATGGGATTTATGCCCGCTGATGATCCAGAAATTGTGGTATATGTTGCGATTGATAATCCGAAAGGAGTTACTCAATATGGAGGAGTTGTATCGGCACCGATTGCTCGTAATGTTTTATTATCAGCGATTGATATTTTAGATATTGAACCAAGCAAAGAGGGAATGGCTAAAGAATATACATGGCTTGATAAAAAATATAGTATTTTACCGGATGTTGTGGGAATGACGAAGGAAGAGGCAGCTAAAATGTTAAAAAATTATCGAATTGAATATTCAGGATCTGGTGATAAAGTCATTTATATGAGTCCGAATGCTGGGTATTATGCTGCTGAAGGAGAGACTATTATGTTACTTTTGGGATAATGTCGTCAACTCTCGTGTCAAATAAGACTTAAAATAAAGAAATTTGGGATAATAAGTAGTATAATTAATTAAAGGAAGAGGTGGGTTATGCTAATACTTGCTAAAGCAGCGATGGCTTTATTATTAGGTTTTATTTTAGCAATTATTACGGGTGTTATATTAATTCCTATTTTAAAACGCTTTCATATTGGACAATATGTTAGTCATTATATAGGTGAAAGACATCTTAAAAAAGAAGGAACTCCAACCATGGGAGGACTTATATTTATCATTCCGACGATTATTGCTCTTATTCTTTTATATATTAATGACAGTATTGAAATTTCTCATAATTTAATTATTTTAGTCTTTGTTTTTTTATCTTATGCTGTGTTGGGGTTTGTGGATGACTATTTGAAAATTAAATATCATAATAACAAAGGTCTTAGTATTGTTGCTAAACTTTTAATTCAAATGATTATTGCTCTTGTATTCTTTTATATTTTTATGAGCAATGGAGGACAATCTGATTTAGTAATATCTAGTCTTGGTATTACAATTCCACTTGGTTGGACATTTGGATTATTTATTTTATTCTTATTAGTTGGAAGTAGCAATGCTGTTAATATTACCGATGGTCTAGATGGCTTAGCAGGAGGGTTATCAGCGATTGCTTTCTTTGCTTTTGGTCTTATTTCTTGGAATGCTGGTTGGATGGAAGGATATCAAGAAGTTGCTATATTTTGCTTTATTTTAGTTGGAGCTTTAATGGGATTTTTAGTATTCAATGCCCATCCCGCAAAAGTATTTATGGGAGATTTGGGATCTTTATCTTTAGGTGCGGCTCTCGCAACGATTGCTATTATTACAAGACATGAACTATCGCTTGCATTAATTGGTGGTGTGTTTGTTGTGGAAACACTTAGTAGTTTGATTCAAATTATTGCGATTCGAAAGTTTCATAAAAAGATATTTAAACGAGCACCGCTTCATCATCACTTTGAAGTTCTTGGTATGAATGAACAGGATATTGTAAGGTATTTTTGGGTAGCAGGTTTAATTTTAGCTATGGCAGCAATTACTTATGGTGTTTGGTTATAATGAAAGTAAGAGAAATCTTGCTTTTTTTTATTTAAAAAAAGACCACTGAGGTCTATATTTCTTTGCGATTAATATTTTTGGAAGTTAACATTTTATTTTTGTCTTTTTTATTTATAAAAAATATTTCGTATCCACATGTATTGGCAATTTTTTCTAAATTATCAAAATTAATGTCTGTTTTTTCTCTTTCATAATCACTTAGTGTTGTTCTTCCTATATATACTTTATTTGCCAGTTCTTCTTGAGAAAAATTGTTTTCTCTGCGCATTGTTCTTATTATTTTCCCTACCATATTTTTTCACCATATTTATTGTCGCATTTTCCCGAGTTTTTTGCTTGACTTGTGGAGAAACTCGGAGTATAATTTGATTATGATATGTGGAATTTCTCCACTAAAGTAAAGGAAAATAGATTATGAAAAAAAGAATGGTTATTTTAACAGTTAGTTTGATCGCTGTTGTTGGAATTATTGTGGGAGTGAGTTATGCTTTTTTTAGTATAGGTGGGAGCCAGGAACAAGCGAATACTTTTACAAGTGGATGTCTAAATATAAGTTTAACCGATGCATCATCATCCATTAATTTAAGTAATACTTATCCAATCACAGATATAGAGGGATTAGAGACAACTAGTTATGACTTTACAATTACTAATACTTGTTCAACAAATACAAATTATTCAATCAATTTAGAAAGTTTAAATCAAGTAGCCAATTCACTTAGTGAAGATTATATAAAAGTATCCTTATCGAGTGATACAGTAGGAAATGTCATATCTATATTAAGTGATAATACAAGTGTAACACCAGAAATAGATGGTGCTTATGAATCATATAATT
>OLSM01002119.1_pt1 | contig 13327 bp, 5 predicted proteins | sample 1672721 | NCBI WGS metagenome assembly OLSM01 (sample SAMEA3136717, study PRJEB25190) | human gut metagenome | reverse complement strand
GCGTAGCAGCTAAAAGCCACTACGCTTTCAAATCTAACTTTTGGGGGTCACCACAGGACGGTGGAGGCGGTTTTAGCATATACAAATGCGGTGCGGAACACCGCCACCTTAATTATTCATTATTCAATATTCACTATTCATTAAATAAAGCCAAAATAGAACGGGGATGCGTTGCCGCATCCCCTGAAAATTACATATATCACAGATTTTAAGATAAAGATATTCGATTAATTATTTAGCTGCTTTCTTTCTCTTAAGAACAAAGAGGAGAACGCCTGCACAAGCGATAAGTGCTGCACCGCCAACATAGAACATCATTGTACCCATACCACCTGTCTGAGGAACAGTTACAGGGTAATCCTTAACTACTGTAGCACCGTTTTCAACTGTACCAACTGCTGTGTATGCCTTTGCAACAGCTTTTACTGTGAATACTGTAGCGTTGAGGTTGTAGTTAGCAGGAGCCTTTGTTTCCTTTACATAATATGTAACATCCGGTGTAAAGTAGAACTCGTGTGTGCCATAGTAGAACTTATCATTACCTGTTTCTGTTGATGTAGCCTTAACAGTTTCACCGTCAACTACGATTGCCTCTGTGCATGCTGAATCCTTATAAAGTGTGAATTCAGCGCCTGGAAGTTTTGTTGATGTTGCGTTACCGTCAACCTTTGTTACATCAAGACCTGCAGTTGCAACATTTACAGTATTATTACCTGGCTTGTATGTGAAGTTGCCCTCATTACCATAGTAAAGACCGTCTGTGTTGGGGAGGTCTTTAGTAACTTTATCAGCGATATCAGCGTTTACCTTAGCTGAGAATGTTACCTTGATTGTGTCATAACCGTAGAACTTGTCACCCTGAAGGAGTGTATCTGATGCAACGACTGCGAATGTAGCTGTTGCTTCATTGCCAGTGGCATCTTTATAATCATAATTAGGAACTACTGTGAAGTCGCCGTCTGCTGCTGCTGTTTCAACGCCTTCTTTAACAAAGTAAACCTTTACAGTACCGTCAATGAGTGAAAGAGCGTTGTCCATGTTATCAACAATTGCATATGTGCCAACCTTGTTAGTTGTTGAACCTGCTGTTGAAGCTGTAAGTGTGTAATCAGCGTTCTTCTGTGTACCAACATTGCTGTCTGCAACTGTCTTTGTAACTGTGATACCTGAAACATCAATCTTTGAAGCAAGGTTTACTGTTTCATAATCGTATGTCCAGTCTGTGCCATTGAAGAAAGGAAGTGAGATGAGTGAACCCTGTACAGACTTAACTGTACCAGGCTTCTTAGAGCAGTATACATAATAGATACCGTCATCAAGGCTTGTAATCTGCTGTGTAGGAACATCTGCTGAACCGTCATATTTGAATGTAACAGTCTTAGCAGCTGTACCTGTCCATGACATACCATCACAAATTGTGATGATTTTCTGGCTCTTGTCTGTTTCTGTTGAGTTGAGAGCGTTCACAAGGGCAGTGTTGCTTGCATAAGCATCTTCAACTGTTACTGTACCGTTACCAGTATCAACTTTAGCGAGCTTGAAGAATTTGTACTCATAAGTACCAACATAGTCGGCTTTATCACCTGTTGTACCGGCATTAGGGTTGCATGATACTGTAAGTGTTGTAGCAGCGCTTGCTGAGAATGGGATCATGAGAGCGATCATCATTACTGCGAGAACTGCTGCAAAGATTTTCTTTGTAGTTTTCATTTTTCTTTCTCCTTTGTGTTTGATTTAATATATGTAATTATATTCTAACCGAATGGTTAAACTGGTTGGGGTGGCTGCATGGCGGCCACCGGCTAACAACGGTGTCCGTAGCAGTCAAAGAGGTTTTCTATGAAAGAAACATATGATTAAAAAATCACCTGTTCTAACAAGTTAAATCATATTGGGTTACTTTCTGCGTCTTGCTCTGCGTTTTTTACGACCTTTTCCGTAATAGATTGCGTAACCCGTGAACATTGTCACCGCAAGACCTGCAACTGACAAACCGAGAACAAAATAACCGTTCATTCCGTCACCGCTTGCCGAAGGCATTGTAATTGCACCGTCAACATAATCATATGTAACATCGTACTTGCCCTTAACAGGAAGTGTGAAGTAGGAAAGTGTGTAGTTCGGGGTGTAACCCTCTGACGGTTTGTACTCAAACAGACAGTATGTCTGATATGTTGAAGTACCCTTTAAGTAGTTATCGGAACTGCTGTTCCAAACAACATTGCCGCCTGATTTTGTAAACTCACCCTGACCGTCCTTGAAGATTGTCAGATTGTCAAACTCAGCCTTACCGTTCCTGTCTGTATTTTTAGAAGTCATATGAGTTTTCATTGTGGTATTTTTAATGATTGTATTGATATCATCTGCAGTAAAGATACCCTCCTCGGATACCTTCATCACCGCAAATTCCGTACCACTTACATTACCGCCTGACTGATTCTTCTTGTTTACTGTTGCACTTCCGTGTGTGGTTTCATTTTCAAACACGGCTTTTTCAACAGGAGAAGAATTGTTGAAGTAATCTGCAAGCTGAGCATCGGTTTTGCCTTCAATATCTGAGTTCTTAACCTTAATGTACTTAGCCGCCGTTACTTCACCGCTTTCAAGCAATTCAATCTCGGCAAGCCAGGTGTTTGTATCCATTTTATAATCGGATGCATTTTTGCCCTCGGCAAGAGCCTCGGTAATCTTAAATCTGTAAACACCCGCACTGACTAAGCTGAGGTCTTTGAATTCAACCTTACCGCTTGCGTCAGGTGTTGCCGATTTCTCGGAAACTAATGCTGTGTTGTTTGTCTTGATAGTATTGCCGTCGGTATCCTGTTTTGCTGTATCCATTGATTTAAGACCTGTCAATGTATAAACGAACTTGCTGCCGCTGTAAGGCTGACCGTCAAGAGTCTTATTTACCGAAACGGCAATGTTTGTAGGATTAACCTTATTGATAAAGTCAAGCGCATTTCCTGCTTCGGCGAGAGTGCCGACAAATGTACCGTTGAAGTTCTGATTGCCTACTTTATAGGGAATATAACCTGTAACGGTTTTCTCTGTAATCTTATAGGTTGCACCTACAGGAATATTGAGAAGCTTAATGCTTTCGCCCTTTTTGATTGTGAACGAACCGTCCAAGGATGTACGGTAAACTGTGCTTGAATAATCACTTGCGCCATTCTCTTTGAGCCGATACTCAAGAGGATAGGTCTTGTAGTCATAGGTTGAACCGTTGCCGTCAAAGTCGAGAGCAATTGCAAATGTAAACTGCTGACTTGTATCGTAGTCAGTTGCACCGTCTTCATTAACAACATTCTTTGAAATTTCAAGAGGTGCTGTCACTATCTTGTTGGTATAGTCAAGCTGGAGCTGTGCATAAGCACTGTCGTCATCGAGATCCACAAGCTTGAATGCCGAGTTCGTAGTTGAACCGCTCTTGATTATTGAACCGACTCTGTTGTTAACAAGCTCCCAGTTCGTTGTGTATTTAAGGTTACTGCTGTTTGTTAACTCGTTAACCGTCATATTGTTGCCTGTCTTGAATGAGTTGTCAAAGTCAGCCATATAATCATCTTTAAGTGTGAAACCGCTGTTTGAAAGAGTTTCACTGCTTGTGCTTTCGTCTGATTTTGTAAGCTTGTAGCCTTTACCGGAGGTATCGTTGTCGTTCTCTTTGATTGTATAACCAAAAGTTTCATTAGCTTTGAGGTCATCTGAAATTTCAGAAACAACATCGCCTGTATCAAGTGCCTTTGTAACCTTGAGGTCATTGTTGGCAGGTGTCATTGTAAAGTTTACTGAGAAGTTAGACTCAGCCTCACCACGCTCCATATAGAATACTACCATATGGTATGTCTTGTTAGGATCAAGCTTAGTACCATTGTTGATTGTCTTTGAAACGGTGCCAAGGTTTGTAGGATGTGACGAAACGTCTGCAGAATACGGAGTGCCGTCACCGTTCCACATTTTACCGTAAAGGTCTGAAAGAGTAAGCTCTTTTGTAAGCTTGCCGTCATTTATATTCTGCCACTTACAGAAGATAGCGTTTGTATTGCTGCCAAGATCTGACTTTTTGAATTTGTAAAAACCGTCTGATACTTCATAAGGTTTTACATAACGTTTACCATTATTAGGTGTACCAACACTTTCATCCTGCCAAACATACAAACAGAAGTCTGTATAATTACCTGTCTTAACCCAAAACTCATCACTCGGAACTGTAAGTTTTGTCGACGATGATGAAGATGAGTAGTCGGCAAATACATTGTCGGCTGTTGCTTTCATTGTATTAAAGTTAATTGAACCGCTTGCCTCTTTATGGTCACCGCCGAGGTCGAGAGCAAGCTCTGCATCAGCGCCTGTTGAATCCTCACCGATATAAACCCAAAGGTCATCGTCACCGCTGAAGTTAAAGGTTGCAGGTTTGTCGTCTGCAAGTAAACCGTCCTTCGGAACTCTGAAGTCTATATCAAGTCTGATACCAAAACCATAGTCAAGGTTAGAGTTAGTACCCTTGCCCGATGATGTATTTGAAGTATTGTTGAACGGGAAAATACCATAACCGTTGCTTTCGCCGCCGAATTTTTTCAGGTCATCGCTGATTCCATAATCCTTACCCGCACCGTAGTTAATTTTTGTCGGTGTGAGGCCGTTCCATGTGAAGTAGATGTTATCGGCTGCATTCTTTGAAGTAAATTCATAAGTAGTAACACCTTCACTGTCAGTAGTTGTACGGAACGGGAAAGACGACTTATAAACATTGGCAACTCTTGCACCATTATATGTAGCGGTTGAAAGTGCCTCAGCATCAAAGTACGGGGCTTTAACACCGTCAAGAATCTGAAGATTACCCTTACTGTCAAGCTTATTATTCATTAGACCCAAAAGAGAGTATGTGTAATACTTCTTATCATTACTTCCCATCTGCCAGTACATACCGTTGGAGTTGTTTACTGCATAGTAATAGTTATCATTATAATTGTTGATGTTTGTAAGTCCTTTTGCGTGAGTCTCAAATGTTCCGTAGTGTTCATTACCCTTATACATATTGCCGAAGTAGAGAGGATACTTCCAGTCCGACTTATAGTTTGAAGCAATGTTGCTTATGTAGCTGTTGAAGTTATCAAACTGATACCAATAGTCATACATGTTGCCATTACCCTGACACTGAAGATACCCTTTCTCCTGCTCCATATCAGACCAGTAGTCAAAGTATGTTGCGTCAACGCCTACTATATTAGGATTATTTGAGAATGAATTTTCAACAACAGCGTTATAGTCTACATTGCCTATTTCCGAGAATTTTGTCCAGCTTTCGCCTCTGGCTGTCTTAACATATGTAGCCGTGTTCTCGTTGTAGTCCGAACCAGCATATCCCGAATCTGTCGGATATGAAGTTGCGGAAGATGCACCGTTAAGGTTAGTTGCTGTCGGATGGAATCTTAAAACCGCATCTGTCGGAATTTTACCGCTGAACACCACATGACCGTTTACCGTGGTTTGTGTAAGCTCAACTGTTCCTTCATAGGCATCGTTGTAGTCAAAAGTTGCATAAACCTTTGGAAGCGACTTCCAGTCATCGTTTGAAACATAAACTGTTTTATATGTTGCCTTCGACTGATTGTCGGGAGATTCAACAGAAAGGTATTTACTTTCTTTGAACGAGCCGTCAGTTGTAAGATAAAATTCCGTGTCGCCCGAAGCACCCGAAAGGTCGAGAGTCTTGATGAACGGATTAGTCCACTGACTTTTTGAGGCGTCATAAAGGGCATTATCGGCACTGTATGAATCGTTAATGCTGAGGTCGCTTGTTTGTTTTTCGCCCTTGCTGTTGAAGATTACATATTTATAGGATGACTTAACATCCACATAGTAGTAATCGCTGTCCGAAGATGTGAGCTTGTTCATTGCAACACCCGGCCACTCTGCGTTGCAGTCAGTATCGGTTACCCAAGAATATGCATAAGCTTCCTTATAGGTATTGCTGTTATTAAGATATATACGGCGGAAACCGCTTGCAACAGTCTTTTCGGGAAGAGTAAAATTAACCCCGGAAGAAAGCTCAATTTTTGTTGCACCGAGTGGTGCAACAGTTTCAAAAACTCCCGAAGAATTTTTGTTTACAGTACCCGTTTTGAGAACCGTACCGTCATCCTGAGCAAAACGATATGTAACAGAAGAAAAATCTTTCCATTCCTTATTCTTGGTCAGGTTAATATAAATCTTCTGTCCCGAAGATGTTGCCGCAAATACATTAAGCGACATACCCGACACGGCACATACCGAAAGCATGATGGTAAGTGCAAGCACAAGGGAAAAGCTTTTCTTTACGGTTCTGCAAAGCTTTTTACCTAACTTCATAATTTTTTCTTCTCCTTCATTGCCGATTACTTTGTTTTGGCAGTCAAAGTACAATTAAACAGGACTGGATAGGACAGTCCAACATATCTGCCAACAAATTATGAAACGCAAATTTTTGAATTTGTTCTTCTTTTTGATTTGCATACAATTATATAATATTTTATTGCGCTTTTGTAGAGGCAATATAGCCAAAGTTCAGGTAATGTTTTTGGCTATATTGCATATCCGCAAACACGATTTAATATTTTTAACCATAATGTGATTTTATTACTTATTTATCACCATTTTTTGTGTTAAAGATAAATTATACCCATTACACAATCTTAACAGGCAATTGAAAAGTCAATTTCAGCACTAGATTTGTTGGTTTTTAATTCTTTTTTCAAAAATATCAAAAATTTTTATGCAAATTTACGCCAAGCTATATGCGTAGAGATATGTATTTTTTTGCGATTGTTGCTTTTAAACATAAAAAGCCCCAAAACCTACATTTTACAGAAATTTTCAGATATATTTTTATAATCAATATCTATATCTCATCAAATTAATCACCGAACACCTTGAAAATTCGGCATAAATAGAGGGCAGAGTATTGCTCTCTGCCCCTCAAAATGTAATTCACTTAAATCGCAATTATACAAACCGCTTTATGCAGACATATTAAAGATCTCTGCCGCAGCACTTCTTGTACTTTTTACCGCTGCCGCACGGACAGGGATCGTTTCTGCCGATTTTCTTGCCCTTACGGATAGTCTTGTTGACAGAATCCGTACCGTCTGCAGAAGTTTCTGTAGGCTGAGCAACCTGCTCACGGTGAAGCGCTTGCTTTACGGCGTCCGACTGTTCAACAGCTTCTTCATCATTGGATGCAGACTGTGCCGCTGCGGCAGCCCTCTGAGCTGCTCTCTTTGCCGCTGCAATTGCATCCTGTCTTTTCTGAATCTCATAAACACGCTTTGGCATAATGAGCATCATCTTGACAGTATCTTCACGAATGCTTTCAATCATCTCATCAAACATATCGAAGCCTTCAACTCTGTACTCAACAACAGGATCGTGCTGACCGTATGAACGAAGTCTGATACCGCTCTTGAGCTGATCCATATTGTCGATGTGATCCATCCAATGTGTATCAACATTCTTGAGGAGGTAAACACGCTCCATCTCACGGATTGTTTCCTCGGGAAGAAGTTCTTCGTTTTCCTTGTAGATTTCAAGAGCATCGTCAACGAGCATCTTCTGAATCTCTTCGGGTTCCATATTTTCAAGATCTTCAAGGCTGAAATCGTACTTAGAATCATCTCTGATAAGCCAGCCTGCATAGTAATCCTTAAGGCTTTGGAAGTTCCAATGTTCTGCCGGACCTTCGGGGAGATACTGCTTGATTGAAGTTGCGATTGTATCCTCAACCATTTTGAGGATTGTTTCGTGGAGATCCTCACCGTTAAGAACCTGATCACGCTGACCGTAGATGATTTCACGCTGTTTGTTCATAACATCGTCGTACTGGAGGACATCCTTACGAATGCCAAAGTTACGAAGCTCAACCTTTTCCTGTGAGCCCTCGATGATACTTGTGAGCATTTTGTTCTCAATAGGCATGTCTTCGGCAACATTCATACGCTCCATCATCATTTTCATTCTGTCACCGCCGAACAGACGCATAAGGTCATCCTCGGTTGAGAGGAAGAAACGGCTGACACCCGGATCGCCCTGACGGCCTGCACGACCACGGAGCTGGTTATCAATACGGCGTGACTCGTGTCTTTCCGTACCCATAATGTAAAGACCGCCGGCCTCTCTTACCTTTTCAGCCTCACCCTTAATTTCTTCCTTATACTTGTCATTCAGTTCTCTGAATGTATTTCTTGCATTGATGATTTCTTCATCATCGGTTTCCGCATAACCTGTAGCTTCTTCAATAAGCTCCTCGGTAAAGCCCTGCTTACGCATTGCGGCTTTTGCCATATACTCTGCGTTACCGCCGAGGATGATATCGGTACCACGACCTGCCATGTTGGTTGCGATTGTTACCGCACCGAGTTTACCTGCCTGAGCAACAATTTCAGCCTCTTTTTCATGCTGTTTTGCATTGAGGACATTGTGCTTGATGCCTCTCTTTTTGAGCATTTTTGAAAGAAGCTCCGACTTCTCAATTGAAATTGTACCGACAAGGACAGGCTGTCCCTTTTCGTGAGCCTCAACAATTGCGTCAATAACAGCGTGGAACTTGCCGTTTTCTGTCTTATAAACCGAATCGGGAAGGTCTTTTCTTAAAACAGGCTTGTTTGTAGGAATTTCAACAACATCAAGCTTGTAGATTTCCTGGAATTCTTCCGACTCTGTCTGAGCAGTACCTGTCATACCCGAAAGCTTTTTGTAAAGACGGAAGTAGTTCTGGAATGTGATTGTAGCAAGAGTCTTGCTTTCGCTCTGAACCTTTACGCCCTCTTTAGCCTCAATGGCCTGATGAAGACCTTCGTTAAAACGACGGCCGTACATAAGACGACCTGTAAATTCGTCAACGATGATAACTTCGCCGTCCTTGACAACATAGTCAACATCAAGCTTCATAACGCCGTTAGCCTTGATAGCCTGATTTACATGGTGCTGAATTGTAAGGTTATCGGGATCGGTAAGGTTTTCAATACCGAAAAATTCTTCGGCTTTCTTAACACCGCTCTGTGTGAGGGTTGCTGTTTTCTGCTTTTCATCAACAACATAATCAATGTCGTTTTCCTTGTAATATTCCTCCATATCCTCTTTTGCGTCAAGTTCTGCAAAACGCTGAACTTTAAGAGTTTTTGCAAAAGCGTCAGCCTTTGCGTAAAGGTCTGTTGACTTGTCGCCCTTACCCGAAATAATAAGAGGAGTTCTCGCCTCATCAATGAGGATTGAGTCAACCTCATCGACAATTGCAAATGCGTGTGGGCGCTGAACCTTGTTTTCCTTGTAAACTACCATGTTGTCACGGAGGTAGTCAAAACCGAGTTCGTTGTTTGTTCCGTATGTAATGTCTGCGGCATAAGCCTTTTTTCTGCCCTCGTTATCGAGATCGTGGCAGATAAGACCAACCGAAAGACCGAGGTATCTGTAAAGCTTGCCCATCCACTCTGAGTCACGACGGGCAAGGTAATCGTTGACTGTTACAATGTGAACGCCTTCGCCTGTAAGAGCGTTGAGGTATGCAGGGAGGGTAGCAACCAAGGTTTTACCTTCACCGGTTTTCATCTCGGCGATTCTGCCCTGGTGAAGAACGATACCGCCGATAATCTGAACGGGGAAGTGCTTCATACCAAGCACTCTCCAGCCTGCCTCACGACAGGTTGCAAATGCTTCGGGGAGAATATCGTCTGTTGTTTCGCCGTTGGCAAGTCTTTCTTTAAGAATTGTTGTCTGGTTCTTGAGTTCACTTTCGCTCATAGCCGCATATTTATCTTCGAGTGCAAGCACCTTGTCACAGATTGGTTGCACACGCTTAACTTCACGCTTGCTGTAGTTGCCGAACATAGCCTTTAAAAAATTCATCAGGGTTCTTCCTTTCAATGTACCGAAAAAATCGGTCAAACTGTATTTTCAATAATATAATTTTAATTTACTGCACCGCAGACGCTCCAAGGCTTTTTGCAGCCTGAATCATTGCGGCCTCAACAACGGGACCGGCATATTGGAAACCGAAACCCGAATCCTGTACAACACAGGCAAAGGCGAGAGGGCAGTCCTCATCTTTTGAGTAGCCGACCATCCAGCCGTTAGGATTCTTATCATCGCCGACTTCACCCGTACCTGTTTTGGCACAGACTGTAAGTCCGCCGAAAAGGTTGTCGCCGTAGTAATCTGAAACGGTGTATCTCATAACATCATCAAGCTTTGTCGCCGTATCGGATGAAAAAAGCTCCTGTCCGCTGCTCTTGTAGTTTATGCCGAGTGCGGAGAGTATGGACTCATCTTTGATAAGGGTAGGGTTTGTAGCCTTACCGCCGTTTGCGATTGCACCGCAGATAATTGCCATCTGCATCGGGTTTACCTTGTCATTATACTGACCTACGCCCGACCAGCCAAGCTGATTTTCATTGGCATCGCTGACATCATATGAACCTTTTGCGGTTTTAATTCCGTCAACATCAAAGGAGCTGTTAATGCCGATTTTCTCGGCAGTTTTTGTCATTGTGTCACTTCCGAGTTCAACGGCAAGCTTTGCAAAAACAATATTGCAGGAATGTGCCATTGCCTCTTTATATGTCAGCGTTCCGTGAGTTTCCGTACAGGTAACTTCACTTCCGCCTATGTTCTCACTTCCGTTACAAACCCAAGTGCGGTCATAAAGGTCGGGAATATTCTCGATTGCCGCCGCAGATGTAACGATTTTGAAGATTGAACCCGGGGTAAAGGTTGACGAAAGCACATTATCAAGGTAAACACCCTCGTATTCGCTTTCGTTGTCCTCGGTAATTTCGGGAGGAGCCTGCGGATCGTAAGCCATGGTGCTTATGGAACAGATAACCTCGCCTGTTTTGTAGTTATATATTACACAGGCACCTTTTTTGTTATAAGCTGCAAGAACATCATAAGCCGCCGCACAGGTTGCGGAATCGACTGTCAGCTTTATATCGTGGGAGGCACGCAATGATTCCGGCATATTAAGTCCGAAAACAAGGTTATAGCCTATCAGCTGAGAACGATACATACTTTGAACAGCCGTTGAAATGTTAAGGCTGTCATCACCGACAACATGAAGCAGAGATTTTCTTACGCTCTCGCTTTCGTTATAAACTCTTTTACCGTCAACCGTCTGTGCAAGAGCCGTGCCGTTGCGGTCATAAATCGCTCCTGCCTGTGCAAGGCCGCCGTCACCTGCTATATGCGCATTATATGCCTGATCAACCCAGTCGTCTGCCCCTGTTACAAGCTCAAAGGCAAGATAGCCGAGTCCGCCGATAAACGCAAGCGCAACTATATATATAAGTGTACTTCTGCGAAGTATTTTTTTCAAACCTTACACCACCCTGTGTATCAAGTGAACAATCGAAAAATTAAAGAAAATGCGGCTTTGCTTGCAAAGCACTATGAATACGGTCGGGAGATAGAGCCTTTTATTTTGCTGTTTTTCCTCTCGACAACAATTTTTCATTTTCAATTTACTAAACTTATCTTTTTACCGAATAAGTTCTCTCGTCTGCGGCTTTGATGAATGCAACAAGTCCCCAACAAGACATAATACTTGAACCGCCGGCAGACACAAACGGAAATGTTACGCCTGTGAGCGGAAGGACATCGGTTGCACCGAAAACATTGAGAGAAAGCTGAACGACAAAAAGTCCTGCCGCACAGCACGCTGAAATTGAATAAAAGGTACTTCTGCTTCGGGTTGTAATTGCCCTTGCATAAATAAACATTGCACCTACTGCCACGGCAAGTGTGAACGCAACGATAACTCCCATTTCTTCCGAAACAAGTCCGAAAACAAGGTCACTTTCGGATGCGGCAACCTGCTTTAAAAAACCGTTGCCGATACCTACGCCGAAAAGTCCGCCGCTTGCCATATATGTGAGAACTCTTGCCTGCTGATAACCGAGGTTGTCCTGAGTATGTTCCCACACATGACGCCAGCCCGAAAAACGGTCGGCAACATACGGTTTAAACTTGAGGACAAAGGTTACGCCGAAAATTGCGGCGGCAACAGCAAGAATAATCGTCTTGAAATCGCCCGAGCGCATAAACGCTGTGAGCAAAAATGTTACAAAGAAGATGAGCGCAGTACCGAAGTCACCCATAAGAGCCAAAAGGCCGACGCATACTGCCGAGAAGATAATGTACTCAAGCAGGTTCTTCTTTGTCATCAACACATCAAGCGAACTTGCGCCGATAAAGATGAAGATAATCTTTGCAAGCTCTGACGGCTGAAATGAAAACGAGCCGATATAAATCCAGTTGGCGGCGCCGTTTGTAATCTTACCGAATACAATTGTTACGCCCAAAAGACCGACCGCACAAATCATTGCCGGAAGTCTGAGTTTATTTACCTTGTCGGGATCTTCAATCAGCTTGATGATTACGCAGAAGAAAATCATACCTATTGCGGCGGCAACAAGCTGAACATAAGCCGAGCGTTCCGACTGTCTGATAAGCATCATTACGCCTATGCCCGTCAAAAACAGGGCGAGCGATTCAAGCTCGAAATTTACTCTGCGGATTACAAAATAGGAGATAAAGAAGAATCCCCATTCAACAGCCGCAAGAGCGCCGAACAGCACGAGCGGAGCCATTGTATTTGTGCCGTCATTCCAGAACATTGCCTGAACGCACATAAAAAAGTGAAAAAATGTAATAAGAAGCATAAGCTTCCACGATTTCATTGCAGGCTTATCGCTGACCTTTGAGAAAAACCAGCTTGACTGCAACGGCTGTTGGAACTCCTCGCCTCTTTTTACTATAAGGCTTGTACCGCCTATTGTTATTGTATCGTCAATCAGCACCTTTGCTCTGCCTCTTGTTCTTTTGCCGTTGAGCATTGTGCCGCTCTTTGAGTCGGTATCGCTTACATACCAACCGTCTTTACGGCGAAGGAGTACGCAATGATTTCTTGAAACCGTCGGGTCATCAACGGTTACATCACTGCTTTTACTTCTGCCGATTGAATTTTCCCAGAAAAGCACGGGGAGCATCTCGCCCGTTGCAGGGTTCAAAAGTGAAATCAAAGGAGTTTCGGGACGGCGGCGACGGCGCATTGCGGCAAAGCACTGGTACACAATTATTATTGCATAAACAGGCATAAGAAAACGCAGTGCAACAACACCCATATCGAAAATTATCGAAAGATCCGGCACTTTTTTCAACTCCTTCACAAATCATCTGTCCTAAAAATAAGCATACTTAAAGTTATACAGTTTAAATAATAATCCAATTTCCCCCAAAAGTCAATAGCCGAGTGCCTCGGCGCCCCATTCGTGAAGATAGTTTTTTAAGTCAAATACTT
>OLSM01002116.1_pt1 | contig 13345 bp, 11 predicted proteins | sample 1672721 | NCBI WGS metagenome assembly OLSM01 (sample SAMEA3136717, study PRJEB25190) | human gut metagenome | reverse complement strand
TTGGATGACGCCAATGTGGAGCGCTTCGCGGCCTATCTGCGGGGGATGACCGCCCGGACCCAGTTTATTGTCATCACCCACCGTAGGGGAACCATGGAGGAGGCCGATATGCTCTATGGGGTTACCATGGAGGAACAGGGGGTCAGCCGCCTACTGCGGCTGAGTCTCGCTGAAGCGGATACCGCACTGGGAGAGCCGGGCACGTAATGCCCCGCCGAAAGCGCGATTCCGGCCCGTAGGCAGTACTTGGAGATCGGCTTTTGACGGCGCATGAACCCGGCAGTCTGCCGAGGCCGCTGGAGAAAGGAAAAATAAGGAGCGTGAGACCAAATGGGACTTTTTGACCGAGTCAAAAAATTAGGGATATTTTCTGCCTTTTCTAAGATAGACGAGGAGTTTTACGATGAATTGGAGGAGGCGCTGATTCTGGCCGATATGGGCATGGAAACCGCCCTGGAGGCTGTGGAACAGCTGCGCCGCCGGGTGAAAGAGCAGAAGCTGAAGGATAAGGAAGAGGTCCGTCAGTGTCTCCGGGATATTTTGGAGGAGATGCTTACGGTGGGAGACGCTGCGCTGAACTTGTCAGGTTCCCCCGCGGTGCTGCTCTTCATTGGTGTCAACGGGGTGGGAAAGACCACTACCATCGGGAAATTGGGCGCCCGGCTGAAGCGGGAGGGGCGCCGGGTCCTGCTGGCGGCGGGCGATACGTTCCGAGCCGCCGCCGCGGAGCAGCTCACCATCTGGGCGGAGCGGGGCGGATTGGAGATTGTCAAGCACGAGGAGGGGTCAGATCCTGCCGCCGTGGTCTTTGACGCCATGAACGCCGCCCGGGCCCGAAGCGTGGACGTGGTCCTGGTAGACACGGCCGGCCGGCTTCATAATAAAAAGAACCTAATGAATGAGTTGAGCAAAATCAGCCGCGTGGTGGATCGGGAGGAGGAGGACGTCTCCAAAGAGGTCCTTCTGGTGCTGGACGCCACAACCGGGCAGAATGGTCTGATCCAGGCCAAGGAGTTTGGAGAGAGCGCGGGTATTACCGGAATCGTGCTGACCAAACTGGACGGCACCGCCAAAGGCGGCATTGTGGTGGCCATTGCCCGGCAACTGCAGGCCCCCGTGAAGTACGTTGGCCTGGGGGAGGGTATCGACGATTTGCAGCCTTTTGATGCCAAGGAGTTTGTACGTGCGCTGTTGTAAGGCGCGGGAGGGCGTAACAAGAGGGAATCATTGCGCAGAAACAGGAGCTTACGCCCCATCTTGCGTCAGCGGGTGTAATAGGGAAGTATAGTCTGGAAGTTATTTTAATTTGTTCCGGGAGAAGGAGAGAAAATATGGGTAGAATTGATGGTAGACTGAATGATGAAATGCGTCAGGTGGAGATCACCCCTGACTTTAATGAGTTTGCGGAGGGGTCCTGTTTGATCCGCTGTGGCGGTACCATGGTTTTGTGCACCGCCAGCGTGGAGGAGCGGACGCCGCCCCACGTCCCCGAAGGGGAGGGATGGGTCACAGCGGAATACTCCATGCTGCCCCGGGCCAACCGGGAGAGATCCCGCCGGGATATCTCAAAGCTAAAGCTGTCCCCCCGCTCGGCGGAGATTCAGCGGCTGATCGGCCGCTCCCTGCGGGCTGCGGTGGATTGCAAGGCGCTGGGGGAGCGGACCATCACCGTGGACTGTGACGTATTGCAGGCCGACGGAGGCACCCGCACCGCGTCCATCACCGGCGGTTTTATCGCGTTGGGAATGGCCTGTAAAAAGCTGGTGCGGGATGGGGTGATTCCCTACTCCCCCATTACCTGCCATGTGGCTGCGGTGTCCGCCGGGATTGTGGACGGCGTGCCGATGCTGGACCTGTGCTATGAGGAGGATTCCCGGGCCGATGTGGACTTTAACTGCGTGATGACCCATCGGGGCGAACTGGTGGAAATTCAGGGCACCGGAGAGGGTCGCCCCTTTACCCTCCAGGAGCATCATGAGCTGATCCAGCTCTGCTGGAAAGGGATCAGCGAATTGCAGCGGCACCAGAAAATTCTGGTGGGGAGTCCCCAGCCATGAGAGTAGTACTGGCCAGTAAAAATCAAAAAAAACTGCAGGAACTCCAGGAAATTCTGTCCCATATGGGGGTGGAAGTGGTCCTCCAGTCTCAGGTCGGCGTGGATGTGGACGTGGAGGAGACCGGAGAAACCTTTGAAGAAAACGCCATTTTAAAGGCGGAGGCGGTCCGTGACGCGACGGGGATGCCCGCCATTTCTGACGACTCGGGCCTCATGGTGGAAGCTCTGAACGGCGAACCGGGGGTGTACTCCGCCCGATACGGCGGGCCTGGCCTGGACGATATGGGACGCTGGAAGCTTCTGCTGGAGAACATGGAGGGGAAGGAAAACCGGGCCTGCAAATTTGTCAGCGTGATCTGCTGCGCTCTGCCCAATGGAGATCGCATCATGGCCCGGGGAGAATGCCCCGGTATCCTGACCCGTCAGGCCGCAGGGGAGGGGGGCTTTGGTTACGACCCCGTTTTTTACCTGCCCCAGCATGGAAAGACCATGGCGGAACTGTCCGCCCAACAAAAAAATGAAATTTCTCACAGAGCCAACGCTCTGCGAGCATTCCAAACAGAATGGGAGAACTATTGGCATGGAACTAACCAGTAAACAGCGGGCGCAGCTGCGAGGCTTGGCCAACGGCATCGATACAATCCTGCAAATTGGGAAAGAGGGGATCGGGGAAAACCTGATTAAACAAGCCAACGACGCGCTGGAGGCCCGGGAACTCATCAAGGGCCGGGTGTTGGAAAACTCCATGCTCACGCCCCGTGAGGCCGCCCAGGAACTCGCCCGCCGCACCCGCAGTGAACCGGTCCAGGTGATCGGCACCAAATTTGTCCTTTACCGGGAGAGCCACAGTAAGGAGAAAAAAGACAAAATTGAGTTGGTGAAGAGCAAAGGGCCGCGGGCATCACTGCAGCGGTAACAAAATAGCACCATTGGGGAAAGGAGATATCCATGAAAATCGGGATTTATGGCGGAACCTTCGACCCTCCGCATCTGGGACATATGGAGGCGGCCCGGCAAGTGATGGCGCGCATGGGGCTGGACCGGCTTCTTCTCATCCCCGCGAAACTTCCCCCCCACAAGGATTTGCCGCCGGACACGGCCTCCCAAGACAGGCGGCTCGCCATGACGCGGATCATGGCGGACGGTCTGGGGGAGGGGGTGGAGGTCTCCTGTATTGAGCTGGAACGAGACGGGGTGAGCTACTCGTCGGACACGGTGGAACAGCTGGCTGTACAGTATCCAGACGACGAGCTGTGGGTCCTGATGGGGACCGATATGTTTACCTCCCTCCAAACCTGGCATGAGCCGGAACGACTGTTTCGGCTGGCCGGCGTGGTGGGTTTTGCCCGGGACGAGACTTGCGGCGACTCGTTGGCCCGCCAGCGAGAGGTATTGGAGCAGACATATGGGGCGCGTGCGCAGACGGTAACCCTTTCTCGCGTTACCAAGATTTCTTCCACCCAGTTGCGGGAGGCGCTGGCAAGGGAGTGGCGCGATGACCGCCGAGGCGGAGGAACCGCGGCCCAGTACTTGTGGCCGCCGGTTTATGGGTACATCCTTCGTGAGGGCCTTTACGGCGCCCGTGCGGATTTGAAGCGTCTGACCGACGATCAGCTGCGGGCGGTATCCTACTCGATGATTCGGGCCAAACGCATCCCCCACATCCGCGGCACCGAGGAGACTGTTGTTGCCCTGGCCCTTCACTGGGGCGTGAATCCCCAGTGGGCAAGAAGGGCCGGAATTCTCCACGACTGTACCAAGTATCTGGAGCTGGAAGAACAGTTGGCTCTCTGCGCCCAGTATCAAGTGGAGTTGGACGAACTGGAGCGGGTAACGGTCAAGCTGCTGCACGCCAAAACCGGCGCGGCGCTGGCCCGCCATATGTTTGGAGAGCCCGGCCCTGTATGCGACGCCATCTTCTGTCATACCACGGGAAAGCCCGATATGACAACCTTTGATAAAATTCTTTATTTGGCCGACTATATGGAGCCCAACCGGGATTTTGACGGAGTTGAGGTCCTGCGCAAGCTGGTCTGGGAGGATTTGGACCAGGCGTTGCTCTTGGGCCTGGAGATGACCATGCAGGAGATGAAGGAGAAAAATGCCCCGGTGCATCAAAATACCATCCAGGCATGGCGGCAATTAAAAGGAAAGTAAGAATATGAGTGGAAAACGTGTTGATCCATCCCAGCAAAACCCGCCTGACCCGAGAGGCGCAAAGGCGGGAAAAACCGGCTCCGACAAGCACGCCAAAACCCCGCCTCGCCGTAAGCTGCGGCGCAGGATTATCATCTTGTTGGTGGCGATTTTCGTCATTCTGACCGGGCTGGGGTTGGCCTGGAACATTTTGATTCAAAAACCCCAACTGCCCAATCCCGCAGAGAATCCCAACATGACGCCGGAGGAGGGGCCCATCCGACTCTCGGGGGACCGCAAGCCGGATTTTTACACCTTCCTCATCATCGGAAGGGATACGGGGGGCGGCGGCAATACGGATACGATTCTTTTGGCTGCCTATAACGTGGCGGATCAGGAGATGAACGTCATGAGTATCCCCCGGGATACTATGGTCAACGTCTCCTGGGATATCAAAAAAATTAATTCCGTCTATAATTTCAGCGGCAAGGGAGACGAGGGCATCGCCGCGCTTGGGAGAGAAATTTCTCAATTAGTGGGCTTTGTGCCTGATTTTCAGGTTGTGGTGGAATGGAAAGCCGTGGGAGAATTGGTGGATGCATTGGGGGGCGTAAATTATGACGTGCCCCGGGACATGTATTACGTGGACCCCACCCAGGACTTGCATATTGACGTTAAGGCGGGCTATCAGAAGCTGAACGGTGAACAGGCCATGCAGGTTGTTCGGTTTCGCGAGGGCGCCAATGGCTATGCCAATGGGGACCTGGGGCGGATTGAAACCCAACAGGGATTCCTTAAGGCCCTGATCAAAGAATGCCTCCAAATCGGCAATGTAACGAGAATCGGACAGTTGGCGGAGGTATTCCAGGAGAATGTTACCACCAATTTGACAGTAGGGAATATGGCTTGGTTTGCCCAGAAGGCCATTTTTGGCGGACTCAATATTGAAAAGGTAAACTTCTACACCATGCCCTGTACCGGTTCTATGGTCTGGAGCCGGAGCTACCGCCAGAGAGTGTCCTACGTGGTGCCCAAAACCCAGGAGCTGGTGGAGATGGTGAACCGGTATTTCAATCCTTACCGGGATGATTTGCTGGAAAACGAATTGGATATTATGTATGTAAATCGTGATGGAACCATAGGCTCCAGTAGGGGAGTCCTTGAGGATACAAAGGCCAACTCCTCGGTGCGTTCCGCTGGCTCTGTGGCAAAGCCTGTGGAAGTGGACCCCAATAATCTTCCCAAACAGGATCTGCCGCCCATTGAAGAACCGGAGGAACCTGCGCCTTCGGATCCGGAGGAGCCCAGCCAGCCCCCCGACCAGGGAACGGAGGAGGCGCCATCGGATCCAAAACCGGAGACCCCCGAGACCCCGGAAACGCCGACCGACCAGCCTGAGACCCCGCCGGGACCCCAGCCGCCTGTCCAGGAGAATCCCTCCAACCAGGAGAATTCCCAAAACCAGGTTACCCCAAGCAGCCAGGACGGGCAGAGCAGTCAAACCCAACCCAGCGGTCAGGGGGAAACCGGCTCCCAAACAACAAACGGCGGCAGTACGACACCCGCCGAAGAATAAAATACTAGCATCCCCCCGGGCGATGATTCGCGTTTAAAGGGCGGGTTTAAGAAAGGAATATGGATATGACACCCAAAGAAATGGCGATAAAACTGGCAAAGGTTCTGGATGAAAAGAAAGGTAAGCAGCTGCTTGTCCTGGAGACCGACGGGCTCACCACGCTGGCGGATTATTTTGTTCTGGCAACCGGAACCTCCGCGCCCCAGCTGAAGGCGATGGGCGACGCCTGCGAAAAGGCGATGAAGGAGGCGGGCATCCTGCCCCATCACATTGAGGGGCACCGGGGAGGAACCTGGATTCTTCAGGACTACGCCGACGTGATTGTCCACCTGTTCTCAGAGGAGGCTCGTGAGTTCTACTCCCTGGACCGCCTATGGGCGGACGCCAAGGAACTGGATCTAAACGAAGTGCTTCAGTAAATGCAACCCGGGAGGATGCGCCCGGCGGCTTGAGATAGAAAATAGTCTGACGAAGAAAGTGTGAGGATATTGAAATACGAATTCAACCGCATTGAAAAAAAGTGGCAGGAGCGATGGAACAAGACCAACTGCTTCCATGCGGAAAACGGGGGAGATAAGCCCAAATTTTACGCCTTGGTGGAGTTTCCGTATCCCTCAGGGCAGGGCCTGCATGTAGGCCACGCCCGGCCCTATACCGCCATGGACGTAGTGGCCCGGAAGCGGCGGATGGACGGCTACAACGTACTATTTCCCATGGGTTATGACGCCTTTGGCCTGCCCACGGAAAATTACGCCATTAAAAACCACATTCATCCTGCAAAAGTGACCCATGACAACATCATTAATTTCCGTAAGCAGCTTCAGATGCTGGGTTACTCCTTTGACTGGGAACGGGAAGTGGACACCACCGATCCCAGCTACTATAAATGGACCCAATGGATTTTCCTTCAGCTCTACAAGCATGGATTGGCATATAAAACCTCCATGCCCGTCAACTGGTGCACCAGCTGCAAATGCGTGCTGGCCAACGAAGAAGTGGTTGGCGGCGTCTGTGAACGGTGCGGGTCTGAGGTGGTGCGGAAGGACAAGAGCCAGTGGATGTTGAAGATTACCCAGTACGCCCAGCGTCTCATCGACGACCTGGACGATTTGGATTTTATTGAGCGGGTGAAGATTCAGCAGAAGAACTGGATTGGAAGGTCCACCGGCGCGGAAGTAACCTTTCAGACCACCGCGGGGGATGATTTGCTGATCTACACCACGCGTCCTGACACCCTTTTCGGCGCAACCTACATGGTGCTCTCTCCCGAGCATCCCTTTGTCAATGGCTGGAAGGCTAAGATTCAAAATTGGGACCAGGTGGAAGCGTATGTGGAGGCGGCGGCCCACAAATCTGATTTTGAACGCACAGAGCTGAATAAGGAGAAGACCGGCGTGAAGCTGGAGGGCGTGCGGGGAGTCAATCCTGTAAACGGTAAAGAAATTCCTATTTTTATCTCCGACTACGTCCTGGTATCCTACGGCACCGGCGCCATTATGGCGGTGCCCGCCCACGACGACCGTGACTGGGAGTTTGCCAAGAAATTTGGATGTGAAATCATTGAGGTCGTCAAAGGCGGCGATGTGGAAAAAGAGGCCTTTACCTTGAAAGACGACACCGGCCTGATGGTAAACTCCGATTTTCTCGACGGCCTGACGGTGAAGGAAGCCATTCCGGTGATTACCAAGTGGTTGGAGGAGAAGGGAATCGGCCGTCAAAAGGTGAACTATAAACTGCGGGATTGGGTTTTTTCCCGCCAGCGCTATTGGGGCGAACCCATCCCCATGGTGGCCTGCCCCCAGTGCGGCTGGGTCCCCCTGCCGGAAGACCAGCTCCCGCTGCTCCTGCCTGAGGTGGCCAGCTATGAGCCGACTGATAACGGCGAGTCCCCCCTGGCCCACATGACCGACTGGGTGGAGACAACCTGTCCCCACTGCGGCGGTCCCGCCAAGCGGGAAACCGACACCATGCCCCAATGGGCGGGATCTTCCTGGTATTTCCTGCGGTATATGGACCCGCACAACGACAAGGCCCTGGCTTCTAAGGAGGCCCTGGACTATTGGGGACAGGTGGACTGGTACAACGGCGGCATGGAGCACACCACCCTCCATCTGCTCTACTCCCGGTTCTGGCATAAGTTCCTCTACGATCTCGGCGTGGTGCCCTACGCCGAGCCCTACCGCAAGCGCACCAGCCATGGCATGATCCTGGGTGAGGGCGGTGAAAAGATGTCCAAGTCCCGGGGCAACGTCATTAATCCCAATGACGTGGTGGCCCAATATGGCGCGGACACCATGCGCATGTATATCATGTTCATTGGCGATTTTGAAAAGGCCGCCGCTTGGTGCGACAACGCCGTGAAGGGCTGCAAGCGCTTTTTGGACCGTATATGGAATTTGGCGGAGAAAGTGACCCCGGGTAAATCCTACAGTCCCGAAAACGAGGCCTCCATCCACAAGACCATTAAAAAGGTGGGGGCGGATATCGAGTCCATGAAGTTTAACACGGCCATTGCCGCCCTCATGAGCCTGACAAACGAGTTTTATGACAGAGGGCTGAACAAGGCGGATCTGCAGGCGCTGTTGCTTCTGCTCTCCCCCTTCGCCCCCCACATGGCCGATGAGCTGTGGGAACAGATGGGCTTTTCGGGAATGGCGGGCACTTCTCCTTGGCCGGCATATGATGAGAGTAAGACAATCGACGCGGAGGTGACCATTGCGGTTCAGGTGGGCGGCAAACTGAAAACCACTGTGACGGTGCCTATGGATAGCGCGGAGGAAACTGTCTTGGAGGCCGTGCTGGCAGAGCCGAAAATCCAGAAGCTTATGGAGGGTAAGGAGATCATCAAAAAGATCTTGGTCCCCAACAAGCTGATTAACCTGATTTTAAAGCCAAAAGCCTGAGCCGAAATCGCCGGGAAATGGGTTTATGCCAACGGAACGAACCAGGAAAATTTTCCAAAATTCTAGAAAAAGTTGAAAAATGTTTGGCAGCTTATCTTGACAAGTCAGGTTTTTTTGCATATAATACGAATGTTAAAGCCATCTTCATAATGAGTGGCCCTTTGGTGCCTGAGAAGGTACTCGGCACTGCGGAGGGAGGGAAAATTAATGTCGGAAATCCATGTGAAGGAAAACGAGTCGCTGGAAAGCGCTCTGAAGCGGTTTAAGCGCAGCTGCGCTAAGTCCGGTGTCCTGGCTGAAGTGCGGAAAAGAGAGCACTATGAAAGCCCCAGCGTGAAGCGCCGCAAAAAGTCCGAGGCGGCCCGTAAAAACCGTAAAAAGTTTTATTGATCACAAGTCCAAAAAGGACGCTGTTGCCATCTGCAACAGCGTCCTTTTCATACAGTGAGTAAAAAGTATCTGAAACCAAGACAAGGGTGGCCGCCAGATCTCCGGCGCCATCATGACAAAACCAGATCTTGAAATACGGGCACGCTACAGATTAATACGGTAGCGTGCCCTTCGTGTTTACGGTTAAGCACGGGTAACGGGAACTGCAACACGGACGCAAAACTGTTCGTGATCTGGGACCGCCAGCTCATCCAGAAGAAATTCCTCATAGGCGCCGCCGACTGTTTTTAGGCCCTGGTTCCGGATAAAATCTAACAGCCTCCGGTATACAGCTTCCGACTGGTCGGGGGCGCCTCTGCCATAGGCCACGGCATACAGCCCAGCCGGTTTCCAGGCGTTTCCCTTCTTTCCCGTTTTAAAATAATAGTGGTAAGTTGGCGAGGGAGCATCGAGTGTGAAGGTCTCCTGTGGGATCAGAATCCCCGCCGGATACCCCAGATTGATTCCCTGTTCATTGGCATATTCATAGGCGTAAATTCCCCCGTCTTCCTCGTTCATGCCCGCCGGAATAGGGGGACAAAGGAAGATTCGCTCCCGTGGCCGCTCCTCCAGCAGCAGTTCATCCTTCCCGTGACCGAGCGCCTCCCGAGCCATCTGAGTATAGAGCTTCATAATAGCACTGGTCTCGCGCAATTGGGCAATTTCCGCTTGAATGGACGCCTCCTGCCGGGCGAACAGCGTCAACATTTTCTCTGGCGAGCGGCTGCTGGAGTACTGTCTGATCGTATCCAGGCCCACCCCCAGCAGCCGAAGGCTTCCGATGAGATAGGCGGCGCTCAGTTGACGGCGCGCATAGTAGCGATATCCATTTTCCCCCCTCGTTTCCGGAGACAAAAGCCCGATCCGGTCATAAAACCGAAGGTTATCCCGCTTAATTCCCGTCAGGCGGGAGAATTCCAAAATGGAAAGATGTTTTTTCTGACTCATAAACGCCTCATCAAAAAATATGTCATTCCGCTCTTGACATTGGAGCGGCTTCAAGGTCTATTATATCCTTTGCCGAGAGAAATAGCAAGGTCCGGCAAAGGAGGTTCCTATGAAGTATCTCAAACTCTTTTTTAAACAACACAAAGGAAAGACCGCGCTGGCTGTGGTCCTTCTGTTGGGGCAAGTGGTGGGCACGCTGCTCATTCCCGCGCTCATCGCCAATGTAGTGGATCATGGCATTCTGCAAGGCGATATGGATGCCATTGGTAAGACAGGAATCCAAATGTTAGTGGTGGCCGTTGTGGCTTCGGCCATCGCGGCCTGGGGCAGCTGGGTCACCAGTGATCTGAGCGCCCTGTTTGGACGGGAGATGCGCTCCATGCTGTTGCGCAAAAGCCAGGAATTTTCCATACAGCAGTTCGACGCCGTGGGCATTTCCTCCATGATAACCCGGACCACGTCGGATATAACCAATCTCCAACAGACCATGGGCATGATGCTCCAGATGGTGGCGCCCGCGCCGATTATTGTGGTGGTCTCTATCGTGATGAGCGCCATGGTGAGTCCCGTCATGGCTCTGATTCAACTGGTCTTTATGGCGGTATTACTGGTACTTGCCGCTGTGGTGCTGAAGAAATCCAACGCGCTTTCCCACAGAATCCAGGTGCGGCTGGATCGCATTAATCAGGTGGTGCGGGAGTCCATTACCGGCGTCCGCGTCATTCGTGCCTTTGGCAACGAGAAGTATGAGGAGGCCCGGGCGGGCCAAGCCTATGAGCGCTATGCAGATAATATGATCCGCCTGAATCGGCTGTTTGCCGTCTTTATTCCCATTGTGTGGCTGCTGATTGGGGCGCTGATGGCCATCATCCTGGGTGTGGGTGGCGCGCTCACGCTGGGGGGAGCAATGGCAGTGGGGCAAATTACCGCTGTGACCGAATATGCCACCTTGACCATGGCCTATCTCATCATGGCGGCATCCGCGCTGACCACGCTGCCCAAAGCCCGCGCCTGCATGGAGCGTCTCCGGGAGGTGCTGGACACCGCCCCCACCGTCTCCGATGCGGAAGGCGGCCGCATGGAGCAGGCACCCGCCACATCCCCGGCCGTGGAGTTTGATCGGGTGACCTTCGCCTATCCGGGCGCGGAGGAACCGGTCATTCGGGAGCTGTCCTTTACTATGTATCCGGGCCAAACCACCGCAGTGATCGGCAGCACGGGCTCAGGGAAAAGTACATTAGCGGACCTGCTGCTCCGTCTCCACGATATACAGTCGGGTCATATCCGGCTGAAGGGAACTGACGTGCGGGATCTTTCCCAGCTCACGCTGCGGGGCAGGATCGGTTGTGTACCGCAAAAGGCGTTCCTTTTCAGCGGCACAATCGCCGATAACCTTCGCATGGGCCGAGTGGACGCGGAAGAAGAGGAACTGTGGGAGGCCCTGCGCGTGGCGCAAGCGGAGGACTTTGTAAGGAAGCTTCCGCTGGGGCTGGAGGCCCCCGTGGCCCAGGGAGGCGCCAACTTCTCCGGCGGGCAGCGACAGCGTCTCTCCATCGCACGGGCGCTGGTCAAAAAAGCGGATATTTTTATCTTTGACGATAGCTTCTCCGCGCTGGACGTGAAAACCGACGCTGCCCTGCGCAAGGCCCTGCGGCAGCAGGTTACGGAACCTGCAAAGCTGATTATCGCCCAGCGGGTGAGCACCATCCTGGACGCGGATCAAATATTGGTTCTGGACGAGGGACAGCTGGTAGGCATTGGCGCCCATCACGAGCTGCTGGAAAGCTGCCCCGTCTATCGCGCAATTGCGGACAGCCAAATGAATCGAAAGGAGGCCTGACCTTTATGGCGCAGAACAAGAAAAAGCGAGAGATGCCCAATGAGGACATCCCACAAAACACTAAAGCCACGGTAAGACGGCTCCTGGGGCGGATGGCCCGCCAGAAAAAGAAACTAATTATTGTGTCTGTGGCCACCCTCCTCAGCGCCCTGACGTTTACCGCCATCCCCCTTGCCGTGGGTATGGGTATTGACCGGTTGGTGGCGGCGATTCAATCCTATGACAGCGCGGCAGGTATTGTTCAAACAACAGTACAGGCGCTGGGGCTGCCAATTGTATTCATTGCGGCGGCGGCCCTCATCAGCTGCCTGCTGACATATGTCCAGCAGTATATCATCGCCAGCGTGGGGGAGGAGCTCACCCTCTCCTTCCGCCAGGATGTCAGCGCCAAGCTAAGCCGTCTGCCTTTACGCTACTTCGACACCCATAAGACCGGCGACATCATGAGCCGGGTTACCAACGACTTGGAGAAGGTGTCCTCTGTGATGCAGGTAGGTCTGATGCAGCTGATCTCCTCTGTGTTTACCATTCTATTTGCAGTGGCCGCCATGCTGATCTTGAGCCCCAAGCTCTTTCTCGTGGTTCTCGTTTCCATCATTCTCAGCATGACGGCCACCGGCTGCGTTTCCAAGATGGCCCAACGGGCGTATGCAGAAAACATGGCGTCCATGGGGGCGCTGTCCAGTAAGGTGGAGGAGGTCTATTCAGGCAACCGCGTCGTCAAGGTATTTAACCAGCAGCAGTCTATGTTGGAGGCGGCGGAGGAGCTGAATCAGCGCCAGTTTCGGGCGCAGCGCAGGGCCCAATTTGCGGACTACGCCATCTATCCCACCATCCGTGTTCTGGGACAGTTGGGATTTATCGCCACAGCGGTATTGGGTGGCGGCATGGCCTTAGGCGGCGTCATCAGCCTGGGTACGGTACAGGCGTTTTTGCAGTATGTCAACCAGATCTCCGAGCCGGTGACCGAAGCGTCTTATGTCATCACATCTCTCCAAGCCGCCATTGCGGGCGCGGAGCGTGTGTTCATCCTGCTGGATGAGGAGGAGGAAATTCCCGACGAAGCAGGCGGTGCGGACGGCATTACCGAAGGGCATGTCACATTCCGGAACGTGCGCTTTGGGTACACGCCGGACCGAATCCTCATGAACAACCTGAATTTGGAGGTAAAGCCCAACGAGATGGTGGCCATAGTCGGCCCCACTGGCGGCGGGAAAACTACCCTGGTGAATCTTTTAATGCGGTTTTACGAGCTCAATGGCGGCGCCATCTCCATTGATGGACAGGATATCACCACCATACCCAGAGGGGACATGCGTCGGCGCATCGGCATGGTGCTGCAGGACGCCTGGCTCTTTGAAGGGACCATTGCTGAGAATATCGCCTATGGAAAAATGGACGCGACCCGGGAGGAAATTGTAGCCGCCGCCCAAGCCGCTTGCTGCGACCATTTTATC
>OLSM01002114.1_pt1 | contig 13346 bp, 14 predicted proteins | sample 1672721 | NCBI WGS metagenome assembly OLSM01 (sample SAMEA3136717, study PRJEB25190) | human gut metagenome | reverse complement strand
TTTCCGCTCGCCCCCTGGACCCCTTCGGGGGCCCTCCTTCCCCCGCCCCTCCCATGCCAAAAGAAATTTGTAAACATTCCAAGAACATACTTGACATAGTCAAGAATCATGTTATACTTGATCTTGTCAAGAACAAAGGAAAGGAGAAGCGCGATGTTTGACACGCTGGCCTATAAGCTGTCGGTACTGTATAAAAACTTCTATGCCTACGCCAGCGCAAGGCTGCATCCCTTCGGACTCCACAACGCATGGATTTTTTTCATACTCTATGTGGGTAAACACGCGGACTGCACCCCGGCGGAGCTAACCAAGTCCCTGCATGTGGATTGGGGCTACTCCCAGCGGTGTATTACCAAACTGGTGGAGGAGGGCTTTCTAACCAAGGAAAAGGCCGGGCGATCCTACCACCTGAACCTGACCGGGAAAGGGCAGCAGGTGTACCAGGAGAGCCATCAGCTGTTTTTCGACTGGGACCGGCTGCGGTTGTCGGCACTGACCGAGGAGGAGCGCCATACGCTGTTTCAGCTGCTGCAAAAAATATCGTGCCAAGAAGAGGACATTCACCATGTATGAAACCATTGCAAGCCCCGTGAACTACGGGGGAATCCGCCTGAAGAACAGGATTATTTTCGCCCCCACCACCCTGGGGCTCAAGGGAGAAGCGTACCAGGCCAAGCTGCAGGAAATCGCCCGGGGCGGCTGCGCCATGATCATCCTGGGGGATGTGCCGGTGGGCAAGCATGGGTTTGGGCAAAGCCTCTTTACCGCCAAGGGCTTCGCGGCCTATCAGCGCATTACGGAGATGATTCACCGGGAAGGCTGCCTGGTGTGCGCTCAGCTGCACCAGTCGGACTCCAACCTGAAGGGCATGCTGAAATACATCCCCGGGGTGCTCACCAAGCGCATCAGCATGGAGGATCTGCGGCCCCTGCTCAATGAACAGGTGAGCCCCTATATTACCGGGCTTCCCGAAAAAAAGGTGCGGCAGATTACCGCTTCCTTCGGCCCGGCGGCGGTGCAGGCTCAAAAAGCCGGCTTTGATATGGTGCAGATCCATGGGGACCGGATGTGCGGGAGCTTCGCCTCGCCTTTGTTCAACCACCGCACGGATGCCTACGGCGGCTCCTTGGAAAACCGCATCCGCTTTGCGGTGGAGGCCGTACAGGCCGTGCGCCGGGCATTGCCGGACATGCCCATTGACTTCAAACTGGCCATCCGCCAGGAAAATCCCCACTATGGCAACGCGGGCGTGCTGGTGGAGGAGCTGCAAACCGTGGTTCCCATGCTGGAAAAGGCGGGGGTCACCAGCTTTCATGTGGCCCAGGCCAATCACTCCTCCCTGACGGATACCATTCCCCCGGCATCCCATCCCTACTTCGGGAGCGAAGGCTGCTTCCTGCCCTACTGCGATGAGGTGCGCAAGTATACCACCCTGCCGGTGTGCGCCGTGGGCGGCCTGACCCGGCCGGACTTTGTGGAGCAGCAGCTGGCCCAGGGACGCATGGACTGCGCCGCCATGAGCCGTCAACTTATCGCCGATCCCGCCTGGCCCAATAAGGTGATTGGGAACCAGGCCGATCAAGTGCACCGCTGCGTGCGCTGCAATAAAAAATGCCTGGGCGGCATGATGCAGCATCAGGGCGTGCACTGCATTTATGAAGGAAGGTAAAGCACCATGACTTACGCCATTGTTTACAGCAGCCGCACCGGAAACACGGAGCGCCTGGCCCAGGCCATACGGCAGGCCCTGCCCCCGGAGGAATGCCTGTACTTCGGCCCGCCGGATCCCCAGGCCCGCGCCGCGGAGCGAATCTATGTGGGCTTCTGGACGGATAAGGGCGACTGCGACGCGCAAACCCGCGCGTTCCTGTCGGAGCTGCGGGGAAAGGAAATCTTTCTGTTCGGCACGGCAGGCTTTGGCGGAGCGTCGGTCTATTTCCGGCGCATCCTTACCCGGGTGGCCCAGGGACTGGAGGCCAGCAATCGCGTGATCGGGTCCTTTATGTGCCAGGGCAAGATGCCCATGGCCGTGCGGGAACGCTATGAGAAAATGCTTGCCTCCCCCAATCCCGCGCCAAACCTGGAACAAATGATCCAGAACTTCGACCAGGCGCTGAGCCATCCCGACGGCGAAGACCTGCGACGGCTGACACAGGCGGTTTCGACGAGCTATTCCGAGGCCTAAACGCCCGGCGGTACCCATCGCCAGGCCGCGCCAGTTCCCCACAGGGGCCTATACAGGAACGGAATGGAGGTATCAGGATCAGGCGCCGCCATGGCAGTTGCCTGGAGCATTTGCCCCGGGCAGGCGGCAGCATACCTTCACGCTCGTTCACCAGCCTGTTTGTATAGCAAACTTCTCTTTCTATTTTCCCATCGGACATTCTACATGGAGGGTTTACGTAATGAAAAAAATCTGTTCGGTTCTGCTGGTTCTTGCGCTGCTGTTCTCCGTCACTGCCTTTGCAGAAAGCGGGAAGGTGGAACCCTTCTCCGCGGAATATGAAATGTTCGGCACCACTTCCTCGGGCAACCCCAAGAATGATACCTTCATTTTTGAGGGCGAAACCACCGACGGTATCATCACCAAGCTGAACTTTGACATCATCCGCAACAAGGGCCAGGAAGATGAATATTCCAAGAAGGACATCATGGGCTACATGATGAACGTTTCCGACGCCACCGTGGAAAAGACCGAGGACGGCTATAAGCTCACCACCTTTACCGCCTACGGCTATGATCCCGCCTATTCCGACGGGGACGCGTACTATGCGCAGTTCATGGTTTCCGCCTCCTGCGATAACCTCACCGAGGAAACCCTGTTCCAGGACTTGACCTTTGCGGATCTGGCCCGGCCCGACAACACCGTAACCGTGGAGAAGGCTTGCATCGCCTATGGCTGCCTGGCCAAGGAAGCGGGCATTGAGCTCACGGCGGAAACCCCTGTGAAGGATCTGCTGGCGCTCCACGGCCTGTATGTGGACGGCGCCTTTGTGGAGGGCTCCAACCGTGTGTCCTTTGCGGGCTACAACGGCGGCCGCAGCTATGGCGAGCAGATCGACGCCATCGTGGACTACATCCTGGAGAACAAGATGACCCTGGAGGACGTGTACGAGATGTTCCGCACGGTGAACCAGGCCAGCACCCCCATTCAGGACCGCGACGTGATCTCCGGTGCTACCATCACCTTTACGGGCGACTTCCAGCGCATGGTTTACCTGGCCATCCATGGCGAGCTGTTTGAGGGCGTGGTGAACACCACCACCAACGAGGACGGCAGCGTGGTGAAGGAAGTGGTGACCCAGGGCTTCGGCGGCGAGATTGAAACCAACGTCACCCTGGACGCTGAGGGCAAGGTAACGGCCATTTCTGTACGTGACGCCCAGGAAACCGACGGTATCGGCGCGGTGCTCACGGCGGACGGTTCCGACTACATCAACGCGCTGATCGCCGGCCAGGATGACCTGGACGCGGTGGACGCCGTGGCCGGCGCCACCGTCACCTCCGGCGCGCTGAAGCAGGCGGTGCAGTACGCCCTGGAGGATGCTGCGGAGTAATTCCCCGGGAACAGACAAGTCTATAAAGCGTGCCCCCTGCCGCAGATATTCTGTGGCAGGGGGCATTTGCGTGCTGCAGAAGTGGTTTCCGTCTCTTCCATGTGCAGCTTTCCAGACGATAAAAAGTTTTTGCGTTTGCGAGGTCACTTTTTCTTTGGGCTTGTACGCTTCGGCTCTTTTAGCAATACTATCTACCGGAATCTTGCCCTCGCCCTCTCCAAACTCCACATCAATGTGGATATAACTGTCGGCTTTTTTGTGGGACAAAAGAACTACCGTCTCAACATGCACCGTCTCACAAAACTGATCCACCGCCACACACTTCTCCACCCGGTACCCCCGTCCCAAGATCATCTCCAAATCCCGCACCAAACTAGTTGCCTTACAAGAAATATAGACAATCCGTTCCACCTGATAATCCAATATCTTAGGCAGCGCCTTAGGATGTATCCCATCCCGCGGAGGATCCAGCACGATCACATCCGGCTTCTCCTCAATCTCATCCAGCACCTTAAAGACATCCCCCGCAATAAACCGGCAATTATCCAGCCCATTCCGGGCAGCATTCTCCCTGGCAGCCTCCACAGCCTCCTCAACAATCTCTACCCCAATCACCTGTTTCGCCACCGGAGCCAGCACCTGCCCAATCGTCCCCGTCCCGCTGAACAGATCAAAGACCGTCATATCCTGAATATCCCCGATATACTCCCGCACCGTCTCATAAAGCACCTCAGCCCCTCTGGAATTAGGCTGGAAGAAAGAAAACGGGGTGATCTTGAATTCCATCCCAAGTATCTTCTCATAAAAATAATCTTTCCCATAGAGAATCCGCGTCTCATCACTCTGCACCACATCGGAAAGCGAATCATTCAGAATATGAAGAATCCCCACAATCTCCCCTTCCAATTTCAACTCTAAAAGCCTCTCCACAAGCCCACTTAAATCATGCTCTTCCTGAGTCGTCGTCACCAGATTCACCAGGATCTCCCCTGTCGTATCCCCGCGCCTCAAAAGCAGATGCCTCAGATACCCAACATGCTGCATCTTCCTGTAATACTCCACATTCCGCTCTTTAAAATACTCCAGAACGCACAGCAGAATCTGGTTCATGTCCTCATGTACCAGCATGCAGTCTCCTGCTGTCAGCACATCATAAGTACTTCCTTTCTTGTGACGCCCCAGCGACAGCGGGCCGTCCTTATACTCATCCCCAAAGGAAAACTCCATTTTATTCCGATACCGGAACTCCTTCGGGCTGGCCTTAATCCCTTCATTGTCATAAGGCTCCTTCACCACCGCATTCAGAAGCTCTTTCACCTGCCCGGCTTTCATTTTCAACTGTTCTTCATACCCCATAGTCTGATACATACAGCCCCCGCATGCCGGAAAAATACTACATACCGGTTCCCGTGTTTCCAGGGGCGACTTTTCCAGAACCTCCAGAAGCCTGCCTTCCGCGTCCCCCTTTTTAAACTTATTCACTACAAACCGTATCTTCTGTCCGGGCATTCCGTTTTTTACAGTGACATACCGTTCCTCTTCCGAGACCCACACCAGCCCCTTATTTGGAAATTCTACTTTTTCTATTATGCCTTCAAATACTTGTCCTTTTTTCATCATCTTCTCCTGAATCATTCTATACATAAAAATGGACAGGGTGCAGTGTTCCCGCCACATCCTGTCCATGGTTTAGTTCGGTTACCTGATTATACCTGGTCTTCCTCACTGAAATAGTCATCAAAATCATCGTCAAAATCTTCTTCAAAGTCTTCCAGATAATCCGGTGTAAAGAAACGATATACTGCATATGCAATACCTGCTACAGCAGCTACGGCACCTACAATTGCCAGAACCCAGAGCACTGTATTTTTCTGCTTGTCGTCCTCTTTTTTACGCAGCAATTCATTCAGTTTTGTCTCCGCAATTAATTCCTCTACTTTGCTCATATTTCCACGTCCTTTCCCCATCTTGTCGATACAGGTTTACTTTAGGTTATTATATCACTATCATTTTCAGATTACTACTTATTTATGCCAATTTTATATAAATTCTATATTTTTCTGAGCTTGGCAAATGCCTTTGTCTTGAACAGCTGTTTTGCCTGCTGGTATGTATTTTGTGCCGGCATTTCGTATGTTTCCCCGAAATCCGCGCCTGTTTCCAACAGTTCCTGCGGTATTTCTTTTAAAAACCGGGACATCTTATTAAACTGCGTTTCTCCGCGGATCATCCGCCTCCTGGCGCAGCTGACTGTCAGTTCTTTTTCCGCGCGCGTGATCCCAACATAGCAGAGCCTTCTTTCTTCTTCCAGTTCATCGATATCATCCGATGTAATCGTCATATAACTCGGAAACAGCCCATCTTCCATCCCTGCCAGATAGACATGAGGGAATTCCAGACCCTTGGCGCTGTGCAGTGTCATCAGCACCACATAATCCTGATTCTCATCCAGGCTGTCTATATCTGCCACCAGGGCTACCTCCTCCAGAAAGCCGCTGAGCGTAGGCTTCTCGTCCTGTTCAAGGCAGGTTTCCTCATAGGCTGCTATTTTACTTAAAAGTTCATCAATATTTTCAATACGCGACTGCGCATCTTCCTTATCCTCCGCTTCCAGATTTTCCACATATCCAGTCTTCTCAATGATCTCGTTCATTAAGTCAGAAATGCTGTCCACCCGGGCCCGTGTTTTAAAATATTCGATCAACGCCACAAATGACTCCAGCTTTGCCGCGCTCCGCCCGATATTGGGGATCAGATCCAATCCCAGCAGAGCCTCATAGAATCCGATTTCACGCTCCAGAGCCGATTCCTGCACGCGGTTAATGGTTGTCAGTCCAATGCCTCGCTTCGGCACATTGATGATACGTCTGACAGCCAGGTCATCCTGCCCGTTGTCAATCGTTTTCAAATAAGCCAGCAGGTCCTTAATCTCCCGCCTTGCGTAGAAATTCACGCCGCCGACTATCTTATATGGTATGTTGGAGGAAACAAAACGTTCCTCAAACAGACGCGACTGCGCATTCGTCCGATACAGGATTGCATGATCGTTGTAAGTGGAGCCTTCTTCTCTCACATGTTTCCGGATATCCTCCGCAATAAACTCTGCCTCATCGTAACCCGTATCAAACTGGCGGCACTGGATCTTTTCGCCCTCCCCGTTGTCTGTCCAGAGCGTCTTTTCCTTTCTGCCGCAGTTGTTGCTGATCACTGCGTTTGCAGCATTCAGTATATTAGACGTGGAGCGGTAATTCTGCTCCAGCTTGATTACTCTTGCATCTTGAAATTCCTGTTCAAAGTTCAAAATATTTTTAATATTGGCTCCGCGGAATTTGTAGATCGACTGGTCATCGTCACCGACTACGCAGAGGTTTTTATATTTTCCCGCAAGAAGGCTTACAAACTTAAACTGTACCGTATTGGTATCCTGATACTCGTCCACCATGATATAGCGGAAACGCTCCTGGTAGTTCTCCAGTACGTCCGGCTGGGTCTGGAAGAGCTGTACCGTCTTCACAAGCAGGTCATCAAAGTCCAGCGCATTATTGGCGCGCAGCTGTTTCTCATATTCCCGGTAAACCTTTGCGATCTTCTGCTTCCCGTAATCTCCCGCCGCATTGAGTTCATATTCCTCCGGAGTGACCAGCTCATCCTTGGCGGAAGAGATCGCTCCAAGGAGGCTTCTTTCCTTATAAACCTTGGTATCAATATCAATTAGTTTACAGACATCCTTCATCAAAGTCTTCTGATCATCCGCGTCATAGATTGTAAAATTATTGTCATATCCCAGCCGGTCGATATATCTCCGCAAAATTCTCACGCACGTCGAATGGAAGGTGCTCACCCAGATGCTTTCTGAGCCGAACCCCACCAGTTTGTCCACTCTCTCACGCATCTCGCCGGCCGCCTTGTTTGTAAAGGTGATGGCCAGTATATTCCAGGGATTTACACCCTTTTCCTCGATCAGATAGGCAATCCGGTGTGTCAGGACCCGCGTTTTCCCCGAACCCGCACCGGCTAGTATCAGAAGCGGGCCGTCAGTACAGTATACCGCCTCTCTCTGCTGTTCATTCAATGTATCGTATATACTCATATGTATCTCCTGTCTGCTTTACATCTTATCTATGAGATTATAATACAAAACAAGTATTCTGTCACGCGAAAAAGAGTATTCCCTCCTCATTTTTACCCTCTTTTCCAATCCATCCTTTTGGTTTTCCCACATGTTTTGATGTAGAACTGCCGCAGAACCTTTTCCTCCATTGAAGACTGCGGCTTAAAATGCTATACTATAATCTGTAGGTTTGCTGCAGACCCGCCCGCCAGGGCATATATTAAGGACAGTCCTTTGGGCTTCCTTTAAACTGCAGCTGTACTGCATGCCTGACACTTTCAGATTTTTTACAGAAAGGACGTGTTATTATATGAAAAAAAATTATAGAGCTGAACTTACCGGAGTTTTTGGGGATCCCGTGGATGGAAATCCCACCGGCGTAATGGAGGAGGCCGGATATGAGGCCCTGAATCTCAATTACCGATACATAACCATGCAGGTCAGAGCCGAAGATCTGGAGGCGGCTTTTCTCGGTGCAAAAGCAGTCAATATGAGAGGGGTAAATCTGACCATGCCCCATAAGATCACGATTATCCCCTACCTTGACCAGCTGTCAGAGGCTGCCCGGATTATCGGCGCTGTCAATACCGTGATCAATAATAACGGAACCTGGATCGGAGAAAATACAGATGGGAAAGGCTTTGTCCTGGCCCTCAAAGATAAGGGTGTTTCCCCCGAGGGCAAGACCGTCACCATCCTTGGAGCCGGCGGGGCTGCCCGTGCCATTGCAGTAGAATGCGCCCTTGCCGGAGCCCAAAAGATCCTGATTATTAACCGTAATGAGGGGAGAGGCAGGGAACTGGCAGAACTGATTGCATCACAGACGGGCACTGATTCCGAGTACCTTCCCTGGACACCTGGCATGGAGATTCCCGTCGAGACCCAGATTCTGATCCAGGGAACTTCCATTGGCCTCCATCCTAATGTGGAACAGAAACCAGATATAAACTACGAAAGTATCACCGAAAATATGATCGCATGCGATGTAGTTTTCAATCCGGTCATGCCGCTCTTTCTGAGAGAAGCGCAGTCCCGCGGAGCCCAAATTATAACCGGGATCGGGATGCTGGTACGTCAGGGCGCTTTAAATTTTGAATTCTGGACCGGCATGCCGGCCCCCGTTGACGTTATGTATCAAACTTTGGAAAATGAATTCCGAGCAGTGGATTAACATAATAGGGCAAAATGAATTTATTCATTTTACGCTTAAAAATGCTTGCTATCTAGTATTGATTACTATATAATAAAGTCATTGAGGTGATAATATGACGATTAATACGAATGATATGCTGAACAGTATTTTAGAAAGTATCTCCCGCATTGATTATATTCATCCGGAAGACATCCCCAATATAGATTTATATATGGATCAGGTCACGACTTTCATGGATGCTCAGCTTGCATCGACAAAACGCTATCATGAGGATAAGATTCTCACAAAAACCATGATCAACAATTACGCCAAGAACAATCTCCTTCCTCCTCCTGTCAAGAAGAAGTACACGAAGGAGCATGTGCTTGTCCTGATTTTTATCTACTATTTTAAGAACATTCTTTCTATTAAAGATATAGAGACGCTGCTGAAGCCGATCACAGACAAGGCTTTTTCTGATGGGGAGACACTCGACATGACCGAGCTTTATGAAGCGATCTGTGCGATGGAAAAGGCCCAGATTAACCCGTTACAGGAAGAGATCAGGGCGGCTTATGAAAAAGCCGAGGAATCATTTTCTGACGCGGCCGAGGATGACCGCAGTTATCTGCATCTGTTTTCATTTATCTGCAGTCTCAGCTTTGATGTGTATGTCAAAAAACTGCTGATTGAAAAGATCATCGACGAACTGCCTCGTTCAGAAGGCAAACAGCCTAAAAAATAAAAGAAGGATGCTTACGCATCCTCTTTTTCGTTATTTCCAAGCCTTTCAAATACCATGTCGTATCCGTCATTCCCATAATTCAGTGAACGATTCACCCGGCTGATGGTTGCTGTGGAAGCCCCGGTTCTCTCTGCAATTTCCAGATAAGTCTTCTGTTCTCTCAGCATCTTCGCTACTTCAAAGCGCTGTGAGAGTGATAACAATTCATTGATGGTACAGATATCCTCAAAGAATGTATAACACTCTTCTTTGTTTTCCAGACTTAGTATGGCACTAAACAGATAATCTACCGCCTCTGTTCTTATCTTTTTACTCATACTACCGATCTCCTTTATCAGTCAAATGACTACCGTTACATTTTAGCACACTAAACTTGTAAAGTCTACCTTTTTATCACGTTTAATATAGTTTTCAGATTACGCTCGTTGCTATTCACGGGGCCGTGCACCCCGCTGCACGGCATCCGAGCCATTAAAGTGATGGAGCCGGGCATCTGGGCCCTTGCCTCAGGCGGCTTTAAATGGCCCAGATGCCGTTACTATGCGCGGCCTGGGCTGTGAATAGAACTTAAGCTCTGGTCTGACTGAACTGCCACAACGGTCTAAAGGCTTCCCTGAGAGCTATAACGGTTTAAGTAAGGCTTCAGCTTTTCAAAATCCGTGGTTACAATCAAATCTTCCGGGAAGTCACAGAATTTCAGGATGTCCAGTATATTTCGGAAATTCCCCGCATCCACATCTACATGTGCATCGCTTCCTGTTGTGACCGGAACACCGTACTGTTTGCAGAGTTCCAGCAGCGTAAGCGTATTTTCCCGGGTTCCCTGGCGGAAACTCTGGGGGCGCAGGGATGCGTTGTTCAGCTCCAACAGCGTCTTAGTCTCGCCGGCCGCCTTCACCACAGCCTCGTAATCTACCGGAAAACGCCCGTCATCCGGGTGTCCGATAATATTGATATAGGGTTTCTTCATCACTTCAATGTACGCCCTTGTATTTTCTTCCATACTGTGGCCCTTCCCATAGCAGGGCGGATGGATACTTGCAATTACAATATCCAGATCCCGGCAGATGCTTTCCGGCAAATCCACGGTTCCATCCGGATCCATGATGTTCAGCTCAGCTCCAAAGAGCATCTGCATCCCATTCATTTCCCTCGGGACAACATCCAGATTCTGAAAATAAATGAAATTGCAGGTGCCCGGCATCTCGGGTGCATGTTCTGTTATTGCCAGCGCCTTAAGGCCCTTAGCAGCTCCTGCCGCCGCCATCTCCCGGATTGTGCTGTATGCATGGCCGCTGGCCAGCGTATGTGCGTGCGTATCTGCTACAAATTTCATATTCGTCCCCCTTTTCTTTTCACATTAATTTTTCCATACGTTTCTAAGTATACCATATTTCTTCCAGAATACAATTTTTACTTTCGTACATACTATCAGTGAGGTGAATTTCATGTTAAATAATAAAGAAAATGAAAAAATCATTGACGATTATGATTATCTGTCAAATGCGGCATCAACTATGGATTGTACGGGCCTGATCCCCTCTCTCCCGATGTCTGACGCAGAACTGGAAGCCTATAATGATCTGTACCAGTATCAGCCCCCTGTTATCAAGGCCAAGTCATCCACACATGCCAATGCTTCAGAACAACCGCCTCACGATAACAATTACTAAATAGTATTTCCCGAAAAAACACCGCCATTCATACAATGGTGGTGTTTTCGTTACAGCCCAAATCATGTGCCCTGTAGCGTGTTTTCGACATAAAACAGCAAGATATAGCATTTTTCCTTGTCCTTCCCCTGACAAAATGCTATAATAAAACCATTGTTAATCTACCTATGAAAGAGAGGAATGCATAAATGAGATGTCCGAAATGTGGTAAAGACGTTGAACTTCAGAACAAGCAAGTAGGCGTTGATGAGAATGGTAAACCTATCTTTAACGAATACGCAATCTGCAGAGACTGCAAAAAGCAATGGAATCTGGACAAACAAAGAGAAAAAAAAGCGGTGAATACCAACGCTTCTGATCATACAAAAAATGCAACTGTTCAATCTGAATCCGGGAAAGATCCTGTGAAAAAGGCGGCGCCTCAGGCAGCCGATAATAAAGTTTCGCAAAAGGCAAGACCGGCCAAAACACAGGCTGCCGACTCTAAACCGGCCCAGGCCAAAAAAACGGCCGTTCCGAATGCAAACTCAGCTGCACCAAAAAAAGCCGGCGCTCCTGAGGGTACAGCCGCAGCACCGGCTAAAAAGACAGCTTCCGACGGAGGACCGGCTTCCCAGATAAAGAGACCTGCTTCTTCTGTCGGGAAGACAGCTGATCCGGCCAGAAAACCGGCCTCTCCCGATGGGAAACCGGGTTCACCGGCGAAAAGGCCTGTTTCTCCCGACGGCAAACCTGCCGCTCCGGCAAAAAGGCCCGCTTCTTCTGACGGAACCACCGCTGCTCCTGTGAAAAAACCTGTTTCTCCTGACGGAAAACCTGCTGTCTCAGCGAAAAAAACTGCTTCTCCCGATGGGAAGCCTGTTCCTTCATCGAAGAGGTCTACAGCTCCTGATGGAAAACCCGCCCCAGGGGGAAAGAAACCTGCATCTGCGGACGGCAGACCAGCTGCTCCGGCCAAAAGATCTGTTTCTCCCGACGGCAGACCAACTGCTCCGGCAAAAAGACCCGCTTCTCCCGACGGCAGACCCGCCGGTGCCGCAAAGAGACCCGCTTCTTCCGACGGCAATCCCGCTGCTCCTGTGAAAAAACAGGCCCAGGCAGGAACCAGACCTCCACAGAAGAGGCCTGCAGCTGCAGGAAACGCTGCTCCGTCTGGAAACAGCCCACAGAAATACGGCAATATTCCTCCTGAAAAAATAAGAACGAAAAAAGAACAGGCAGTTAAACAGAGTTATGAAGATATGCTTTCCACAGATCCGAACCGGAAACCGGTGAAGAAAAGGCGGCCGGATTCTGATTTAGAAAGACAGCCTGCGAAGAGACCCGCTGCAGCTTCTGCTGCCAGAACAGCGGTTCCTCAGCCGGAAAGACCCCCTGTGGATAAGGAAGAGCCTAAGCCTAAATTCAGAACACTCCGCATCATCTTTGGAATTATATCCATTGTGGCATTTGGATTTTTCGCATATAAAGGCTTCATGGCAGGATTGAATAATATATCGGCGGGCAGTAATGCTACGACCGGGACGATATATATTGTGCTTGCACTTTGCATGCTTGTATCCGGACTGCTTCTTCTGATTATGCAGAAAAAGCGCACGATATTCGCATTTGTGCTTCCTTTGATCTTCTACATCGGAAGCGCCGTTTTTGCCTTCCTAAAGCGCGGAAACGATAAATGGCTTCTGTATGGCGCCATTGCAGGTGCTGTGCTGGCAGTTATCTTCCTTGTACTGACGATCGCTTCCAGAAGCGGCGATGAAGAAGATTATGAGGATGAATACGATGATCCATTTGAAGAAGATCATGACAATTATTAGGAAATTTTTTAGTATGCAGGTCATTGATACTATCAAGATATAAGCGAGGTATAACTCTATGGCTAATATTCGGGATGTGGCTGAACTTGCCGGGGTTTCGGTGACAACTGTATCCAGAGTTTTAAATAATAAAGGTTACATTTCCAAGGAGACTTATGACTGCGTATATGACGCAATTGAAAAGCTTGACTATGTTCCGAACCAGATTGCCAGGAACCTGTTTAAGCAGCATTCTTTCTATATCAGTTTAATCGTCCCCGACAGTTCTCATCCGCTTTGGGCTGAGATCACCAAGTATATTGAATTAAATC
>OLSM01002109.1_pt1 | contig 13382 bp, 9 predicted proteins | sample 1672721 | NCBI WGS metagenome assembly OLSM01 (sample SAMEA3136717, study PRJEB25190) | human gut metagenome | reverse complement strand
GGCCACCGGCATGGGCCTGTACCTGGTGGCCACGCTCTGCGAGAAGATGGGCCTCGGCGTGGGCCTTGCCTCCGAGGAGGGCACCGGCACCCGCGTCATGCTCGCGTTCCCCCACGACCGCAGGCGCAGGGACGACCAGGTGTGACAAAGGGACGGGGATAATGTCACATTCCCCGTGCGCCTAACGAGCTTGGTAGACATCAGGGAATGTGACATTATCCCCGTCCCTTTGTCACGCCGACGGGCGCCTCTCCCTTGCAAATTCGTAAGGTTGCGGTAAGCCTCTTCGATGGCGGGCGCGGCGCGGCGGACGTAGTATCTTGGCAGACCCCGAGAGAAGGAGATTTGCCATGACCGAAGTTTACGCGACCCCGGAAGCGGCTTGCGCGCAGCAGGCGCCGGCCGCCTATGCGTCCGGCTCCCGGCCCATCCTGTCGGTTCGCCAGATAGAGAAGGTGTACGGGAACAAGGACTCCGTCACCAAGGCGGTGCGCGACATCAGCTTCGATGTGATGCCGGGCGAGTTCGTGGGCATCATGGGGCCGTCCGGCTCCGGCAAGACCACGCTCCTGAACTGCGTGGCCACCATCGACACGGTGACGAGCGGGCACATCCTCGTCGACGGGCGCGACATCACGGGCCTGCGCTCCCGCGCGTTGGCGAAGTTCCGTCGCGACGACCTGGGCTTCATCTTCCAGGATTCCAACCTGCTGGACACGCTCACCGGCTTCGAGAACATCTCGCTGGCCCTCACCATCAAGGGCGAGCCGGCCCGCGCCATTCCCGGCAAGGTGAACGCCATGGCCGCGCGCCTCGGCGTGGATGGCGTGCTGCAGAAGTACCCCTACCAGATGTCCGGCGGCCAGAAGCAGCGCGTGGCCGCGGCCCGCGCCATGGTCACCGACCCGAAGCTCATCTTAGCCGACGAGCCCACCGGCGCCCTCGATTCCCGCGCCGCCACGGTGATGCTGGAGATCATGGAGATGATGAACGAGCAGATGGGCGCCACCATCATGATGGTCACCCACGACGCCTTCGCCGCCAGCTACACGAACCGCGTGCTGTTCATCAAGGACGGCGCCGTGTTCAACGAGCTGCGCCGGGGCGACGAGAGCCGCGACGCGTTCTTCTCGCGCATCATGGAGGTCGTGTCGTTCCTCGGCGGGGAGGCCGGCCATGTATCTTAAGCTCGCCCTGCGCAACATCCGCCGGTCGGTGCGCGATTACGCCGTCTATTTCATCACGCTTTTGTTTGGCGTGGCGGTGTTCTACGCGTTCAACTCCATCGGCAGCCAGCAGATCCTCTTCGACATGGAAACCTCGGCCTCCCGAAGCGTGTTCGATTCCACCACCTACATCCTGGGCATGTTCTCCGTGGTGGTGGCCTGCGTGCTGGGCTTCCTCATTCTGTACGCCAACCAGTTCCTCATCCGCCGCCGCAAGCGGGAGTTCGGCACCTACCTGGTGCTGGGCATGACGCCGGGCCATGTGTCGCGCATCGTGCTGTACGAGACGGTGCTCGTGGGGCTGCTTTCCCTGGCCGTGGGCCTCATCTGCGGCGTGCTGCTCTCCCAGGGACTGTCTTTTTTCACCGCCGCGCTGTTCGGCACGACGATGACCAACTACCAGTTTGTGTTCTCCCCCGACGCCTTCCTCGTCACGCTCGCCTGCTTCGCTGCCATTTACGTGGTGGTGGCCGCCTTCAACACCATCACCGTGAGCCGTTGCAAGCTCATCGACCTCATCCGCGCCGGCGAGAAGAACGAGCGCGCCGGCGTGCGCAACCCGTGGGTGTGCCTTGTGGGGTTCGTCGCAGCAGTGGCCATCCTCGCCTACGCCTACGAGCAGCTCATCGAGAACGGCCTCGTGATGCTGGACCAGCCCGAGTTTATCCGCGCCACCATCGGCATGCTGGTGGGATCGCTTCTGTTCTTCTGGTCGCTCGCAGGCTTCGCCATTGCCGTGCTCACGCGGCTTCGCGGCGTGTACCTGCGCAAGCTGAACCTGTTCACCGTGCGCCAGATCGCTAGCAAGGTGAACACGGCGTTCCTGTCCCTGTGGGCCGTGTGCGTGCTGCTGTTCTTCTCCATCACTGTGTTCTCCTCGGGCATGGGGCTCGTGGAGGTGTTCGTTGGCGGCGCGGAACGCTCGAACCCCTATTCCGCCACCTTGGAGGCGGCCGTGTGGTACGGGCCCGATGGGTCGAAGGCTTCCTCGTCGGGCGACCCACTTGATCGCCGCGCCGAGATGGAGGCCGAGGCCCCTGAGCGCCTGGCCCAGGCGGAGTCCTTCAACTGGGACATGGCTGCCGCCCTGCAAGAGGCCGCTCCGGAGCTGTGGGCCGAAACCGTAGGCGCCTTCGCCCAGGTGAGCGCCTATTCAGCCCCGGATATGACCTACGACCCCCTCGTTGCCGCTGCCGAGGCCACCGGCGTTGATCCGTCGACACTGCGCTTGGACGACTTGGGCTCCGTATGCACAACGCATCTCACCGTGGTGTCGCTCTCCGACTTCAACGGCGCCCGCGCCCTACAAGGCCAGGATCCCGTGGAACTGGCAGCGGGCACCTGCGCCTTGGCGAACAACATGGACATGGTGACGCCTTTGGCCCGAGCCGTGCTGGACGCGGCCCCCACGGTGACCATCGCCAGCGAGGAATACGCCCTGGCAGGTCCCCTGTACGACACGCAGCTGGAAGACAACGCCATGGCGGCCACAGCCATGGTCATCATCGCTCCCGATGAAGCCGTAGAAGCCCTGAAAGCCGCCGGCTGCATTCCCGACACCCAGTACTTGAACGTGATGTACGCCGACAACGGTAAGACCGCCGGCGAGAATGACGCGGCCATCGACGACATCGTGGCGGCCCTGCAACCCCGCGACATGGGCGGCTTCGAGAAGGGCACCCAAGGTGCCGACGACCCCTACGCGAGCCTCTTGTGGCCGGTCACGCGCATTCTCACGGCGAACGAAATGCTCTCCCAGTCTGCCGGGCTGCGCCTCATGATCACGTACCTGGCACTTTACATCGGCTTCGTCTTCCTCATTTCCACGGCAGCCATTTTGGCCATCCAGCAGCTCTCCCAAGCGTCCGATTCGACACCGCGCTACCGCATCCTGTGGAAGCTCGGCTGCGACCGAGGCATGATCTACCGGTCGCTTCTGGCCCAGGTGCTCGTGTACTTCCTCGTGCCGCTGGGACTGGCGGTGTGCCATTCCGTCTGCGCCATCGGCGTGCTGTCCGATTCCCTGCTGGACGCCATCGGCGTGTCCTCGGCCGGCCCCATCATGATGGCCGCCGCCCTCACGCTCGTCATCTACGGCGGCTACATGCTCGTGACCTACCTGGCCGCCCGCGGCATCGTGAAAACCGCCCTCACCGAGGGGTAAAAGCGCTATGATGGAGCCTGAAGCTTCCGCAGCCGAAAGGACGAGCATGGAATATCAACAGCTACAAGACGAGATCAAGGCGGCCATGAAGGCGCGCGACAACCACCGACGCGACATTCTGCGCCAGGTGCACACCGAGCTTAAGGCCATTGAGGTGAACGAGCGCCGCGAGGTGACCGAGGCCGACGTGGACGCCATGCTCAAGCGCACCATCAAGCAGACGAAGGAGACGCTGGACGGCTCCATCAAGGCCGGCAACAACCAGGAGCGCACCGACACCCTCACCGAGCAGGTGGCCATTCTGGAAGAGTACCTGCCCCGCCAAGTGGAAGGCGACGAGCTGGCAGCGCTTATCGATGAGGTGCTCGCCGACACGGGCGCGTCCACGAAGAAGGACATGGGCCGCGTCATGGGCGAGCTCACCAAGCGCACCGGCGGCAACTTCGACAAGGCAGCCGCCGCCAAGGAGCTCGGCAGTAAGCTGGGCTAGCGGCAACTGGCAGAGCGTTCCTGCGACCTCAAAGGCCTCCCGCAACTGGGAGGCCTTTCTTCGCTAAATGAGTTAAAGCGACCTAAAACTTTTAAAGCAACCTAAAAGAGTTAAAAGGAAAGTTGCACTCATTGAGTGCAGAATATGCTAAAATATTGCACTCAATGAGTGCAATATTGAAAGAGGCACCCGTGGATCAGCTCTATGAAAACATGCATCGACTGCTCGCGAACACACCGAACCAATTTGTTCGGTATCTCTACCCGCATATTCATTGGGAGAGTCGCATGCTCGGCATTGTCGGCCCTCGCGGCGTGGGCAAGACGACCCTTCTCCTTCAGCACATCCTCAACAGCAACCAGGCAGATGAGTCCCTCTTCGTATTTGCCGACAGCATGTACTTCTCGGAGCACACGCTCTTCGATACCGCTGAGGCTTTCTCGAAAAACGGCGGCACCTTTCTCTATATCGACGAGGTACACAAATACGAAGGATGGTCACGCGAGCTGAAAGCGATCTACGACTCCTTCCCTCACCTGCACGTGCGCTTCACCGGTTCCTCGGTGCTCGACATCGAAAAAGGCGAGGCAGACCTCAGCCGCCGAGCGCCTAAGTACCATCTGCAGGGCCTCTCCTTCCGAGAGTTCCTCGCCATGCGCCACAACATCAGCTGCGAGCCCTACACACTCGAGGAGATACTCGCCCACAAGGCTGCAATCCCAGAGGTCGATCACCCCCTTCCCCTTTTCAGAGAATACCTCGCGAGTGGCTACTACCCGTTTGGAAGCGACCCTGAATTCGAGATCGAGCTCGGCCAGGTGATCACCCGCACCTTGGAGGTGGACATACCGCAATTCGCCAACATGAACGCCGCGACCGGCCGAAAGCTCAAACGTCTGATGGCCCTCGTCAGCACCATGGCCCCCTTCAAGCCGAGCATGGCGAGCATTGCCGGTAAGATCGAGGTGAGCCGCAACAATCTTGAGGACTACTTCATGTTCATGGAGAAAGCAGGGATGATAGCCCGGCTCAGGCAATCCGGCTCGTCCATCAACCTTCTCGGTAAAGTTGAGAAGGTGTATCTGGACAATCCCAACATCCTCATGAATCTCGGCAACGAGAGCTCCGACCGAGGGACTGTTCGCGAGACTTTCTTCTTCAACCAAATGCGCGTCAACCGTCTGGTGACGGCATCGCCCGTATCCGATTTCGAAATCGAGGGCATCACCTTCGAGGTGGGTGGCAAGAGCAAAGGCCCCGATCAGCTGCGGAATGCGAAGAGGGGATATGTGGTTAAGGATGACATCGAGTACGGCTTCGCCAACGTTGTGCCACTGTGGGCCTTCGGCCTCAACTATTAGGCAGCCCAGATACGATGTCTGACAAGGCAGCCGCCGCCAAGGAGCTCGGCAGCAAGCTGAGTTTGCACCGTTCATGGCAGACCGGACACGGAGAAGGCCTCCCACAGGGAGGCCTTCTCAGTTACAGCGCTTTGTCGAAAGCGGGCCCGTTTGGCTTGCCTATGGGCTAGAGCGGGACGCGCGCCGCACAGGTACGCGCCCCCTCCATCCCTAGAAGAACGGGTAGATGGAGATGCCGGTCATGTAGAACACGACGCGCAGGGCGAGCGCGCTCACGAGCACGCAGGCCACGCAGACCGCGCCCCACACCTTCCAATCCTTCTTCGCCTTGCCGACGAAGGCGCCGGCCACGCCGCACGCCGCGGCGATGAGCGCGACCACCGAGAAGGGCAGCGAGGCGCCGGAGAGGGGCTCGGTGACGCCCGTCGGAGCGATGTCCATGGTGGGCTGGGTCGGGTCGAACCAGAAGTCCACCTGGGTGTAGGCGCCCACCGTCGCCTGCATAGCGACGAGGTAGGCCACCACAAGCACCACGTTCACGATCTGGCCGATGACGTTCACCTTGGCGGTATAGTCGAGCGACTCGTCCTTCACGGCGCACAGCACCGCCATGGTGGCCGGGCCGAAGCCGCAAGCCGCACCCAGAAGCGAGCCGATCTGCAGCACGGAATCCCAGGCGGGCAGCGAGGCCATCATGTAGGAGTGGCCCATGACGGCGACGAGCACCACGGCCAGCACTAGGCCGACCGCTGCGAGCCAAGCGGGCACCTTGGCCTCGTCGCCTCCGCGACGCAGGTACACGAAGTACACCACCATGACCACCGCGAGCACCACGATGGCGATGAGCTCCTGGGTGATGCCGCTGCTCAGGTGGCCGAAGCCGTTGAAGATGCGCTCCCAGTGCTCAAGATGGAAGAACACCGCGATGCCGCCCACGACCAGCAGCACGGCCGAGGTGATGAGCGCCGGCATCTGGGCGCGGGTGCCCTGCCCGCGCAGCGCGTAGAGGCACTGCGCACCGAACACGCCCGCCGCCCACGCGAGCAGCGTCGTGAACAGAATAAGAGGCCATTGTAATTCCATAATCAATTCCTAACTAATCATAGGTACGCCCAAGGAAGTCAGCGAGGGTCCGACAGGCGCCTGGAATTGCCCCGCCTTCGCGCCAAGTTGGCTTTGGCCAACGCCGTGCGCGAAACAAGGGGCAAGGCCAGGTGCCTGTCGGAGCCGCAGCGTCGAGCGGTCCGACGGCGCGTTAGCGCCGCCGGAACCTCGTTACTCCTCTCCTTGCCACTTGCGATTGCGCAGGATGTAGCAATGCTTCGGGCCGTTGCCCGTGTCGGTCAGATGGTACACATCGGCCTCGGTGAAGGGCTCGACCCACTCTCCGAGCGTCGTGCGGTTCTGCATCATCTCCTCGTAGGGAGTCGCCAGATCGTGGGTGGGCGCCAAGGCCTGGAAGGACTCCAGCCCCTCGTCCAAGTCGCCGAAGAAGCGGGCGCGGGAACCGCACTGGGCCACGCACTGGGGCAGCTCGCCCTGGGCGGTACGCTGCTGGCAGAGCGTGCACTTCTCGACGACGCGCTCCTCCTCGTTCAAGTAGCGCACGCCATAGGGGCAGGCCATAGCACAGAACTGGCAGCCGATGCACTTGTCCTTGTCGATCTGCACCGTGCCGTCCTCGGTCACGTGCGACGCCTGAGTCGGGCACACCTTCACGCACTCGGGATCCTCGCAGTGCTGGCACTGGATGGGGAGGAAGTACATCTCCACATCGGGCCAGTCGCCGCTCCCGCCCTCTTTAGGGGTGGGGCCGATGCGCAGCGTCTTGATCCAGAAATCGCCGGGCATAACGCCGTTGATGGTCTTGCAGGCCGCCGAGCAGGCCTGGCAGCCCACGCAGCGGTTCAGGTCGGTAACGATAGCGTAGCGGGCCATCTTACATCACGCTCCCATCCCACTCGGGTTCGCCTTCGAAGCGGGCGCGCACGCCCTTGCCCGTGGGCACCCACTCGCGCAGGCGCGGGTCGGAGGCATCATGGATACATTCGACGCCATTCGGATCGCACGGAACCGGATTGCCGAACGGGGAATTCTCGGCCGTGGCCTTGTACACGATGGTCGGGGTGGAACGCATCGTGGCGCAGCCGCCGACGGTGTCCTGGCCGTAGGGGTCGTTCACCACGTTGATGCCCACCAGCTCGAAGCCATGAGAGGCGGTATCGAACTCGGGGAACCACCACGCATGGTTGGCGTTCACGACGCCCTGGGAGATGCCGTAGTACAGATCGAGCACCTCGCGGACCTTGCCCCACGGCGTCTCGATCCACACCCAATCGCCCTGCTTGAGGCCGAGGCGCTCGGCGTCCTTCGGGTTCATCTCGATGCGGGGAGACGGCCACACCTCGCGGCACCAGGGCAGCTGGCGATGCTCGGAGTGGAAGTAGGTGGGCTGGCGGGAACCCGTGGTCATGAGGAAGACGTTGTCGGGCATGGCCTTCAGGGTGTCCTTGTAGCCGTGGTTCATGAAGTAGGTGTCGTCGGCGGAATCGATCAGCGCCGGGTCGTACAGCTCGGGCTTCGCCACCGGCGAGTCGGTGGGCTCGCGGTAGATCGGGAAGCGGTCGTCGTCGCCCTGGAACTGCGGCAGGTCGGAGTGCGCCCACTTGTCGGAGTCCTCCGGAACCTCGCCCATGTTGCAGATGTAGGCCTCGCACACGAGCGACCAGATCTCCACCAGACCGGAAGCGGTCATGAAGCCGGGATGGAAGTCCACGAGCGGGAACAGGTTGAAGCCGCCCTGCTGACGACGCCAGCCCATCTCGTGGCGGCGGAAGGTGCCCCAGCGCTCGGGATGCCACTCGCGGCAGTCCATCCAACCGTGATCGGTGAACCACTGCTTGGCCTCGGCCCAGGTGGGGCCCTCGGGGAACTCGGCGGTGCACCACTTGTCCACGTTGTCCTTCAGCACGCGGTCGTGGTCGGGCCATAGGTAGCTCGGCGCGCCGGAGGCGTCGTAGTCGTCGCCCAGCTGTTCGGTCCACTTGTCGATGAAGGTCTGGCACTGCGGCGCATAGTTGAGGTTCTCGGCCGGAGCGGCGTCCGGATCCTTCGTGTTCCACGGCACGCCCATGGCCTTGTACATGCCCACGTTCCAGTCGGGGTCATAGATGGTCTCTCCCGGAGGCTCGATGGCCGCACAGCAGCAGCCGAACATGCCGCCGGAACCCTGGGAGACGCGGGTGGAATCGAGCTCCATCCAATGCTGGCAGGGGAAGATGATGTCAGCGTTGCCGTTGTTGGGGCAGAACCACAGGTTGATGTCGACAAAGAAGTCGAGCTGCGTGGTGGCGTCCCAGGCGCGGGCAATGTTGCCCATATTCATGATGTCGCCGGACTGGCACACGCCGCCGTGCAGGGCGTACAGGGTCTCCTTGACGTTGTAGCCCACTTCCTTGTTTTCGTTCTCCATGGCCAGCGACCAATCGGGATCCTGCAGGCAGGCGTCCCAGATGCAGTTCGCGTCGGCCCAGCGAGCCCAGAAGCGGTTGAGCGGGAAGCGATCGGCGTCCACCTGGCCGGCCTGGCGCATGAAAATGGTCGTCGGGTTCGGCCAGCCCTGGGAGGGAAGCATGGCACCGCCCATGCGCTTGGCGATGACGATGGCCTCCTCGTCGGTGGGCACCTTGTTGCCGTAGCGCTCGGCGAGCGGGGAGTCCTCGTCGATGAGGTACTGCACGAAGTCCTGCATGTGCTTGGCGACTTCCTCCAGCGAGTAGTCGCGGCCCGGCCACACCTTCGCAGCATCGCCCCACGGCGCCGCCTTCTGCATGTTGGAGCGGCCCGGGTTGCCGTCGAACTGGCTCTTGCAGGAACCGCGGTTGCCGGCGGGCTCGTCGGAGTTGCCCGTCACGCAGGAGAGCATCTGCAGCACGCGGCAGTTCTGGATGGAGTTGCCGTTCTGGTCGGTGGCCAGCTGGAAGTGGATGCCGCCGTTGCCGTGGCGCGGATCGACGCGGGTCGTCCACACCTTCACGGCCTCTTCCGCCTTCTCGCCGGGTACGCCGGTGATCTCCTCCACCTTGTCCCAGGTGTACTGGCTCGTCAGATCGTGGAAGCCGTCCCACACGGTGCGGCACTGGTAGGTCTTGCCGTCCTTCAGGGTAACGGCCACCTCGCCGGGGAACAGCGCGGGCTTTTTGGGCAGGCCGGCCGGATTCGTGACCTTGCCCTTCTCGTTGCCTTCATCCCAATAGGCGTCGAACTTGGCGTCGGCCGGGTCGCACCACGTGCTCGGGTCGGGCAGCCAGCCGGGAGCCACGAGACCCTCGAGCGGATGCTCGATGAACGAGCCGGTGGTCGGGATCTTGTGCATCTCGCCTTCCCACTTGCCCTCTTCGGCGTCCCAGTAGGTAAGCCGGTTGTTGTTCTCGTCCCACACCATGAAGCGCTGGTACTTGCCGCCCTCGATGATGTCGGCTTCGGTGATGAGCTTCGTGCGCATGTCGATGCCGCCGTTGCCCTCCACAAGCCAGCCCTCGGTCTTCCAAGGTTTGTCGTCGCAGAAGAGGAAGGTGGCGTTGGACCAGCGGCGCACCATGGTATCGTCGTAGGCTTCGTTCTCGATGATCCAGTTGAACCAGCCGAGCGCCAGCGCGCCGTCGGTGCCGGGGCGCAGCGGTAGCCAGATGTCGGCTTCCTTGGAAAGCGGCGTCACGCGCGGGTCGACGCAGATGTGCGCCGTGGCATGCGGGGCCACGTCCGAGATGGTGCGGTTGGTGGTGTCGTAGTTGGAGTACTCCACGGCGGTGCCCCACTGCAGGTACACCTTCGGCTCAGCCTCCACTTCCATCCAGGGGGAACCCATCTCGTCGGTCATGATGCCGGCCCAGTGGCGCGGGCCCTTGCAGACCTGGTAGGCCAAGTGCGCGTTCGGCGTACCGAACAGCTGCTTCATGCCCTGGTAGGGGCCGAGCGACCACACGCGCGAGGTTCCGCACATGACGAAGATGGACTGTCCGCCGTACTTGTCGACGACCTCGCCCAGGCCCTGGCCCGACAGCTCGAAGGCCTCGTCCAGGGTGATGCGCACCCAACCGGGATCATCGGAGCCCTTGGGGTTCGTGCGCTTCACAGGGTAACGCAGACGATCGGGGTGATAGGCCGCATGCATGGACGACTGCGACTTCGCGCAGCAATGGCCGCGGCTTTGGGGTGCCGATTCGTCGCCTTCGACCTTGATGGCCTTGCCGTCCTGCACCGTCACCCAGACGCCGCACTCCACCTTGCCGCAAGCACGGCAGCACGTGCGCACGTGCTTCAGCTCGCCAGCGGTAGCGTCGGCATCTTCGGCGAGAGCTCGCATGGGCGCGACCGCCGAGGAACTTACTGCTGCAGCCGCACCGGTGATAGCCATCGTCTTCATGAAGTTGCGACGCGACATGGTTAGCTGTGCCATAAAATCCCCACCTCTCTCTTTCCTTTTCCTTTGCCGTTTCTCTCCTGCACCGAAATGGAGCGGCTTGTCCCCCGACTCGGCGGAAGGCTGGCGCTGTGCGTTGCGCCCGCTACCTCCGCGCCCTCGCCGGTTTCCCCGGGACGCTGACAGGACGGTGCCTTACGGCCGCCATTCTACGGAGGCGCGCATCGTCCCCCTTCATAGGAGGCTTATGATTTGGGACTATTATTCTGAGGGGAGAGGATCATATGAGCCGTTTTGATCTGCGGATTCTCTAAACGGCCCGCATCCGCACGATTTTTCGCGCCGGCTGCTGACTCTGTGTTATCATCGCAGGACATAATTCTGCTGCGGACATACGGGGGAGCAGCTGCATGGACGAAAGGCAAGGGGCCGCCATACCGGGCACCTTGTTGCATGATGCGCTGGAACAGGGGAACTATGAAGCTGCCGTATATCAAAGTTGAAGTGGAATACCGCGAGGAGGAGACCGGGGCGCCCGGGAAAGTATCGCCGGCGCTTATCGTGGGATTCGGGCTGCACTGGGCCTGGGTCTATCTCTTCATGTTCAACGGGCAGTACATCCTCTTTCCCGAAGCGGATTCAATGCAGCTGCTGCTTTCCGCCACCTCCGGCGTCTTCCACGCCGTGGCGTTGCTGCTGTACGCCGTGTTTCTGAAACAGGCCCGCCAACTCTTCGACACGCCGGCGCACATCCGCCGCAACCGTGCGATCGCGGCGTTTTTGGTGGCCTGCGCGACGCTTCTATGCATGGCGGGGAACATGGTCTCGGTAGGGCCCTTGGCTGCCGCGCTCTTCGTGCTTGCCGGCGTGGCGAGCGGCGTGGGATCGGCCATGCTGCTCATGAGCTTCGGTGTCTCCTTCAGCGTGTGCGACCTGCCCACCATTGCGCTGTGCGCGGCGCTTTCCATGGTGGTGAGCGCGCTGGCGTTCGCCCTCACCCTCGTCGTGAGCGCGGCTTTTGTGCCGGCCGGCGCCCTTCTATGTCTGGCTCTGCCATTCCTCGAGTTGCTCTGCCTGAACAAATGCTCCGCCGATCTGGTGGACAAGCTGGAGTTCTCGTTCATGACCATGCCCGTGCGCACCGCCTCCTTCGTAGGGCACCTCGGTGTTCCCTCGTCGTTTTCGGCGTGCTTCTGGGCATCCTACGCTGCTGCGCGCTCACCGGGCCTTTGCTGGACCTGCTTCTGGCCGCGGGCGGTGCGGAAAGCGCCTTCTCCTTCTCGGTGTTCGCGGCGAGCCTGTTCGCTTGCGCAGCCCTCATCATGGCCATGCTCACGCTGCGCAAGTCGCGCAACTTCGCCTTCCGCGTGCTCGTGCCCCTCATCGCCGTACTGCTCGTGACGCTGTGCACCCCCTATGGCACCGACGGCACCTTCCGCTGCTTCGCCCTGTTCGGCTCCTACTTCATGCTGGAAGCGTGCCTGTGGGTCATGTACGCCGACATCGCCCAGAGCTACCGTGTGAGCGCCTTTACCACCTTCGGCTTCGGTCACGGCCTTCTGTCCGCCGGCTCCCTCGCCGGTTTTCTCATGCTGCAGCCAGGCGGTCTTTTGGAAGCGGCGTCGACCGAACCGATGATGCTGGCTTTGGTCGGGCTCATCGCGCTGACCCTCGGCGTTGCGACGCTGCCCAACGGCGCCGAGATGCGCAGCACGCTCATACGCGGTCGCCTCTGCCCTCTGCTGGACGACCAGACCGACTTGGAAGAGCTGATGGGCGGGGAAGTTGCCGCAAGCGAACCTTCCGTCGAAGAAGCCGTGGTGCCGATGCCATCTGATACGCCGGGAGCCGTCTCTTCTGCACCGGGCGATATTCCGGAGCCAGCCACTCCCGCCGTCCAAGAATCTCCCGAGCAGCGCGCCGGACGCTTCAAACGGAAGTGCGCCGCCGTGGCCGATACCTTTTTGCTGTCGCGCAAGGAAACCGAGGTGCTGCTCCTTTTGGCGAAGGGCCGCAATTCCGCCGCCATCCAGGAGGCTCTCTACATTTCCGCGGGCACGGCCAACACCCACATGCGTCACATCTACCGCAAGCTGGACGTCCACTCCCAGCACGAGCTCATCGATCTGGTGGAATCCATGGTGGTGGATTAGCGCTCGTAGACTTGGTCGGTTTTCATCATGGTTTGGGCTTTGTGCCAGATGGTATGGGGGGTGTCGTGCTGCACGGCGCGGGGGCGCATGACGTAGCGGTCGGTGACGCCGCCCAGGAGATCCACGGCGAAGACCTCCTCGGAGATTTCGATGGCGTGCTCGGGGCAGATGGCCTCGCAGCTGCGGCATTTCACGCAGTCGCTCGGACGGTGCTCCACGCCGAAGGTGCCGTCGGCGTCGGTGAACTTCGCCAAAGCGCCGGTGGGGCAGAACACGGCGCACATCTGGCAGGAGGCGCACGCATCGGTGTCGATGACGACGTGACCCCACAGGCGCGTGTCCACCATGACGTCCTCCGGCTCGCCCAAGGCCGCCAGGCTGTCGAGCAAACGCTCGCGACGGTCGGGAATAAAATGGGGCAGCGTACCGTCGTCCATCACTTTGAGATAGCGACCCACGTCGCGGGCATCGACGACCAACGCGCCCTCGGCATCCGCGTTGCTGGCGTCACCCAGCGCCTCGGTCACCGCCGTTTCCGCTACGACTACCCCGGCACGGGCGGCCAG
>OLSM01002106.1_pt1 | contig 13396 bp, 21 predicted proteins | sample 1672721 | NCBI WGS metagenome assembly OLSM01 (sample SAMEA3136717, study PRJEB25190) | human gut metagenome | reverse complement strand
CAGCCGCCCGTGTAGGTCACGGTGACGGTGCGCGGCGGCATGCCGCGCCCTCCCCATGGCCTGTCGCGGTAGAGCGCCGAGCCGTGCCGTGTCCAGTCGTCGCAGGGCTGCCCGTCGACGAGCACTTCCGTGATGTCGCGGACGGCCTTGCATGGCAGGTCGAGCCTGCGTGATTCGACGCTCGGCAGGTCGACGGTGTGCGTTCCGACGCTGATGGGGTTGCCGGCGGCGGCGCGTATGGCCGAGGAGACGGAGTCCAGTAGGCTCGTCGCGAGCGCGGTCTCGCCTTCGGCCACGTCGATGCCGTAGCGTTTCAGGTCGTCCAGTGTGGCCAGCGCCGTCATGGTCGGTTCCGTCACTTCTTGCTTGCGGCGGTGGTTTCCTTGGCCGGCTCGGCGTCGTCCGTGGAGTCGTCGGCCACCGGGCGGGTCTCGTCCGTGGAGTCGAGGTGGGAGACGGTGTCGGTGTAGGTGTATTTGATCTTGGTCAATGCCTCGGGGCGTACGACGAGGCCTCCGTACAGGTCGACGCCTCGCACCATGTCTGCGAAGTCGGTCTGCATGCGCATGGCCTCGACCTTGTTGACCTGCTGGGCGAAGGTGGTGGCGATGTTGGTGCCTGCGATGATGGACTGGATCTTGCCCGTGGAGTCGACCGGCACGTTGTTGGACTTGACCACGGTGAAGCCGGTGACGTGGCCGACCACGCCGTTGAGGAGTGTGCCATGCCCGGATTCGGTGCCGCTGATGAAGCGGCTGTCCTGCAGGAGCAGGGCGTAGAAGTCGGGGCTGACCACGATCCAGCGGCCTTCGGACGGCACGTTGGCCTTGTCGAGGGCGACGCCGGCTGCGACGATGGCCTCGTACGCCTTGGACGGCGCGTCCGTGTGCGTCATGCTCGCGGCTGCGGCCGGAACGGCCTTGTCCATCAGCCCGGACAGGTACTTCTCGACGTTGGCAGCCATGTTGTAGGCTGCGGACGCGGCGAACTTGCCGGTCATGTCGGAGACGGCCTGGGCCTTGTCGAGGTCGTTGACCTTGAAGGCGAAGTAGTCGGCCTGGTCGATGGTCAGGGTGCCGGCGTCCTTGTCGGACGCGGATTCGACGGTGATGTCAGTGCCGCGCTCGTACTTCTTGACGGTGATGTCGTTGTAGCCGGTGATGTGCACGGTGTCGCCCTTGTCGGCGATGTCGCCCTGGTAGTCGCGGTTGCACAGGCTGCCGTACACGAGTTTCGGGCGCAGCGCCTCGAGGATGGCCGCGGACCAGACCTCGGGGATGAAGTTGTTAATTGCCATTGTGGCTCTCCTTTACTTGGATTTGCCGGACAGCAGGTCGCTGAGGCGGCCTTTCAGGCGTGCCTGCTCGATCTGTTCCGGGGTCATGTTTTTGAGGTCTTCCCTTTTGAGCTGTCCCGTCTCATGGTCGCCATCGCGGGTGCCGGACGGTGGGATGATTCCCGTCTGGCCAGCGTTGTTCCCGCCTTGCGCGAGATACGGATGTTCCTTGACGAGCGTGTCGATGCGTTCGTCGATGGTCTTGGTGTCGATCCTGCCGTCTTCGGAGACGGTGATGTCGGAGATGTCGAGGAATCTGAGCGCGTCGGCCGGGTTGACGAGCCGTCCGGTGGCGGAGGCCTGCACCGTCGCGGAGACCGCGAGGTTGTTGAGGCTGGCGATGGTGGCGTCCTGCCTGGTTTTCGATTCGTCCCACGCCTTGCCTTTGTCCTCCCATTCGGAGATCTGCTTCTGCAGGTCTTCGACCTGGTCGGCCTTCCGGCGTGCCTCGGCGAGCTTGCGTTCGAGATCCTGGTTGACCTTCCTCTGTCCGTCGTATTTGTCGTGCCAGTCGACCGGAGGGTCGTTCTGCTGGTTCTGCTGGTTTCCTTCTTCGTTCTGGTTGCCCATGGCTTCCTTTCAGTCGACGTAGATTTGGCCGTCGCTGGAGAGCCAGCGGCGGAAGTTGTTTTCGGCGCGCGCCATGACTTCGTCGCTCATGGGCAGTCCGCGCCCGTACGGGTTGACGCCGTTCAGCGCGCTGAGGTATTGGAGACGCGCGGTCTGGAGTCGTTTCTGCGCCGCGGTCATGTCCGTGTGGCGTCCCTGCCTGTAGTTGTTGTTGCGCAGCCACATGCTCCGTCTGATCTCGGGCACCTTCGTGCGCCAGTCGGGCGCGATGATGTAGCCTTCGCGCCGTAGCAGGCGTATCGCCTCGTCCCGGCTGCGGGAAAGGCTGTAGATGCCTTCCGGGGTGAGTCGGAACCGTTGCGTGCGGCCCTGCGATTGGGCGAGCATGCGGCTCCACCCGTATCTGGTGGTGCCTTCGGTCGTGGTCATGTGGATCACGTTCCTGCGGCCTCCGGCGACGGTTTTGACGCCTCGGCGCGCGTTGACCACCTGGTAGATGTCGGCTCCGTCGCGCACGGCCTGCGCGGACGATGGGCCGAGCAGCCTGTCCTGCCCGTCGTGGTCGAGGCGGTTGAACCTGTCCATCGGGTCGGTGATCCATCCGTTCCGTTCGGCCTGCGCCTTGCCTTTGACGGGTATGTGGCGGCCGTGGCAGTGCGGGTGGCGCAGGAAGCCGTCGTTCCACCGGTACCATTTGCCGGCGAGAATCATGCATCTGGCGCAGCAGTCGGGATCCTCGACGCGGATGTATCCGACGTTCTGGCGTTGCGCGACCGACACTCCGGCGGCGCTGCGCGCGGTGTCGTCGATCATGGACGACGTCATGCGTTCCAGCAGCGCCAATCCCATGTCCAGCGCCCGCGCCACGTCCATGCCGCGTCCGATCGCGGCGAGCGCGTGGGTGGCGGGTATGTCGAGGTAGGATTTCAGGTCGATTCCGCTGGGCGCGTATCCCAGTCCGAAGGCCGTCTGGTTGGCGATGCCGCCGGAGGGTTGGACGTAGTCGGATTGTTCGGCGAGCATCATGCTCGTGGCGTCGATGGCGGTTTGGGCGGCTTTGGTCTGGAGTGAGGCCAGCAGTGTGACGAGGTTGGTGTTGGCGAGGTTCCATGAGTCGCGGATGTAGAGTCCGTCAACGTGTTTCCATGTTTTGCGTGCGGCTTTGATCGCCAGCAGGCTGATCGCCGCCAGCTGTTTCTGGCTGGCCGTCAGGCTTGGTGGCAGCGGTGTCGGCATTGGGGTCTCCGATTCTCAGGCTTCGTGCGATCTCGGCCATTTCGGGGTCGGACTGTTCGTCTCTGACCATGCGCATGATGCGGTCGATGTCTTCGGGGCTTTGGCCCATCGATTCGGCGATCCACTGCAGCGGGTAGCCGAGCTCCTTGTATTTGAGCATCGCGTCGGCCATGAGGCTTTCCGACCGGTACTGCGGGGTGGCGAACATGACGCGGCTGTCGGCGATGATGCGGGCGGATTCGCTGTCGTTTTCGACGCGCATGGCCATGCGGCACAGGTCGCGCACCGGTTTGCGCATGAAGCTGATGCGTTCGATGGTCTTGGATACGAGGCCGGCTTCGGCGACCTCGTATCCGGTGGCGGGGACCTCCGCGTTGGTGAGCAGGTAGTGTCCGGGCGTGCGGGTTTCGGCGGCGATGTGTTCGACAGCCTTCTCGATAACCGGCAGGAAGGCCTGCAGGTTGCTGGCCGTCCATTCGCCGATGCTCACGTCGGGGCCGGTGAGCTGCATGATGCGTTCCATGATCTGCCTGTCGAGGTTGGCGGGTCTTTCGCCGACCTGCTGGCCGTCGCGGTCGAAGACGGGTTCTACGAGTTTCGTGCCGCCCATGATCACGCGGGCCGGCATGGATGCGAAGTCGAGCGCGTTGAGGGTGTACGCCCAGCACACGTTGACCGCGTCCTGCATGCTTTCGACCTGTTCGACGTCGCTCAACGGGATGGCGTCGAGGAGCATCTGGTTGCGGAACTCGACCAGCGGCACCTCTCCGAGCGGGTTCGGGCGGGCGGTGTCTGGGAGGAACTGCCAGCCGTTGACGTTCGGTTCGAGCCTGTTGCGTTCGTCGTCGGAGCCTGTGCGTTTGCGGACCACGTCGAAGACCGTGTTCGGCAGCAGGAGCGTGCCGTGTTCGTTGTCGTCGTCGCGGCGGACGAGGAATCCGGCGTCGATGTCGCCGGTGAGCGCGTCGTAGTGGACGGCGCACGAGTCGGGGTGTTCGAAGCTGATCCTCGCCAGCCCGTCGGGGCGGGAGGTCACGAGTCCGAAGGATCTCGCCGCCGTGGTCATCATCAGCGCGGCCTCCTGCAGGCCGCGGTCGCAGTCGTTGCGGTCCCAGCATCGTATCGCGTTGGAGCCGAGCCGGACGTCGTCGTATGGGATGAAGCCTTTGAAGTGCATGCGTTCGACGGGGGCTTGGGCGACGGGCAGGCACCAGTTGTCGGCGAAGCTGCTGAAGCGGTCGGCCATGTAGCGTTTGAACTCGTCGGACGCGAAGCGCAGCGTGCCGCGTTTGCCGCGCACGTAGTCGGTGTGGCGACGTATTTCGGGGCGGCGGAGTTCGAGTTTGAGCGCCAGCTGGTTGGCGATGGCGTTGATCTGTTCGGCGGTCCGGTACCGCATCGGTCACCATCCTCTCGTCATGGATCCGGTTATCAGGTAGTTGCGCTGCTGTTTTCCCCAGCCGGCGGCGCGGGCGTCGCATGCGGCCTCGTGGGCGAGCACGGACGTGACGGCCGCGTCGATCTTGCGGGACTGCTTCTGTTTGCCGAGCCCGTAGCGTTCGCCGCTTTTCGCGATCCTGCAGGCGTTGCGCATGTGCGCTGCGGTGATCGGGCATCCGTCGTGTCTGATGGCGTGGTGCTGCAGGTCGGCCTCGAAGCGTCTCAGGGATTCCCATACGGCGGTGATGCGACTGGAGCCGCTCATCGACCATGGGATGTATTTCTTCGGCCCGTATCTCTGGTCCCATTCGCCGATCTGCGACTCCCACGAGACCTCGTCGCGGAAGCCCGGGTCGCAGTAGGCGCGGACCACCCTGTAGCGGGAGTTGATTTCGTCCATCGCGGCGTTGACCTCGCCTCTCGGGATGCGTCCGCCCCACGCCTTCGGATTCCAGATGGCGGGCCGCCTGTCCTCGCCGTAGCGTGGCGTGAAGATCAGCCCGTCGATGGTTTCGGCCTTGACGCACGTGTAGTCGTCGTTCTCGCTGCCGTCGAATCCAAGGCAGATCTCGGTGCCTTTCGGCGGGTTCTCGAGCCACAGCTCATGCGCCTGCATAGCATCCCTCCCATAGTCCGTCCGGCAGCCACGCACCGCCGCCGCGCACCATGCGGTTGCCGAAGAAGCGTTCGGCCTGCGCGGGGTCGCGTTCCATCAGCTCCTCGGCCTCGGCGTCCACGGAGTCCAGGTCCACCCAGGGCGAGCCCTTGTAGACGTATCGGAGTATCTCGCGGCGTTCCCTGCGGTTCTGGAAGCTGTACGGGGTGCCGTCCTTGTGGCGCAGGGACGGTTCGAGGTCGGGGTTGCGGTAGAAGATCCACACGTCCTTCGCGGACGATTCGAATTCGAGCTGGGCGTAGCTGTTCTCGCCGGGGTCGAACGCGTTGGTCCAGAAGTGGGTGCGTCCGCCCATGCCGGCCGCGCCACGGCGTTGGGTGTGGGCCACGTCGATCATGCCGTTCGTCTTCGTGTACAGTCCGGCCTCGTCCATCTCCGCGTCGGAGATCGGGTTGCCGAGTCGGCTTCTCGCGTTGGACGTGACGATGTCGATGCGGTCGAGGTCGAGCCCGTCATCGTCGGCGTTCGCTCCGGGCTGGAGGATTCGGATGAAGCCCTCGCGCACCCTGAGCAGGTCCTTCAAAGGTCCGAGCTTGATCATCGCGGTCAGCGGACGGTAGGCGTTGGCCACCTGGTCCTCGCTGTTGGCCGTCAGCTGGATGAGCGGCGACGGGTGACGCATGCCCTTCGGCTCGCCTTCGTTGTACTCCCACTCCCAGCCGCACGGGCAGCCGTTGTCGGCGCACCGGTAGCGCTCCCCCTGCCTCGCCCAGCCCGCGAACACGGACGGACCGCAGGCCTCGAGTATCGCGCAGCACGCCTCGGTCGGCCCCTTGCCCGTCTTCTGCGGTCCGATGCATCCGGTGAGGCGGTACTGGAACGCCTGGTTGAGTGTCATCGGATTGTCGACGGTGATCTCTTCGGGTGGCACGTAGCGGGCGTCGGCGCGGATGCGCCACCGGTTCGCCGCGTACCAGAACTGCCAGTCGCTCCATACGAACGGCCTGCCTCGCAGCGGGCCGTCGGGCTGGCGGACGTGGCGTTGCACCCAGGCGTCCTGCAGGTCGGCAAGCGTCGGGAAGTCCACGATCCATTCGGAGTCCGCCATGTCAGGCCCTCATCCGTCGTGGCAGCTGTATGATCTTCGAGCTTGCGGAGGGGCGTCCGTCCGATTGCGCGGGCTTGGCCTCGTTCTCGTCCTCGCTGATCTTCCAGCCGAGGGACGCGAGTCCGGCCGGGCTCAGTCCGAGGGCGTCGGCCATGCGCAGGCGGATCGTCTGGTCGCCGGCCTTCGCGTCGGGCGTCTCGCATCGGACGCATTGGCGGCAGTACAGCGCGATCTGGTATGTCAGGTATCTGTATTGGGGCATTTTCCATGCCCTGGCCTGCGGGAGACGCCACAGGTCCCTCCACAGCGCCTGCTCGCGTTCGTTCCACGCCTCCGACGCCTCGTCGGATTCGGCCTGGTATTCGGGCAGTGGCCAGCGGGGCGGGCGTCCCTTGAATTCGGTGTTCGGCAGGTTGCGCAGCGTGTATCCGCGGCGTTCGCTGGTGCGGCTGTCGGGATCCGGCGGCGGTCCGGATCTCACTCGTTTTCCTCCGCTCGTCATTCGGTTTCCTCCTTGTGGCCTTGCGCCATGTCGGTGGCTTGGAACGGGGCCATCGCGGCCCGTCCCCTGAAAGTTTTGAACCCAGCGCACCTTTTAGACACCTCTCCGGCGGTCTGGCACGATACCTCCGAACCCCACCCCCCTACAGGGCTTTGAGCGTTAAGTTCGGGGGTGTTTCCCAGTGGTTCGCGAAACGTTTTCGGCCCGCGCCTTTCGCGCGGAATCTGGCCGTTTTCAAGGGTTTTAGAGTTTTCGATTTCGGATCGTCGTCGCATTACGCTTCGCACGCGGTTTTCACGAGGCTGCGCTCATCGTTAACGGCTTGGCTTGTTCTTTTTCAGCGCATTGACATGAATCCGGAAGGTTTCGTCCGTCCGGTCTTTGAATCGTGGCAGGGCTTGCATATGCCCCTCATCCACTTCGGGTCGTTCGGATCCTCATGCATTTCGACAAGGTCAACACGCTCATACGGATAATGATCGGCCACCGTACTGGGGGCGCCGCACATGCCCTTATGCCGTCCGCATTGTCCGACGCACACGCAATACGGGTCGCGGGCGAGCACCCTCTGCCGCGCGGCACGGTGCGCCCTACTGTTGTATGGATTGGATCTTCGGCTGCGCTTCGCATCTTTGGCTCGCCTGCACTTGCCGCACAGACCGCCGGACTCCACCAGGTTCGGGCATCCGCTGGTGGAGCATACCTTGTACACGAATCCTCCTGCCTTCCTGTTTTGCCCCCATGCCCGGAGTCGAACCGGGTGGAACCTTGACATGCTGGCTGAAAGGGCTGCAGAAACGACCATCACGCCAGGGCCCGCATACCGTGCGGCTGCATGGGGATGACCGGACGGGCCTAAGAGGAAGCGCCCGCCCGGATGACTGAAGCGATACGAACGGAGCCCCGACGCCGATATGGGCGAGCGGGGCTCCTGAAGTATCTCATGGTCTCAACCTATGGTATTGACCAACTATAGACACTCTACTGGCCACACCTGATTCCGTCAAGCCGCCACGCAGTCAGAGATGTGGTCTTCTTCCTTGGCTTGCTGGTTGTCGTTCCTGTGTGCGGCCTGCCAGACGTCCCAGAGCCGATAGACGGGGCTGTCGTCCTGACGCGCGATGGGCTGGATGATTCCACGCCTGCGCCATTCGTTGATGGTTTTTCGCTTGATGGGCACGCCGCAGGCTTTGAGCAGGTCGCCCAGCGCGGCGGCTGTGCCCTGGGCTCCGGAGAGGCTGAGCCGCCATATGCGTGACTGGGCCACGTCGCTGATGCGGATTGTGGCGTCGCAGGCACAGACCATCCACCCGCCGTCCACGTCCGATTCTGATGCCCACAGGTCGCGTCCGCAGTCCGGACATCTGCCGACCATCACATGGGTTTCGGCGCGGGTCAGCCATGGTCCCATGCGTTCCACGGCCTGTCGTGCGAGGGATTCCACTTCCGTCGCCATGTCCGAGGATGCCAGTTGTGCGATGCGATGCGGTTTGGCGAGTTCACGCAGCATGTCCGACGTTTCCGCGTCATGACATGGCAGGCGCAGCAGGCGCATCGACGCAGTGGCGAACGTGCGGATGCTTTCCACCAGCCGCCACGCGCCCAGATTAAGGGGCGTCGGAGCCACCGTGTACGAGCCGTGCGTTCCCGAAGTGTGCGTGGCCACGCTCGCCTTGCGGGACGCGACCGCCATGAGATCGTCGAAATGGTCCCGCAGGTACGCGAGGTCCTCCGTCAAAGCCAAAAGCGTGCCTCCTAGAATTTCGGCTGGATGAACTGCGGCGAATGGCCCTTCGGCTGGACCATGTTGGTCGCGGTCATCATGCGGTGGCGTACTGCACGGATCTCCCGCATGGACACCGCGCCGTCCATGGCATTGCGGATCTCCACGTCGTCCAATCCCTGCTCGATGTGGCGCATGACCATGCGTTCTACCATTGCCCTGCTCACAGCTCCTCACCGTCTTCGCCGATGCGGATGATGCGGTCCGTGAACTCGCGCCGCATGGCCGCGCGGCGTTCCGTCTCGTCCATGCGGTCGAGGCGTTCCGCCAGGTTGTCCACCTGGCGGTAGATCCGGTACAGCTTGTCCGCGCGGTTGAGTCCGAACGACATCGCGTCCAGCGTCGCGGTGTCTTCGGATTCGACTGAAGTCACGTATCCGGCGAGCGCGGCCGCGGCTTTGCGGATGTTTTCGGCGTGTTGGTGGAGTTTGGCGGCGGTGTTGATGCGGTCGAGGCTGTTGCGTTCCTGTTGTTCGTTGGCTGGCTGGCTCATTGGTTTTCCTTTCGGTAGGGGTTTTGGTTTTGGAGTTCCTGGAGGTATTGGTTTTTGGTTTCGGTATCGATGGCCGACTGCGATGCGGTTTCTGCGCATTCGTCCCAGACCCGTTCGCACGTTTCGCGGATCTGGTCGAGGAGCATCCGGTAGGGCACGTCGAACGAACATTCGTTCGGATCGTTCGTGCGCAGCAGCAGGTCGAGCTTGGCTTCGAGTTCGCCCATCACTCGCCGTCCTTTGCCGGCATGAACTCCACACGCGTGAACGGGGCGTACGAACTCATTCCGTCTGTCTCAAGCGGAACTGCGATCTTGCCCGGAAGGTATCTGTCGTTCTCGGTCAATGGAGCTGCATGCAAGCCATCCTTGCCTTTCATGCGCCCGACAATCCACATGTCACCATGCCGGTCGCAGTAGAACCCCGACTTGGTCGGCAATGCAGGGCGTTTGCGAAGAGCGTAGCGGAAAGCACTGTCTTGCATCCACGCACAACGGGCAAAACAGGCTCCAGGGACGCAAACCTGCAATTTACCGTAGCCGTTCTCGCTATCGGAAGCGACGCTGGCAACCTTCCCTTTGACGCCGTCGAACACAGCCACATCGCCTACGCGTACCTCATCAATGTCGGCGATACGCTCACAGCCTTCATCCGGATCGTCGATCTTCTCGACTTTAAGATTCGGACACACACTGCCGTCCTGCCGGATGACGTTCCACCAGTCGCACTCACTCCAAGGCAACACAAGCCTGTCTTGCCGTCTTTCGAGCCTGCCTTCCGCTACCGTCCCTAATGCGAACTTGAACGTCACCCTCACGAGGTCGCCTTCATGCCAATCGCCCCAATCATCCATTGTGCTTTCCTCCTTTTGTTGGTTTCGCTCCGGCTTCGCTGTGGATTCCGGACTGCCGAGTGTCCCCAGTGTTGATGGCTTACATGCCTTGTTTTGCCGCCCAGCGGCTTTTCTGACGGGCTTTCCCGTCGATTCCGCATGAGTTTTGTTCATGTTGGTTCCTTTCTGGCTGTCTCGTGGCTGTTTGCGCTGTTTTTGCCAATCATTCGTCATCCCTTGTCGGCTCCGTCGGCGTGCGCCCAATCGCAGCGCTTGCATGCGGTGCTGGTCCGTGGATCAGGTTCGGAGGTTCCCTCTCTACGCGCCCCGCAGCCCGCGAGCGCGGCCGTCGTGAGGATGGCTGCGAGGATGGCTGCGAGGATGCTGGCGATGGTTTCGGTGGTGTGTTTGGCTGTTCGTTTCATTAGAGGCTTCCCAGGTAGGCGATGATGATGGTTGCGGTGAGGATGATCAATGCGGCGGTGGTCATGCGTGTGCCGCCACGTGGATTCGGATTGGCCTGTTGGTCATGGTTGGTTTCTTTCTCGTTTGGTTTCGGCTTCGTCCAATGCGGTGTCGAGCATGTCGGCGAGACGTTCGGCCTTGGCGGTCACGTCGAGGCTTTCGTAGGGTTTCGGGCTCATTCGCGGTTCCTTTTCGGATTGTGGTCGGGGCACAGATCGAGTTCGTGGCTCCATCCCTGGTATTCGAGGCGGTATCTGGTGCCGATGTCGTGGCAGCGGCATTCGCGGCAGTCGGCGTGCAGGTGGTTGGGGCAGTCCACGTGGCCGTCGCGCTCCTGCCATCCGGGTTCATCACAGTCGGATTTGAGTCCGCAATGGTGGCACACGTACATGGGATGGCAATTCGGGCAGTAGGTCTCCCAGTTGCCATGCGAGTCCTCGTAGTACGTCCATCCGTCGTCCTCCGCTTGCGTCAGCACGGCGCCCTCGCTCCAGCAATCGTCGAACTGTTCGTAGCCGCAGCCGTCGCACACGCACGAGTAGGACGTTCGTTCGCGGATCATCACATGGTCCTTCCGGTGATGGCCTTGTACAGGCTGCGGTAGTCGCTGATGTCACGTTCGATGCACCAGCGGACTCGATGCCGGGCGGAATGCTTGCCATACGGGGTTTCGTCCGTGAACCAGTCGGCCAGATGGCGCAATGTGGTCACGTCCAGCTTCCGGTAGGACATGCGGCGCACGATGTCCGGATCCAGCCTGCGCAGGAAGTCCATGTCGAAATCTACGTTCGTCCCGGCGGGTACGAGCGTGAACCGTTGCGCGAGGCTGTCCAGGAATTCGAGGACCGCGTCGGCGACGGCCTTGCGGTTGGTCTTGGACGGGTCGGAGTCCACCAGGGCGTACAACAGTCCGGAATCGCAGTGCATCGAGAAGCTCACGGGCGTGAAATCGTCCAGGGTGAGGCACTGCGGCTTCACCAGGCGGGTGAGCGTCCCATACGTCTCGGTCGCATCCACGCTCGTGCAGCGCATCCCCACCTCCAGCAGTTCGTCCAGGTCACGGTCCACCCCGGTGGTCTCCACGTCGACCCACAGGAGCGCCTCCGGCTTCGACTGTTCGCACACATGTTCGAATCTTGTCATTTCAGGTTTCCTTTCTTCGCTTCGATGTATTCCTCGATATCGGCCTGCCATTTCAGCAGGTTCATCGCGGGCACTGGATGCGTGAGCGGCGAGACCGGGTCCAGCAGCAGCCAGCGGCCATCCCAATCCCTGACCGGCGTGGAGAGCGGATCCATGCCCATGGGCACCATCCAGCCGTTCCTCCACGCCTCGTACGGATGGGCGTGGATCCAGCCGTGGCATCCGGTCGTGCCCGAGCCGCACAGGCGGATCAGGTTCGCCGGACAGTCCCTCACGTCCGGATCCGCGTGGCGTCTCAACTGCCGGTGGTGCGTGCTGTGGTCGCACGCGCCGTGCGTGTTCCTCCCGCAGCGCATGCAATGCCAGTCCTGGTGGGCCGCGACCGCTCCCTTCGCCCGTTCGAATGTCCACGCGCTCACTTTCCGGCCTCCAGATCCTTGATCATCGCGTTCACGGTCTCGTAGGCCCGCATGGCGCTTTTGCGGCTGACGGATTCGACGCTCAGCCCCCAGCTGCGGATTGGATGCGGGAAGCAGATCCAGCCGAACCTGCCGGACTTCGTGGTCATGATCACGCCCTCGACGCTGATCACGTGCAGGAATCCGACCTGCCTGTAGCTCGCCTCAGGCCGCGCGTTCATGCGGCCTCCATCGTCCGGACGGCCTGGGCGCCCTTGTTGAGCTCGGCCGCCGTGGCCATGGCCAGTTCGTCCGGTAGCGCGGTCTCCTCGCTCCTGCCGAGCGCCTTAAGCGTATGCGAGCACTTCCACGTGTGCCGGTGCTGGGAGGGAGGCTTCGGCGGGTTCGACACGATGCCTCGGTCGTGCCCGGACCGCAGCCAGTTGCGGTATGCCGCGTCGAGGTCGGCCGGGACGGATCCGTTCGCCTTGACGCGGTCGCGGAACTTCGCAGCCTCGTATCCGGCATCCATGCCGTATTCGACGGCGAGCGCGGTCGAGTTGGGGGAAGGGTGCCAGTTGTCGAGTGTGGCTTGTGTGGCTTGTTGGTTTTGGATGGTTTTTTCGCTCGCGCGCGCGTACTCTCTCTGGTTTAAGTAATGGTTCCTTCCTTTAGTTACGGTTTTTGTGCAAACATGTTGCACGTCTGTTTGCACACCTGTCCGGTTTTTTTGCACTGCTGTTTGCATATCTGTTGAGGTTTCGGTGGGGTCTTTTTCGTGTGGTGCAATTTCTGCATTGCTTGTTTTAGGGGTTTCTTCGGGTGGTTTCATGTTGAGGTCCCAGACGGTGGGGCGGTAGCCGCCGAGTCCTTTCGTGATCCTCTGGTCGCCTCTGGTGATGAGTCCTTCCTCCTGCAGGTGGGTCAGCGCGTAGGCGACGGTGCGCAGGCTGCATCCGGCCAGTTTGGAGATGGTCTGCCTGCTTGGCCACGCTCCCCTGCCGTTCGGGTCGGCGTGGTCGGCGAGCACGAGGAGCACGCGAAACGTGTTGCCGGGCACCTGTTCGGCGCGTACCTCGTACATAGCCCAGTTCACGGCCTGTATGCTCATGATTCCTTTCCTTTCCCTGAATGTCTTCTTACGGCCTCTTTGCCGGCCTTGGTGATCACGTAGGCGCGCCGCCAGTCCCGCCTTGGCGCGCCCTCCTCCAGCAGTCCGCGTGATTCAAGCCTCCTGCACACGTTCATCTCGCGCAGGTCGGCGGGAACATGGCTTTTCCCGTCGGACATCCACCGCAAGATCTCGAGTTGCCTTCCCGTCAGCATCAGAAGCTCGGCTCCTCGGGCTCCGGCTGTCCGAACGAGCCGAACGAGCCGGAATCCTGCGGCTGCCCCCACGGGTCGTCCACGGGAGCCTGCGATGCGGACGCGCCGCCCTGGTACGCGGGTGCCTGAGCCCGCGCGGTCACGTTCG
>OLSM01002102.1_pt1 | contig 13400 bp, 15 predicted proteins | sample 1672721 | NCBI WGS metagenome assembly OLSM01 (sample SAMEA3136717, study PRJEB25190) | human gut metagenome | reverse complement strand
TACACTTTATGTTCTGTCAACATTTTTTTCCATATTTTTAAGCGAAATAGAAAAAGAAACGGAACGCGCAGCTGCCGCATCTCTGATCGATGCGGCAGCTCATTTTGCTCCGTTATGGCATAATATGATTTAAAATAATTCTTTTTTATCAGAACCTGTATTTATTACTCCCTGATATCCCCCTGATTTCTTTATTACTGCCTGACGCTGAGCCGCACCAGAGCCCTTTGAAGTTTTGCCTTTGCGTTTTTATACTCCTGATCAGTCAGGCCTGTACGCTCCAGTACTGCCTCTGCCCGAGTCTTTGCCGCATCTGCTCTGGCTTTGTCAATATCTTCCTTCCACTCCCAGGTAGTTGCCAAAAGACTGCATTTGCCATCTATCACAGAAAGCATCCCGCCAATGCAGGCTGCCTCCCGTCTGGTGCCGTCCTCCATGACTACATGGGCTTCTCCCATGCCAAGAGCCGTACAGAAATTACAGTGCCCGGCAAGAATTGCCAGATCGCCTGTAATGCTTCTGCACACGACACGGGCCACATCTCCCTCAAACAGAAGACCATCCGGTGTTCCGATCTGCAATGGAAAGGTGCTCATAAACGGCCTCCTTTACTGTTTCTTTGCTTTTTCAAAAACTTCGTCAATAGTACCGGAGAACAGGAAACAGCTTTCCGGAACATCATCACAGTCTCCGTCCAGGATCATTCTGAATCCTCTCAGGGTTTCCTTCAGAGGAACATACTGTCCGGGCATACCGGTAAACTGTTCTGCCACAGAGAAGCTCTGAGACAGGAATCTCTGGATTTTTCGCGCGCGGTTTACAGAGAGCTTGTCTTCCTCGGAAAGCTCATCCATACCCATGATAGCGATAATATCCTGAAGTTCTTTATATCGCTGCAGAACCTGCTGCACACGGCGGGCAATTTCATAATGTTCTGTTCCCACCACTTCCGGGGAAAGAATACGGCTGCTGGATTCCAGCGGATCTACTGCCGGATAAATACCAAGCTCTACGATAGAACGGTCTAATACGGTTGTTGCATCCAGATGTGCGAAGGTTGTTGCCGGAGCCGGGTCCGTTAAATCGTCTGCCGGCACATAAACCGCCTGAACAGAAGTAATGGAACCATTCTTCGTCGAAGTGATACGCTCCTGTAATGCACCCATCTCTGTCTGCAATGTCGGCTGATAACCAACGGCAGATGGTACACGTCCCAGTAATGCGGACACCTCGGAACCTGCCTGTGTAAAACGGAAAATGTTGTCGATGAACAACAGCACATCCTTTCCACCTTTGTCACGGAAATATTCTGCCATCGTAAGTCCCGTTAACCCAACACGCATACGCGCTCCCGGCGGCTCATTCATCTGACCGAATACCATACAGGTCTTGTCAATAACTCCGGATTCTTTCATTTCATAGTAAAGGTCATTACCTTCTCTGGTACGCTCACCAACTCCGGTAAATACAGAGTAACCACCATGCTCTGTCGCAATATTGTGGATCAACTCCTGGATCAGTACCGTTTTACCTACACCGGCACCACCAAACAGACCTGTTTTTCCACCCTTCTGATATGGGCAGAGCAGGTCTACGACCTTGATACCTGTCTCTAACATCTCTGTAGAAGTTGCCTGCTCTTCAAAGGCCGGTGCCTTTCTGTGAATCGGCATATACTCTACATCTTTCGGTGCTTCAACTTCATCAATGGGTTCACCTAAGACATTAAACATACGTCCTAAAGTTGCCTCGCCAACCGGAACTGAAATTGGTCCTCCGGTTGCAACTGCATCCATTCCACGCACTAATCCGTCTGTAGGACCCATGGCAATACACCGTACCGTATCGTCACCCAGATGCTGTGATACCTCGACGGTTAATTTTCCTCCGTCTTTTCTCTGAATTTCAATTGCGTCATTTATCTCCGGAAGATGTCCTTCCATAAACTTAACATCCAGTACGGCACCAATAATCTGAGTGATTTTTCCCACGTTTGTTTCTGCCATCTTTCCTATCACTCCTTTTCTGTTTTTTCCTAACACAACTGCTAGGAAATCGCCTCCGCTCCCGCAATGATCTCTGTTAATTCCTGCGTAATGGAGCCCTGACGTGCTCTGTTATATTTCAATGTTAAATCGCTGATCATATCTTCCGCATTGCTTGTTGCGGAATCCATTGCCTGCATTCTTGCACCATTCTCACTTGCCACTGCTTCCACAAAGGCTCCGTAAAAAAGACTTGTCACATACTTCGGTATAATCATATCCAAAGCATCTTCCTCATTCGGTTCATAGTTCATAAGCACGTTGCTCTCATCCTCATCCGGTATCTCTAGATCATCGAATTCCACCGGAAGGAGTTTCATCAGTTTCGGCTCATGAACAACCGTATTCTTAAAATGCGTATACGCTAAATAGATTTCTCCGATCTCACCACGCTGATAAGACGCGAGCACCTCGTTACAGATTGCTGCTGCATCTGCGTACTCCGGGGATTCTATCACCTCCGGATAGGATGCCTTGATCTCATAGCCACGGCGTTCTAAGACTTCTCTACCTTTATTTCCAATCGTATAACATTCTACATCTTCTTTCTGAAAACCGGCTCCCGTAATCATCTTGACTACGTTGGCATTATAACCTCCTGCCAGTCCACGGTTTGAAGTAATGACGATCACGGCTTTTTTATCGGAATCATTTTTATTTAAATAAGGGTGGTTCAGATTTCCCGTTTTTGCAAGCATTGATGTTACTGTCCGATACATATAATTAAAGTATGGATTTGCCTGTTCTGCATGGACTTTTGCCTTCTGCAGTTTTACGGTAGATACAAGCTTCATGGCTTTTGTGATCTGCTGCGTACTCTGTATGCTGCTTTTTCTTCTTTTAATATCTCTCATTGAGGCCATATCTGCTCACCGCCATTCTTATTTAAAATCTGCCTTGCTTTCTTCAATCGCTTTAATCAATTTCTGCTCTGTCTCTTCTGCAAGCTCTTTTGTCTCCCGGATCGATGTGATGATCTCCGGATATTTTGTATCAATACATTCAAATAATGCCTGTTCAAAATCCAGAATTTTCTCTACCGGAATATCTAAAAGATACTTCTTCGTAGCCGCATAAATAATTGCAACCTGATACTCTACCGGAAGTGGTTTGTACTGAGGCTGTTTTAAGATCTCACGGATCCTTTCACCCTGTGCTAACTTCTCAGTGGTATCCGCATCTAACTCGGAACCAAACTGTGAGAATGCTGCTAACTCACGATACTGTGCTAACTCTACACGGATCGGTGCTGCAATCTTCTTGATCGCCTTGATCTGTGCCGCACCACCTACACGGGATACGGAAAGACCTGCATTGATCGCCGGACGGAAACCTGCATTAAACATCTCTGTCTCTAAATAGATCTGACCATCTGTAATGGAAATAACATTGGTCGGAATATATGCGGATACATCTCCTGCCTGAGTCTCAATGATCGGAAGTGCTGTCAGGGAACCTCCGCCTAATTTGTCGGAAAGTCTTGCTGCACGCTCTAACAATCTGGAATGTAAGTAGAATACGTCTCCCGGATATGCCTCACGTCCAGGTGGTCTTCTAAGGAGTAAGGAAAGTGTACGGTATGCTGTTGCATGTTTACTCAGATCGTCGTACACAACAAGTACATCTTCTCCATTTTCCATCCATTCTTCTCCGATCGCACATCCTGCGTATGGAGCAATATACTGTAACGGTGCAAGCTCACTTGCTGTAGATGCTACTACCGTGGTGTAACTCATTGCACCAAATTCTTCTAATGTATTTACAATCGATGCTACCGTAGAGGACTTCTGTCCAATGGCAACATAGATACATTTTACATTCTGACCCTTCTGATTAATGATCGTATCAATTGCGATCGCTGTCTTACCGGTCTGTCTGTCACCGATGATCAACTCACGCTGACCTCTTCCAATCGGTACCATGGAATCAATGGCTTTGATACCCGTCTGTAACGGAGTATCTACAGATTTTCTGGAAATAACACCGGATGCTACTCTTTCGATCTGACGATATTTTGTAGTTTCAATCGGTCCTTTGCCGTCGATCGGCTGACCCAGTGCATTTACTACACGTCCGATCATTGCATCGCCTACCGGTACTTCCACGACTCTTCCGGTTGTTTTTACGGTATCTCCTTCGTTGATATTCTTCTGGTCACCTAATAATACGGCACCAACATTATCTTCTTCGAGGTTTAATACCATTCCATATACTTCTCCAGGGAATTCTAAAAGCTCTCCCTGCATTGCATTCTCAAGGCCATGAATACGAGCGATACCGTCTGCTACCTGGATAACTGTACCAACGTCAGTCACTTCCAGTTTGTCCGCATAACGTAAGATCTGCTCTTTAATAACGGAACTGATTTCCTCTGGTCTTAAATTCATGGAACTTCCTCACCTACTTTCAACTAAATTTCTTATTGTCCACTCTCTACCATTCCGATCGGAATATGGTAAAGCTCCTTGGACAGATTGTATAACTTTGTACGGATGCTGCTGTCTACCACTCTGTCGCCCATACGGATGACCATTCCTCCGATCAAAGCCGTATCCACTTCATAATGCATCTCAAAAGACACATAGTTTGTCGTTTCTAACAGCTTTTTCTCTACCTGCTCTTTCTGCTCTTTGGACAGTTCCATGGCAGAAGTTACATGAACGGTTCCAATCTTCTTATATTCCTTTACTTCATCTCTGAAGTAAACCAGAACATCCTTTGTTTTTCCAAAATGGTCCTTTTCCACTAAAAGTTCTAACAGTCCGACAATCTCATCTGACACCTTCCCTTTGAAGATATTCTCGATGAGCTGCATTTTTTCTTCTTTTACAACCTGTGGATGACTCATCAGCCGGGATAATTCTTCATTTTCCTCAAGGACACGCAGAATTCCTTCCGTCTCCTCAAAAAAATCATCTACACGGTGTTCTTCCACAGCAGTTTCAAATAAAGCGTCCCCATATGTTTTGGATACTAATTTTGCCATGTTGAATCACCCATCTCTTTCAATGTTTCTTCCACTAAGGTATCCTGTATCGTTGTATCAATGGAAGCCGATACAACCTTTTGTGCCATCATGGACGCAATACCAATGACTTCCTGCTTCATCTCGTCCATTGCACGTTTCTTTTCAAGTATTGCTTCTTCGTTCGCACGTTTGATGATGCGGGAAGCCTCTTCCTTCGCTTCTTCCACGATCCGTGCTTCGTTTTTCAATGCTTTCTGGCGGGCTTCGCTTAAAATCTCCTCAGCCTCTTTTTCAATATTTTTCAGCTTTGCATCATATTCTGCCTTCAATGCCGCTGCATCCTCTTTATCGAGTTTTGCCGTATCTAAGTCTGTCTTAATCTTCATCTTACGGTCTTCTAACATCTTACGGACCGGATTAAATAAAAGGTAAGATAAAAACAGAAACAGTACAAACACAGCGATCGCCGCTAACACGGTATCATGCAATAACTGAAAATCCAGATCAAATAACCTTGTCATAACTTAGAAGTATGCCTCCTTTCCGTTATTCTTATCCCGTGAGTATGACTCACTCCTGAAATCCGCCATTATTTTGCCAGTGGCTTTACGAAAAGTAAGAGCATTGCAACTAACAGACCATAAAGACCTGTTGTCTCTGCTACCGCCTGTCCTAATAACATGGTAGAAGTAATATCGGATTTTGCACCCGGATTTCTTCCTACTGCTGCTGCTGCATGTCCTGCTGCAATACCCTGACCAATACCAGGTCCGATACCTGCGATAACTGCAAGACCTGCTCCGATTGCTGAGCATGCTAAAATTAAATCATTTCCTGTAATCATAATATAATCCTCCTAAAATAACTTATTCTGTGTCCATTGCCTGATTTACATACGTCATTGTCAGCATACAGAATACATATGTCTGAATTGCTCCTGAGAATAAATCAAAGTAGACATGTAATGCTGCCGGCCATGCGATTGCAATTTTCGCTAAAAGGCCATAAATCAATGCCATGATTACGGTTCCCGATAATACATTTGCGAATAAACGCAAAGACAGGGATACCGGCACTGCCAAATCTCCAATAATATTAATCGGTGCCCAGAATGGCCACGGATCACAAAGACCCTGGAGCACACCTTTTACCTTCTGATACTTGAATTTACAGAATGTGATCATGGTAAATGTAATCAATGCCATTGCCAGCGTTGTTCCATAATCCGCAGTCGGTGGTCTGAGTCCAAACAGACCGGATATATTGCTGAATAAAATAAATAAAAAGATGGTGCTGATATAGTTCTTAAACTTCCGGGAATTCTCTCCCATTACATTTTCCACCATACCATCTAATTTCTCCACTATCAGCTCTGCGATATTCTGTAACGTATCAGGTACATCCGTTGCATGCTTCATCTTACGGTTTATTACAAAGGCAAATCCGATCAATACCAGCATTACGATCAGCACACATACATGTGTCGTCGTGATCCATACTTTATGACCGAATAATTCATAGGAAAAAAGCCCATGTATCATAAAATCAATATCATCTGCTCCGGACGCCATCAAAATTGCATCACTCACAATTTCACCTCCTTAGTTACTGTTATATGACAGTACTGTTCTCTGACGGTTTCTCCTCTCCCTCACTACCATACAGTACTCTATGAATAAAAGGCTGCAGATAGGCTGCTGCCTTTAATCCCATGACTCCGACAAATTCCATTAGTACATTTCCTAAGCGAAATCTTAACGTGACAAAAAATATGATCACTACTATCATATATCTTAGAAGGGACCATGCGACAATCTTGTTTCTGGCATGGTTCTCGCCATTGAGTGCGATCGCATCTTCGATCACAACAGCAATATGGATCGCCATTCCCATTGCCATCGCAATGCCAATCCAAAGTCCCGTGCTATAAAGCAATTTATCTTTTACAAACCAGACTCCTATGAACTGCACCAGCAGACCATAGAGTACAATTCCAAGCAAAAGAGCCGGAAGTGCCTTGTTAAGTCTCTTTATCATGCTTCTTATCATCACTTTCGTATATTTTTTTTGCTACGATATAGCAATTTCGGAACCCGGCAAGAGCCCCTAAAATAAATAATGGAATTATAAAAAAGCCGAGACCTGACTTTTTATCAATAAAAATACCAAGTCCCGTACATAAAAAAATAGGAACTATCATGTTAATACCAAATTGTGTAATCAGAACAAGTGACTGATAAACGCTCTTTTTGTACTTCACACATAGCTCCTTTCCGTTTGCATACCGCAAACTATATAGATTCATATTATACTATTTTTCTTAAGATTGTCCACAGTATTTTTCAAAATTTTCACACATTTTATTTTTCCATGTTCCACCTGTTTTATAACTGATTTCCTATGGTTTTCCGGGTATTTTATAAAATCATCTTAATCTCCCGGTTCGTATGTTCATATTTGCGGTATTTTACACCTGCTGCATCTAACATTCTCTTAGACGCAATGACTCCCGGTGTGTTTTTGTATTTATCTTCATCGTAGATGATATAGCGGATCCCGGACTGGATGATGGCTTTTGCACATTCGTTACACGGAAAAAGTGAAACATATAACGTAGAACCCTCCAGACTGCCGCCACGGTAATTCAAAATGGCATTCAATTCACTGTGTGTCGTGTAAAAATATTTGTTGTCTAACGGTTCGCCCTCTCTCGCCCATGGAAACTCATCATCGGAACATCCTGACGGAAATCCGTTGTAGCCCATGGATAAGATCTTATGATCCGGACTTACGATACAGGCTCCTACCTGTGTGTTCGGGTCTTTTGAACGCATGCCGGAAAGCATTGCCACGCCCATAAAATATTCATCCCAACTGATATAGTCTTCCCTTTTGTCACTCATATGTATTCCTCCTTCCAATATATATGAAGAACGGATTGTCAAATATTTGACAATCCGTTGTATTCTTTCTCCTATTTTGTACCGAAAATACGGTCTCCCGCATCTCCAAGTCCCGGTACGATATATCCATGCTCATTCAGATGATCATCTAATGCTCCAACGATCACGTCAACATCCGGGTGTGCTTCCTGCATACGTTTTACACCTTCCGGTGCTGCAATAATGCACATGAAATGAATTCTCTTTACACCCTTGTCCTTTAACATCTGGATCGCAGCAACGGAAGAACCTCCGGTTGCAAGCATCGGGTCTACTACGAATACTTCACGCTCATCACAGTCTTTTGGCAGCTTGCAGTAATATTCTACCGGCTCTAAAGTCTCTTCATTTCGGTATAATCCGATATGACCTACTTTTGCGGATGGGATCATTGCTAACATTCCATCTACCATTCCAAGACCTGCTCTTAAGATCGGAACGACTGCTAATTTCTTTCCTTTTAATTCCTTTACGGTTGTAGCACAGATCGGTGTGGTGATCTCCACATCTGTTAACTCTAAATCTCTGGTTGCCTCATAGCACATCAGCATTGCAATCTCGCTGATCAGTGTTCTGAAATCTTTTGAACCGGTATCTGCTCTTCGTATCCATCCGATTTTATGCTGAATGAGCGGGTGATCCATAACAATTACTTTTGACATTTTTCTTCTCCTTCATTAAGTATTTTAACTAATTTTTTTATCGACTTATTCAATGTTTCATAACAGATCCCATATGCCTGAAGGTTTCCGCCATATGGATTTAAAATCTCTAACTCATCCCCTACAAACTCTGTCAGTACCGCAACATCTTCTTTTTCCACATTCGGAAAAAGCTCAAATATCTTCTGACGGCTCTCCTCACTCATAGTAAGGATCAATGTATTGTCTGTGATATCCTCTTCGGTGATCTGCTCCGACATAAAACCTTCCGGCTTTAAACCGTTACTGATCATGACCGCCTCTGCCTTCTGATTCAAAGGTTCAGGGAAAAGCACTACCAGTCCACGCGAAAGTACTTCCACCGGACGGTTCAATACCTGTTCCTCTAAAATGCCTGCCACCATCGGTGCCCGGCATGTCCCCCCATCCTCTGCAAATATGATCCTGTCGTATGCCTTCATCTTTTTCTCCTGTACTGCCTGCAAAACATGGTGACCTGCTGCTTTTAACAGACGGTTCATAATTGCCTGCCCCAGTCCCTCGGATTCAAAGCTCTCAGAGTAGATGGTATCCACATCCAGATCATCAAATTTACGCAGTATGCCATAAAGATGCCTTGCGATCGCATCTTCGTCTTCTCTTGCTCCGATGCTGATGACATCTCCACACCGGTATTCTCCGGCTGTTTCATCGGTCGCTATAATTCCTATCTTTTTCCCCTGTGATATCCCTGTATGTGATAAATAGTTAATGGTGCCTATAACATCCTTTTTTTCACCGGTAACGACGGTAAGATCTGCCTTTGGTGCATAATGCCTGTACTTCATACCCGGTGCTTTCGGTTTCTGTAAAGAATCAGATGCGATCAGTCCCGGATCTACATGAACCTCTCCGATCACTTCTTCTAACATCTCCTGTGTGATATATCCCGGACGCAGAATCATTGGTGTCTCTTCCGTTAAATCGATGATCGTAGATTCAATTCCGATCCCCACGCTTCCGCCATCTAGGATCAAAGGAATCTTCTCATTTAAATCTGTCATGACATGCTCTGCTGCCGTAGGACTTGGTCTGCCGGATGTATTGGCACTTGGTGCCGCAATATAAGTTCCGCTTGCCGCTATCAATGCCAGTGCTATCGGATGGTTTGGCATCCGCACTGCCACGGTGTCCATTCCGCCGGTTGTCTCATATGGAACTGCTGCACTCTTTTTTACGATCATGGTCAGTGGTCCCGGCCAGAATGCCTTCGCAAGTTTTACTGCCTTTCCCGGTACTTCATCCGTCAGATTCCTTAAATCTGACACCTCTGCTATATGAACGATCAAAGGGTTGTCAGATGGTCTTCCCTTTGCTTCGTAAATCTTCTTTGCTGCGGATGCCTGCATGGCATCTGCTCCGAGCCCGTATACTGTCTCGGTTGGAAATGCTACCAGCCCGCCATCACGAATGATAGCTGCTGCTTTTGCAATGATTTTATCATCTATGGCTTCTAAATTTAGCTTCTCTATTTCTGTTTTCATAATTTTTATTATACCACGTTATGAAAATATCGCAACAAAAGAAACAATTCTTACAACATTTGTAATATTTCTGCCTATGGTTTCTTCGCACTCTCTGCTTCTTCGTTCAGGTAATTTTCAATTCCTTTGCTGATCGCCACGGCAACTTTCTGCTGATATTCCGCGTCTGACAGCAGCTCTGCTTCCTGACGGTTACTCAAAAATCCACACTCTACAATAACCGTCGGTGTTTTTGTCTTTTTGAGCAGATAATAGCTTTCATTGGCTTTTGCCGTCCGATGATTTTCCTTATCTAATTCCGCAACCAGACTCTTTTGAAGAACCTCCGCTAACTCTTTTCCTTCCTGTGACTGTCCGTAATAAAATACCTGTGCTCCCTTCACATATTCTTCCGGATAACTGTTCTGATGGATACTGATCGTAAAAACAGGCTTTTCCTTATTAATGATCTCACAGCGTTTTTTCATGTCTTCCACTTTTTTATTGTGGGCAGTTCTGTGATACAACCCTTTATTGCTGTCTCTGGTCAGAACGATCCTGTAATCTTTCTTTTCTAAAATCTTCTGGAGCTTCTTTGCAATGGCAAGGTTTAACTCCTTTTCTTTCTCCCCATTGATACCGATCTTTCCCGGATCATCTCCGCCATGGCCGGCATCAATGACAATACAGGTCTGTGTTTTGGCAACTTTACTCTGCTGCACATAGATTGCACCGCGCTTTGCTAAAAATCCTGCGGATACAAGAAGGATGACTGCCATAATAAGTTCGATTTTCTTTTTCATACCGAGCTTTGCCTGAGATATTTAAGTTGTTGTAGTCTATGCGAGCTAAACTCTAAATATGTTTCTCTGTGCAAGGAACTCCATATTCTCTGATATAATTAAGATATGGAAATTATGTTCCATTCACATTGTTTGTTGCCTGCACAGATCTGATATTCCAAGTTTCCTTGTACAGACCATTCCAATGAACCTCTTAAATCAAAAATCGCGCCACCAGTGGGTGACACGATTTTTTGAGTTTCATTTCCATTGCACAAAAAGAAACTTTCCATATCTGATCTGTGCAGACTACGATCAATCCCCGCAATGTCATAGGTACAAGCGGATTAACATGCTTGTATGATTAATGAACCGTAGATGTTGAGCATTTGCCTGTTTTGCACATAATATTGCTCTTTATAAGCATTTATTAAATATGCAGATCTCAGTTCACATATTTAATAATAGTATCCCAGACCGTAGGATCTTCCATGCCAAGCTTCCATACGGATGTTCCGGCGATCTTCGCTTTTTTGGCCGCCTGTAACTTCTGCTCGATGGATTTTGATTCTTCCATCCACATTTTATAGGTCTTTCCATCTTTCTGGTACTCGATATAATACTGACCGTATTTATCTGACCACTTTGGTGAAGCTCCGCTGTTATTCACTACGGTCTGCTGGTTATTCATCTTCACTACTTCAGAGGTTACCGTTACCTTTTTATCTTCACCTGTTGTCTCTGCCCAGAGTCTGGTATAGAACGGAAGTGCAAGGATCGTCTGCTCTGCCGGTACTTCTTTTAACGTATCTTTTATTCCATTCTTTACAAAATCAATGGATGCTACAGAACCGGCTTCTTCCGAGCCTTTGTAATGTTCATCATAGCCCATGATAATAATATAATCTGCAAAGCAGGACTGCTCTTTCCGATTATAAAATGCGGTATAAGAAGATGGTACATAATTATCTATGGATAATACAAGGTCATTTTTCTTACACTTTATGGAAAGCTCACGGATAAACTGTATATATCCTTCTCCGGCATCCGTACTCAATGCTTCCATATCTACATTGATACCGTCTAAATCATACCGGATCGCGGCAGAAATCAGATTATTAGTCAGATTCTCCCGTGTAGAGGTATGCGTCAGTACCTGTGTCGTATCCACATCCGGATTCTCCAGATTGCTTACCAATGCCCAGACTTCTACATTATGCTGATGTGCATAAGTCACATAATCACTGCTTGCTAAAGTTTTGATCCCTCCATTATTATCATTCAGATAAAACCATGTCGGAGAGATGACATTGACACCTTTTGTCGCAGAAAGTACGTTTGCAAGTGTACTGTTGGCTGCCTGCTCCGTTACCTGATGCCATGCCATGTTGATCTTTTCTTTTTTCAGATTATGTGTAATTTCCGGTTCCTTAAAATCACTTTTTAATTCTTTCTTTTCTGCCTTATCAAGCTGGCGGTTCTTCACATAACCGATATATCCGTCTTTGGTGCAGACTTTTATCCACTTTTCACCTGACTCTACAACGGTAACTGTTTCATCCTTTTTTACAGTTCTTAAAATAGGACTCTTAATGCCGCCCTTTACACGAAGCTCCGCATCCTTTTTAACAGAAGACTGCTCGATGGTTCCCCATGTCTTTGTTACGGTGATACGATTCGGGTCTTTGTACATTTTGTATTTAATATTTGTATATTTTTCTACAAAATCCAGTGCCACATATGTTTTATCCGCATCGGCATATACGATGGTATAATTCTCCGTATGCTTTTCTTTTGCTGTCTGATATTCACTGCTGCCCGCTGCTACGGAAGTGACTTCTGAAGGTGTTGTATACAGAAGTTTGTTCTCATTTCCATCCCAGTAAAATCTCTGATTTAACGTATCATGCAAAAAACGGTATTCAATATAAATCTTTCCTGCCACTAACTTTGCCGTGGTATCCTGTTTTACATTGTCTACGATCACTGCCGTATCGTCAGCTTCCTTTAACTGATAGTATTCTTTTAAATCAGCCTTTTCCTTAGACGGAACATACTTCTCTATGACTGCTTTTCCTGTTAACATGAGGACTACTACTACAATCAAAAGCACGACCGCAAGGACAGGCGATGTTTTTTTCTTCATGTGTTACCTCCCTTATGATGTCTTTTGGTATTATAGCATATCTTGTCGCTTTCAATCCACCCTAAGAGCAGAATTTTCATAATTTGGAGGGAAGACGTTCTCCCCTCCGTTTTTCGCAGGCATATCCGTCTCCTTCAATGCTTTTTATTATCGATCTGTTATTTTATCAAAATGTATCTCTTTCAACACCCCTTTCTGAAAAATATAATCACGCATATAAGTGGAATCCTCATTCACGGACATGGTTTCCATCACTTTTTTGGAATCACTTGCATGCCCTTCCATCCAGATGCCGACTCCGCGTTCCTCTAACGTTTTTAATTCCATAAATAACTTGACTTCTTCTTTGTCTG
>OLSM01002089.1_pt1 | contig 13428 bp, 11 predicted proteins | sample 1672721 | NCBI WGS metagenome assembly OLSM01 (sample SAMEA3136717, study PRJEB25190) | human gut metagenome | reverse complement strand
AGGCCGGGCAAATCTCTATGATCGAGTATTTCGTGGATGTGACGACCTATTACCAAAGCGTGCAAAACTACCTGCAATTGCAAAACCAATACCATAAGACGCACCTGTAATCAGTGCTATTTTTCCTTCCAACGAAAACATTCTATTCTCCATTTTTTACCTCCATCTAAAAGTTTAATCCTTATTTTTAACAACACAACACTGTTCTGCTCCTACTGATTCAGACTCTTCCATCCCCAACTTTGATTTTCTACTTCTGTTGATAAGGACGCAGCATATCCCAGTCAAATTCTACCCCTGTCCCTGGTTCCTTACTGGTATCAAGATACCCTTCCTTTACGATAAGCGGCTCCACTGTGTACTGATAAATGGGGAAACTGTGGAATTCCACATATCCTCTGTTGTCCAGGGCCCCCAGGACATTTGCGTGAAGCTCCTGCATTCCATGTGAATGCACCTTTAAGGTATATTCTTCTGCCAGAGCGCCTACTTTCATAAATCCCGTAATTCCGCATACATTAGAACAATCAGGGATAGGGCAACTGATTCTGCCTATTTTAATTGCCAGCTCGTGTTCATAAATGGAATGCAGATTTTCACCCATGGCAATCGGTATTGATGTAGCCTGTCCAATTCTTGCATACCCTTCATAATCATCCGGATTTGTTGGTTCTTCCAACCATCCGACATTGTATTCTTCCAATTGGCGTGCCATCCGGATTGCCTGCTCAACAGACCATACCATATTGGCATCCACCATAAAAAGTGCTTCATTACCAAGCAACTTTCTTACTGCTTTTACTCTCTGGATATCTTCCTCTTCCTTTTCCCTTCCCAGTTTTATCTTGATTGCAGTATGCCCCGCCTTCAGCTGCTTCTCAATGTTTTCAAGCAGTTCCTTTTCTGAATACATTAAGTCAATACCACCGTAATAAGTTCGTACTTTATTCGTCCCTGTTCCATTAACGTCTCTTAATGCCATCTTCTTCGTCTTGAGTTCGATATCCCAAAACGCAATATCCAAAGCCGAAATCGCAAAAGAAGCAACACCACCTCTTGCCACATAATGAATATGTTGATTCATATAGTCGTTCATCTCATACGGTGTTTTCATTTCAAGTCCAATCAGCTGCGGTATCAGGTCATTCTCCAGCATTTTCGCAATTGCCGCTCCCCCGAAGCCACCGGTGTATGTATAACCAACCCCGCTTCTGCCATCTTCAAGCATAACAGTTGCTGTCACAAGTTCAAAAAAATCGTGTTTTCCATGAAGAGCATCAACCAGATTTCCTTCCAAAGGTACTCTGAAATACTCTATTTTTATTTGCTTTATGATATTTGACATGTTCTCTACTCCTAATAATTATAGTTCATATAAACTGTTTTTTTCTGAAGGTAACCTTCCAGTCCATGCTTACCATCTTCACCACCAATGCCACTTAATTTATATCCATTATGGAACGCATTTACCATCTCACCATTTTCTCTGTTTGTATACACTTCTCCGAATTCCAGCTCGTTCACTGCACGCATAATATTTTTTGCATTGTTTGTAAATAAATAAGCAGACAGCCCATAATCGCAGTCATTTGCAAACAATAGTGCTTCATCAAAATCCTTAACCTTCATAATTGGAAGAACCGGCCCAAAGGTTTCCTTCTGCATCAGCTCATTCTTATTATCATCTACCTCTACAATCATTGGATACAGCCAATTACCGTTCTGTGTCGGCTTCACATCAGGAGTCATATCCAAAAGTATCTTCCCGCCCTCTTCCAGAGATTTTTGAACCATCTGATGAATCTTATCAACCTCTGCACGGTTTACCTTCGGACCAATATCTGTTCCTGGTGCCTTAGGGTCTCCAACAATCAGCTTCTTTGTCTCTTCGGCCAGTTTTTGTTTGAATTCTTCATATACATTTTCATGAATATACATGCGTTCATTGCAGGTACATATCTGCCCGCAGTTTGAAAATCGGGAGATAACAGCGCACTTCACAGCCTTATCTAAATCAGCATCGTCCATAACAATAAAGGGGGCCTTACCGCCCAATTCCAGACGTACAGCCACACAATTATCCGCTGCCGCTCTGAACACCTCAAGTCCGGCATTGGTACTGCCCGTCAATGTTACAAGCTTTACGATCTGATTCCGTACCAGGGCATCTCCAACCACTCTTCCTGAACCAGTAATAAAATTCAGGACACCTGCCGGAAGACTGCTTTTCCCTGCAATCAGTTCTCCAAACCTCATGACTGTGAGCGGGGTTTCTGATGGGGGCTTGACAATCATTGTATTGCCACATACCAGAGCATTTCCTATTTTTCTTGCTGCCAAAGCCAGCGGGAAATTCCACGCTACAATTCCTACTGTAACTCCGAAAGGAACCCTCTGAATCCAAGCCTGCTCATTCTCCATCTCAGACGTTACAATCTCACCTTCAATTCGGCGAGCAGATTCAGCAGCATATCTTAAGAATCCCGCAGCCCCTTCTACCTCACCGATTGCTTCATGCAGCGGCTTACCATGCTCAGTAGTAAGAAGATCTGATAACTCTTCCTTGTTATCCATCAGAAGTTCTGCTAACTCAATCAAATAATCCCCTCGCTGTTTGGCTGTTAGTTTCCGCCAATCTCTTTGGGCCCGCTGAGACGACAGAAGTGCTGCCTGTGCATCTTCTTTTGTTCCTTTTGGAACACTGCCGATCACTTCATTGTCCATCGGGTTCAGTACATCAATTACTTCTCCGGATACCGATGGAACTAATTTCCCGTCAATCAAATTTTTTAAATTATACATTAGCACTCTCCTTTTTTTATTTATTGTATACTATTTTAAAGAAAAAATCAATTTTTTTGTATAATTAATTATTTAATTTTTTTATATGCTGCTGTTTACAAACAGATCCGTGAACTAATGCCATCTAGTTAGCGATTGAATAATTCTATTCAGGAATAGGAAATATTTTCTTTTCATTAATAACAAACCTTCAAGCTCTGCGCTTACATTTGCTGAGTCCGTAATCTTGTCTGATTTTGTCTCTAAACGGCAGTTATTAATACGTATCTCCTCTGTTGCCACAAGCTTAACAGGTTTCCAGATTTTAAATGGTATCAATCCTGTTTAGGAATCCCTCCGTCATGTCCTGCTCGGGCTTCAAACGCTCTATCCGTCAATTGTAACCACTGAAATCCTGTGTCCTTCTGCCATTGTTACGGAAATTTATAAACCTTTATTTTCCTATACTCTTAATTTTACAAATTGTTCATGCGTGAGTGTCTTTCCCTCTCATATTCTCTTGGGGTCATCCCAACGCGTTTTTTGAATGAACGTCCAAAATGTTCCACACTTTTATAACCTACTGCATCACTGATATCCGCCAACCTCATGTTTGTATTCTTAAGTAGCTTTTTGGCGGCTTCCATCCTTATGTCAGTTAGATATTCTACAAATGTGATCCCTGTCTCCTTCTTGAATTTCACACTGAAATACTTTTCATTCAATCCTACTATACTGGCTGCATCTGTAAGATTCAGACTGGGGTCTCTATAATTATCCTTTAGATAATAAATCACCGTTTCAACGCTGCCATCTGTCCCTATATATTTCTCTCTGTGTGAACCTCCATATTTGTTCTGGAGATAATCCATCAGCCAGCGGTTATAGTTGGCTATCCACATCATCATTGTACTGCTCTCATCCAGCCGCGACAGCTTTTCATTAAAATCTATTCCCCCCCACAGCCTTTGTATAGAATCACCTATTTCTTCTAAAAATAAGGACTCAAAGTATAATAGTTCCATGCAGGTTTTCTTAGTCCCATCCAGACTTGTACATATCTGGCTGTTAAAAATGTCCGACTGGCATTCCAGCATTTTTTCTCCATCCAGCATTTTAAACGCCTGCAGAATCCCCCTGTACTTCTCCTGATTTGCCAATGCTTCGCTCCACCGGAAACCTTCCACAGAGTCCTCTGTGAAAATACTGTTTTTTCCAAATATATGCCGCACCGACATTCTTTGCTCTGCCTGATATATGCAATCGTTAAGTCTATCCTCTCCCCTGGACCAATCACTTACTCCAATATAAACATCCACATTCATATAAGTCTTTATTACCTGCATTAACCGTAATCCAAACGAATATATCTGCTCCGTCCGAATTCGGCCGGATCTATAGCAGATCAGCAGACTGGCGCCGGAATATTCGATAATAAAACTGTGGTTTGCAATTCTAGGAATCTGCATGATGATTTTCCTTATCGTGGCAACCATCTCTCTTTCCGCATGGGAAAAACTGCTTTGTGCCGTGCCTGCATCAGCCACTTTTACCACAAGGCAGTAATAGTCCTCCAGAAGGGGGGGGACTGATTTCCTATTGTTCATAACCATATCACGGAACAGCTCTTCTTTCGTCACATTTTCTATTATATTGCTTTCCTGTAGTTTTTTCTTTACTTTCAACACTAATTTTTTTAATGACTCTGGATTCAATTCTGTTTTCAGCAAATAATCTTCTATACCATATTTGAAGCCTTCCCTGACGAGGTCAAAATCACTATAAGAGCTGACAGCAATGATTTGTATTGTATTGTTTATTTTTCTGATTTCACTGATTAGCCTAATCCCCCCCATAATGGGCATCTTCATATCTGTTATGATCAAATGGACGGTGGCTGTTTCTAAGAACTCCAATGCTGCCTTCCCATTCTCCACCGCACCGACAACATCAAACCCAAGTTCCTCCCAGTCCAGCAAACTTCGAATGCCTATGCGGTTCGTCATATCATCGTCAACAAGCAGTACATGATACATTACATCACCCTCCATTTATAACCGGCAGTTCAAAATATATCTCTGTATAAAATCCCGCCTCACTTTTAATATTGATGCTGCAATTTTCTCCATAATATAGCTTTAGACGCTTATTAATATTGGCGATTCCTATTTTTTCTCCGTTATCCGGATATTTTCGTAGTATAGAATAGATTTCGCTTTCCTCAATCCCTTTTCCATTATCCCATATACTAATATAAAGCCTACCTTTCCTTTTCTTCACCGTAATTTTGATTCTTCCAATATCCGTTTTCTGCTCAAATCCATGAGTTATGGCATTTTCAATAAACGGCTGCATAATTAACTTAGGAATCCTGCATGACAGGCACGTGTCATCTATATCATATTCTACATCAAAATTATTCACATATCGGATCAGCATAATGTTGATATAGGACTGGATAGAAAAAAGTTCTTTCTCTACTGTATGGAAGCTTCCCTTATCTCGGAAAGATACGTTTAAAATGTTGATGAGGGATTCCGTCATTATTTGTATTCCTTCTAACCGGGCTATCATTGCCATAAATCTAATGCTGCTCAATGAATTGGAAAGGAAATGAGGATTTATCTGCAATTCCAGTGCTTTCATTTCCTCTTCATGCTTTTCCTTCTCTTTTTCTATATTGTCCCGTATTAAACTCTGTATCATTTCCATCATCTGATTGTATTTTTCTTTAATCATTCTTATTTCATACAGGCCATAGACTTCCCGCTTCTTTAACTGTGGGTTTTCTGCTTCCCGGTTCATTATGTCCGACAGTTCGGTAATCGGATTTATGATATTCTTAAGCAGTCTGTTTATAAATAAATACAGTACGGTAAACAGAATACATGTGCTTCCGGCAATTAAAAGCAGGATAATCTGATATTTTCCATCTACCACATCAGCGTCAGAAACAGCGATTACTTTCCACTTTGTCCTCTTTATTGATTGAACTGCATAATGCAGTTTATTTCCATGATATTCAGACATGCTTATTTCACGGGCTGTATTTTCATATGCCAAGCTAGAACCGGCAAGCACCCTGCCATGAGCATCTGTCAGATATAATTCTATGTTATCTGTCCATTCACCGGAGGTTTTTATTAACTCCAGTCCATCAGAGAGCACACCTATTGTACCTGCTTTTACTGTCGTGCCAACGCCCAGGTCCTTGAATCCTAATGTAAAAAACAGCAGATTTTCTCTTGCTATAATCTGGGGTCTGTTAAATTCCCTCTTATCAATGACAGAAACATGTACAATATCCGGTTCTGATTCTGCTGTTTTATACCATTGGTATGTGTTCCATTCCTTAGCAGGCTGTATGCTTATATTTTCAAAAGCAAAGCTGCTGCCGTCCTCCATTAAAAAATCAACGGATACGATTTGAGGCTGCATGACCAGCCTCATATGGAACTGATCTGATAATTCGCGGTAATGCTTATACTTGTCATTATTGGACGCCTTATTGTAGAAAGTCAGTTCCCGCAGAATAACCCTTTCGTTTGTCCTGGAAAAATGTGCAAGCTCTCTTGCATAATCCGACATTTCCCTTTCCAAAATATCTGCCGCACTTTTTCCCGCAATAGATAATTTGTCCTGCTGCTCATGATCTATCTGCCTCAGGACCAGATACATACCTGCAAAAAATATAAGGATCAACGGCAGGAATACCAGCTTTACAAACATTTTTCTATAATAACGCTGTATGGTTAAGTTTTATCAGCTTTCATACTCATCAGGCTCCCTTTTTGGAAGACTTATTGCCATTCCAAAGTTTTCACTTTAGTTTTCAGAAATATTACCACCATCCGAGAGTTTTCACATTACTACCCGGATACTGGTGGGCAAAGGCATAAGGATGCCTGTTATCCAAATCAAACCTCATCAGATAATTATAATCCGAAGAACGTTCATCACAATGGCATAATCCCCAGCGGATTCCCTCCAGAGGGTATTCATCGTTGTGCTTGCCCCTGAATGCCCCGCCTGCCATTGGTGTATCATATACATGGGACATAATTTCGAAGTTTACGCCATCTTTTGCATATTGTATGGTATCCTTTTCCGGACCATCCCGATTCAGAAGCGCGGCTATTCCCCCTTTATACTCCCATAACATCGTCTCATGCCCGCTGTTTGTCACCGGATTATATTCGCTGTGGACATACGGACCGGTAACCTGGCCGGAAACCGCCACCCCCCACCGTGTATCCTGCCCCGAACTTTTTAATGAACCCAAAGGGGATGCCCCACATTTATAGTATAGATAATACATCCCGTTGTAATAAAACAGGCTTGGGTCATGAGTCAGTCCTATATACGCGCCGTCATTATAATTGTCATGGCTGCCAAACCACTCCCCGCCCTGCATCTTGGTCAGGATACATTCTTTGTGTTTTTTCCATGGGCCATTGGGATTATCTGCCACTGAAAGTCCGACACTTTCACCATCTTCCTCATACCGGCTCTGCGGAAACGTCTGATATACCATATAGTATTTCCCCTTGTGCTCCATCACATCCGGCGTGCAGACAGTACGTTCATCATAGTCGCCCTGTTCTCCCCTGGGAACTGCACAGCCCCGTTCTTCCCAGTTTATCCCATCTTCGCTGACTGCATACCAGATATCTGCATAATCCCACGGAAAAATCTTAGTGAACCGGTTTCTCTGGGCCGATACTCCAAAATGTGGTCCCAGCGACTTGGTGTACCACACATAGTAAATACCGTCTGCCTCCAGAACACTACTTGGGTCTCTCCGATGCACGCCTTTCTCATATCCTATTCCTTTTACTTCCGTATATGTAAAACCTCCAAACCATGCTTCCCCGTGGTTCTTATATTGCTCCGCTCTCAGCGTTGCAGCACTTTTTTTCATAGACATCGCCTTCCTTTCCATACATTCTTAGTCACTTATAGCAGGACATATCCGCCCTCATAATACCCTGTACTTTGATCAGCCTTTTATGGCTCCTGCAGTCATTCCCTTTATAACCTCCTTACTAAACACAAGATAAGCCAGTATAATCGGCAGTGATGTGCACATTAGCGCAGCAATTAAAAATGTATAATCCAGTTTTTTCCCTGAAGTAAAATACCTTAATGCAATCGATACTGTCCTCATATCCTCCCGCGGAGTTAAGATGACCGCAAAAGCAAATTCATTCCATGTATTTAACAATGTCAGTATGCTCGTTGTTGCTATAATTGGTTTACATAGCGGAAATATAACTTTAATCAGCCTTTGCGACATGCTGCATCCGTCAATAACAGAGGCTTCATCTATGTCTTTAGGGATTCCGGCTATGAAACTTTCCGCCAGAAATATTGACAGCGTAATCGACATTCCGTAATACGTAACGATAAGCGCCAGCCGGTTATTAATCATATCCAGCATCTTGTACTGCACAAACATCGGAACCAGCAAGGCATATAAAGGAATCAGCATACCCAGTGTATAAAGAAAACGAACCGCCTTTTTTCCCCTGAAATCATATCTGGCGAGAAAATATGCCGTTGTAATAGATAATATTACTACAATGATAACATTTATGCCGGAATAGAACAGGCTGTTTAAAACTGCCGTCCCTAATTTTCCAATCTCAAACGCTTCTGCATAATTGCTCAGCATAACTGTTCTTGGCAATGCCAAAGTATTTTGCATAAACTCCGGATTGGGCTTGACTGACGAATAGGCCATCCATATCAAAGGGAAAATGACAGTCGCAGAAATTCCACATGCCACAGCATTCAGCAGTATACCGGCTATCCTGTTAGTTCTTTTCATTTTTTCGGCCTCCCAATATAAATGTGGATACTGCAATCAGGCCAAGCGACAGCACAGTCATGCCGATAGCCGTTGCAGATGCGTATCCTATTCTTTGTGTTTCGAACGCTACATCATAGGAGTATAATGCAGTTACCATAGATGCCCTTCCGGGCCCACCGCCGGACATAATGAAAATAATATCAAACAATTTCATACAACCTGAAATACAGATCAGCAAACAGACCGCAATGGTCGGCCTAAGCAATGGAAATGTGATATGCAAAGCGCACTGGAGCCTGGATGCACCGTCGATTTGCGCGGCTTCCGTAACATCAACGCTTATATTCTGCATGCCTGACATAATAATAATGACAAACTGTCCGACATACTGCCATGTTAACGTAAGGCATATACTGGGAATCACCCATGATGTACCGTTCAGCCAGGGCAGATTCCCCTCCATCCCCAGAAGCTGCAGCACTGATGATATGATCCCTATATCATTGCGGTATACCAGCTGCCACAGCATTCCCACCACCATAGGCGCCAAAACCGCCGGCAGAAAAATAAGCCGTCTGTGGAATTCTCTTGCCCTGATTTTTTTGCTTTGGTAAAACAAAGCTAATATAAACCCTAAGCCAATTTGTGCTATTATCAGAATCGCTATTATTTCTAAATTGTTTAAAAAAGCTCCCCAAAATGCCTTATCCTGTAATAACCTGATATAATTATCGTTCCCGACAAAATCCATTTTTTTTCCGCCCCTCCAGTTTGTAAAGCTAATTCCCAAGCAGATAAAAAGCGGAACCACCATCGCCGTCAGATAAAGGATAAGACCCGGCGCTATATACTTATAAACTCTCAGAGATTTTCCTTCCTGAAATTTATTCATAATTAAAATCCCCCTTGTTTCTTACTCCAGCCAATAAATTCGTTTGCGATGAGCCGGATGCCTGCTGCCGCAGCTTTCCGTACGAACTGTCAACGGAATTTTACTGCAGCAGTTCATACTCATCCTGCATATTCTGCGCCAGCTCTTTTGGATCAATCGACTGCATCAATAATTCCTGCAGCCCTCTCTGATATATTTCTTTTATTGTGGGGTCGAGTGTGGAATCCCAATTCATACATGCAGTACCGTCTTTTACCCTATTGTTCATTTCTACTGCCGGAGCCACCAGTTTAGATTCGTCATAGTCTACTTCCCATGCAGTAAATTCATTATTTTCTTCCACAATTATTTTCCCGGTTTCTTCTGTATAAAAATAATCTTTTAAAAATATTTTTGCCGCCTCCATTTGTTCATCCGTAATTCTTGATCCCATAGCAATTCCCCATGCCGCTGACTGTACAATGGAAGCTTCCGCTTTACCGCCGGAAGCCGGGCCGGGCCAATGAGCTGCTTTTGTGACTGAGCTAATTTCCGGCGACATTCCATCTATATTCTTACATTCCCAGTCACCAGCAGATATCATAGCGGCTTTCCCATTTGTATATAATGCCAAACGTTCGTCATTACTAATACTTGCAAAATCGTCATTAAAGCCATTATTCTTTGCAATATTCTGATAGGCGGCAAGTGCATCTACAAATTCTTTGTCAGTAAAACTAGCTTTTCCATTACATTTTCTAATATTCTGATACCATTCATTCCCGACGAAATTATTCACAAATGCACTGAACAGGATAGAATCTGCCGCCCAGGGATCCCTGTCTCCCAAGGCCATCGGTATATATCCCAATTCCCTTAATTTAGCACAGGCAGTATTAAACGCGTCCAGTGTCGCAGGAAATTCACTGATGCCTGCCTCTTTGAAGATATTTTCATTGTATAGGATAAATCCATAGGTACCTAACGCAATAGGGAATGAGTAAATGGCATCATCGTCAATATTCGTTCCTTCCTGAATCAGACCCGGCCGCAGTACCTGTTCAAGTCCAATGTCTTTATATACATCCGTCAGTTCAATGATTGCCCCAATATCAGAAAAAGCCTTCATCATGGTTCCCTTTACCATCACAAGCTCAGACAGGTCATCCGCCGTACCGCGGGCATTAATCTGGGTCATATATGCATCCTGAGGCATCTCCTCCACTATAATTTCTGCCGAATTGGCATGATCCTTATTGAACCGCTCTATCGCAGGAGTGATTGCATCATTCCACGATTCCCCTTCTACGAAAAGGTGAGTAAACGTAAGCGATACTTTCTCATTCTTTCCGTCTTTACGTTTTACCTCCTTTTGCCCCTGACCGCATCCTGTCAGGCACGCTGTCAGCATCACTGAACATAGCAGCAAACTGATGATTCTTCTTTTCATAACTGTTTACCTCCTTCTTGCATTTCAGATTCATTAGTATCTATGTTCAATATAGCAACATCGGTGACAATAAAATATGATATTATTCCATATTAACTGACTGATTTCTATATAGAAAAAGTTCAAATATCTACAAATAATAATAAAGATCAATTAACACCTGATTAGAGCATAAAAATTTCGATGCTTACAGATAACAATCTGAATTCAGCATCGAAATTATTTTACGCTATACCATCCTGCCATTCCACTGAATCAGCAGGAACTAAACTATTTTCATCAAATCCGCACAATCATACCCCATCTTACATGATATCTCAATCCCCGCTTTCGTTACTGCTCCGATAATCCCATCCAGCTTCTCATCCAGTTCCTTACGCTTAATCACAGAAATACTGATTGCTCCAACACATTCCCGAAGTCTGTTTCTGACAGGAACAGCAATGCAGAATAGATTTTCATTATCCTCTTCATTATCTATAGAATATCCTCTGGCACGTATCCTTTGTAATTCATTCAGCAGTTCTTCAATGCTGACAATTGTATTGGGGGTTTTTCGAACAAACGGCACCCCGTCCAGCAAGCGTATCACCTCATCATCCTGTCTGACTGCCAGCATCGCCTTTCCAAGCCCTGTCCTGTAAAGTGCATTCCGCTCCCCTATGGCACAGCTCGTACGAAGCGGCGATGCCCCCTCTATTTTATCAATATACAGGATCTGGCTTCCGCTTGGTATAGCAAAATAGGCAGTTTCCCCAAACTGTACGCTTAGCTGCTTTAAATATGGCCGGACTATTGTATGGACATCCTGCTTCGCCATATAAGCCATCCCAATCTCCAGCATCCGGACTCCCAACGAAAATCCCTTTGTGTGCTCGTTAAACTCCAATGCGCCTTCTAACTCCAGAGTATGTACGATATCAAATACGCTTGTTTTGGGTATACCCAATTCTTTGTATAGTTCTGCAATGGAACATGCTTCACTTTTCTTTGATATATAAGATAATATCTCCAAAGTCCTGGTTACTGTTCTGTTTTTTTTCTGTTCACTGGCAGCCATCATAATCTCCTTTTTTCATCCTCTGATAAAAATTGTTTTTATTTATTGTACCAAATATGAAGGCATTCTTCCAGAAATACAGTGTGAACTTTACTGCTTGTTTTCTTCTTCCAAAAATTTTGCCATTCTGGCCTCTACCTGTGCCATAGCATCATCTATCGAAGTCCCATTTCCCATCATAGTATTATAGGCTTCTCCCATAATATCCCATACTTCCGTATACTTCGGGAATCTGTTCTGAGGCACCACATGGTTAACGGCCTGTATAAAACCATGAAACGCCGGATCTTTAAATGCCTCATCCTCTAATGCCTCATCGTTTACAGGAAGCCTTCCTGTATCCAGGGCAAACTGCACGGCCTGCTCTTTATCCGTAAGGAATTTGAGAAAATCCGCCATCTCCTCCGGATGTTCACATGATTTCGTAACGGCATATCCCCCCACATTTAACGCTGCTGAATGCCTCTCTTCTTTTGGAACCGGGACGCTGGCGAGTTTTCCTTCCAAATCCGGGTTTGCACTTAAAATCGCCCCAAGGGCATTAGAACCGGTAATCATCAGGCCTGTCTGTTCCTGCGCAAAGTAAGAGGAAGCTTCCGGATATCCGGTTTCTGTCACACCCGGAGGTACTACCTTATCCTTAATTGCCAAATCCACAAAGTCCTGCAAGGCCTGTTTAAATTTATCCCCTGTCAGATCAGTCTTCCATTTTCCTGACTCATCCTGAAATACTTCTTCTACGCCATATGCCTTAACAAACTGTGAAAATCTTGATACGCCTGAGCTGTTGTTTGTTCCGACCATACTAAATCCCCAGTGGCCATCTCTGGTAAATTCCCTTGCGATCTCTTTGAATTCGTCCATTGTCTCTATGCCGTCTCTGTTCGTTTCTTCCAACCAATCCGCCCGGTAAACCAGACCTGTCGGTATCACAAACCAGGGAGACATTCTCATAACGCCGTCAATACTGGCTTCTTCTATCACTGTATCCGCAAGCCCTTCCAGATAATCTTCTCCCAGAAGTTCTGTATGGTCCGCCAGAATTCCCATTTCTGCCGCAACAGGTATGAACTCTGCGGCAATGCTAAAAGCATCCGGGAGATCATCGCTTGTATTTAGGGCAATCACTTTCTTGGACATCTCGTTCATCGGAACACCGATTAATTCAATCTCAACATCCGGATTTTCTTTCATATACTGATCTGCCATGGCTTTCTCAAGTCCAGCCTCTGTTTCCGTCTGGAGAGAGGACATAAGCGTAAGCTTTACCTTTCCAGGATCCTCCGCTTTCTTATCATCCGTCTTCGCTGCTTCACCTTTCCCACAGCCTGCCAATACGGCCGCACACATCCCCACAACAATTGCCGCCTTTACTTTTTTTACTGTAAACATCATTTTTCCTTGTATGATATTGAGGAAGATCAATATCACATCTTTCCTTTCTTTTTAATATC
>OLSM01002087.1_pt1 | contig 13434 bp, 15 predicted proteins | sample 1672721 | NCBI WGS metagenome assembly OLSM01 (sample SAMEA3136717, study PRJEB25190) | human gut metagenome | reverse complement strand
CCGTAAACCGCCCGGTGTAGGCGGATTTTGTCCGCGCGAAATATTTTTTAAAAGAAAATTCGCGATAGGGGTTGACTTTACGGAGAAAATTCGGTATAATAATCAACGTTGCAAAACCCAATATGCTGATGTGGCTCAATGGCAGAGCATCTCACTCGTAATGAGAAGGTTGTGGGTTCGATTCCCATTGTCTGCTCCAAATCGTTAACGCGGCTCCGAAGGCGTCACATATTCTCCGGAGCCGTTATTTTTTATTAATTTTTGATATACTTAAAAAAGAAAGTGGGTTTTAACATGAAAGAATTTAGTTCAACAGTAACAAAATCAATTTTAACAGGAATACAACCTTCTGGGGTTATTACACTTGGTAATTATATTGGGGCTATTAAACAAATGGTCAAAATGCAAGAAGAATTTAAATCTTATTTATTTATTGCGGATATGCATGCGATTACGGTGGCACAAGATCCAAAAACATTACATGAAAATATTCGCAGTTTAGTCGCTTTATATATTGCTTGTGGAATTGATCCAGATAAAAATATTATTTTTATTCAATCAGAAAATGAATACCATGCGAATATTTCATGGCTTCTAGAGTGTACAACACCTTTTGGAGAATTATCAAGAATGACACAGTTTAAAGATAAAAGTAGCAAGAATGCTAATTTTTATGCGGGACTATTTACTTATCCAGTATTGATGGCGGCAGATATTCTAGCATATGACGTAGATTATGTTCCCGTTGGAATTGATCAAAAGCAACATGTTGAACTTGCTCGTAATATCGCAGAGAGATTTAATAAGAAATTTGGTGATACTTTTAAAATTCCGGATGTTTATATTACTAAAGAGGGTACGAAAATTATGGATTTAGTAACTCCAGATAAGAAAATGAGTAAGTCTAGTGAGAATCCTAAGGGAGTAATTCGAATTTTGGATGATGTGAGTGATATTCGTAAAAAAATTATGGGTGCTACGACTGATAGTGAATGTGTTGTTCGGTTCGATCCGGAAAATAAACCGGGAATTAGTAATTTGATTAATATTTGTGTTGCGATTACTGGAAAAACTGTGAAAGAAATAGAAGAAATGTTTCAAGGTAAAAATTATGGTGAATTTAAAAAATATGTAGCAGATGTTGTTATTGATGAAATTAAGGATATTCAAAAACGTTATTATGAAATTATTAATAGTGATGAACTTGATCGAATATTAGATGAAAATATTTTAATTACAAGAGAAATTGCTCGAAACAAATTTATGGATATGAAACATAAAATGGGATTATATAAATAATTGACTTTGGGGAATCTTAATAGTATACTTGATATAGTAAGAAAGTAGGATATTATGAAAAAAAGAATTATTAGTGCAATTGTTATGCTAGCTATCGTTATTCCGGTTGTATGGTATGGCGGTGATGTCTTTCGGTTAGGTGTTGGCGTAGTTAGTATTTTAGCTTTAAAAGAACTCATGGATTTAAAGAAAAGTCATCAACCTTTTCCTCTTTTAGTGCAACTCATTGCGATTATTTCTTTGTTATTTTTGGTATTAACTGAGTATGAAGGGTATTCCATTTTGTTTGGTATTACTTATCGGGGCCTTGCGATTATGCTTCTTAGTTTGCTGGCTCTTTCGGTCTTTTATGATGAAAAGAATTATCGCGCTACCGATGCTTTCTTCTTAATTGGGTCAGTTGTGTTGTTAGGAGTTTCCTTTAATGCGATGATTTTAGCTAGAATGACTGATCTTTATTTGTTTATTTATTTAATTCTTATTTTTATTTTTACGGATACCTTTGCGATGCTTATGGGAATGGCATTTGGACGCCATAAACTAATTCCAAAGGTTAGTCCGAAAAAGACAGTAGAGGGAAGTGTTTTAGGATCTATCATTGGTACTGTAGTTGCTTGTGTGTTTTATCACTTCTTTGTCAGTCCAATTACGTTTACTGTTATTATAGTTACTTTGGCATTATCTGTTATTGGTCAAATTGGTGATTTAATTTTTAGTAAAATTAAAAGAGAAAATGATTTAAAAGATTTTAGTAATTTAATTCCGGGTCATGGGGGAATTTTAGATCGTCTTGATAGTACGATTGCAATTATGTTAGGCTTTTTGTTGTTGTATTCATTTATATAGGAGAGGATATTATGTGGTTTATTGTTTTAATTTTATTAATTTTTATTTTAGGACTGATTATATTAGTTCATGAATTTGGACATTTTATTACGGCGAAAAAAGCAGGAGTTCATATTTATGAGTTTTCAATAGGTATGGGGCCTCTTATTAAAACACATAAAGGAAAAGATGGAATTGATTATAATATTAGAGCATTACCTATTGGTGGATTCGTATCTATGGCTGGAGAAGTATACGAAGATGATGATTCAAACAAAATTAAAAAAGAAGATTTTATGTGTAATAAAAAATGGTGGCAAAGAGTTATTATTTTAGCGGCTGGAGTTATTAATAATTTCTTACTTGCTATTCTTATTTTATTTGTTATGGCTCTTATTTGGGGAGCAAATAGTTTGGATCCAAGAGTTGGTACTGTATTAGAAGATTCAGCAGCTGAAGAGGGAGGACTTCAAGTAGGAGATTTGATTCAATCTATTAATGGGCATTCTGTTTCTACTTGGGATCAAACACAAATTGTTTTATATTTAAAAAATGATAGTAATGTTTATACGTTTGAAGTATTAAGAGATGGAGAAACTGTTACTTTAGAATTAGAACCAGATGTAACCAAAAATGATGCCGGGGAAGAGCAAAAGACATTTGGCTTTGGGATTGAACAGAAAACCGAAAAAGGACTATGGGCTAGTATTAAATATGCTTTTGAAAGATTCTGGAGTTTGATTTCAACGATGTGGATTACGGTAATCAATTTATTTACTGGTCAAATTTCTTTAAGCAGTTTATCTGGTCCGGTTGGTATCTATCATGTGGTTGGTGAGAGTTTGTCAATGGGGGTACAACAAATTGTTTATTTAATTGCTTTCTTAAGTATTAATGTTGGACTTATTAATGTCTTACCAATTCCAGCGTTTGATGGAGGAAGAATATTGTTCTTAATTATTGAGAAGATTAAAGGTAGTCCAATTAATGCGAAGTTTGAAAATGCTTGTCATATGGTTTTCTTCTTCTTAATTATTCTACTTATGATTTATATTACGGTGTTTGATATTATCAGATTTACCTAATTGGGGAATACTTGAAAAAACGCCTAATTTATGATAGACGCGTGTAGATGATGGAAACTTCATAAAAAAATGAGGAACATTCAATAATTCTAGTGCCTAAGTGCTACCAAGTATTTGGCTTGCATCTAATTCATTAGATGAGTTAGGTGCTCTTTTAATTTAACACTACAAAAAGTAAAGAATCAAGTAAAAAGATGATAATAAGTAGAGAAGAGATTAAAAAATCTTTCTTACTCATATAGCATCACCTCCGATCTTTAAGATTAGAGGTAGCACCCAACTATTCAATGTTCCTAACAACATTACAATAAACATTTGTTTACTTTGTAAACATTAAATATTGACTTACTAATAAAAAGTAAGGCTTTTTTTTACCTTTGTTTTGTGATAGAATATAGATATGTCCCAATAGTTCAGCTGGATAGAATGCTAGCCTCCGACGCTAGAGATCGCGCGTTCGAATCGCGCTTGGGACACCATTTATTTTGACATCATGGGAGTTTTGGATGAAGACATATATTGTGTTAGATGAATCGGGTGCGATGCATTTAAAAAATGAGCGCTTTTTTGTAATCGCAGGCTTTATGACAAGGGAACTACATAAAGTTACTTCTGCTCATAAAAGAATTGAAAAAATTGTCAAAAAAAGAAAAAATATTCCCATTACAACCAAAATAGAACTCAAATCATCCAAAATTAATGATAGTCAACAAGCTTTATTTTTAAATGAGTTATATGCTATGTCAGAAGTAATACCGATTGCGATTGTGGTAGATAAAGAGAATTTAACGAAATTAAAAGCATCTGAGAATGTTGCTTATAATTTTTTTGTTAAAAATTTGTTAAAGTATTTATTTGAGTGTCATATTCCACTTTTACAAACGCAGGAAATAGAGTTAAGAGTAGATAATCGTAGTATATCGGTGAAAGCTTTAAAAGATCTAGAAACGTTTTTACAATGGGAATTTGAAGATAGAGATTTTAATGTAACTGTTCATTATTTAGATTCGAAAGATAACCGGGATATCCAAATGGCTGATTATGTAGCTAATTTAGTATGGAAAAAATATAATTGTCCGAAAGAGAAGTTATCTAAGAAAATTTTTCGATACGATCAAATATATCTTTCGAAGTTTCCTTTACAAAATTTTGGTATCAATCCTAGTTTAAAAGAAATAAAAAAGTCATTACAAAGGAAAGAAAATATGATATAATTTATTTAGAAGACCTTTAAGGTGTATCGAACTAAGCAAAGTTAGGCGAAGGCTCTAATCGTAATGTAAGTACGGGATCCCTTAGGCAGTTGGACAACTTGCAAAGAGTTGTCTTTCTTTTTTTGCTATTTTTCTTTTTAAAGGGTGTACTTTTAAACTAATGTATGCTATTATATTTAGTAGGGTGATAAGATGTATAATTATATTATTGGGAAAATAACTTTACAAGAGAGCAATTATATTGTGGTGGAAGCAAATCATATTGGTTATACTGTTTATGTTGCTAATCCTTTTAGTTTTGAATTAGATCATGAAGAAAAGGTTTATTTATACAATCAAATTAGAGAAGATGAGTATTCTTTATATGGGTTTAAATCAGAAGATGAAAGGAATTTATTTTTAAAACTTATTAATGTAAAGGGATTAGGGCCAAAGATGGCGATGCCGATGCTTGCTACTGGTTCTATTGCGGGTATTATTGATGCCATAGATCGGGAAAATATTTTGTATCTTACGAAGTTTCCTAAGATTGGGGAAAAACTTGCTAGGCAAATTATTCTTGATTTAAAAGGGAAACTTGCTAGTAAAAATGATATCAATTTAAGTGGAGATTTTGATGAACTTGTCAGTGTACTAGAAAGTTTAGGTTATAAAAATGCGGAAATTAAAAAAGTTTTACCAAAGGTAAATGCGTCTTTGGAAATTGAAGATCAAATTAAGGAAGCGTTAAAGTTGATGTTAAAATGATTTTAGGAATTGATATTGATGATACGATTACTGATAGTAGTAAAACAATAGATATTTATTTAAAAAAAGAGTACCCCGATTATGATAATTATCACATGCTTCCCAAAAAAGAATATAAACGTTTTTTGAAGAAATATATTAAAGAAATGCGTGATGCTTATCCGATTAAAGAAGGAGTATTAGAAGCTTGGGATTATTTTAAAAAGAATCATTTTAAAATTATTTTGATAACTGCTCGTGATAATAAAAATTATAGAGGAAATATTAAAGATACCAATAAGTTTTTAGCTCGGCATGGAATTTTTTATGATAAAATATATTTTAAACAAAAGAAAAAGGGTAAGAAAGCTAGAAAAGAACATGTAGATTTATTTATTGATGATAAAGAGAATAATTTAGATTCTGTTTCTCGATATGGTATTTCTTGTGTTTGCTTTGGAAAAAGTAGTAAATATCCTAGCTTTCTTGATTGGTATTCATTACTTGATTATATTAAGGAGGTAGAACAACATGAATGATGAAAGAATCTTAGATGTCGAAGAATTAGATACTGATACTTTTGAAACTACTTTAAGACCACAAACGTTAGCGGAATATGTTGGTCAAGAAGAAATTAAAGCTAATTTGAAAGTATTTATTGAAGCGGCTAAAATGCGTGGGGAAGCGTTAGATCATGTTTTATTATATGGACCTCCTGGACTTGGTAAAACAACACTGGCTCATATTATTGCCAATGAACTGGGAAGTAATATTAAAACAGCGAGTGGACCTTCTTTGGAAAAAAGTGGCGATTTAGCAGCGGTTTTATCGACGATTGAACCTGGTGATGTTTTATTTATTGATGAAATTCATAGAATGCCTAAATTTGTGGAAGAAATTTTGTATCCGGCGATGGAAGATTTTGAACTTGATATCATCATTGGGGCAGATGGGAAAAGCAGAAGTATTAAAATTGATTTGCCTCCCTTTACTTTAGTTGGAGCAACAACAAGAGCGGGTGATCTTTCTAGTCCGCTTCGTGATCGGTTTGGGATTGTCTCTAAACTTAATTATTATAAAGATAGTGAATTACAACAAATTGTAAAAAGAACGGGAAGAGTTCTTGATATGGAAATTGATGATGATGCGGCTTTAGAGATTGCCAAAAGATGTAGAAAAACACCAAGAGTTGCGAATCGGTTATTTAAGCGTGTTCGTGACTTTGCTTTGGTTGAAGGTAGTGGCAAAATTGATTATGATATTACAGTTGATAGTTTAAAGCGACTACAAGTAGATGAATATGGTTTAGATCAAATTGATATTGAATATTTAACGGCTTTAATCAATAAATTTAATGGTGGCCCTGTTGGTGTTGAGACGATTGCAACAGCGATTGGGGAGGAAGTTACAACGATTGAAGATGTAGTCGAGCCATTTTTACTCCAAGAGGGATTTATTAAAAGAACCCAGAGAGGAAGAATGGCGACAGATAAAGCTTATGATCATTTGAAGATTGTAAGACAAGGGACACTTTTTTAGGGGTGATGTAAAATGCTACAGATTTTGTTAGAAATTGAGTCTTATTTATGTTAAAATCGGAATTTTTGATGGTTATGTAAAAGAAAGGAAGATTTTAAATGAAATTAATTGATGGAAAACTTGTTTCCGAGAAAATAAAAGAAGAATTAAAAGAAAAAATAGTAAAAAATCACTTACATCCAGGACTAGCTATTATTTTAGCAAATCATGATCCAGCGAGTGAAATCTATGTAAGAAATAAAATAAAAGCATGTGAGAAGATTGGCATTCATGCTGAGTTATATCAGTTTCAAGAAAATAATACCGAAGAAGAAATTATAGAATGCATTCAAAAATTAAATGAAGATGCAAATATTCATGGTATTATTGTTCAAAGTCCGGTTGCTCCACAATTTCATGAAGATGTGATTACTCGTTATATTGATCCTAAAAAAGATGTTGACGGATTTGGGGTGATGAGTCTTGGCTATTTAGCAAGCAATCAGACGAAGTTCTTATCGGCAACCCCTTATGGAATTATTAAATTATTAGAATATGAACAGATTGCTATAAATGGTGCTCATGTAGTGATTGTGGGAAGAAGTAAGATTGTGGGAAGACCGTTGGCACTTGCTTTATTAAACCGTGATGCAACGGTTACGATTGCTCATTCTAAAACAAAGAATTTAAAAGAGATTACGAGGCAAGCTGATATTTTAGTTGTTGCTATTGGAAAAGCTAAATTTATTACGGATGAATATATTAAAGATGGTGCTGTTATTATTGATGTGGGTATTAATCGAATTGAGGGAAAACTTTATGGAGATGTTGATTCTGATGCGGTTAGTAAAAAAGCTCTTTATTTGACACCGGTTCCAGGTGGAGTTGGTCCCATGACCATTGCTATGTTGTTATCTAATGTGGTAGATAGTGCATTAAGAAAAAGAGAGGAGAATTATAATGGATTCAAGTATTAAAAAAGCGTTAGAAGAGGAGAAGAAGAGGCAACAAAATAATATTGAGCTTATTGCTTCTGAAAATTATGTATCAAAAAGTGTCCTTGCTCTTCAAGGAAGTATTTTTACAAATAAATATGCAGAAGGTTATCCTTCTAAAAGGTACTATGGAGGATGCGAAAATGTTGATGTGGTAGAAAATTTAGCAATTGAATATGCTACGAAGTTATTTGGGGCTAAATATGCCAATGTGCAACCTCATAGTGGTTCGAGTGCAAATATGGCGGTATATCGTTCTTTGCTTTCTCCTGGTGATAAAGTAATGGGACTTAATTTGTCTCATGGAGGACATTTAACGCATGGAAATCCTGTTAATTTTAGTGGACTTGATTATGAGTTTATTGCTTATAATTTAGATCCTGAAACAGAAATGCTTAATTATGATGAGATTAGAAGAATTGCTTTAGAAGAACGTCCTCAAATGATTGTTGCTGGGGCTTCTGCTTATTCTCGTTTTATCGATTTTGAAAAATTTAGGGATATTGCTCATGAAGTAGGTGCTTATTTATTTGTTGATATGGCACATATTGCGGGATTAGTTGCGGCTGGATACCATCAAAATCCAGTTTACTATGCTGATGTTGTTTCTTCTACGACTCATAAAGCTCTTCGCAGACCTAGAGGAGGAATTATTCTTACAAATAATGAAGAAATTATTAAAAAAATTAATAAGACGATTTTTCCAGGGATTCAAGGTGGCCCTTTAATGCATGTTATTGCGGCGAAAGCAGAGTGTTTTTATGAAGCGTTACAACCGGAATTTAAGACTTATCAAGAGCAAGTTTTAAAAAATGCCAAGGCTCTTGCTAAAACACTTCAAGAAGAAGGTTTTAAAATTATTAGTGGTGGAACCGATAATCATTTAATGCTTGTTGATGTGAAATCATTACTTGGTATTACGGGTAAAGAAGCAGAAACGATTTTGGATCAAATTCATATTACGGTTAATAAAAATACGATACCTAATGAAACAGAATCACCTTTTAAGACTAGTGGTATTCGTCTTGGTACACCGGCGATGACAACAAGAGGATTAAAGGAAGCAGAATTTGTGAGTATTGGACATATTATTGCAAAAGCTTTAAAAAATAGAGATGATAAAAAAGTATTAAAAGGGTTAGAACAAGAAGTTTTAGATTTAACAAGTCGTTTTCCTATATATGAGTAGGTGATGCGTATGAGTAAAGGCAAGTTAATTGTAATTGAAGGAACGGATTGCTCCGGTAAACAAACACAAACAGATATTTTAGTTGAAAGTTTAAAGAAAAATGGCTATCAAGCGATTAGTTTTGGTTTCCCTAATTATGCTTCTCCTACGGGAAAAATTATAGGGGAGGCTTACCTTGGGAAACATGAGCCATCTTATTTTCATGAAGGTATTGAAAATGTCGATCCTAAAATATCTAGCCTTTACTATGCTGCTGATCGTGCTTATAATATTGATATTATTAATCGATATTTAGAAGCTGGTTATATTGTTGTACTTAATCGATATGTAGAATCGAATATGGCTTTTCAAGGTGGTAAAATTAAAGATATTAAAAGACGAAATATGATGTATGAATGGTTAGATAATTTAGAATTTGTTTTACTTGGATTACCTAGACCAGATTATGTGTTATTTTTGTATCTTCCTTATGAATATGTCTGTACATTAAAAGAAAAGCGTGGTAAAATAGCCAATGCGAATTTGCTTCATATGGCAGAAATTGCTTATTTAGAGCTTTCTACTATTTATGATTATGAAAAAATTAATTGCCTTAATAAAAATGATGAATTGCGATCTATTGAAGAGATTGCCAAAGAAATTTTTGTTAAAGTAAAAGCTTTTTTAGAAACAGAGGATGAAGATGAATTTAAGTGATTTTGATTATAATTTACCAGAAGAATTAATTGCTCAAACACCAATTAAGACGCGTGATCAATCTAGACTTATGGTGCTTGATAAGAAAACGGGGGCAATTAAACACAAACATTTCCATGATATTTTGGAAGAATTGCAATCTGGGGATGTACTTGTTTTAAATGATACGAAAGTAATTCCGGCAAGATTAATTGGTAAAAAGACGAGTACGGGAGCAGTTATTGAGTTATTACTTTTGAAGGATTTAGGTAATAATATTTGGGAGTGTTTATCTCGCCCTGCTAAGAGGCTTAAAGTAGGAACGATTGTTACTTTTTCCGAAAAATTACAAGCAGAAGTGGTTGAAAAAAAGGATGAAGGAATTGTACATGTTAAACTTCTTTATCAAGGAATTTTAATGGAAATATTAGATGAACTTGGAGAAATGCCTCTCCCTCCTTATATTCATGAGAAATTGAAAGAAAAGGATCGTTATCAAACTGTTTATGCTAGGAATGTTGGAAGTGCTGCTGCTCCTACAGCTGGGCTTCATTTTACCAAAGAATTATTAGAAGAAATTAAAAAGAAGGGTGTTGAGGTCTTATTTATCACTCTTCATGTTGGGTTAGGAACATTCAGACCAGTAGAAGAAGAAAATATATTAGATCATCATATGCATAGTGAATTTTATCAAATGACGAAAGAAGTTGCAGATCGTCTTAATTTAGCCAAAAAAGAGCATCGAAAGATTTATGCGGTAGGTACTACTTCTACAAGAACCCTTGAAGCTATTATGCATGAATATCATGAATTTAGAGAATGTTCTGGTAATACTGAAATATTTATTTATCCTGGTTTTGAATTTCAAGCAATTGATGGTTTGATTACCAATTTTCATTTACCTAAATCAACATTATTAATGCTAGTTAGTGCTCTTGCTTCAAGAGAGATTATTTTAAATGCTTATAAGGAAGCAGTTAAGGGAAAATATCGTTTCTTTTCTTTTGGAGATGCGATGTTTATTAAATAATTGAAAAGTAGATCGGTTGATCTACTTTTCTCTTTCTTTTAAATTCTCGATTTCTTCCATTGATAGACCTGTAAATTTAGAAATATCTTCTATCTTTATATTTGCTTCTATCATTTGTTTGGCTATTTCAACATTTCGCTGAGCAATTCCTTCTTCTTTTCCTAATTCATAACCAGTACTTTTGGCTATTTGAATATCCCATTTGTTTAATTTTTCTCTTGTTTCCTCATCATTTACATATTTGTCAATCCATTCATTTAGTTCCACTAATAACTCATCTCCCTTAGCTATACTATTTCGTTCCTCTTTATTTCTTGCAGCGATAAACTGTAGCCAACGTTCTAGTACATTATTAGTATAACCTAACTTTCTGGCTTTGTCAATTTGCACGACCTTGATAACAAAGGAGTTTTCTAGTAATTTGATTTTAGGATTTTTATCATAAGCAATATGGAAGTTTGCAACTAATTCATCGCCAAGTTTTAAACTAGTTTTTTCTACAAAGTTAATTTGAATCGTTTTACCTAGTTTATAATAATCATTTCCAACTTCTAATTTATTCGCTTGAATACGCATGACATATTAAAGACTTTTATCAATAGAATTTGTGTTAAACACTTGATATGCTTCTAAATTTATAGTCATGTCATCAAAGTAAATGATAATATCCCCACGAACACTTTTTTCTTTGGTATTCTCTTTTTCTAAAGGGCTTTCATATTTCACCTCTAACCTATTTTTTAAATATCCTTCAGGGTATTCCAGCAAAAGCTCTAGTAAGAATTCGAGTTGCCGGCGATTATCTTTATCAGCAAAAGTTTCTTTAAATAATATATCATTCATGAGAGAATCTGTTTTTGGGTACATAAGACCACTTCTAAAGGCACTATACTAAAAGTAGGAAAGTAAGTCAAATTGCCAATTTGATAGCATTCACCAGCCAAATTGATAGGTTTCCCATAGTAAATAGATAGAATTCATTCATCAAATGGATATATTTAGCATATTTTATATTTTTTTTGAAAAAATTTAGGATTGCCTAAATAGTAAAAATTAGGTATACTTATAGTAGGTGAGAATAGATGAGATTTTATGAGAAATTAATTATTTTAATTATTTTATTTTTAGGAGTAACGATTGGTACAGCAGCGATTATTGGTGTTTATGTGAAGACTTCTAGTGGACAAGAAAACAATGCAGATAATAGTATTATTTTAGAAAATATTGATATTTTATGATTATTACAATTGATGGTTTAAGTGCAACAGGGAAAAGTACAGTTGCTAAAAGGCTTGCCCATACGCTTCATTATTTATATTTTAATACTGGTCTTGTATATCGAATGGTTACCTATGTTATTTTAAAAAATCATTTAACAGATCCAAAAACGATCGTAGATTCATTGAATCAACTTGATTTTGAGTTAGAATCGGATCAAATCATTATGAATCATCAAAACATTACCGATATTTTATATACCGATGAAATTAATTTATCTACTTCCAAGTATTCTAGTATTTTGGAAATCAAAGAATGGGTTCGGTCTATTCAAAAAAAGTATTTAAAACAAGGTAATATTATTATGGAAGGAAGGGATATTGGCTCTCGTGTTGCAAGGGATGCTGATATCAAATTTTATTTGTATGCTTCTCTTGATGCAAGAGCAAAAAGACTTAGGAATCGTACGAAGAAACTTACTTTAGAGGAAGCAAAAAGGGAATTAAAAATGATAGATGAAAAAAATATGACATCAAAAGATTTTATAAAACCAGTTGATGCCATCCAAATTGATACGACTGATATGAGTTTAGAAGAAGTTTATACATATATGCTCAGTGTGATTCAGAAGAAATTTTGATCACTTCTTTGGCAGCGTTACTGTATGCTCTAATAAGACCGCCTGCTCCTAGTTTTATTCCGCCAAAATATCTTACTACGGCGATTAGAGTATGATTTAAATTATTTTTTTCTAGTATATTTAAAATAGGCATGCCGCTTGTTCCAGATGGCTCTTTATCATCCGATTTTTTTATTTCTTGATCAATTTTATATGCATAGGGAATATGTCTTGCTTTTTTATGTTCTTTTTTTAAATCTTCTAGTATTTTTTTAACTTCTTTTGTAGAATCTACTTCATAATAATAAGCGATAAATTTTGATTTTTTGATTTCTAATGTACATGTATTTAATAATTTCATAACAAACACCAATTTTATTATACTAAAAAATGTAGTATAATAAAAGAGTAGGTGATGCATTCATGCTGAAAGATAAACTGAAATTGATTCCTCATTTACCAGGAAGCTATCAAATGAAAAATAGTGATGGTGTTATTATTTATGTTGGTAAAGCAAAGGATTTATATAAACGAGTTAATTCTTATTTTAATCGACCTCAAACGGGGAAAACGGCGAAAATGGTTAGTGAAATTGCGGATTTTTCTTATATTGTTGCTAGTAGTGAGTTAGAAGCTTTTCTTTTAGAATTTAATCTTATTAAACAATATGATCCAAAATATAATATTTTACTAAAAGATGATAAAAGTTATCCTTATATTGAATATATTAGTAAACCTTATCCCAAACTTCAAGTATCTCGTTATTTAAATATTCGTAAAAGAGATAAAAAGATGCTTTTTGGACCTTATCCGAATGCTTATGCAGCAAGAAGAATTGTCGAATTAATTAACCGTTTGTATCCTTTAAAAAAATGTGATACGATGCCTAAAAAAGTGTGTTTGTATTATCATATAGGGGAATGTTTAGGATATTGTGAGAAAAAAGTAGATCCAGAAAAATTAAAAGAGATGGAAACGGAAATTCTTAGTTTTTTAAGAGGAAATGCCGATGTTTTGAAAAATAAAATATTAGAAAAAATT
>OLSM01002086.1_pt1 | contig 13445 bp, 2 predicted proteins | sample 1672721 | NCBI WGS metagenome assembly OLSM01 (sample SAMEA3136717, study PRJEB25190) | human gut metagenome | reverse complement strand
CGGTTGGCGGACAGCGGCCGAACCCGGCTGCGCCTCCCCGCGCGCCGTGGACATGCCCGTTTCGGAAGGCCGTGCGCCCCCCGGGTTTCCGTTGTTGCTAGAGACTGCCATATGCCCTATTTCTCCCAACTGACCGTTCTACTGGCGGCGTTCTTGCAGCCGTTACTGGCTTTGCGGGGCCCTGCGAGGGCCCCGCGTTCGCATGCCTTATGCTGCAGTGACCGTGTATGTGAGTTTTACGGCTTCAACGGCCGTTTCTGCCGTGCTCGCATTGGTGTTGGCAGCCTTAGACATCGTGCCGGAAAGCGCGATAGCCAGCTCGTTGCTCTCACCTGACGGAATCGTCCAGCCAGTAGTCGGAGTGAACGGCGTATTCGTCGCGACGGTCCAACCGCTCGCGTCTCCAACCGTCGCTATCCTCATCTGCAACATGGCGATCTTCCCATCCGTGGGCGCAGCTTCGTTGGATTGGTTATCCGCAGCCAAACCCCACTTTTCAGCAGCTGCGGCCGTTTGCGAACCCGACACATCCTTCACTTTGATGTCAAAGGCCGAATTGTTTACGATTTTGTAGGTTCCATCTGACGGACCGGTAAAGGCACCTCCGTTTGCCGGACCTTTGACCGTCAAGTTCAAGGGCAAAGTAGCGCTGATATTGCTCGTGTCGGTGTAGACCGACACGGTCGTGTCGGCCTCATTGTTCACAAATGGATTGTCCGCAAACGCCGGCACAGCCGTGCCGAAGGCGAGGGCCGCGGTGAGGGCAGCGGTTGCCAATACTTTCTTCTTCATGTTCGTTTCCTCCTTGGTCGTTGTTGATTGCTTCTTCTTCGTCGAGGTCATCGCTCCATCAACCACCTCGATCCTTCGCTTCGAGGGCTTCCATGCACTCACCCCTTCACGATGAGGGTCACCTTGGCGGCGGCCTGGCCCACTTCCTCGTGGGACTCCGCGTCGAGGGCGGTGAACGTGGCGGTGGCCGGGTAGGTTCCGGCGTCCAGATCGTTGGCGAGCGTGATGGTCTCCACGTAGCTGCCGGGCTTGATGGCCTTGGACTCGTAGACGGTCTCGCCTGCATCGTCCAGCGTGATGGCCACCTGCATGAGATAGCGGTTGCCGGGCACGTTCTCGATGTAGGCCGTGCCGGGCGCGGCGCCGTCGTCGAACTCGATCACGCTGGCAATGGAGATGTTGAACATGCCCTCCTCCACGATGCGGTCGAGCTCGGCCTGCATCTCCTCGGCGGACTTGTAGGGCGCCTGCCCCGATTTCGCATTCGGGTCGAAGATGTCCGCCGGGCGCCCCAGCGCGAACCAGAGCGCAAGACCCACCGCAAGCAGCACCACTACGGCGGCAGCGGCTATAACCAGGCGCTTCTTCTTGGACGAACCATCGTCCGCCGCACGCGTGGCAACCGAGGGCCGCGTCTGGCGAGGGGCATGCACCTCGTGCGAGCCGGCCGGACGGTGCGCCTCGCGCTGGGAGGGGTTCTGGTCTGTCTGCTGTTCTTCGGTCATGTCCTCAATCTTTCGTCGATCAGTGCGCCGAAGCGCAAAATGGGTAGGTTCGCCCAGCGCCCCCGAGGGAGCGCCGAGCATCGAATGTCAGGTTTTCTTACGCCGCAGGCTCCACCGTGTACTTGAGCAGCACCAGATCGGTACTCCACCCATCGCGCCACAGCTTCACCACGGACGCATCGGGAATATCCAGCCCGATGGAGTAGTTGAGCACGCCGGGAACACCGGGCTGCGCAGCGGGCAGCACAAGCGACGAGAGCGTTCCCGATTCGCCAACCCCCAGCGGCAGGGCGCGCTTGGCACCCTCGGGAAGTATCGTCGCCGCTATGTCCCGAATGTCTGATGGACTCACGATCTCGCTGGCCGCATTCGCCGCGTCGCACGACACATCCGCCACCTTGAGCGGCACCGGCGTGAACGACCGCATCTGCACATCTACCGGCGTAGTCTTGCCCGTGGCATCGAGCTTCACCTTGGCCTTGAGGGGAAGCTCGTAACTTACGCGAAGCGAGTAGATTCCATATAACTCGGCATTGATATCGAACGTTCCGGTATTGAAATCATACTTGTTCGTACACTCCGGATCGGTGTACCAGCCATCGAAAGCATACCCATACTTGCCTGAAAGCAGCGGATCGCTCACCTTGCCAGACGCATCGGTGAGCACTGTCTGATAAGTGCTCCACGCCCTCTCTCCAACAATCTTGGTGTTGAAGGAAACTTCATGGATGCCAGCAGGCAGATCAACCGAGTTAGCGACGAGCGTGCGATGGAAATCCCCCCATGGGAGCGCCTTGACGGATTCGCTTCGTCCGGAATAGTACGTTTCGACCCGATGCGACGCATCACCGCATGTGCAGCGGAACATCTGAACGCGATCTACCCACACTCCATCAACATTCGATGAGGGGAAATCAAAGTTCTCCGGCAGAGCCGTAAGCTTAGAGCAGTTCGAGAACATCCCCGTTACAGCCTTGATTTTTCCGTCAAGTGGAACGGTAAACTTGTCGGGCAAGGCCATGAGTGCCGAACAGTTTGCGAACATCCAGCTAGCTTGTATTGTGCTTGCAGGAATGGTAAACCCACTGGGAAGCGATCGTAGGTTTTCGTTGCCGAAGAACATAGAGCTGGCATACTCCACAGTATCGGGCAGCGTAAATGACTCCGGCAGCGATCGCAGCATCGTGTTGTTTGCCATCATGCCATGTGCGTCTTTTACATTTTTGGGAAGTGAAAACCCAGCCGGCAGAGACTCGAAAGAGCAAAAATTGAACATTTCTCTTACTGACACGAGACTCTCAGGCAACGTGAATGACAACGGCAGTCGCTTGAGTGAGCGGCATTGCAAAAACATCTGGTCTGCAACTTCAACACCATTGGGTAGAACGAACCCATCTGGAATAGCGGCGAGGCTACCACAGTCACTGAAAAGGCCAGTTGTCGAGGTAACTTCTAGGGGAACGAATATTCCCGATGCGTTTTCGATTGAAGTTCCACTGAACCAGAAGGCCATCGACCCGACGGAAACCGTCTCGGCCATGTGAACGTATTTAACCTCGGAACGCAATGGACCCCAATACCCTTGCCCGCACGTATCGGCAGTCCACCCCAGATCCGCAATGGCCTGTCCCTCTTGGCACGAGATTGAAAGCATCCCGTCATTCGAGAGCGACCAGCCGGCAACCTGCGGGTCGTCGTTGTCGGGAGCGTCGACCGTCGGCAGCGCGCCGCTCGTGGTCGCGTACTTGGCGTACAGCGAGGTGTCGCCCGCCACCGTCAGCGGGAATGTCGCCTTGTTCGTGCATTCGGGCTCGGTGTACCAGCCGACGAACGAGCTGCCCTCGCGTGCATGAGCGACAGGTTCGTCGAGCTTCTGGGACGTGTCGGCGAGGAAGCGCGTCCACAGGGAGTGCTCGCCCGTCAGCGGATCGGGCACGTACAGCTCGACGGCAGCCTTGCCCGCAGGCACATCTGAGACAATCTCGCGGCCCTGCAAGGCCCAATAGCCTTCCCCCATAACTTCTAGGTCCGCTATGTTCCCAGCATAGTAGGTGACAAGGGGGCCTTTCTTAACGTAAAAGGCTTCGTTAATGGTGCTGCGAGCAGCTTGGCTCAGATCGCTCAATTTCAAGCTTTCGGGAAACGAGGCGAGGCTAGTACAGTTACGAAACATGTCAGTAGCATCGTTTATCGAATCCCAAAATCTGAATCCCTCGGGAAGCGACGCAAGCGACGAGCAATTGATGAACATGCTTTTCGTCTTCTCGACCCCATTAGGCAGCAGGAACCCCTGGGGAAGGGAGGCGATCGACGTGTCTGCCAGCATCCATGCCGTGTTCTTCACGTCGGGCCCCAGTCGGAAGCCGTCCGGGAGGGATTTGATCGAGGAGCACAGGTTGAACAGCCCTTGGAGGTTCGTCGCATGATCGGGAAGGCGCAGGCCGGCCGGAAGGTATTCCAGCGACGTGCAGCCCCTGAACGTGTCCAGCAAGGTCTTGGTCTTGCTTGGGAAGTTGAAGCCGGAGATGTCCTCGAGATTGCCCATGTTCAAGAACCAGCAGCTAACCGACTTGGTCTCGACGGATGGGCTCATCTCGACCTTGCGAACCTCGTCGCGCGCAAAACCCCAATGCTCGGCTTCCTGCTGCGGGTTCTCCACGTACCAGCCGAAATCAGCCACCTCGCCCTCGCCCAAGATGGACAGCGTGCCGTCGACGGTGATCCGCCACCACGCCTCGCCCTCGCCCACCATAGGCAGCTGGCCCTGGCCCACCGCTGTGTCGCGGCCGCCGTGCTTGACGTGCTTGCCGTAGAGGGTCGTGGCCTTGTCCACGGGCTGCGAGAAGTCGAAGGGCACGAGGCAGTCCTCGTCCACGCACCAGCCGGTGAAACCGTACCTCTCATGCTGCGGCGCACCGGGGTCGGCCGCCATACCGTCGGAGTCCGTGAGCGCCGTGGTGCGGGTGGTCCACGTGCCGTCCTCGTTCACCAGCTTGTACGTAACCTCGAACATGCCGCGGTCGGCCGGGTCGGTGACGAGCGTGCGGTTGTCAGAGGCCCAGTCGTAGTTCAGCACGGCGGAGTTCGAGCCGAGATAGCAGGTAGGCACGCGGGGCTGGCCCTCCTGCAGGTCTACCGGGAACACCGGGCGGCGGATCTTCGCACCGGAAGTCAGGTCGAAGCTCGCCGGCAGCGACGTCAGGCTGGGGCATTCGGCGAACATGCCGGTGATGTCAGAGGTCGCATCGGCGTTGTCCGAGACGACGATATCGAGGGCGAACCCTTCAGGCAGCGAGGACAGGCTCTCGCAGCCCAGGAACAGGTTCGTGCAATCGACCGGCTTCGCAGACGGCAGCCGGAATGACGCGGGAAGGGAGCGCAGGCCCGTCTTGGAGAAGGCGCTCCCCAGGTACGTGACCCAATCGGGAATCGCGAAACTCTCGGGTAGCGCGGCAAGCGATGAGCACTGGAAGAACGTCCCGCCCAGGCTCGAAGCGCTCTTCGGAACGAAGAACTCCGACAGGTCAGTGAGCGAGATGCAGTTGTAGAACCAGTAGCCCAGCCCCATGCTCACGTCGACCGACGGGCTCATATGGACGCTCCGGATCAGATCGCGATACGGCCCCCAGTGCTCCGACTCGATTTTCGCCAGGTCGTTGAGGTTGTTCCACATGAAGTTGGCGATGGTTCCGGCGCCGCGGATGTAGAGTGCGTCGTTGTCATCGAGCGTCCAGAACGCACTGCCCACACCGTCGGTCGTGGGCAGCGTGCCCCCGCGCGAGCCCGCAGCGAGCTTTCCGTACAGCACATAGGCACCCGAACCGTCGGCCTGCGCTTGATCGGCCACCAGCTTGGAGAAGTCCATGCGCTGCGTGCACGCCTCGTCGGCGTACCAGAGCGTGAACACGTGGCCGGGACGCGAGGGCGCGTAGGTCGGCTCGACCAGCTTGCCCTCGGCGTCGGTATACGCGGTCGTCCAGTAAGAGCCAGGCCCGGCCTCGCCGACGGTTTTCACGTTGAGGGTGACGGCCTTGACTTCCGGCTTCCCCGTTTGCGGGCGCACGAGAACACGGCCAATGCCACCCCAATTGTACTTGATAACCTCGTCCTTGCTGCCTCCGTAGTGCATGGGGAGCTTTTCCCCATTGACCCGGTAATTAGGCGACACGAAGAAAAGGTTCTTTAAATCGCTCGTCGAATCCTTCGCCGTAGGCATAACAAAATCTTCCGGCAATGAAACAAGGGAGGGACAATCGCTGAACGTTCCGTTAGCCGACTCCAGCTGAGCCGATCCGAAAAATCCTGCGGGAATGGATTTAAGCGAGGTGCACATATTGAACATGTTGCGAGCCGTGGTCGCCGAATCCGGAATAGAGAGATCGTCCGGAAGGTATTCAAGCGAGGTGCAGCCATAGAACATCTGCAGCATCGAACTCAGCGAGCTCGCGTTTTTGAAAAGGCTGCCAGGAACCGATTTCAAGGACGAGCAGCCGTAGAATGACCGAACTGCGGATTCAACCTTTGAGGGCAATGCAAAATCGCTCGGGAGATTTTCAAGGGAAGCGCAATCACGAAACAGGCTGTTGATGTTCTTCGCGTCGCGCGGCAGCTTGAAATCGCTTGGCAACGATGTAAGGGAAGTCCACTTATAGAAGAAGGCTTCAAGGTTCTGCACGGTTTCTGGGAAGAATCCTTTGGGCAAAGACTCAAAAGTAAAATGAGGATTCGATCCAAACAACGCGCCCACCTCTACAACGTTTGAGGGAAGCTTGAACGTGCCAGGAAGCGTCGTTATGGATGTGCAGTTGTTGAAGCACGAGGCTACGCTGGTTGCCCCATCGGGGAATTTGAATGTTTCGGGAATAGCGGCGAGAGCTCTGTCACCGGTGAAGACGTCAGCGACTATTTTGGTATTCTCCGGTATGACGAAGTTCTCGATATCTGACAGCTTAGGCATTTCCCTGAACCAGCAGCACATGCTGTAAACATCAGACACGTTGGTTGTATCGACGCTTTTCACGTTGTTGCGAACCGGGCCCCAGTGCTCATTTTTGAAGCCCTCGCCATCGTGGGTCCATTCGAAGTCCTTGATCGCCTCGGTGCTCCACACCTTGAGCGTGCCATCTGCGTCGAGCGACCAGCCGGCAACGGCCTCGTTCGCGTTGTCAGGGTTGCTTACCGTCGGCAAGGCGCCGTGCGAGTTGGCTATGGATATCTCCATCTGGGACGTCGCGAGAACAACCGGGGTACCTCCGGCGGTGTAGACGAGGTTCGCCTCTGCAGCGCAGCTTTGCCCCGCAGTGCCCTTCGGCGTCACCGTGAAGGCATATTTGTCAGGCGTGGAGGCAGTTGTGGGCGCAATGGTGGCAACGCTCGAATCAACGCTGTTCCACAACAGCTGAACGCCAATAGGCAGATCGGCCGGAAGCGGCGAAGCAAACTCCATCGTGGTCGCCAGGCCATGCGGCAGCGCGAACGTTGCAGGCGCGCCAGTGGCGAAAGGCGCAACGTTAACGAGGCCGCCTTTCGTCTTGAACACGTCCACCATGCCAGCAGTACATTGCACGCGCGGAGCCTGCGGAAACGCGAATGACCCGGACACCATCGTAACGCTGTCGGAAAGGCAGATCAGATCTTCGAAATTCTCGTTGTTGTAGATAGCCTGCCATCCCAAGCTTTTGCACGACCGAGGCAGCGCAAGCCCCTTTATCCAAAGCAGCCGCTTAAACGCGCACTGCCCAATGTTTTCCACCCCTTCGGGAATAGCATAGAAGCCATTCGGAGCGAAAGCCTGCGCAGCACTGGCATCGATCAGCGTCTTTCCATCGGTAGTGCATAGGGCTCCGTTCCGGACGCAGTAATTCGCGTTGCCGCTGTCAACCACCAGCTGTTTCAAGCTGGAACACTGCCCAAACGGTGCATAATTAATGGTAGAAACCGAGGCCGGAATGGTCACCGACTCCAAAGCCGAGAACTCAAAGGCAAGCGCACCCAACGTTGTGAGCGTTTCAGGAAGCACCGCCTCACGCATTGCCGTACAACCTCTAAAAGCGTTCGTGCCAATAACCCGGACACCAGGCATCTCGGGAAGGTTCGTGAGCGAAACGTTGAAGTCGAATGCAAGTTTATTGACTGTTGTTACCGTAGCCGGGAGCTTGACCGAGGTGATCTTGTCGCAGTTGGCGAACCCGGATTCGGCAACGCTCGCCACCGCATACGTCATGCCGTCAAACTCAACAGTCTCGGGCACGACGATGTCGCCTTTCAGCGTCTTGGCAACGTTGTCGATCTTGGCTACGGATACCGCAGGAAGGCCGTTGACGCTGCCCTCGATAACGGTGTACTTGAACCAGGTGCCATCTGCCGATTGCTGCTCGAACGTGCTCCCAGCGGTTATCCTGATGAGCTCGCGATTCTGGTTGGCCCAATCGAATTCGAGCACGGACGGGTCGCTGCCAGCGTAGTAGGTGGGGACGAACGGCTGATCGGGTTCAACTTCGCAGAAGAAAGCGTCTTCGTCGCTCCCCGGCACAACATTGGCGGAGATGGCGAAGTTGCGGGGCAGGCTTGTGAGCGATGGGCATTTTGCGAACGCTCTCGACATATGGAGTACAGAATCGGTGATCCGGAAGTCCGAGGGAAGCGATGCCAGCGAAGAGCATGCCCAGAACATGTTCTGGATTGTCTCGACTTTATCACCAAGGACGAAACTCTCGGGCAGCGATTTCAAGCTGGAGCACCCTTGGAACATGCAGCTCGCGTCGACGAGGTTGGCCGGGAGCGACAGCCCCTCCGGGAGCACCGTCAAGGCGGTGCAGTTTTGGAACGTTCTCCGCAGAGTCACGACCTCGGAGGGTATCTTGATTTGCGAGACGTCCGCCAATTTCTCCATGAAGGCGAACCAACCGGACATGCGCGCCGCATGCAACGCGGGCGCCATAACGACCTTAACGACGTCGGCGCGGTGAGGTCCCCAATGATCCTCCCTAAGGGAAGCGCTGCTCTCCTCTCCCCAGCCAATGATCGAAATCGTCCCCGCTCCCCTGATATAGAGCGTGCCGGCATCGTCAAACGACCAGAACGCCGAATCCGTTCCGTCCACCGTGGGCAGCGTGCCGCTTTCCGTCCCCGGAGCGAGCACACCGTAGAGCGTGGTGTCGCCCGTGAACGGCTGCGAGAAGTCCGCGCGCTGGGTGCAGGCCTCGTCGGCGTACCAGAGCGTGAACACCATGCCCGGTCGCGAGGGTGCATAGCCGGGCTCCGCAAGCACGCCGTCCGCGTCGGTGTAGGCAGTCGTCCAGTACGCGCCGGGACCCGACTCGCCGGCAACCTTCACGTTGAGGTCGACGGCATGGGCGGCGTCGAGTCGGTCATCCGGGGTCACGAGTGTGCGGTTGGCCTGATCCCAAGGGTAGCCGACCACGTTGGGCTTGCCCCCTCCGTAGTACATGGGAAGCCTGCCGCCCTCGACCTGGAAGATGTTTTGAGGGTACATCGTGGGTTTCTTCGGCATGTCGAAGCTGTCGGGGAGCCTGACGAGCGACGGGCAGTTGAAGAACATCTTGTGCGCCTCCGTGACGCTCTCGGGGATCTCGAACCCCTCCGGCAGCGAGACGAGCGAGGTGCAACCGTCGAACATCCGCTTGGCCTCCTGCAGGCTGTCGGGCAGCAGGAACGGCACCGACCGCAGGCTCGAGTCGTTCAGGAATAGGTAGGTGGCGTTGGTCACCCCCGTGCAGCCGTCCGATGGGCCGGGCAGCTCGAAGCCCTCCCAGACCCGCTCGAGCGAGCCGCAGCCGCCGAACATGCCCTCGACGTCCTGCACCTCGGCGGGCAGGGCGAAGCCCTCGGGCACCTCCTTCAGCGCAGAGCATTCCAGGAAGAGGTTCCTCACGTTCTCGGCGCCCGGCAGGACGCGCGCCTCCGATATGTCCACAAGGCTGGGCATCGTCTGGAACCACGAGGACATGCTGCCGTCGACCCCGGCAAGGCTGTCGCTTACCACGATCTTCTCGACCGCGCCGCGGAGCGGCCCCCAATGCTGCGTGAGGCGCTCCTCTTTGTCGAACGTCCAACCAAGGTCGGCGATGGTGCCGCTGCCCTCTATCGTGAGCGTGCCGTCGGCGAACGACCACGACGCCTTCGACCGGTCGCTGTTGCCGGGATCGTCCTTCGTGGGCAGCGCGCCGCTCGATGCAACTACTTTGTTGAACCCGTAGCTCAACCAAGCGGCCTTCATCGTTTCGAACGTCTCGCTTCCGTCCGCAGACACAGCGGGAAGGATCACCGTGGCATTAGCCTTCACGGCGTTGCCAAAAGCGGCGGCAACGCCGGCGTCGCCCAGCGAGCCGTCGGCGTAGATGGTCGTAATCGAATCGCAGCTCCTGAACGCATGCGCATCGATGGATTTCACCGTCGAGGGCAGGCTGATGCTGGTCAGCGCGCTGGCATTGAAGGTATCGTACGGGATGCTCGATATGGGCGCCTCCACGACGGCATGGACAAGCTTCGGGCACTTCTCGAATATCTTGTTTCCCAGATACGTCACAGAGGCGGGAAGGGTGACGGAGACGAGCCCAGACTCGCCGAAGGCGTAGGGCCCTATGGTTTCGACCGTACACAGGTCGATCAACTCAAGCGACGCGCACCGCGCGAAGGCCGACCCGCCAATATACGAGAGCATCTTCGGAAGCTCGATCGTTTTCAAGGAAGTACAGCGATCGAAGGCCGAGGAGCCAATGGCAGAGAAATGGTCGGGCAGGTCGATCGTCTCGAGACTGGAGCATTGGCTGAATGCACTGCTCTCGAGCACGCTCAGCGAGCTGCCCGGCTCGAACTCCACGGCACTTAACGAAGTGCATTTCTCGAAGACGTTCCTCCCCATCTTGCTCACCGACGAGGGTATGCATATTCCCTCGAGGGCCGAGCACTGGCGGAAAGCGTCGGAGGCGATTAACGTAAGCGAGCCGCCTCGGCCGAATTCCACGGAACGAAGCTTCTCGCTCAACCTGAAGGCATCGGCGCCGATGACCTCTACCGAACCGGGTACAACGACCGTCTCGACCTGCGATGCGCTGAACCCGAGGGGGGCTATCTCCTTGACCGGCAGGATCTCGCCGTCGAATTCATGGCTCTCCTCGATAGCGAGAATCCCCGAGAAGCCCGCAGGGTCGACCGCGGCAACCGCCAGGCTCGCCCCATCCGGGCGCATGCGGTACACCAGGTCTCCGTCACGCACCTCCCCGATCCATTTCGCATACAACGTCATGTCGGCAGTCACCGGATTGGAAAACTCCCATCGGGTTGCCTCCTGGCATCCTGGATCGGTGAACCAGCCTGCAAGGCTCTTTCCCTCCTTGCTGGGAACGCCCGGCTCGGCGACCAACGACCCCTTGCCCACCGTCGTCTTCTGCTGCAGCGGGCAGCCTCCCTGGGCATCGAACGTCACCGTGCAGGTGTCAGCTTGCACGATAGGCTCCTTGAAAGCGTACCCCGCCTTGGACGCCGCCGCGATCCATGCGGCCTTGCTCGCCTCACTCGGAACGTACACGGTAACGCCTTCGGTGGCGACTCCCAAAAACGCCGCGGCGTCGATCGAGGCGACAGTCCCCTTGACGCGTATGGTTGTAAGGCTCCTGCAATCCGAGAACGTCTCCTCCCGGAGCTGCCTCGTTCCGGACCCCAGCTCGACCGACTCAAGCATCGTGCACTGCTTGAACATCTGGGCTCCCAGCGTCGTGACGGAATCGGGGATGCTCGCGAAACGCAGCGAGGTGTCGTAGGCGAACACCCCATAATCGAGGGTCGTCGTAGTATGCGGAATATCGATGGTCCGGCAGCTGGGCATGCTGGCGAACGAGTTGCCGTACATCGCTGCAAGCTCGCTTCCCTCCTCGAACGACAAGGACGTGACGCGCCATGCCTCGTTGAACGCTTTGGCCGCTGCTGCGGCCACCTTGTACGTCATGCCGCTCTCGGAAACAGTTGCGGGAATGACGAGGGCACCCGTCGGCTCGTTTGCCGGATCGTCGCTTCGGGACACCTCGACCCTGCCCGTCTTGGAAGCTTGGTCTTCTTCGATTACCGTGAATTTGAGGATTTGGCCGGAGGCGACTTGCTGCTCGAAAGATCTGCCCGTACCGAGCGGGACGGTTTGGTATACCTGTGCGTCTTCTCTCATCGGCAGACTGCCAAAGCCAAGGAATTCTGCTTTTGGCTCTCCGGATTCGGAGATAGCCACCTCCTCCATCTCCGCCGCCTCGCGCACCTCCACGGTGCGGGTGGCGCGGGCTAGCTCGATGCCGTCGAGCGACAACGTAGCCGACACCTCCGAGGTGCCGGGCTTCTTGCCGGTAGCTTGGCCGTTGTCCACGGAAAGCGGAGTGGCGGGATAGGAATAGGCCAGATCGCAGCCTTGCGGAACCTCGCAGGTGCCGCCTGCGAACAGGTCGGCGCTCTCGCCCACAGCAAGCACAAGGGGGTCGGGTGCAAATGAAAGGCCGTAGGCGCAGCGGTGGTTGCCGGCGGCCGGCAGGCCGATGTTCCAGGGATAGGCCTCGTCAGACGCCACCGGGCTGTACACCGAGACGCCGGAGCAACCAGCCAGGACGTCGGGTGCCACGTCGGCGGCATTCGAGAACGTGAGGATGCGCGAAAGCGCGGAGCAGTCGGAGAACGCGCGCTCCCCGACGAAGGAGATGCTGGCCGGAATCGCCACGGACTCGACGGCCGTGCCGGCGAACGCGCCGGCGCCGAGGGAGGACACGCCTTCCTCCAAGGTCACAGACGACAGGTTCGCGCAGCCGGCGAACGCATCGTCGCCCACAGCGGTTATAGGAGCGCGGATCTGCACGTTGGTCAGGCGCTCGATGCCGGCGAAGCCACCGGGGGCGATGGCCGACACGCGGTAGCTCACGCCGTTAACCTGGCCGGACGTGGGAATAGCCAGATTGGCATCGGGGTCGCCCGAGCCGCCGCTCCACGAGACCGCCAGCGTGTAATCTTCGAGCAGCTCGAACGCGAAGCCTCCCTGGCCGGGTGCGGGGGACTGCACCGTTCCCGGATCGGCCGGTTCCTCGAACATCGAGAAGCCAGCTCGCTCCCACACGGCCTTGCGCGCGTCATAGTCGGCGCCAGCGGCCAGCGCAACGGTAACGTTCGCGAACGCCTCGAAGGAGAACGCTCCTCCCTCCACCGTCTCGACCGCGCCCAGCGACAGCAGGGAGGCCAATCCGTCGCACTGCGCGAACGAGCCGGCGGCCACAGTCTTGGTCTCGACGGCCAGGGCGGCCGCCACCGTGCGCGCGGGCGCATGCAGCAGCGTGGCGCGATCTTTGCTGTACAGGATGTTGTCCACCGTGGCGAACGCCTGGTTATCGGGGCCGGCCTCGATAACGGCCAGCTGGGCGCAGCCGTCGAAGGCACCCTCGGAAACCGTCTTCGCCGTGTCGGGAAGCAGGGCCGTGCCCCGCTTGCCCTCGGGGCAGCGCACGAGCGTCTCCAGCGGCGCGTCGAATAGCATGCCATCGAAGGCGGCGAACGCCTCGTTGCGCTCGCCCACCGCGAACGACTCGAACGCGGGACACTCGGCGAATGCGTCCTTGCCCATGTTCTCCAAGCTGTCGGGCAGCGCGACGGTTCGCAGGTCGGCGCATCCCTTGAACGCCTCGTCGGCGACGGACGTCACCAGGTAGGCGTCAGCCCCGCTCACCACTTTCGCGACGATGGCCAAATCGCCCGCAGGGGCTGACGCGTCATGCCAGCCTGCCACCGTGGCCGTGACGCCGTCGGCGTTGACCACGTACTTCACGCCATCGACCACGATAGTGCCCGCCTTCGCGGCAGACGGGCCGTCGGACAGCGGCATGTCGCCGGTCACGTGGTCGTCTGCCGTGGTTTGCGGGGGACGCGCCGCCGTGGCTGGGGCGC
>OLSM01002084.1_pt1 | contig 13449 bp, 10 predicted proteins | sample 1672721 | NCBI WGS metagenome assembly OLSM01 (sample SAMEA3136717, study PRJEB25190) | human gut metagenome | reverse complement strand
TATCCTCCATGGGCACCACCTGGGCATAACCGCCGCCGGCCGCGCCGCCCTTGACGCCGAACACCGGCCCGAGGGACGGCTCGCGCAGGGCGATGACCGCATTCTTCCCGATCTTTGCCATTGCTTCGCCCAGCCCCGCCGTTGTGGTGGTCTTTCCCTCTCCCGCAGGGGTCGGGTTGATCGCGGTCACCAGGATCAGCTTTCCATCCTTTCGATCCTTGAGGCGGTTGTAAAGCGAGTCGTTCAGCTTCGCCTTAAACCGGCCGTACGGTTCCAGCTCTTCTTCCCGGATCCCAAGGGAAGCGGCGATCTCTGTGATGGGTGTCATCTTGGTCTGTTGAGCAATTTCAATATCCGTCAGCATTCCCATTCTCCCTTCAAATCGCGCGGTCTTTTCCGTTCAACCGCGCTCTAAATCATAGAATTATCAAAATTATACCACAACCATGCAAGGGAGAAAAGGGATTCGCGAATTGTTTCGTGCGTCGACTTCTTTTTGGGATTATGTTATAATAAAACCTCGTACCGTCCGCGTAAGTTGCTGTTTCTTTTATTTTGGGTGGTACCTTCCCGTTCCAAACAACCAAAAGGAGGAGTTTTACGATGTGGATCGTCAGACAATACCAGGAAACCGGGCGGTTTTTCCGGAAAAAGCTATTAAAGCTCTTTTTGATCCTGTGCATCTGCTTCGCCGGCCTTTGTGTGCTTTCCGGCATTTGGCTGGCCAGCGAAGAAGCGTTGTTAAACGAATTCGTCCAGCAAATCGCCGCTGGTTTTGAAGAAAAAGGACTTTTTGATGAAGGCGGTATCTCGTTCTTTACCCTCTTGCTCAACAATCTTTATGCAGCTGGGATCTCTATTTTAATCGGCTGCATTCCGTTTTTCTTTCTCACCATCCTCCCGCTTTTTTCCAACGCGGTGGTGTTGGGTGCGATGGGAGCACTTTACCAGACCACCGGCATCGGGATGGGGGCGTTTTTAATGGGGATCTTGCCGCACGGCATTTTGGAGCTTCCGGCCCTGCTGGTTTCCTTTACCCTTGGCCTGTATCTATGTTGGACGCTCTCCTACAAAATCTGCTTACAGCGGGAGCGCTCGTTCCGGCTAGCGCTCAAAGAGGTGGGGCGTGCCTATCTGCTGATCGTCGTGCCGCTTCTCCTGGCGGCGGCGGTGACCGAAACCTATGTGACCCCTGTACTGATGGGGCTATGTTTAGGCGCATAGGAAAGTATTTTCGAAATGGTTATCCGTAAGATTTCTTTAAGAAATCCATTTCGTTTTTTGTAAGGATTCTCCCTTATCATGATAGACACGGAACATACTTTGGGTGAAAAGGATCTGAGATTATGAATGAAGGCAGTATTTTGGTTGTGGACGACGATCGGGAAATTGTCCGCTCCATCGCCATCCACCTGGAAAAAGAAGGATATTCGGTGCTATGTGCATACAACGGCTTGGAAGCGCTGGACATGGTGATGAGCCAGCCGGTCTGTCTGATTATCATCGACGTGATGATGCCCAAAATGGATGGACTGTCCGCCATCATGAAGATTCGTGAAAAGCGCAACCTGCCCATCATCGTACTCTCCGCCAAAAGTGAAGATACCGATAAAATTTTAGGACTGTCCATGGGCGCGGACGATTATGTGACAAAACCGTTCAACCCCATGGAATTGGTCGCGCGCGTGCGCTCCCAGCTGCGGCGTTATACCAGCCTGGGGGACATCCATGCGCAGCAGGGCAATCATGTGATTGTAAACGGGCGCCTGAGCTACAACACCGAAGAGCATATTCTCACTGCGGACGGCGAGCCGGTCAAGCTGACCGCCACCGAAACCAAGATCATCGACTTGTTTATGCGCAATCTCGGCCGAATCTTCCCCGCAGAGGAAATCTACCGCCGCGTTTGGAACGAACCTGCTTTTTCCGCCGAAAACACGGTAATGGTCCATATCCGGCGCATCCGTGAAAAAATCGAACTCAACCCGAAAGAACCCGAATATTTAAAGGTGGTATGGGGAATTGGATACAAAATTGAAAAAAAGTAAAGCAATCGTCAGCCTCATCAGTTTTTTCCTCAGTATGGGGATCTTGATCGCCACCGCCATATTCGGCATCTCTTTTCTGATGAACTATGATTATGCCATGCAGCAAATTAGCGATCTCAAACAAGAGGATTATCAGAATACCAATGCATTCCGGGCCGAACTTTCCCAGATACTCAACCATATCCTGCACGTTATGGATACGCTGTCCTCTTCCGACACCGCCGCAGAGACGGAGCTGCAGGATTCCGTCTATTCCGATTCCGATGGAAACCGCTACTACTATTTTTCCGATGCCGACGATCCGTTCGGCCTGAACGCGGATACAGCGCGGAACCTGCTATATCAAATCGGAACAGCTTCCAATCGAACCGCCTATTCTAACGACACGGAGCACGAGAACCTCTATGAAGGCGATCTGCCGGAGGGATACAATTTCCGATTGATTTTCGACGGTAAAACCGTCTCCATCGAAAAGGACGGGGGCGCCGTCGATGTCTACGGGGACGGTTTTTACCGCAGCGACTCCGGCATGTGGAATGTGCCCGGATACGAAAACATGGCGGCCAACCCGGATTACGAGAATTTCCGCGTCTGCCTGGTCGCGCGCCAAATCCCTGTGGAGCCGGTGGACGGTTCCAGCGCGCTTTACGACATTCCCCAGCAGGGAAGGGAAACGCTTTTGTTCCTGCGCATCTGGTCTTGCATCATTGCTTTCTCTGCTATCCTGTTGGTTTTGGCGTTCCTTTGGCGAAAAGAGCGTCGGGAGCTGAGCCGCCGGATTGCCGCGCACACGGCCAACCTCTATTTCGAATGGAAGCTGGCGTTCGCCATCCTTGTGTTGTTCCTCACTACGGGGTTTGTCAGCGGTAGCATCCCGGGCAACGTGGTCTGTTTCCTGCTCTCCCTGCCCGGCTATTATCTGATTGCCATCGATCTACGCTATAACCGCGGGAGTTGGAGGCGCAATGTCATCAGCACCATGTTGCGTCGCCGGGCCGAGTACCGAAAAACGTTCGAGCAAAAGCTGCCCCTGGAACGCCGCCTGCTCGAACGCTGGGACGATTTTATCAAGTGTGAGGCGATCACGTTCAGCGTAGGATTGGTCCTCAGCATTTTTACGGTAGGGCTGCTGGCTCCGGTCACCATTGCACTCATGGTATATTTTGCATATCGTTATGGGAAGCTGCACCGCCAACTGGCGCAGGACCTTGGCCGCCTGACCACACAGATCACCTCTGTTCAGCAAGGCAAAAATACCGCATCCTTGCTGCTCCCGCAGGATTCCGATCTGCGGGAGGCCGCCCATGCCCTAAACGATATTGAGCACGGCGTAAACACCGCTGTGGAGGAACGTGTAAAGAGCGAGCGCATGAAGGTGGAGCTCATCACCAACGTTTCCCATGACATTAAGACGCCGCTTACCTCTATTATCAGCTACGTAGATCTGTTGAAACAGGAGGAGACGCTTCCCGACCATGTAAAGGATTACATCAAAGTTCTGGACGAAAAATCCCTCCGCCTGAAAAATATGATCCAGGATATTTTCGACGTCAGCAAGGCGGCCAGCGGCAACATGGAACTCCAAATGGAGCCGTTGGACCTTGGCAAGCTGGTGCGCCAAACGCTGGCCGATATGGACGAAGCGGTCCAGGCTTCCCAGCTCCTGTTCCGGGTGGATATTCCCGACCAACCGGTGACGATCACCGCGGACGGCGGGCGCCTCTACCGCGTATTCCAAAACCTGATTTCCAACGCACTGCGCTATTCGTTGGAAGGGACGCGGGTCTTTGTCTCCCTCACCGAGGCGGACGGCTTCGCCTGCGTCGCATTGAAAAACATCTCCCGGTATGAACTCGATCCCAATGTGGATATTACAGAGCGCTTCGTGCGGGGGGACGCCGCCCGTACGACCGCAGGCAGCGGGCTGGGCCTCTCGATTGCCAAGAGCTTTACCGAAGCCTGCGGAGGGGAGTTTTCCATCCAAATCGACGCGGACCTTTTCACCGCACGAGTGACGTTTCCCCTCACGCCTACCTCTATTGCATTACAAAAGCCATCCGAAGCCTAACCCAATCGGTTTCGGACGATCGTTTGCTGTATACGATGGATTTTCTGTAACGATTTGTTTATTGTGGATTCAAAAATGCTATGCTATAATAAACGCATAGCATTTTTATTTGCCGACTGCCAGAAGGATTCGCGGCTATGCCGCGATTTCTTTATATACGGGCCTCGCAGCTATGTACACGGGGCTATAGAGACATAATATAAGGGGTACACAAATGGAACGATTGGGAAAATCCTTTTTGGATTATTTTAAGCGGGCGGACAAGTTCCTTTGGCTGGTGATGCTCGCAATTTCTGCATATAGCTTATTGCTTTTGAAAACCGTCCCTTCCCCTGCGGGAAGGCGTTCGTACTTCGCCACCCAGCTGATTGCCATTCTGATCGGCTATATCGGCGCCTGGTTGATTACCCTCATCGATTACCGGGATTTATCAAACCTATGGTATATCATCGCGGGCTTCTGTATTTTCCTGCTGATCTATACGCACTTTTTCGGCATCGCGGTGCAAAATTCTGGCGGCATCAATGCACGCGCCTGGATCAGCATCCCCGGATTGGGGACCTTCCAGCCGTCCGAGCTGGTGAAAATCGGGTTTATCCTCACCTTTTCCAAGCATTTATCCGTATTAAAGGACCGCGGTTTATTGGAGCGCCCATTGCATGTAGTTCTCCTGGGCTTCCACGCTTTGATTCCGGTCGCGGTGATGTTCCAGCTGCAGGGAGACGCCGGTTCCGCCGCCATCTTTTTCTGCATGTTCCTGGCGATGAGCTTCGGGGCTGGCGTGCAGCTCCGCTATTTCATCGGGCTGTTTGCCGCCATTGGCGTGGCCTTTCCATTCGTCTGGAGATACCTGTTGGACGACTACCAGCGGGACCGCTTCACGATCTTCCTACATCCGGAGAGCGACCCCACGGGCAAGGGCTTACAGCAGTTGCAGGGAAAAATTTCGATCGGCAGCGGGCAGTTGTGGGGCCGTGGCCTCTTCTCGCCGGATTCGCGCGTACAAAAGGGCAGCGTCCCTGTCCAACAGAGCGACTATATCTTCTCCGTGGCAGGCGAACAGCTTGGTTTTATCGGCTGCATGCTGATTATCGTACTGCTCTTTCTGTTGCTGGTGCGCACGATCCACATCGCGCGCCATGCCACGGAACCGCTCGGCAGCAGCATCTGCTATGGATTCTTTGGGATGATCGCTTCCCAGATGGCGTTTAATTTGGGCATGTGCCTCAACCTTTTCCCCGTGATGGGCGTCACCCTCCCCTTTTTCAGCGCAGGCGGTTCTTCCGCTGCGTGCCTCTACTTTGGATTTGGCTTGGTGCAATGTGTCGCCATGCATAAGATCAATATGGACATTGTAAAGATCCACACATAACAATCGATCCAACGATACAAATCGAATTTACACCCGCACGATCCCCTATAACAAACAGAATCCCTGATCCGGATATTGGACCAGGGATTCTGTTTTTATGCCCGGCTATTTGAAAGGATAGCCGTTAGAGCATGGAAATTAAACCATCAAAGGTACTTGTGGGAGTACCTGTATGCTGCGCTTTATCCAACGTGTACCACACAATGCATCTGCGGGTTCTGTCCCGGCAGCGTGGTATATACGCCCGTGCTGCTTCCCGGGCCACCGGTCGCCCATACGCGGAAGTAGTAATCGTTGCCAATCTTTGCAACAAACTGCGTTTTCAACACATCCCCGTTGCCCACGGTAAAGCTGGGAACGGCTGTTGTGCTCCCCATCACGGTCATCTTGAAGCAGTACGCGCTGCCTCTCTTTACCGTAAACGGAAGCGTTGTGTCGGAAACCACATACACTTGCGCCTGTGCCACTGGGATATTCGGGATAACAGGAGACGTTGTGGCTGTAGCCGTACCAGTTCCAGAGGTGCTGCCGGACGAAGAACCGCCGCTGGAGCCTCCCGAATGGGAACCATCGTGCTTTTTCGTCTCCAACTGCCCAACTTTCTCCTCGACGTCGTCATAAGCGCCGGCCACCTGTTGGGGCGTTGCTTCCGGATCGTCCAAAACTTGCTTTGCTGCATGCACGGACGCGTTCAACGCCTGGACGGAATCAGCCGTATAGTCGCTCAAGTCCATCCCTTCCACCTGTGCGATCAGGTCGTTCAGCGCATCCCGATCCGGGATTTTGCGCAGATCCTTGATTGCCTGGGTGAGCGCCAAAGCCGCCTCGTCGACCGCTTCCTGCGTCACATCGCCCGAGCCCTGTTCTAGGATGGCTTCCGCTGCGGCAAGCGCTTCTTGGAAAGCCTCCTGCCCTTCCGGACGGTACTCGTCCATATGGAGGGAATTCGCATAATCGACCAGGGACTGCAAGCTGCTCAGGTCTGCCCGGAAGACCAGTTGATTCAGGGCGTCTTCCAAAGCCTGGTACGCTTCCTCGACGTCCGCTTTCAGAGCGTCTCCACCCTGTGCATAAACGTCCTGTGCGCTCTGGTACGCTTCTTCAAAGCCTTCGTAGCTGCTTTCGGTAAAGAGCTCGGGGTCAATCTCGGATGCAATCTCCAAGAGCTTTCCGAGGGAATCCACATCGCCCTTTTCAAATTCGAGATACTGAATCGCTTCGATCAGGCATTTCCACGCCTCATTGACCTGCGCCTGCGTCGCCGCATCATCCTCATATACCTCTTGTGCCGCAGCCCGCGCCTCCAGGAAATTCTCCCTTACTGTATCCGCAAGGCCGGCCAACTCTTCTTCCGTGACTGCATTTGCTACATCCAAAGCGGCCTTCAAAATGGTCTTATTGACCACCACAAATTGGAAATACAGCTTGGTATTTTCATTAGGCATGGTGACGGAGTACGTGAAACCGTCCGCCTCGAAGGGGACCGCTTCTCCATTGCAGGTAACCGCGCTGAATACACGGTCCACCGGCGTGAAGTGCAGCTGCAACGCTTCGTTCGCCATCACCTTTGCGCTGTAAACGCTGTCGCTATCTAGGATAACGCTTTCGACATTGCCCTCCACTTCCAATTCCGCGTTCTCATTCCACTGGACAAAGAAGAGGTGAGCGGATGGCTCCTGCTCAGGCTCCACAACCACGGTTGCCTCTGCCTGCAAATTTTCCGGGTTTTGCACGCCTTCCGGAAGCGTCAGGACGCCCGGAATCGTATAGGTGCCCGCCTCCGGCTGATAGCCGTCCTCTTCCCAGGCGACCGCCGCATCCGCCGTTGATCCATCGCTCAATGCAACTTCTACGGTTTCCGGCAGGTTCAGCTCTGCAAAGGGAGTCCCATAGGCGACGGTCTGCGGTTCCGGATTCGTCACAGAAATGACGGACAATTCCGGTTGTACAGCCGTAATCGTAAACTTGTCCAAATTGGCGGTGGACGTTTCATCGTTGTAGAATTTCAGACGGTCCACGCCCTTCTTGAGCTCGACCTGGATGGTCTGTTCGGCAAAGTTCGGATAGGTGTTTTCGCACGAAATACTGCCGGCGATGGTCTTGTCGAGGTTCTCATAATAGAGGACGTTCGGCGCTCCCGCCATGCAAGACAGCGTGATGTCATAAACGCCATCCGCGGGTGCCTCCACCCAGAGGTTCAGCCATGCGTTTCCATGGTCGCCGCAATTGCCCAGCCAGCCGACAGCCTTCCCGCCGCTTGCATAGGAATTTTCCTCTACGAGGGCGCCCTCGCCGCCAAATTCCAGAAGCTCCGCCTCCACATGGACCGGGGTGGCGTCCTGATTCAGGACAACGGGGTTGTTCTCCCCGTAATGGTCCATCGCGCGGAAGGAAGCCACGATCGTATGGTCTCCTGCAACGTCCTCAAACGTATAGGAGGAAACGGCACCGGCCGATTGGCCATCCACCAGGACGTCCGCCACCTCATAGCCGCGGTCCGCTGTCATGGTAAAGGTCTGCGAATCGCCTTCCTCCACAGAAACAGCCCCGGACGGGGTGATGATCCCGTGCTCTTCCGCGGAAGCGGTGATGGTATAGGTGTTCGCCAACAGATCCTTGGCCGTGAATTCAAATTTATCCAGGTTCGGGCCCGCATGGGAGTCCGCTGTAATCGCCAGTTCGCCAGCCCCGGGCTCCGTGATGACCAAATCAAATTGGATCTCCTTATAGGGTGCGCTGCTGTCGCCATAGACGCTCACCGAACCGCTTTGGATGTGTTCGCCGCTCCAATTGATGGTGTTCGCCGTCGCTTCGCTGAGGCGGCCGCTTTGGTAACGGCAGTTCACCGTATACGTGCCGGCATTGGGTGCCACATAGGGCAGCTTGATAACGTTGCCCGGCTCCATCCAGCCGACTTTCTTGCCGTTGCTCGCCCCGTCATCCTCTTCGATCCGCACATATTTATCCCCGGAGATGGGAACCAGCGTAAAGAACTCCGCCTCAGCCAATTTGGTGCCTTCGCTTGTTTTCGGCAGCACAAACGGGTCTTCCGCGGTATAGGCCGCGCGCGGCTCCAGAGCGCCCTGCGCATTCTGGAGGTTCGTCAAAGCTGTGCCGACCTGCTCGCCAGTCGCGTCCGGATTGTCATATACGGCCTGCGCTTCCTCGCGGGCCTGTGCAAAGGCCTCCCAAGTGGCGGGCGTATACCAGCCTTCGTTTTCTGCATTTGCGGCGTCGAGCGCCGTCTTGAGCGCATTCTTGTCCACAAGGTCGTTGTCCTTGATGATGACGTCTGCGCGGGTATTAAAGCCCAGAATGGCGCCGCCGCCCGGGTTGACGATCTCCGCATAGAAGCGAAGGTCCCCAGTCACTTCGGTGTTTTCGATGGCTTCCACCGTTACGGTCGCTGTATCCTGGCCGTCTTCAAAAGTGACAGTTTTGCTCACATCGTTGTAATGCCGTCCGTGGACAGCGGTGTCCGGTGCGGTTTGGAAATCGACGGTCACTTCCCCGTCCGTTCCGCCCACGCGCTTGATGGTGACATCCTGTGTCCCAGCCTCGTTTACCGTATAGCTGGCCGGGTCAATCTCAAACATCCCTGCGCCCTGGTTGTCCAATACAAATGCAGCGTCCAAACCGGTCGCCTTATTCTTGCAGACCATGCGCACCGTATGCTCGCCATAGGGCAGGTCGTCCGTCGTATAAAGGATCTGTTTCAGCGCCCGGTTGGGCTGGTATGCGTTGGGCGTAGCCACCAAATCCCCATCCACGTACACATCCATGGTCCCGTGGTTCGGGTCCTTCGTGCCGACGATCCATGCCTTGGTGCCGGTAAAGGTGAAGCTGGCTTCCGCGCCGGGATTTGCCCACATACCGGTTTCGTTGACGCCGTCAATGGTCTCCAGATTCCAGTTGCCGCTCCGCGCAAATTCGCGGTCGTCGATCATCGACAACCCCTCGGGCATAACGGATTCCTGTTCAAACGCGCCCTCCGCTTTGAACACACCCACGTTTTCAATCAGCGGGACCGCCTGGGAACCGGTGATATTGATGCGCACCTGGTCGGCACGGACCGGCGTGCTGCGCACCAGGCGTTTTGCGCCGATGGTATAGCCGGAGCCGAACTCTTTCCAACCGGAATCGGTGTGTACATCTACGGTAAATTCGGAGATGCGCTGTCCCAGCTTGATGTACTCCTCAATGGAGACGATGTCGAACAGCTTGGTCCCGCCCAGATCGATGGTAATGCTGCCGGTCGTTTGGCCGTCATCCATGGTCCAATAGGTGTCTGCATTGTCGTCCAGGACATTGGACGCGGCGTAGTCCGGGCTGTTGCCGCGCACAGCGGTGGCCTCTGCGGTTACGCCGTCCTGTTTGGTCAGATCGGTGCGGAACGTATCCCGGATGGTCTCCCCCAGTTCCGCCACACGGTCGACGAAGTCCTGCGGCAGGACGCCCGTTGTATCCGGGGGCACATTGAGCAGCAGCGGCTGGCCGCGTCCTACCGATTTAAAGTAGATGTCGGTCAGCTCCTCCATGCTCTTTGGCTGCTTGCCGGATTTCCAGAACCAACCGGAGGTCAGGGAGACGTCGCATTCGCCGATGCTCCAAATATCGCCGTTGGGGTCGCCGCTGTTCAAATAGGCCGCTTCATCGCCGCCGTACGTATCGTAGTAGTTCCTCTGGCGCTGCTGATCCAGCTTTGACCAGCAGGGATCCCCCGCCTTGCCGGATTCATTGCCGATCCAGCGGATCGTGGAGCCGTACGGGCTGAACACCACTGCGCCGGGCTGGAGTTCCTCGATGAGGTCAAACCACTCCTGGAATTTGTAATGCTGGGCGGCGGCGCCGCTTCCCTTGGCGCCATCCATCCAAACCTCTACAAATTTGCCGTTGTTTCCATACTTCGGGTTTCCAAGCACTTCCCGGAGCTGATTCATGTAGTATTCGTTGTAATCGCCATTTGAATCCGTTTCCTCGTCCGTGCCGCTCCCGTATCCATAGGTGGGATTGTTGGCATCCCACGGGGAGAGATAGAAGCCCATGTCCATATCATACTTGGTGCATGACTTGGAGAGCTCTTCCAAAACATCCCCGGACTGTCCTCTGGCAGCCTGCGTTGCCTGGAAGTCGGTGCTGCTGGCAACGTCCTGCGTGGTGTAGTCGCTGTTCCAAAGGCAGAACCCATCGTGATGGCGGCCGATCATGATGATCCGCTCAAACCCCGCATCCTTCAGGGCCTTCACCCACTGGTCCGTGTCCAAGCCTGTTGGATGGAATACGTTTGGATTCTCCCGGCCGTTTCCCCATTCCACACCGGTAAACGTATTCACGCCGAAGTGGATGAACGCGGAAAGCTCTTCCTCATGGTACTGCAACTGCGTTTCCGTGGGGACGGGCCCCCAGGCCTCCGGGGGAGCCACATCATCCGCCGGCGCTGCCGATACAGGAAACGCCAACGGCTGCAAAGCCAGCATTGTGGCTACCAAGAGCGCCAGCCATTTCTTTACGTTTCTCACTCTTTCTCATTCCTTCCTTTCAGACGTTTAGCTTTCTGAATTTGCTATACCCACAAAAAGCTAACAATGAAATTATATCATTTTCTATAATTTTCATCAAATAGTTCTCAAACAATTGTGTATATTATTGTATTTGTTTCTTGTACTTTTGCGGATTTTTCTCAATGATATAGTATGTTCGATATATGTGATTTTTTGAATAATGGAAGGATGAGAAATGTATTAGACTTTTTACCATTCATCGCCGCCCATAAAGTCCTCAAGAAGATCCATAAAGTTGTCATAGGAGACGAAATTCCGGTTCAATTGCGCCACGAAGCGTTCAACGGCCTTTCGGTCCGTTGAGAGGTCGGGGATCACTTTGACCCGTTCGGCACGCCCCATCGCGTAAAATGTAGCCTTTATCCCGTAAACCCGAAGCCCGCGATACATCGTATCTTGACATCTGGAAGAAATCACCTCATAAAAGCTGTGGCGGATCAAACGAAGAACCTGCGCCACCAGGGATTGGACATAACTGCTGTCCAATTCGATATTTACAACATCGTTCAGAACCTGTAGCAACGCCCGGGCGGCAGAACGGTTCGGCTCCGGAAGCGCTGGCAAATAGACATTGTGCAGATACCCGTTCATCCTCTCTGAGGATGGAGCTGCCAACAATTCCGGCAAATCCACTTCCAACGCATCCGCAACGCGCAGGAGGGTATTTAGATTTGGATTGGCCTGGGCCCGCTCGATTTTTCCTACGGAGGAAGGCTGCATCCCCGTCAGATCCGCCAAGTCCTCCTGCGTCATGTGGCGGCGTTTGCGCTGCCGTCGAATATTCTCCCCAATAATGGCTCGGTAATCTTCCATACAATCTCCTCTTTCCTGAACGTATCGTAATCATACTATAAATCTGGAAGTTTCACAAAGTCATAAAAAACCTATTTGTGTCGAAAAGATTGTTTTTATGGAATGATTTCGGGTGCAGAAGGAGCATATGGGCGGGGCATTCGCATCGTTCGGTTCAATCTGGTGGATTTGCCCTTCGCTGGAGAATAGCATTCAGTAAAGGGACTGGCATTAAGAAAAATACATCGATCTGCTGTTTGAACAAATTGGCAATGAAAAAGCCGCCGGTAAACCCGGCGGCCTTTGGAGTTCCTATGACAAAATGGAAAGCCCATTTCTCTCTGTTGATCAAGTTTGCAAAATTGTTGATCAAAATGTTGATCGAACATAAAAAAGAAACCTTAAAACCCAGCATTCATGCGGGTTTCAAGGTTTCAAACTTGGTGCGCGAGACGAGACTTGAACTCAAAATTTTAATACTTGTGAAATCGATTATAACGCAAAAACCCAGTGTTTAAGCCATTTTTTAAATGGTGTATCTTTTGTAAATCGTTGTGATTTTCGCGATTTTTAGCACAAATAATGACCAAACAACGACCAAACAACGACCAAGAAAATGCCCGTAGAATCTCCATATCAAGAGATTCTACGGGCCTCACATTTTTATCCGCCTATCAACCCGTGTTTTACCCGGTCGCGTACTTCCGCACGCTTTGCATCGTTGAAACGATCGGTTGTGCCGACTAGGTAGCCTGTGATCCGGCGGATTCTCTCAAAGCCGACGCCCTCCCCGACCAGTCCGTGGGAATTAGGCTTTACTGCCATCGCCGTTACCTCTCGCCCGTACGAGCGCCTGATACGCGCCATTGCTTGCCAGGCTGACCAAGGCCGCATTCAGTGGCACCAACGCCCATACCGTCCAAGGCTGCATCCAACCGCCCGTGGCCGCGGTAGTGATTACCAGCAGCACCACAGCGATGATGTAAGACAGCCACTGCGTTGGTAGCTTAGCCGTTACGCTCTTCAGCATTTGGGTAAGCAGGCCCGTACAGGCTGCTACACGCGCGAAGGTCGCCAGAATGTCCCAACTCAGAAAGCTATTGAAATCCATATGTAATCCTCCTTTAAAGTATCTGGGCCAAAATTGCCGTCACAATTCCTGTTGCCGCTGCGCCGATGGCCGCCGCAGCCAGCTTGTCCCACCAGATTCCGGGGCGAGCGGTCAATTTTGACACGCTTTGTTTGATCTCTCGGATGTCCGCTTGTACGCCAGACATCTCCTGCCTGGTCGCGGCCATTGCAGCGGCAAGATCATGAATGTCCTTGACCTCATCTTCCAGGCGGTCCAGACGATGGTGCGCAGATTTTGCGCTGTCCAATGCTTGAACTGCGATGGTGTTGTCCTGATCCATAGGTCGCCTCCTCACACAATCTGCGCAACAAACCTTTTGACCGGCTGCCCACCGGGAGCGGTGGTGTAAATGCCCGTCATATCCCCCGGCCTTCCAATCGGTACGATCGCCGCGAGCTTGTCCTCGCCGCGGTTGATCGGCACGATGGTCACCACATCTCCCGTCCCTGCGGTCACCTGGAGTTTTGTTGCATTGG
>OLSM01002080.1_pt1 | contig 13454 bp, 8 predicted proteins | sample 1672721 | NCBI WGS metagenome assembly OLSM01 (sample SAMEA3136717, study PRJEB25190) | human gut metagenome | reverse complement strand
GCATCCGGTCGATTATGACCATACATAATCTGAAGTTCCAGGGAATCTGGGATGTAAAAACCATGCAGGGACTTACGGGATTCTCAAGTGATCTGTTTGTTCCGGATAAGCTGGAATTTAATAAAGATGCAAATATGTTAAAGGGCGGACTTGTTTATGCAGATTATATTACTACCGTCAGTGATACCTATGCGCAGGAGATTCAGACCGAATATTACGGCGAGGGATTAAATGGCCTGTTATCTGCACGTCATTTTGACATGCAGGGAATTGTAAACGGAATTGATTATACGACTTACAATCCACAGACCGATTCCAAGATTTACATGAATTATGATGCGTCCAACTTCCGGAAAAAGAAGTATGTGAACAAGGAACGGCTGCAGGAAGAACTTGGTCTGGAAGTAGATAAGAAGAAATACATGATCGGACTCATTTCCCGTCTGACCGATCAAAAGGGGCTGGATCTGATCAATGCCGTCATGGACGGACTGGTAGATGAATTTACCCAGCTGGTAGTCATCGGAACCGGGGAACCACAGTATGAGAATATGTTCCGGCATTACGCATGGAAATATCCGAACCGGGTTTCTGCAAATATCTGTTACTCTGATGATTTGGCACACAAGCTTTATGCGGCAGCGGATGCGTTCTTAATGCCTTCCCGCTTTGAGCCGTGTGGTCTGACACAGATGATTTCTTTCCGGTATGGAACCGTCCCGATTGTAAGAGAAACCGGAGGATTAAAAGACACGGTTCAGGCTTACAATGAATATGATAACAGTGGAGATGGATTTTCCTTTACAAATTACAACGCTGACGAAATGCTGCAGGTGATTAATTATTCCAAGCATATTTTCTATGACCGCAAGCGCCAGTGGAACCAGATGGTAGACCGTGGAATGGCAAATGATTTTTCATGGAATGCGTCAAAATTCCGCTATGAGGGACTGTATAATTATCTTCTCGGTGAATAAAACAGAAAATAATTCATAAGATAAGAACGGATACATTTGTATCCGTTCTTATTTTTATGAATGGCAAAGGTGAAAAAACAATGGGAGATACCAAAAAAGAAAATGATAACATTATTGAATTCGGACAGGCAATGTTACATGCAGACCGGAGAAATACAACCATTTATCTGTTATCAATTATCGGAGAAATTGAAGGACACGAATGTCTTCCGTCAACTTCAAAAACGACAAAATATGAACATGTCCTGCCACGTCTGGCAGCGATTGAGGACGATGAGAGTGTAAATGGCGTTTTGTTATTGCTCAATACCATGGGGGGAGATGTGGAGAGCGGACTTGCGATTGCGGAAATGGTCGCGTCGCTTTCGAAACCTACCGTTTCTTTAGTGCTTGGTGGGAGCCATTCCATCGGTGTTCCGCTGGCCGTTTCCACAGATTACTCTTTTATTGTTCCGAGCGGAACCATGGTGATCCATCCGGTACGGATGAGTGGAACCGTGATCGGGGCAAAACAGACATATGATTACTTTAAACAGATGCAGGATCGGATTGCCGGATTCGTGGCTTCCCATTGTCACGTTTCGGAGGAACGGATGACAGAAATGATGATGAATACGCAGATGCTGACCAAGGATCTCGGCACGATTCTTGTCGGGAAACAGGCAGTGTCAGAAGGCATTATTGATGCTGTCGGGGGAATTTCGGATGCATTTGCAAAGCTGTATCAGCTGATAGGGGAAAATAGTTAAAAATAATTAAAAAAGCTGATGGGTGACATTCTGGTGTAAATATGATAAAATAAAAAGAGTTTTGTATGAAGGAGTGTGTCCAATGGCTGCGGGAAACCGTAAATCATCAAATAAAAGAAAAACACAGACAAAAAAAGAGCGTATGGCGGAAATAGAGAAAGCACAGGCATTTCGCGTGGAAGTAACGTTGTGGATTGTTGTTGCAGCTGCGCTGCTGCTTTTTATCAGTAATCTGGGATTCGGAGGAGCCGTTGGCAAAACCGTCAGCGGCTTTCTTTTTGGTATGTTCGGACTTATGGCATATGTTCTTCCGGTGCTGCTTCTTGTGGGCAGTTTTTTTGCGGTATCGAACCGTGGAAATAAGCTGGCAGCCGTAAAATTGATTGCGGCAATTGTATTTTTGGCCTTTTTATGTACATTTATGGGACTGGCCATGAATGGAAACGACCGGGTCCATCCACTTGACGCATATACATATTGTGCAGAACGGCATACCGGTGGCGGCATCATCGGCGGATGTCTGGCTTATTACATGTGTCAGGCATTTGGACTGATCGGGTCTTTTATTATTGACATTATCGTGCTGATCGTCTGTATGGTACTGATTACAGAGCGTTCGGCATTGCGTGGAATGCAAAAAGGCGGCAAAAAGGTCTATGAATCCGCAAAGGAAAGCAATGAAAAGTATCGGGAATACAGGGAATACCGTGCACAGGAGCGGAAAGAACGCCGCATGGATCATAAAGTGTCCGGAGTATCCATCGATACACGGATTGAAGAAAAAGGCAAAAAAAATAAAAAGAGAAAATCGGATGAAATGGGAGAACTGTCGGCACCTGCATTTGATATGATGCCGGATACCACAGTATCTCCGATGCCGGAAAAAATTTCTTCTCCGGCACCAGTGGCGGTTTTAGAAGAACCCGCGGCAGAAATACAGCCGGAGATTTCGGGGGATTTTATGCCGGATACTTTTCCACCGGAACCGTCGCAGGCGGCACCGGTTCCGGAACATATTGCAGGATTGGCACCGGCCAAAGACGTATTAAAGCCGGCAGAAAAAACACAAAAAAAGAAAAACGAACAGGAAATCCAAAACGAAGTACAGAAAGTAGCACAGGAAATGGAGACGTCGGGTTTGGAACACAAACCGGACAAAGCATATGTTTTTCCATCCATAGATCTGTTGAAAAAGGGAGAAGGGAAAAAGTCTGCCAATACTGAACATCAGTTGCGGGAAACTGCGGATAAGCTGCAGCAGACTTTAAAGAACTTCGGGGTCAATGTCACCGTTACCAACATCAGCTGCGGACCGGCAGTGACAAGATATGAAATTCAGCCGGAAATGGGTGTGAAAGTAAGTAAGATTGTCGGTCTTTCAGATGACATTAAATTAAATCTTGCAGTGGCGGATCTTCGTATCGAAGCTCCGATTCCGGGAAAAGCGGCAGTGGGAATTGAAGTGCCGAACAGTGAGAATACAGCGGTTATGCTTCGTGATCTTTTGGAATCAAAAGAATTTCAGGCAAGCGCTTCTCCCATTTCGTTTGCGGTCGGAAAAGATATTGCGGGAAAAGTAGTCGTTTCGGATATTGCGAAGATGCCGCACCTTCTTGTGGCAGGAGCAACCGGATCGGGAAAATCAGTTTGTATCAATACGTTGATCATGAGTATTATCTACAAAGCGGATCCGGAAGAAGTCAAACTGATCTTAGTCGATCCGAAAGTTGTGGAGTTGAGCGTATATAACGGGATTCCGCATCTGATGATCCCTGTTGTAACAGATCCGAAAAAAGCGGCAGGTGCTTTGAACTGGGCTGTAGCAGAGATGGAGAAGCGTTATAAACTGTTTGCTGATTATAACGTGCGTGATCTGAAGGGATTTAATGAAAAGATAGAACAAGGTCAGACAGGAGAGGATATTCAGAAAAAGCTTCCTCAGATCGTAATTATTATTGATGAGCTGGCAGACCTTATGATGGTTGCTCCGGGAGAAGTAGAAGGTGCTATCTGTCGTCTGGCACAGTTGGCCAGAGCAGCGGGACTTCATTTGATTCTTGCAACACAGAGACCATCTGTAAATGTTATTACCGGATTGATCAAAGCAAACATGCCTTCCCGAATTGCTTTTTCTGTATCATCAGGTGTCGATTCAAGGACAATTATCGACATGAATGGTGCCGAAAAGCTCCTGGGAAAGGGAGACATGCTCTTTTATCCATCCGGATATCCAAAACCTGTCAGGGTGCAGGGCTCCTTCGTTTCAGACGAAGAAGTTCAAAAAGTTGTTGATTATTTGATTGACAAGAACGGAAATACCTCGTACAGTAATGAACTAGAAGAACAGATTTCGAGCAGCGCAGATCTTCCGGGGCAGGGGATGCTTCCGGGACAACAGGACAGCGAGAACAGCAGGGATGTCTATTTTGCAGATGCAGGGAATCTGATCATCGACAAGGAAAAAGCATCGATTGGTATGCTTCAGAGGATGTTCAAGATTGGTTTCAATCGTGCTGCCAGAATTATGGATCAGCTATGTGAAGCCGGTGTTGTAGGTCCGGAGGAAGGAACAAAACCAAGAAAAGTGCTTATGACAAAAGAAGAATTTGCAGAATATATGCAGAATCAGACTTCGTAAAATCTAAAAACACCAAAAGTGATACAAAGGAGAGGGAAAGATGAAAACAGATATTCAGATTGCACAGGAAGCAGAAATGAAACACATCAAAGAGGTAGCGGTACAGGCCGGTATTTCAGAAGATGAACTTGAATTTTATGGAAAATATAAGGCAAAACTTTCCGATGAACTCTGGAACAGAATCAAAGATAACGAGGATGGAAAGCTTGTACTTGTAACAGCAATCAATCCTACTCCGGCCGGAGAGGGTAAGACTACAATATCTGTAGGTCTCGGACAGGCATTTGCAAAACTTGGAAAAAAGGCAATGATCGCACTTCGCGAGCCATCTCTCGGGCCATGTTTCGGAATCAAAGGTGGAGCAGCCGGTGGCGGATATGCCCAGGTCGTTCCTATGGAAGATCTGAACCTGCATTTTACAGGAGATTTTCATGCGATCACTTCAGCAAACAACCTTCTTGCAGCAATGCTCGATAATCATATCCAGCAGGGAAATACACTTGGTATTGATCCAAGACAGGTTGTATGGAAACGTTGTGTCGATATGAATGATCGTGTTCTCAGAAATATTGTTGTCGGACTTGGACGCAAAACAGACGGTATGGTCCGTGAAGATCATTTTGTCATTACAGTGGCATCTGAGATCATGGCAATCCTCTGTCTGGCAGATGATCTTGCTGATCTTAAGCGCAGACTTGGAAGAATCATTGTTGCTTACAATTTCAAAGGAGAACCTGTTACAGCAGATGATCTTCAGGCAACAGGCGCTATGGCTGCACTTCTGAAAGATGCGATCAAGCCAAACCTGATCCAGACACTTGAGCATACACCGGCATTAGTACATGGTGGTCCATTTGCAAACATTGCACATGGCTGCAATAGTGTACGTGCAACAAAGATGGCTCTGAAGTTAAGTGACATCACTGTCACAGAAGCCGGATTTGGTGCAGATCTTGGCGCTGAGAAATTCTTTGATATCAAATGCCGTATGGCAGGTCTGAAACCAGACGCAGTAGTTTTAGTTGCAACAGTACGTGCATTAAAGTATAACGGTGGCGTTGCGAAGGCTGACCTTGCAGAAGAGAACCTGGATGCCCTTGCAAAAGGTATTGTAAATCTTGAGAAACATATTGAAAATATTCAGAAATACGGTGTACCGGTAATTGTTACACTGAATTCATTTGTAACAGATACGGATGCTGAAAATGCATTTATTGAAAAATTCTGTCGTGAACGCGGATGCGAATTTGCCCTCTCAGAAGTGTGGGAGAAAGGCGGAGAAGGCGGTGTAGATCTTGCGCAGAAGGTTCTTGAGACACTTGAGACAAAAGAAAGTGATTTCCATACGCTTTATAATGATGAGCTTTCTCTGAAAGACAAGATCCGTACAATCGCACAGGAGATTTACGGCGCACATGATGTTGTATATGAACCTGCAGCTGAGAAACAGCTCGCCAAGATTGAATCTATGGGATTTGGTTCTTTCCCGATCTGTATGGCAAAGAATCAGTATTCTCTTTCAGATGACGCTACAAAGCTTGGAAGACCTGAAAACTTTGATATTCATATCCGCGAGGTATATGTAAGTGCAGGAGCCGGTTTTGTTGTCGCACTGACGGGCGCTGTTATGACAATGCCTGGACTTCCAAAAGTTCCTGCTGCAAACGGAATCGACGTTACAGATGACGGAAAGATCACCGGACTTTTCTAAAGTTTTTTATGATTGGCTGCCGGTCATAATATTTTTTGACCGGCAATGCCAATTGTTTTCGTGGAGCTAGATAATTAATTAAGGAGATACACATGGCACAGTTGATAGATGGTAAATTAATCTCTCAGCAGATTAAAGATGAGTTGAAAGAAGAAGTAGCACAGTTTAAGGCAGAAGGCATTGATATTTGCCTTGCTGTTATTCAGGTTGGAAATGATCCGGCTTCTTCTGTATATGTCAGAAACAAGAAAAAGGCATGCGCCTATATCGGAGTAGAATCCAGATCATATGAACTTCCAGAAGAGACTTCGGAAGAAGAACTGATTAAGTTAGTAGAAGAGTTAAATGCGGATGAAAGCGTAAACGGAATTCTTGTACAGCTTCCGGTACCGGATCATATTGATGAAGATAAGATCATCCGTACAATTTCACCGGATAAGGATGTGGATGGATTCCATCCTGTAAGTGTTGGAAGACTCTGGATCGGAGAAAAAGGATTTTTATCCTGTACTCCGGCCGGAATCATTCAGCTTTTGAAAAGATCCAATATTTCGATCGAGGGAAAAGAATGTGTGATCATTGGACGAAGCAATATCGTCGGTAAACCAATGGCAGCCCTTTTGCTTCGTGAAAATGGAACTGTAACCGTTGCACATTCCCGAACAAAAGATCTTAAAGAAGTAGCAAAACGAGCAGATATCCTGATTGTTGCAATTGGAAAAGAGCGTTTTATCACATCTGAATATATCAAAGAGGGAGCTGTTGTCATCGATGTAGGAATGCATCGTGATGAAGCGAACCATCTTTGCGGAGATGTTGATTTTGCGGATGTTGAACCTCATTCTTCTGCAATCACACCGGTACCGGGCGGTGTTGGTCCAATGACAATTGCAATGCTGATGAATAATTGTGTTGAAACAGTTCGTAAGTAGGAGGAACTTGTAAATGAGGTGTACACATTGCGGAGCAAATATACCAGACGATCAGTTGATTTGTCCCGTATGCGGTGCTGAAGTACAGATTGTACCAGATTATAACCCTCTGGAAGACGTACTCGCACGCGAAGTGAAAGGCTCAGTAGCCGGAGCTACACGTCAGATCCAGGCAGATGTAGTCCGAAGACAGAATGTGAGCCAAAACCAACAAAACAGAAATCGGCAAAATCAACGATCGAATCCTAATTCCACACGCGTCTTAAGCCAGGCGGAACTGGATAAAGTAAGAGAAGAGCGAAGAGAGCAGCTACGACGCCAGAGAGCGCAAAGACAACGTCAGAAAACAGATGCAAAGCGTTATCAGGATGCCCGTCAGTCAACAGAGAATCTGCGCCGGACATCTACTGAAAGCAGACGCCTGCAGCAGATCAAAAAACAAGAAGCTGCCAGAAAAAAACGCCAAAAATTACTTACGGTTTTTTTCCTGCTCATTCTTCTGGTTGGTGTCGGAATTTATATCGGATATCAGAATTCCTATACAGGCATGATCAAAAAAGGGAATGCCGCACTGCAGAATAGTAACTATACTTCTGCAGAGAATTATTTTAACAGAGCAATTATAAAGGATAAATCAAAGGCAGAGGCTTATACCGGACTTGCTAATATCTATGTTGCCCAGGATGATCTGGACAGTGCAGAGAGCGTCTATCTCAACGCACTGGAGACACAACCGTCGAATGTAAATCTCTATAAAGCTGTAGTAAAATTCTATGAGAAAACAGAACAGCCGAATAAGATTTCTGATCTCCTGCAGGATTGTGAAGATAAGAATGTATTATCTGCTATGAATGATTATGTTTCATCTGCTCCTGAATTCAGTTTGAAAGAAGGAACCTATGATGAAGTACAGCAGGTAACATTAACATCTGCTACAGGCGGAACGATTTATTATACAACAGATGGTTCTGATCCGACGGAGTCAAGTACAGAATACAAAGAAGCTGTTTTGCTTCAGTCCGAAGGTGACACAGAGATCCGTGCAATTGCTGTTAATAAAAAGGGAATACCAAGTGCTGTTTCCAGTGCGAAATATTCCATTGAATTTCCACTTGTAGACGCTCCGGCAGTTTCTCCATCAACCGGACAATATAGTACAGCCACTCAGATCACGATTACGGTACCGGATGGATATACGGCATACTACACGATGGACGGTTCAACTCCAACCACATCCTCTGAGAAATATACTGACCCGATTGATATGCCAGAAAATTCACAAACAACTTTTTCAGCAATTCTCGTGAACGATAAAAATGGAAAAGCAACGGAAGCAACAACACGAAACTATATTACTACATATTAAGTAAACTGTGTAAAGTAACTAGAAAGCAACCTTGATTTTGGAAAATATTATGTAAATTTTCCAAAATAGGGTTGCTTTTTTTAGCATACAGAGTTATAATAATATCTGTTAAAAAAATAACAATACTACATAAAAAAGGAGAGATTTGTTATGAGTAGATTTTGCTTACCAAGAGACATTTATCATGGAAAAGGATGTCTGGAAGAACTGAAGAACCTGAAAGGAAAGAAAGCCATTCTTGTAGTTGGTGGCGGTTCTATGAAACGTCAGGGATTCCTGGATAAAGCAGTTAATTATCTGAAAGAAGGCGGAATGGAAGTTCAGCTGTTTGAAGGTGTTGAGCCAGATCCGTCAGTTGAGACTGTTATGAAAGGTGCAGAAGCAATGCGTGCTTTCGAGCCGGATTGGATCGTTGCTATGGGTGGTGGATCACCAATCGATGCAGCGAAAGCTATGTGGGCATTCTATGAGTACCCGGAGATCTCCTTTGAAGACCTGATCACACCATTCAGCTTCCCGGAACTGAGACAGAAAGCTAAATTTGCAGCAATTCCTACAACTTCAGGAACAGCTACAGAGGTTACAGCATTCTCAGTTATCACAAACTATCAGACTGGTGTGAAATATCCACTGGCTGACTTCAACATCACACCAGATGTTGCAATCGTTGATCCTGACCTTGTTGCAGGACTCCCGGTTAAACAGGTTGCATATACAGGTATGGATGCTCTTACACATGCAATTGAAGCATATGTATCCACACTGAACGGACCTTTCACAGATCCACTTGCACTGCAGGCAATTGAGATGGTTCTTGATTATCTGCCAGGATCTTACAAATGTGATATGGTTGCAAGAGAGCAGATGCATTATGCACAGTGCCTTGCAGGAATGGCATTCTCTAATGCATTACTTGGTATCGTTCATTCAATGGCTCATAAAACAGGTGCTGCATTCTCTACAGGACATATTCCGCACGGATGTGCTAACGCAATTTACCTTCCATACGTTATCAAATACAACGCCAAAGACGCTGTAGCTGCAAAACGTTATGCTGAAATCGCACGCAGAATGGGACTTGCCGGAACATCTGAGCAGGCTCTGATCAACAGCCTTGTTGAGAAGATTGATGAGTTCAATGTAAGACTGAACATTCCTAAGACTCTGAAAGACTTCGGAATCAATGAAGAAGAATTCAAAGAAAAAGTTGACAAGATTGCAGAACTGGCTGTAGGAGATGCCTGTACAGGATCCAACCCACGTGCAATCGATCCGGCTGCTATGGCTAAACTTCTTACATGTACATACTACGGAACAGAAGTTGATTTCTAAAATCAAAAATTAATAAAGGTTTCAGTGTTCTTATAAAATAAGATAACGCTGTAAACTTGTCTTAAACAATACGGGTAGATGCATGAAATTGTGTGTCTGCCCGTATGTTTTACTTGAATTCATAGCTGAAGTGTCGTATTATTAACAAAGAGCGAGTTGTTATTGTTTACACAATGTTTGAAGACAATAACGTCGATTTATTTACAAGGAGGAGAAACATGTATAAGATATTAAAAGCTGAAAAACTGGCTGATAAGATTTATCTGATGAATGTTCATGCACCACGTGTAGCAAGTCACTGTCAGCCTGGTCAGTTTGTCATCGTTAAAATGGACGAGAAAGGCGAACGTATTCCGCTGACAATCTGTGATTATGACAGAGAAGCAGGAACAATCACAATCGTTTTCCAGGAAGTTGGAGCTTCTACAGTGAAAATGGGAGAACTCAAAGCCGGAGACAGTTTCCGTGACTTTACAGGTCCGCTTGGATGCGCTTCTGAGTTTGTTCATGAAGACCTTGAGTCCCTTAAGAATAAGAAGATGCTGTTTGTAGCCGGTGGAGTTGGGGCTGCTCCGGTTTACCCACAGGTAAAATGGTTGAAAGCACACGGAATCGATGCTGATGTTATCGTTGGTGCTAAGACAAAAGATATGCTGATCCTTGAAGATCAGATGGAAGCTGTTGCAGGTAATTACTACCCATGTACAGATGACGGTTCCTACGGACACGCCGGAATGGTTACAACTATGGTAGAAGAACTTGTAAACAACGGAAATAAATACGATGTCTGCGTTGCGATCGGACCGATGATCATGATGAAATTTGTCTGTCTCTTAACAAAGAAACTTGAGATTCCAACTATCGTCAGCATGAACCCGATCATGGTAGACGGAACAGGTATGTGTGGTGCCTGCCGTCTTCAGGTTGGAGATGAGATTAAATTTGCATGCGTTGACGGACCAGAGTTCGACGGACACCTTGTTGACTTTGATCAGGCGATGAAGAGAAGCCAGATGTACAAATCTGAAGAAGGACGCGCAATGCTGAAGCTTCAGGAAGGCGATACACATCACGGCGGATGCGGACATTGTGGAGGTGACGAATAATGGCTGATATGATGAAAAAAGTACCTGTAAGAGAGCAGGATCCAAAAGTACGTGCAACAAACTTTGAAGAAGTTTGTCTCGGTTATAACAAAGAAGAAGCAATGGAAGAGGCTACAAGATGCCTTAACTGTAAGAATGCAAAATGTATCCAGGGTTGTCCTGTATCCATCAACATTCCGGCATTTATCCATCAGGTAAAAGAAGGAAACATTGAAGAAGCTTACAAGATCATTGGTAAATCCAGTGCACTTCCGGCTATCTGTGGACGTGTTTGCCCACAGGAATCCCAGTGTGAGGGAAAATGTATCCGTGGAATCAAAGGTGAGCCTGTTTCTATCGGAAAACTGGAGCGTTTCGTTGCTGACTATGCACTTGAGAATGATATTAAACCAGAAGGCGCTGAGACTATGAACGGTCACAAAGTAGCCGTTATCGGTTCTGGCCCGTCCGGACTTACATGTGCCGGAGACCTTGCAAAACTCGGATATGATGTAACAGTATTCGAAGCTCTGCATGAACTCGGTGGAGTACTTGTATATGGTATTCCTGAGTTCCGTCTTCCAAAACAGAAAGTTGTTGCAAAAGAGATCGAGAAAGTAAAAGAGCTCGGTGTTAAATTCGAGACAAACGTTGTTATCGGTAAATCCACAACAATCGATCAGCTGATGGAAGAAGAAGGATTCGAGGCAGTATTCATTGGATCCGGTGCCGGACTTCCAATGTTCATGGGAATTCCGGGAGAGAATGCAAACGAAGTATTCTCCGCAAATGAATACCTGACAAGAAGTAACCTGATGAAAGCTTTCCGTGATGATTACGATACACCGATCGCTGCCGGTAAGAAAGTAGCTGTTGTTGGTGGTGGTAACGTAGCTATGGATGCTGCAAGAACAGCTCTTCGTCTCGGCGCAGAAGTTCATGTAGTATACAGAAGAAGTGAAGCAGAGCTTCCGGCAAGAGCTGAAGAAGTTCATCATGCAAAAGAAGAAGGAATCATCTTCGATCTTCTTACTAATCCGAAGAAGATCAACGTTGACGAGAACGGTAATATCACAAGCATGACAGTGATCAAGATGGAACTTGGCGAACCAGATGCATCCGGAAGAAGACGTCCGGTTGAGATTGAGGGCTCTGAGTACGACATTGAAGTTGATACAGTTATCATGTCTCTTGGTACATCACCAAACCCGCTGATTTCTTCTACAACAAAAGGTCTGGAGACAAACCGCAGAAAATGTATCGTTGCAGAGGAAGAGAATGGACAGACATCTAAAGAAGGTGTATTCGCCGGAGGAGATGCTGTTACAGGAGCTGCTACAGTTATCCTTGCTATGGGAGCTGGTAAAGCAGGTGCCAAAGGTATCGATGAATATCTGAGAAATAAATAATAGAAGGAAGATTGTACATAGGGGCGTAAGCTTCTTTGAGATAATCGGAATTTGAAAACAGAATATCCTGACAGGATACAGAAAACTCTGTGCTTGTCAGGATATTTTTAATATACTAAAAATGAATTTGTCGTGTTATAATTTGAGGGAGACAACGGAAAAGTTTTTGTGACGTACAGCAATTTTGCTCAAATTAGATGACAACCTATTCGAAGATATGGTAAAATAATAAATCAAATGTTTGCAAATTTCCATAGAGTTCTATTGAAAAGAGAACCTTATGGAAATTTGTCATACATTTCAATAAACCTAAGAAGCAAAAATCTATTTTGGAGGAAACATAAAACATATGACGAATTATAACAGCAATGACAATCGATTTGATGGAAGATGCTTCCTTGAAGATGTTGAGATAAAGTTACAAAAACGACTGGAAGAAATAGGGCAGTCTCTCTCTGATGGACAGAAAGAGATTGATAACATGCAGGAATATTACTGGGAAAATTATACGGAGATGGATGAATATGGTTACGAAGATTATGATAATCAGCAGGCACTTCTGCATCAGGTCAACGCTAATAATGAGAAGCTGCAATTAAAACATAGATTTGAGAAAATGTTAGATGCACCTTTTTTCGGACGTGTCGATTTTATGTATGATGGAGATGACGAACCGGAACCGTTTTATATTGGAATCGGAAATTTTGCCGAAAAAACAGGCATGCAGCCTCTGATCTACGACTGGAGAGCTCCGATCAGCAGTTTGTTTTATGATTATGATAAAGGCCCTGCAAGCTATGAGGCTCCTGCCGGAAGACTGGATGGAGAGATTCTTTCAAAATGGCAGTTTAAAATTCAGAATGGAGAACTTGTCTATGCCTTTGAAAGTGATACAAAGATCGATGATGATATTCTGAAAAAAGAACTTGGAACAAACAGTGATGTAAAATTAAAAAATATCGTCCGCACGATCCAAAAAGAACAGAATGCAATTATCCGAAATACGAAAGATCGAATCCTTGTAATCCAGGGAGCTGCCGGAAGTGGAAAAACTTCGATTGCTTTACACCGAATTGCATATCTTTTATATCATGAACGCGACACTCTGAAATCATCCAACATACTGATTCTTTCACCGAACAGCGTATTTGCAGATTATATCTCACATATTCTTCCAGAATTAGGAGAAGAGAATATCCGTGAGATGAGTTTTGATCTCTACGCCTACAAAGAGCTTCGAAAAGGTGTCGCAGCA
>OLSM01002072.1_pt1 | contig 13497 bp, 10 predicted proteins | sample 1672721 | NCBI WGS metagenome assembly OLSM01 (sample SAMEA3136717, study PRJEB25190) | human gut metagenome | reverse complement strand
GCGCTCGGGCTGCCTGATCACATCGTGCATCGCCAGCCCTTCCCCGGACCGGGTCTGGCCATCCGCATCATCGGCACGGTGACGCGCGAGAAGCTGGAGATTTTGAAGAACGCCGACGCCATCGTGCGCGAGGAGCTGGACGCTTACAACGTCCGCGTGTTCGAAGAGACCGGCGAGCGCAACAGCGAACGCAGCGTGTGGCAGTACTTCGCCGTGCTCCCCGACGTGAAGAGCGTGGGCGTCATGGGCGACGAGCGGACGTACGCCTACCCCATCATCTTGCGCGCCGTGGAGTCGAGCGACGCGATGACGGCCGACTGGGCGAAGCTGCCCTACGAGGTGCTGGCCCGAGTGTCGGGCCGCATCGTGGCCGAAGTCCCGGGCGTGAACCGGGTAGCGTACGACATCACCAGCAAACCGCCCGCGACGATTGAGTGGGAGTAGGACGACAGGGTTCTGACCTGCGATTTTGAGTGCCGCACTATGCCGCTGAGTTTCGTTTCGTACGAGAGTCATGACAAAGCCACCAGCGACGGAGATGAGTAAAAGCGATTAAAGAGCCTCCGTTCCCTGCGTTGGGACGGAGGCTCTTTCTTTGCCGTTTTACTCCCTTGTCTCCGTTCGGGGATTATTTCTTGCTCATTTAGGGCTATTCGCGCTGAAAGATTTTGACTAGCTTGGTGTCCTTTATTTCGTAGACAATGTCTGCGACGTTCTCGACCAGCCTCTTATCGTGGGAGACGAACACTATCGTTCCGGCATAGGCGCTCATCATCTGCTCGAGGGCTTCGGCGCTCTTGATGTCCAGGTAATTTCCAGGCTCGTCCATGAGCAAGATGTTGTATCTGCCCAGCAGCATCTTCGCGAGTAGCAGCTTGATGACTTCGCCTCCCGAGAGAACGCCAACGTCCTTTGTCAGGTCGCGCGGTCCGATTCCCATAGAGGCGAGGATGCCTCGAATTTCGGTCATGCTGTACTCGCAACCATCCTGCATGAACGAGATCGCAGACTGACGGGCGTCGAACTTGTAGCCTGTTTGCTCGAAGTAACCGATCTCTGCCTTGGGAGAGATGTTGATACCGTCGGCGCGTCGAGCGATTGCCTTCAGCAGGCTGGTCTTTCCTGTACCGTTGCCACCGGTGATGGCCACTTTGGCACCGAGCGGTATCTCGAATTTCGCGTGGTCATAGAGCATGCAGTTGCCGAAGCTCAAGCTGAAATCGTCTGCCGAGATGGGAAATTTACTATGCAGTTCCAGGGCCTTGCTCTGGCGGAACCGCACGGCGCGAATGCTATCTGGGGCCTCAATCCCTTCGAGCGCTTCGAGGCGCTTCTCCATGTCCTTAGCCGCCTGGTACATCCTCTTCTGTTTGGTGCCGGTTGCTTTCTGATGCCCCAATCGACCTGCATACTCGTTGCTTTTTTTCGCAGCCTTCCGCTTGGCGTCGACCTGCCGTGCTTTTTTCCGTTGTTTTTCGATGGCGGCTTCGAGGCGATCGCGCTCGCGCATCGCCTCTTCGTATCGAGTCGCCTGAGCTTTGCGCTCTTCTTCTTTCTGTCGCAGATAGTCGGAGTAGTCACCCCAGAATTCGGAAATACCGCCGTCTTTGAGCTCCCAGATCTTGTCTACCACCTGGTCGAGAAAATGACGGTCATGGCTCACGATGAGCAGAGCCCCATCAAATGCCTTGAGTTGTCCGACGAGAAGGCTGATGCCGTCTTGATCGAGGTGGCTCGTAGGCTCATCAGCAAAGATCGCGCTTGCATGCTGGGAGAGCGCAGAGGCAATCTTGGCGCGTGTTTCCTCTCCGCCGCTCATCGTCTCCTGCGCCACTCCGGCGACGTTGAGACGGGAGAGCATCTCACCACTGTCCTGAGCCGCATCAAGGTCGAGTTCATCGAGTTGGCCGATGAGGGCAATGCTGCCGAAACGCCTGACGTCGGCGTCCGCAATGGTAAGATTGCCGCTCAGAATTTTAAGCAGGCTGGTTTTGCCTGCGCCATTGTCTCCCACCAAGCCGATGCGATCGTAGGAGTAGATTTCCAACTCTTCGATATCCAGGATATCGCGGCCGGCATATTCCAAAAAGATGTCTTTGGCTTTGACTATGAGTTCCATAGGTTGAACCGCCTTTTGTGTATTAGCGTTTTACTGGAAGCGCAGCCATGCCAAAAAGATTGCTCACGTCGATTTTTCGCCTTTGCCCAATTGCCGGCGCGAGCGTTTTGACCTTGCGCAAGCCGGCAAATCCGAAAATGATAGTTGGCGACGAATAAGGAGCGCGATGTGGGATGTCGGTGCAATACCTCGTCGTCGCAAGGGCTTGAAGGCTGACGCTTGAACCGATGGCTGCTGCCTCTTTTTTTCGAATACTTGGGCTATTGAATCTGCCCGGTATCTCTTTTCCCCACGTTTCGGACGCTCGGAGCAAGCAGCATAGCCATCGCAAGCAGTACCATGGTCGCTCCAGAGCCGACGAACCATAACGGAGCTCCAAGCAGATCCGCAAAAACGGAGGGGGCTGCGAGGCCCATGGGCATGGCCCACCCCATGATGGTTCCGTAGAGGCCGAAAACGCGGCCTAGGTACTCAGGAGGTATCTGCTCCTGCATAAGGGCAGTCTGGGTTCCCGCGTACAACGGGGAGCATGCGCCCATAAGAAAGCTCACCGGCAGGAAAGCAGCGAACAATGACGGGCCGAGCGATCCGGATACGATTGCGGCAATGCCGAAGCCGGCAATCGCGGCGACCATGGTGAACGACCTATTGCGGAACCCTCCCGTAACCGCCAAGATGCCGGACCCAGCCAGCATGCCTGCAGAAAAAAGGATTTCCACCAAAGCGGCATCCCCCGTGCTACCGCCAAAATGCCCCAAGGTCATTATTGGGAACAATGCCGCGAGCGGAGAGAACGCGAAAGCGAAGACGAACCCGCACCAAAGAAGGGCGAACAGCCCCCTGTACCCCCTAATCAGCTTGTAGCCGTCCGAAATCTCAGAGAAGAGCTCTCGAACCTTATTGGAAAAAGACAAGCTGCGGTCGGCTTCGTCGAGGCCCCCTGCGTCTATCCGCGCGGCGAGGACAGCTAGAGAAGCGAAAAGCGCTCCCAGCACGTCGAGGGCAATCATGGCGGTAATGCCCGCCACGGGATAAATCACTGCTGCAAGCGCGGCGCCAAGAATGTATCCGCCGGACTGAATCGCCTGAGTCACCCCCGATAGGCGAACGAGATGCTCTGGCGGGGCGAGATGGGGCGTGAGAGATTGGGAGGCCGGCGTGTAGAACGAAGTGCCAACTGCGCGGAGAAACAGGGCGATGAGAATTAGCCATGCAGGTAAGCCGCCGGCCAACGAGGCAATCGCCAAGGCGGCACCCACCGCGGCAATGAAGAGGTCGGCGCCGATGAGGACACGTTTCAAAGGCAGTCTGTCGACAACGGCGCCCGCAAGGATTCCGAACAAAGCAATCGGCAGAAAGCCTGCCAGCGATGCTAAGGAGAGGAGAGAAGACGACCCTGTCGTGAGGGCGAGATGCCAAATAAGACCCATTTGGAGAATCGAACTCGTCAATGTCGAAACGAGCTCCCCGCCCCATACGAAACAAAGCTTGAATTGCCATGAATGGCACAGCAGAGCAGACCTGCCCCGAGAGGTTTCAAATATCATGGTTATGTCCAATCGTGAAATGGCGTGCAGAAAAACAGCGCGACGCCACAACAGCGCCGCTTTCTAGGCGCTCATCCACGTGCGGAAAAGACCAACCACGACACCCCTCCTTTGTTAATTCGGTCTGGCAAACCATGTAATATTAACGAGGCTTGAGTTTGCCTGTCAAGAATCGACCATCGGAAAGGGCAATCCTCTCTGGCCATTCGATTCCTTTTGTATCTTTGGTTGCATAGGTGACCCGCCAGGGCTATTACGCGTGGAAGAGGCGCCTGCCGAGCTGGCCGATGAGGCGCTGAAGATGGCCCTGGTCAGGCGAAACGATCCCAAGGGATGCGTACATCATTCGGATAGTAAGAATGTTGCCAGCAGGTTTTGCGGCAACCGCAAAGGAGCCGTATCCTGCAGCTGGAATCACGTTGCAGCATCCTGACCCGCATTCCGATTGGCGGACGGCCCGCTTCGGCATCCTGACCAGCACAGCGATCGAGCCTTGTCATTCCTTGGATATGCCGGTTGCTCGGGGCGGTCCCGACGGAGGCCCTCGCCTCCCCGGTCCGTGACCCAAGAAGGGCAAGCATGCTGATCTGCATGGCTGGTTCCTCCTTTATGTAGACGACCATGCAAAGAAGGGACAACCGAGGAGGCAGGTTACTGATGCGGGCTCCCGCACGCCCATGACTACCCGACGGGCTGTTTTTCATCTCCGATGCCCGCATTGCAGCATGAACGAATGTGCCTCGACATCTCTGCTGGCATGGTACGACTGGGATCGCACCTCGACGCATCCTTGCGCATACTGCCTTCCAAGTTTCGAAACCGGGAAGGAAAGTGTATGTGAGCGACGATATCGGCGCCGATTCGACGCTCGAGAGGGAGATTGCGCCGATTCTATCCATCGGGGATGCATTCCCGAAGATTCTCATCACTCGCACGAGGCATGAGCCCCATACCCGGGAGGGCGTGCTCGTGCTGAATTTCGCGAGGTGGCTGCTTGGCGGGTAGGGTTCTGAACGTCGCATTGGGATATCGCGCGACAGGGCACGCAGGGCTGTTTGTGCCCGCACGGGAAACGCCGTCGCCATGCGGGCGGCCTGTCGTGTCCGATTAGCCTTTTGCTAAACAGGCTTACGCCAACTCATGGGCAAGCCACCTGAGACTATTCACTTTGCTTATCGTTGACAAAGACCTGTGGCCTGCGGTTTTGTGAACGGCTCGTAAGCCACCCGCGTCGACTCACTTACTGTTGAAGCTGGTGGTTTGCAGGCTCAAAGGCGGTTGAGTTTCAAAACGGGCGTTTTTCGGCGATATCGAGCCTCCAAAGGCGGCTCTCCGTGCCCCTTGGGACAAAAATAAAAACTCAATACTCTGAGTTTGAAAATGGTTTTTGAAGTTGTCCCAGCTTTTGTCCCCGAAGCCGATGAAACGCGACGTCGCGTCATTCAGCGGCACTCACTTCGAGATGCCGCCGAAAACTGGGTGCAACTGGAGTGACGAGACGGCAAAACTATAACCACCGAGTGGGAATAATCCGAGGTCAAAAGCGTAAAGCCACCTGCAATCATTCATGGCAACGCATTGAGGCGCAAGGTGGTTCAAGGCGCTCCAAGCCACCTGCAAAACTGATGAATGACAGTTGCGAATCACCCCCCCCCCCCGAAATGTTGATGTTTCGGGGGGGTGATTTTTATGCATATCGCCTGCGATTTTGATTGCGAATCATTCTTCGGGTTTCCCAAAGCTGCATGTCGTTGGACACACTTGCGCCACGATGGCGGTCGTTGGCATTCGGCAAAGCCGCCGGCGTTCACTCCCTTTTGCCGCTCCAATCGTCTCCACCTTGATTCGAATCAAATTCAAGTTCGTTTGCATGCTGGCGCTACCTGTATTTAGGCGATCGAGAAGCTTATCGCTTCTTCTCCATGAGTTCCCATACGAGGACCGCGCCTTCGGGGAGACTGCAGGATTCGCGGCCAGCGGTAACGTACCCGCGCCTTTCTTAGAAGCGCGTCTCCGGCAGTGAGGAGTCTACCTTCGCGCAGGGGTGCCCCTCGAAGACCCGTTTCTCGAGAATGCCCATGGCGATACACCCGAGACCCTCTCCCCGGCGGTCGTCCTTGACGAAGACCCGCGTGATGTGGTTGCCGTCGACCAGGATGCCCACCCTGCCGCACCCGATGTCTTCGACGATGGCTTCGCAGCTGTGCAGGCTCAGGAAGAAACCTACGACCGCTGCGGGGCAATAGCTCGGATAGACGTGCGAGATGGTACCTGCTAGTCGATTTTCAGATGTCAAAAGTATAGTAAATACGCTATACTTCTGACATGGCAAAAATCGATGACATATACGAGGGAGTCGACGATTTCGGGCTCATCACCTCATCCGAGGCGGCGAAGCTCGGGATGTCCAACGCCGAGCTCGTCCAGCAGGCGAAAGCGGGAAAGCTCGTCCGCGTTGCGCGCGGGGTGTACCGTATGCCCGTCTGGCCATCCCAGCCCCAAGCCCCCTTCGCGATCGCAGTGAAGGCGGCAGGCGTCGGGGCCTTCCTCTACGGAGAGTCCGTCGTCGCCCTACTCCAGCTGGCACCCACGGACCCATCCAAGATGTGGGTCGCCACGCCGAACCGCGTCCGGCGGGACCTAGGGAAAGGCGTCAGGATCGTCAGATCAGATGCCGAGCCGACTTGGATCGACGGCGTTCCCTGCCAGCCGCTTGCTGCCGCGATAGCCTGCGCCGCGCAGACCATGGGCGCCGACAGGGCACTCGAGGCTGCTTCCGAGGCGCTGCGCATGGGATATCTGAACGCAGGCGAGAAGAAGGAAATCGAGGAGAAGATCGAAAGATGACGAAGAAGCCGAACAGCATGCGCCACCTGGACGACGCGATCAGGCGCTCGTGCGGAGGCGCTGCGCAGGATTACATGAGATTGCGCACGTGCATGGCCAACGCCATCGTCGCTCAGATGCTCCCCGACGGCGTGGTGAAGGGCGGAAGCGCGATCAAGATGCGCTACGGCGACGCGGCGACGAGGTTCACTACAGACCTGGACACGGCGACGGCCATGGACGCCGACCTCTACATGGAAAGGCTCAACGACCGCCTCCGCCAAGGCTGGGAGGGCTTCACGGGACGCGTCGTCCGCAAGGATCCGGCCTCGCCGAAGGACGTTCCCGAGGAATACGTCATGCAGCCCTGCGAGGTGAAGCTCTCGTACCTCGGCAAATCGTGGTGCACGGTTCCGCTCGAAGTCGGATTCAACGAGATCGGCGATGCTGACACCATCGAGTGGTCGGACATGCCAGATGTCGCGGAGTTGTTCGAGGGAATTGGATTCCCGCCTCCCGGAAAGGCGCCGCTCATGCCACTAGACCACCAAGTTACCCAAAAGCTGCATGCGGTATCAGGCGCGGGCGACCGAGCCCGCGACCTCGTCGACTTGCAACTCATCATGCACAGGTCGGAAGTCGACCTTGTCGCGACGCGAAGGATCTGCGAGCGGCTCTTCTCCTACAGAAAGGCTCAGGAATGGCCTCCGATCGTGTCGAAGAAAGCTGGCTGGGACGAGCTCTACGCAGAGCAGGCATCCGACCTTCCCGTTCTCGATGACGTCGATTCTGCAATCGATTGGGTCAACGATCTCATCGTTCGCATAGGGAATGCAAAATGATGCACCACAGAAGAACGGAACCGAAGAAAGGGTCATGAATGGACGGCCATAAGGAATATCTGAGCGACATCATCGAGGGCAAGAAAACGCGTTTCGTCATACCCGTTTACCAGCGAAACTACGACTGGAAGCCAGAGCAATGCGGAAGGCTGTTCGGCGATCTGGTGGAGGTCTCCAAGACCGGACGCGAGGAGCATTTCTTCGGCAGCATCGTATCCCAGACGCCGCGCGGAGAGCGCGTCGTCATCGATGGCCAGCAGCGTATCACCACGGTATTCCTACTCTTTGCCGCCATCAGGACCCAGGTCGAGAAAGGCGTCGTCAAATCGCAGGAAGAGGATCTCGCCGAAGACATCGCCGAGTATTACCTCATCGACGCGAGGCACAAGAAAGAGCGCAAGCTACGCCTGAAGCTAGTGAAGAACGACAGCGAGGCGTTCGGGGCCATTCTCGACGGCAAGGACGACGCATATATCCAGGGCTCGAACGTGACCCAGAACTACCTGTACTTTCTCGACCGCATCGAAAAGATGGACATCTCCGCCGACGAGCTCTACGAAGCTATCAAGTCCCTTTGCGTTATCGACATCACCCTCGACCCCAAAGACGATGCCCAGCTGATCTTCGAGAGCCTGAACTCGACGGGACTCGACCTTTCCGAGGCCGACAAGATCAGAAACTTCGTCCTCATGAATCTCGACCCAGAACTTCAGGAGATTTACTACGACGATTATTGGAATCCGGTCGAACGCAACACCGACTACAAGGTGAGCGACTACATCCGCTTCTACCTTTCTGCTATGGAGGCGAAGACCCCCGCTATCAAGAAGGTGTATCCGGCGTTTAGGACGTATACAACTAAGAAGTTCCACGATCCCGACGGCGGAGTGCTCAGCCTCGACACGAAGGCCCTGTTCGAAGAGCTTCTGAACTATTCGAAGCATTACAAAACCTGCATTCACCCAAATACAGGCGTGAAGAGCATCGATTCCGCCCTCGAGGCCGTCAGGGTCTTCGACGCGTCGGTCACCAGACCCTACCTTCTCAACCTGCTCGAGTACCGAGCCCAAGGCGACATCGACGACGATTCGGTCTCCGCGGTGCTGTGGACGATTGACTCGTACCTGTTCAGGAGATGGGCGTGCGGCGTGCCTGCCAACGCCTTGAACAAGGTGTTCGAGACGCTGCACGGAGACGTGCTGAAGGGCGTTTCCGATGGAGCCGATTACGCCGAGGTGGTCAAATACGTCCTGACCCATAAGAGCGGCACTGGGCGCTTCCCCGACAACGAGGAGTTCCTCTACGCACTCGACACGCGCGACTTCTACCGCATCCAGAACCGCAAGCTCTACCTCTACGACAGGCTCGAGAACGGTTCGAGCGAGGAGCGCGTCTCTGTCGTCAAAGGTCTCGAGGAGGGCAGCTTCTCCGTCGAGCACGTCATGCCCCAGACGCTGAACGCCCAATGGAAGGAGACCCTGGGCGATGACTGGGAACGCATCCACGAGGAGTGGCGCCACAAGATGGCCAACCTCACCGTCACCGCGTACAACTCAGACTACAGCAACAGGCCTTTTGAGCAGAAGCGAGATATGAAGGACGGCTTCAGGTCCAGCGGATTCAGGATGAACCACTGGATCGGCCAGCAGGAAACCTGGGGCGAAGAGCAGCTCAGAGAGCGCGAGAGGATGCTGGAAGAGCAGTTCCTCGAGACCTGGCCACTGCCTAAGTCCTCGTACGAGCCCTCGAAGGCTCTTCCCGAGGTTGCCGAGCTCGATTCCGACACCGAGTTCACCGGCAGGAGGATCGCCGCCTTCAGCTTCAAAGGGGTTCGCTACGTTGCGACGCAGTGGAACGACATGATGGCGAAAGTCCTGCAACTGGTATATGAACTGGAGCCGGCGAAGATACACTCGCTCGTCGACGGATCGAACTATCCTGGAACGGCATTTTGCAGCACAGAATCCGCAGGGCATTCGAAGATCGCGAACGGAGTCTACGCTCGCACCGCATCCAGCACTGCGGCAAAAATCGACTTGCTGAAATGCGTCTTCGATATCTGCGAGATCGATGCCAGCGAGCTCTCCTTCGAGATGCCGCTGGATGCCAGCGAAGAGTAGGAGGAGCATAAATGCGTGATGCTGGCCTTACTATCAATACTTTCAAAAAATGTGATATGCATGTGCATTCAAGCTCGTGCTTTAGCAGGAGATATGACAAAGCTACTTTTTTTCGGGCTGTACTCAAGAGCGAATTAGATGTCCTTGCAATAACGGATCACAACAGCATAGATGTTGAACTGCTGACCGATCTACAGAACCAAATGAAGGGTAAAGGGAAAGTCCTCTTTGGAGGCGTCGAGATAGACGTCATGCTAAAGGACGAAACGATCAAAGCCTACGGCTTAGAAACCGGTGGGAAAGGTCGCTTCCATGCCATCGTATGGTTTTCGATGAATCATGCCGAAGAGATGGCAGCTATCGTAAGAGAACTTTTCATCTCGGCGATTATCAAGAACGAACTCATTGACAGCGACGATGACGGCAAAGCTGAAAAAATACAAAATCTGGAATTGCTTGATTGTAAATCGTTCTCCAAAGCAGCGGAAGCAACTGCGATCTATCTCGAAGAATTTCAAGAAAGGGCAGCGGCGATACCGCATTTCTTTGTTCCACATGAGAATAAAGACAAGAGTCTGTCAGAGTACCTACCAAATAGGTCGAAAAAGAACCTGGATTATAAAGACAGGCTGTTTTATTACAGCCATGCAATGGCGGTTGAAGGCGGTGAAAAGAGTCGGAAATATATATCGGACGGCCTAGCTTCAGAACTGAATACCACCGTGGCAGCCTTCCTTTTCAGCGATGCGGGGAAAATCGGCGATATCGGGAAAAAGTACACCTGGATAGATTTTGATTGCGATCTCGATTCTCTCCTGTTGGCAATCAGCGATCCAGAAAGTCGCATTCGAACTTCTGACGCATGCTCCATCCTTCCACAATCAAACACTACAAAATTCTTAGAATCAGTCAGCTTTAATGTATGGACAGACGGTGGTAGGCAAAATAGCGAAACAATCACACTGCCTTTCAGCCCTGGGTACAACGGCATAGTTGGGTCAAGAGGAAGCGGAAAGACCCTATTGGCAAGCTTATTGGCAGACAAGGGACTGGATACATATGCGGCATTCGTCGATTCTGATTCCGTCCGATTTTTAACCCATGGCGGCATTCCCACAAAAGACCGTCCACCATGCTTGTACCTTAGCCAAGGCGAGCTCGAAAATATATATGCGGATGGCAGATACGAAGAGATTCCTTTTCTCGGTGAAATAATTTCGCCATTAAAGGAGAACGCAGCAAAGTCAATCGATGCGGCAAAGCAGCGGTATAAAGACGTCCTCAGACTTGAGAAGGACCTACTTGCAGCGTTTGAGAAAAAGTATGATTCCGGCCCAGTTCATATCGACCATCTTGAGGAGGAGATGCCGTCCGGCATAACTCTTACTGCGCCGACAACTCCAGTCAAGGCTTTTCCGCAAGTGGAAAACGCCATCAAGCATCTTAGGGAGATATCTGAAGCGACAGAAGCCCTGGAAGACAAGAGCAAGCTCATCAAATTCAGTGACGATTATCCAGAAGATAGATCTCTTTTTGATGAGTTGGAGAGGGAATCGCGCGCTATTGAGAGCGACATCAAAGTTCTCTCGACAAGAGTCAGTGGATTCATATCGCTTCTTGGCGAAATAGACGAGGCGTGGTTTAGCCAACGTGAGCAAAACGTGACTCTGTTTTTTGAAATGCTCCATGAATGCAACAACTCCAGCGGGTCAACCAAACGCCATCAATACGACGAGAAAACGAAGGCCGCAAATACGTTCTACGATTAACTTTTCGAACTGCGGGAGTCTCTCGAACACCTGAACAACGAAGCTCAAAAAGCACATGAGCAGATGCTCGATCCAATTCAGCCGGTAGAACTGACAAATGACGGTGAGCAGATTGTCGTTAGCTTAGTCCACGATGATTGCGCAGCGTTCAATGATCTCGTTAGAGCGCTTGTTCCCACAGGAATAAACGCTCTTGCTCACGCTTTTCTTGAACGATCAAACAAGACCGATATGCATAAATTGTTTAATGGAACAAAATTTCGGAGTGTAAAAAACCAAGGCTTGCTTTCCTACTACAACCATTACTTCGACTTACTTGAAAAGTCGGCAAGCGATTCGATTGAACTAAAAAGCTGCGTGGTTATTGCTGGTAAGAAGATTGACGACATGTCCCCCGGCATGAAAGCGCAGGCTTTACTAAAGCTATTCCTCAACGATCAAGTGTCAGCAGGAAAATGGGTATACATAGTTTTGGATCAACCTGAGGACAATCTTGATGTCGCAACCATAAAAGAGTTCCTTATCGATAGACTGAAGAAGCTCAAGCTGGATGTTCAGTTTTTCGTCGTGAGCCATTCTGCTCCGATTATCGTCAACGGTGACGCAAGGACTGTAGTTGTATGCAACAACGATGACGACAATATTTCGTATAGATGCGGAGTGTTAAACGATAAGCACACCAAGCAGTCAATCGCCGATGTGCTTGATGGCGGTGAGCGCTATCTGAAGATGAGGCTTAACAAATACAATTTCAAGATCGGAGAACAGAATGGTAACGATTAACAAGGACGGGCATGTAATCATTTCCCTTGATGATCTGTCCTACGACCTGAACGTGTCTAAGGATTACTCAGACTTCTTACTAAAAGTCACTTCTCCCTCGAGCGATGTAAATCTTAATGAAGATTGCTTTACGATCGAAGAGGGATTGGATGACGATAAGAGCGCGAAAGCACGCAGATACGCTGAGTTCTTAATCGATTTCGTTCAACGTCGGGAGAAGCAGCAAGACGAAGCGGGCAAATTATCTACTGCAAAAGAACGCGAGGAGAAAATTAGAGCTTTCATCGATCGCCTGAATAAGACGGAAATTCAAGACTAGTTAATAGCTGATTATCTTGGTTTCTATGTAATATCGGCGCAATCTGCACCGCCCTGCTCCATCGTGCACCGATTCGGAAAAGAGGAACGTTCGCAAAGCCACCCGCAACTACTCCCGCAGGAGAGACAGGGAGTGATTGTACGGGCTTCTCCTTGGCGGGAAATGCGGTATCATCATCCCGACAGAAATGAATCAACGTTTGATTCGCGATTGATTCGGACGTAGTAGCACGAGGTGATACTTGATGACACATACTGATATGCAACGTGCAAATGCATTCATCGAGTGCGAGTGATTCCGTTCAAAAGAGTATTACTTATCAGTAGTGCCTCGTGGCATCAAGAGACACTTTTCTTTTTGTACCATATCGGTTTTCTGCAGCAAGCCGTTTGAGTTTATGGTCGTCATGAACTGGGATTACACCGAATATCAGGATATTTCTTTATCAAGGTGCGTTCTCTATATGCTGCAATTATCGCGTAGCCAGTTTCGATATAGGGTCTTGATTTAGCCAAGGTCGCATTTTGTTTGGCACCCATTTAGTACCCAGCTAAGCTCGTTGGTACCCATAGGGGCATTTGACCTGTTAGTTTCGTTATTCTTGCCGAAGCACTTCCGATGGGTCCCGCTATGAGAAGCGCGTGGATGCGAAGGGCCGCGAGAGCGAGCCGATTTGCATCGACGACGAGATCCCGTTCGAGATCCCTGAAGGCTGGGAGTGGGCAAGGCTTGGCAATATTGTTTATCAACGTGCGCAGCTTAAGCCAACCTCCGCATTCAGCTATATCGATATTGGATCCATTGACAATGCCCACCAGCATTTGAGCTCTAAGGAAACTTTGATTGAAGCCGATAAAGCACCTTCGAGGGCACGCAAGCCTGTCAAGTTGGGTGATGTTCTCTATTCAACGGTACGACCCTACTTGCATAACATGTGCATCGTTGACCGCAAATTCTCGCTACCGCCAATCGCAAGCACGGGTTTTGCGGCGATGGTTTGCCTCGATGGTATATCGAATGGGTATTTGCTCAACTATTTGATGTCCCCAGATTTTGATACGTACGCTAATCGCACCGACAATTCAAAAGGTGTCGCATATCCCGCCATTAACGATAAACACCTTTATGCCGCTCTCGTTCCCGTGCCGCCCCTCGCCGAGCAGCGCCGCATC
>OLSM01002067.1_pt1 | contig 13515 bp, 8 predicted proteins | sample 1672721 | NCBI WGS metagenome assembly OLSM01 (sample SAMEA3136717, study PRJEB25190) | human gut metagenome | reverse complement strand
TGTCCCTCCCGGAATCGTCCAAATAGGTGTTGCCAATCCAACCAGCAGTCGACCGCGCGGGAGGGGTCGTCGGCGGACAGCAGGGTCCAGGACGCGCCGGCGAGCTCGGGGAAGGGGGCCGGCGCGTTATGCTTAGCTGTGAAGTCGTATCTCGCTAACCACTTGTTGTTGGTCTGCGTGATGACGCGTGATGTTGCGATTAGTTCAACCTTGACGTCGTTAGCATTCCACTCCCTTTGATTCATCGCGTACGCAACAATCCCATTCTGAATCCCCGAGATGCTCGGCGGGAAGGACTGGTTGTCGGCATCGATGGAAAAGCTCTCTTTCTTGGCATCCAGGTGCTGCTGAACGCGGTCGGCGTACTTCTCTGCCCATTTATCGGCCTTGCCATTTCGCACAAAGTAATTGTTGGACAGGTCGGTCGAGCGGTAGGCGTAGCCGTCCTTCTGATAGTTTGCCGTGTGGTCGGAGTGTGCGATTGCCATGAGCTCGTCGGTCAGGCCAAAGTACAGATGGCGCTGGTCCAGGTCTCCGTACCAGTTGTCGCTGGTGTCGTCCCAGGTTAGGTCCATCTGACACCATTTGCCGTCGATCTTTACGGCGTTCCAGGTGTGGCCGTTGCCTGTGATGCGGCCGTTGGCGATGCCCGCGGCGTCAAGGAGCTTGGAGTAGATGCGCTGATAGCTCTCGCAGGTGCCCTGGTGGCGCGTGAGGCCGCTTTCGGCCGAGCACCAGTTGAGGTTGTGGTCGTACTCCAGCTGGTCGAGTGTCCAGTCGTGGAGCCACAGCGCCATGTCGTATTCCGAGCCGTTTGTCTCTTGCCTGCACTGGGCCACGGCGCTGTTGACGATCTGCGTGACGCTCGGGCGGGCGGCGTCGTTTACGGTCACCTCCGCAGTGGTGCGCAGGTAGTAGATCCCCTTGTCGTTTTGGGGGTCGTTTCTGTCGTTGTCCATAAAGTAGAAGTAGATGCGGTACGTGCCCGATGCCGTGAAGTCAAATGTAAAGTCGTGGCCGGCGGTGCCTAGGCTGTGGTAGCTGGCCCATGTCTGGCGCGACGGGTCGCAGACGCTTTCCTGGCCGCCGCCGTCCCAATAGGTGGGCACGTCCATGCGCGCTTTGGCTTGGGACGAGCCGTTGGCCTGGGTTACGTGGAAGGTCGTCGCGGTGCCCGCGGGGGCGTCGTTCCACGAGACGGTGAAGGTGACGCCGTTTTGGCTTGCGGTTGCGCAGTGGGCGTAGCCGGTTTGTGACGTGGTGGAGATTGCGGCGGGCGTGGGGTTGGTTTGGGCTCGGAGGGATGGAGTGGGGGTGCCGGTTGCGGCGGTGGTGCTGCCAGCGCTTTCCGTGTTGACGGCGCTGGTGCCGGTGGATGTTGCGATGTTGTCCTCTACGGTATCTGCCGTTGCGTTTGTGTTGGTGCCGTCTTCGGCCTTGTCTGTGTCGCTGCTTGTGGCGCCGGCTTGCGACTGCTGCTCTGTGGTTGCCTGAGGCTGCATGGCTCCTGCGATGGCTGCCATGGGCATCGTCGCGCTGACCATGGACGCGCACGCGATCGCGCAGAACAGGTAGTAAAGGGGTCGTTTCATAGCGGAGCCTCTCGGTGAGCAGCCAATAGGGTCCGAAGGCAGCTCCAGGCCAGCACTCCGCACATATTTTGTTGGGGATTATTTTACGGTAACAGACTGCGGGTAGGGGATCCTGTTAATAAAATCGGGGCACGGATTTTGTTCCGCACCCCTCAAATCAAATGCTGTGCCGTATTGTTGGCAACCAGCAGCTATTTAGGATGGTTCCTACGCCTCCGTCGGCTCCACGCCCAGCTCGTTGCGGACGAGCTCGAAGGCGGCGGCGATGGCCTTGTCCATGTCGTAGTACTTGTAGCCGCCCAGGCGTCCGGCAAAGACCACGTCGCCCTCCTGCGCCGCCAGCTCCTCGTACTGCCTATAGAGGGCCTCGTTCCTGGCGTCGTTGATGGGGTAGTAGGGCTCGTCGCCGGGCTTCCAATCCGCCGGGTACTCGCGCGTGATGACGGTCTTGTCCTGCGTGCCGAACTCAAAGTGCTTGTGCTCGATGACGCGGGTGTAGGGGACCTCGCGCTCGGTGTAGTTGACCACGGCCACGCCCTGATGGTCGGCCTCGTCGAGCGTCTCGGTCTCGAAGCGCAGGCTGCGGTACTCCAGCGTGCCCAGCCTGAAGTCGTAGAACGCGTCGATGGGGCCGCAGTAGATCGTCTTGGCGGCGATATCGGGCTCGGCGGCGACCAGCTCCTTGTACTCCACGCCGCAGCGCACCTCGACGCCCTCGAGCATGTTGGCGACCATCTTGGTGTAGCCGCCCATGGGGATGCCCTGGTAGCGGTCGTTGAAGTAGTTGTTGTCGTAGGTGAAGCGGCAGGGGAGGCGCTTGATGATGCTCGCGGGCAGGTCGCGGCAGTCGCGGCCCCACTGCTTCTCGGTGTAGCCCTTCACGAGCGTCTCGAAGATGTCGCGGCCGACGAGCGACAGCGCCTGCTCCTCGAGGTTTGCCGGCTCGCCGATGTTCTCGGCGGCCACCTGCTCGGCGATCTTGGCGCGGGCGTCTGCCGGCGTGACGACGCCCGGCCACATCTTGGCGAAGGTGTTCATGTTGAAGGGCATGTTGTACATGTTGCCGTGGAAGTTGGCTACCGGCGAGTTGACGTAGTTGTTGAACTCGGCGAAGCGGTTGACGTAGTCCCAGACGTCCCTCATGGAGGTGTGGAAGATGTGCGCGCCGTAGCGGTGGACCTGGATGCCCTCGACGTCCTCGGTGTAGATGTTGCCGGCGATGTGGTCGCGGCGGTCGATGACCAGGACCGACTTGCCGGCGCGCTTGGCGGCGTTGGCGAAGACGGCGCCCGAGAGGCCGGCACCGACGACGAGGTAATCGTACTGGGACATGGATGAACTCCTTTTGATTTGGTGTTGGGTAGGGTTGCTGAACAAGCGCAGCTGATCGAGTTGTGCTGGTGAGTTAGTTCCATTTTTTAGTGTAGCAGATGGGGCTGGGCTTAATTCAATTTGTGTTGGCGCCGCTTTCGGCTTTGCCGGCATTGCCGGTAGTGACGGCGGCTTGTGCCTGTTACCCGACTGTTGCCCGAGGCTGCATGGCTTCTGCGGTGGCTGCCATGGGCAGCGTCACGCTGACCATGGACGCGCACGCGATCGCGCAGAGCAAGTAGTAAAGGGGTCATTTCATAGCGGAGCCTTTCGGTAAGCAGCCAATAGGGTCCGAAGGCAGCTCCAGGCCAGCACTCCGCACATATTTTGTTGAGTTTATTTTACGGGAACCCCAGTCAACATCAGCGAACTTTCTGGGGAATGTTGGGGAGGGGGAGGGAGCCTTAGGAGACGGCTTGGTGCATGCAAGCAACCTTCTTAGGACTACTCTTATGATTTACAAGTCGGTCGAAGTGGCTGTGCCTCAAGTTCAGTACAACACGAGGCGTGTTAGATTGTTGGAAGCCATAAAACCATAAAGGTCGGGAGGACGCATGAGGATCTCTAAACTGAGGATTGAGAACTATCGGAATCTCGATGGAGTGTCGATTAGTTTTGACGAGGACGTGAGCTATATTGTCGGCGAGAACAACCTCGGCAAAACGAATGTGCTTGACTTGCTCAATACAATTTTCAATCAAGCGACGATTAGCGAAGAGGATTTCGCTGACATTGAAAAGCGCGCAGGGGCTCTAGTAACTTTAAAGTTGGACGAGGGCGAGATCGGAATAACGGGGCTCGACATCGATCCTACGACCGGAAACACTATTACCATCTGCGCTTTTGCTGATGACCCGGATTCTCGAATTGAATTTAAGGCCGAAGGGAGCGGAGAAAGTATTCCACCCTCTCTGATGCGATCCATTCACATGTTCAGGTACTCGACTGCATCCTTTAATAGGGGAGACCTGGCGTTTGATGGTACCCGAGGTGTCGGTAAAGTTCTCTCCAAAGGTATCGCTCTTTATCTAGATAAGGAGGGTAAAGAGGTCTCCGATTTTCTGAATGGGAGCGAGCTCAAAGGTCTGGTTGCAGATCTCGGCGAAATCGTCGGCGACGTCCCGATCCTGTCATCATATGGTGTGAGGCCTGGCGTCGATTCATCGGATGGCGGAACGCTTGGAAGTTTGGTTACCTTGCTTGACAAGAGGGGCGTTCATTTTAAAAAGGCAGGGGTAGGCTTGCAGTACCTCGCTATTGCCTCGCTCTCGATAATCGAGAGCATTATGCGGCTTTCGCCTAAACGCCTTCAAGAGAGCCTTTGCTCAGATGATGATGACAGACGCGTGCTGCACGCCGTTCTGGCTTATGACGAACCCGAAGTCCACCTTCACCCGTATATGCAGAGGCGTCTCTCGAAGAGCTTGCATAGGATTTGCGAAGGGAAGGATGATGGATTCAATGCTCTTTTAAAGGACTATTTCGGAATTGATTCAATCAAAGCTCAGCTGATCATGGTGACGCATTCGCCTAACATTCTGGCTCGCGGCTATAAGAACATTGTGCGATTCGGGCAGGGCGAAAATTCGCCGAAGGTCATATGCGGTAAGGATATTGACCTGTCCGACAAGGTTGAAAAGCATCTTATGCTGAACTTTGAGTCGATACGAGAGGCCTTTTTCGCGCGGTCGGTTTTGGCTTTTGAGGGGCAGACGGAGTCTGGAGCCATTCCGGTGTTCGCTCGCAACCTTGGGATGGATCTGGATGATTATGGAGTTGTGCCTATCAGGGCCGGCGGGAAAAAGAACGTTAAACCACTCTGTGAACTTCTGGGCAAGTTCGAGATTCCAAATTATTCAATTGTCGACAGAGATGAGGATGAGCTGCAAGAAACTTCTGAAGACCATATAACGACAACCGAACGGGATTTCGAAGGTGAGGTCGTTGACTCGTTCTTCGCTAGCGATAACCAGGGTGCGTTTATTGCGCTTCTTGAGTCGATTGATCCTTTTCAGAGGGCAACTTGCATCAAGGGGAATAGTAAAGCTTTGAAAAGCGCCTGTGCTGTCTACGGCGTTAACTTGCGGGACCCTGAATACGATTTCCGGGGATCGGAGTTTGACGGGTTATTCGCAGACACGCCCAAATCACGTGCGCTTATGTATGCATGGCTTTCATCGAACAAGGGCGTCGTGTCTGGCGTCGCCCTCGCGGAGGCTCTTGGTGCTAATGGCGTTCCCACATGTTACAAAAGTATTATTCGCAAGGCCGTGGGGCTCGAATGCTGATGAGTCAGACTGACCTGCGGGATAGTGTTAGAGCCGAGATTGAGGCGCGCTGTGGTGGGGATGCGTCGCAGTGCTCCGCGATTTTCTCGCCATCAAAGAGGGTGTTCGTGGAGGCGCCGGCAGGCTACGGGAAGACCACGGTGATGACTGGGCGGGCTTGCTGGCTGCTGGCATCTGGCGAAGTCCATTCGCCAAAAAGGATTTTGGCCCTGACCTTTAGCGTTGCCGCCGCGCGGAGGATGCGTATGGATTTGGACATCACTATGTCGTCACTTCCTGGTCCCGTGGCCAAGCGTTTTGAGGACAGCGTCATGGCGACCAACTTCCACGGCTTTGCTTGGGCTCTGCTACGCAGATACTGGAAATCGCTCTCGCTCCCAGTGAACGTTGGCGAGCTCTCTATGGTTGATGACAACAGCGCCGTTAGCGAGCTGGTTTCGCGAGGTGGCAGGCTGACCTGGGATGAAAAGAATGCCGTTGACGACTTCCTCCGCTTCATGAGAAACGGTCAGGAAATGGACTTGAGGCGTGTGATGTTTTCCTTTAATAGGATCATCAAGGAAAGGTTTGCATCGAACGGTCTCTTGCCATACTCCGCAATGATTTCCCTTGCAATTGAATTGCTCGCTCATTTTCCCAAGTTAAGGTCCTATCTGTCGGCAGCATATCCTGTTGTGCTTGTCGACGAGGCGCAGGACACGAATGCGTTGTGCTATGTCTTCCTAAGGGGTCTGATTTCTGATGAGTCGGGGATCTGCATGTTCGGCGACCCCATTCAGCGTGTTTATGGTTTTATTGGTGCAATGGAAGGCTTAAAGGCAAAGGCCACTACCGACCTGCGTCTAACGCCGTTGGAACTCGAGCATAACCATAGGTTTTCTGGGAGATCTATCGTCGGGGGGCTCGGTGCTGCGATTCGCTCCAACATGAAGGGCGCCATTGCCGGCGGTACGCCCCGACTTCCCATATTTGTTGGCTCTACTCAGCAAGACGAAGCGACTGCCATCGTTTCCAAGGTTACGGCGCTCGCTCAAAGCAGTGGCGGGAGGATTGCGATTCTTGTTCGTAAGCGTGGTGCCCTTGCCGATCTCATTATGGAAGAGCTTGCTAAAGAAGGTATCTCTTACTTCAACGGACTCTTCTCGGATACAAGTCGGGGGTTCATCGAATTCAATGCGTTTGCTTTATCCAGGATTACCGATGCAGTGTCTGGAGAAAAGGGCGTCAGCCGGTCTGCTGCGGACAAAATAATCGACTCCATCTCTGATGAACTGCTGACTGGCTCCAAGAGGTTCGAGTATGGGCGGTCCTATGCCATGCTTCTAGGAGCGCTGCGGAAACACCTTAAAAATGACTGCGTCCCGATGGGTCCTTCGGAGCGCTTCGACTATATCGTTAGTATCTTTTCCGAGGGCTCCCTGCGACGTTTCTCCGATTACCTTGATGTGGGCATCTCCATGATGACCGTTCACTCCGCTAAGGGGCTCGAGTGGGACACCGTTTTCATTCCGGGCGTTACGCGTTTCGATTGGCCTGGAGGGATTTGCTCTCGTTGCGAAAATGCTGGTATATGCTTACGTTCTGCGCGAGGTTGCCAGATTGCTGATGCGAAGAAAATGCCAGATGGGCTTATTGAGGAAATAGGCCTGCTGTACGTCGGCGTCACTCGCGCCCGCAAAGCGGTATACGTCTCCGCTTCGATGCAGCGCAGAACAAATTACGGGAACTATCAGGTTGCCTGCCCCTCTTGCCTAACGTCTCTTCCGGGCATTGAGCCTGTAAGCTGGACGGTCATGGACGGGGAGGGGTGATTGCCGGCGGGATGGGGCGTGTCTGCTACTGACGCGAGGTCCGGTTGCGGCTCTTGCTGTGGTCTCATGGAGTGTGCCCAAGCTGTTCTTTGGCTTGAACGGCTTGGGCATTAGCGACTTGGTGGGATGCGGCGTTTGTTTAATTAGCCACTGTTGAATATTGTGAAGCAGTACCGTGGCATTGCGCCTAGGCACCGGGGCCGACATGGGCCCCAATGCCTATTTGCTAACGTCTGGCTTGGCAGCGCTGTTGCATGTTGGCTTCGCTCATGTTGATGCAGGTCGTATTATGCGCCTCTATCCGCGATGGTTGTATCTTTCCGGACGAAGTGATCGAGCGCCATCACTTTGGGCCTGGATGCAGTCGTCATGGAGCTGCGCACAAGGCCACTTGATGGATCTTCGGTGCTCTACAATGGCGGTGCCAGACGCTGATATAGCTGCTGATTGAAAGACATTCTGGTAAGTTCACTATTGCCCAGTTCTTTGACCCGCGGGTCCATGTCATTGTTGCCGTATATCAATGCGCATAGGTCTTCTACAAATCGCCTGCGTCTATTTTCGATATCTCGCTTATAGGGAAGCTCATCCATATTGGCTCCCCATACCGATTCAATCACTTCATCAAGATATCGAATGAAGCGATTGCTGTGTTTCGCAAGTTCGTAGACAGCCCCGAAGTCAGTGCTGGTCTTCATTTCGTGCCAGGCGAGTGGGTCATAGTAAGCGAGAATGTTTATTACAGGAAGCAGACCCTGGTCTGGGAAATGCTGAACCCTTCCATTCCCAAAGTGCTCCCAGTGGTTAGCAATGTATCTGGATAGATTTGTTATAGAGTCGATAAGCCTGTTGCAGGCTCTTAGTGAGGCTTGTTTGTAGCCGAGCAAATCGATGGTTATATCCATGAAGGTATATCCATCCATTGTATTGATTCCTTTATACAGAAGGTAATCAGCCGGTTTTATCGGATTTAGCTCAAGACGTTTGTCGTAGAAGCGCTCGAGGTATTTTCTGCCGTCGAATCTTGGGCCATATATGCCCTGGAGGGAATGTGCAAGCTGCGTAATGTCGGTTGAATAAACTACAACGATGTTCTCTTGCTGAAACAGGGTTTTGGTCTGCTCAAGTACCTTTATGGCGAATTCGGGCCGGCAGCGGTCGAGTTCGTCGATAAAGATGACGGCTCGGTCGGCAATCTTGGGTAGATTGCTCTTAATGAGCTCGTCAATTTTGCCTCGAAGCTCTCTCTCATTTTTGTACTGTTCGAGAAAATCGGTTCCGCTGAAATTTTCAATGACCCCATTGATGTCACCGCCATATCCGACAAGGGAAGCGGCGGCTTCTATGGCGCCAATGATTCCCTTTCTGAAATCCTCTCCACCCTTGACGCTCTTCTCGCCTGTAGTGCTAGCGATAGAGGCTAATATTGGCAAGATCGGATTGTCGAAATGGTCGTCCTCCCATGCGTTGAAATAAATGGGGAGGTATGGTTTCTTGTGTAGTTCCTCGTCGATATTACCGAATGTTGTGCTTGGTTTTGCGCTGTCCTGGCTAAGTGCCGGATTTGTCATTTGCAAGGCTCTTGCAACTTGCTTTACAAAGAATGACTTGCCAGAGCCCCAAGGTGCATCGATGACAAAGGTATACGGAGGCTCAACCGCAATGAGCATCTTTAGAAAGTCCTCGATTTCTCTCTTGCGGTGAAGCGGGTCCTGGGTAAGAGCGTCTTCAATTGCTTTCGGTGTAGGTTCTTCGTCGACTCGTTTCATGGTGACTGCCTTCTTTCTGTGGGCGGGGTTTCGTTTCGGTCTTATTCGTTCTGTAAATAGGATCGAAGGGTTTCTTCTTGTCTAACTTTCATCCGTAGGTTTTACCCTTTAAGTGTTTAACAATGCCTAGACCTGCTATTTTCCATACGCAGTGAAGTGGTATGGTGCTTGAGCTTATGCTGGTTTCTATTTGTGTTGGGAGATTGATGGTTAACAAGTCCCGAGAGGGCAGGGACGGTGGGTTTGAAACCTCCGATGTCCTGATCACGGTTTTAACCTCTGCGGCCCTTCCGGTCGCCTCGCGCATCCTTACGCTTGCCTTTGGGGATAATTCCTTGTGGTCTGTCGACCGATTGTTCATTATCTATTTTGCATCATTTTCAGGATGGATATTGAGAAGTTATCTCCAGCTTGTCGTGGAGAGAAACGGAATGAGGGATAAAGGCTATACGTTTATGGATTCAGATGCGGCGGGGAATGCCATTTGGACGTTTCCCGTTGCTCTTTCTCTATTTTGTTGGAATCTAATACCAGGCTTAATCTCACTTCTTGCTATCTATTGTGCCGCAGCTTTTCTGCTTTGGAAGTATCGGAATGTCTTTTGCATCGACGTAGGAAGAATGGTATTTATCGGGTTGTGTACGCTTCTTTCCGTGCTTTTCGTGGAAGCGTTCTGTGCAGTCTATTTGTCTGATTCGGTATCTGAAATATATCAATTTGTTATCTATACGTTTACGTTGGTTTTTATTATTTCGTTTAATTTTGCGCTCGATCGCTTTCGAATAAAACGCTTCGGTCGCAGGAAATAGGACCCGTGATCTTATAAGGGTATGAGGACAACATGGACACTTCTACAAAAAATCAAACGCTCGTATATCGCTTTGTCGATGTAGATCCCGAAGAAGGCCTGGACGCCAAGGACCTTTCTAAGTTCCTAAGCCAATTTGACGGACTGATAAAAGAGGTCGCAAAAGAGTCGGGCTCCTTAGAAAAAACGACTATAAAAGTGCGTCCCTTTAAAGAAGGCTCTTTTATTACGGAATTCGTGATCCATTGTGTGCCCGGATTGATTGACGCGTTAAACAGTGACGCTATATCTGCAATTAATAATGCCGGCGGTCTTGTGGAGGTTCTATTTGCTATAGCGCACATAATTAAAAAAGTTAAAGGACATATCTCTAAATATAAGCCAACTGACAATGGAACTTTCGTATATGGAGAGGGTTCGGACGCAGTCGTTGTTCCCGTTGAGATCCACGCGCTAGTCCAGTCCCCAGAAATCGCTGAGAAATTTTCTAAGGTTATCACTGGTCCGATGAAAACATTCAAGAGGCCTTCGAGGGAGATTGAGATTAAGATTGCCGGTAGTAAGGCTTCAGAGGATGCTATTTCTTTTTCTTCAAGCGAGGCGACTTATTTTGACAGCTATAAAGACGAAGCTTTAAAGGCAACGCAGGAAGAGACGGTTGAGTATTCGTCCCACAATATCTGGGTTCGACCGTTATTTGGTTCCTACGGTGGAGATGTTTCCGGATATACATTTGAGTCGGGCTACGAGGACGAGCAACGAACATACAATAAGGTTCAAATAGACGACCGTGATTTTCTCGAACGTGTGCGAGATGGTGAGTATCGCTTAAATAGTGGCGACCTAATGCGTGTCGATATGACCATTAAAGAGGTCATTAATTTGAGGACGCAAAAAGTCCGAACCGCCGCATGCCATATAACTAAAGTTAGAGATTACCGTCCGATGAAAAGATGTGAACAGCTGACCTTTGCTGATTTTGTTGATGGGGAAAATAATGACTGACGTGCCGAATCAGGCAAATCGATTTGCCCGGACATTGAATGTAATTCTGCATCTGCCGCAATAGCGACGAAAACAGGTTACTATGTTAGTAGTGATGCAGTCATCGTTGACTCTAAGCGAGGCGATGACAAAGGAGGGTCGTTGTTCGGTTGTTGCCGGCAACGGCTCTTTGATTTTAGGAGTTACTTTTGCGATGGAATTATAGACTTTCGCTCAACTTATCGAACTTCTAGAGAGTCATGGCGTTCTAACTGATGCCGCTGCGCTAGATTGCCTGAGACGCGAAATGAATATTTGCTCGTCGGAGTACTGCTGAATATTGGGTCACCTGTGCGGTTCGAATTTTCAATTGTCGAGCAGCTTTTGTCTTTGATGAAGTCTTATAATTCTAGAAAAAATCAAACATATGTTCTATACTTATGGAAGTAGACTTGTTTGGAGGCGTTAGATGGAAGTCGGAAGAGATGACATTGTAGACAGCGTTGTACGTCTGATAAATGGGGTGGGGCGTAGCCCATATTTATTCGTCGGCTCGGGCTTTTCCCGTAGATACATGGGTACCGACGATTGGGTTGGCTTGTTAAGGCACCTCTGTTCCCGTCTTTCCGATGATCCCTTTCGGTTTGACTCGTACCTGGCACGTTGTCCAGATGAGTCTGACAATAGCGCATTGCCCTCTGCCGCGACGATGCTTGATAAGGATATGCGCATAGCTGTTCTTGAGGACCCTCGATTCGCTTCTTTTAGAGACGATCATGCAGAGGACATTCGTCAGCGCAAATCTGTTTTAAAGATTATGGCGGCCGAGAGGTTATCTTCGTTCAAACCTGACCATATGACGCATGAACTTGATATCTTGAGAGAGGTCGGCAGGCGGCGTATCTCTGGAGTCATTACAACCAACTATGACTGTCTACTGGAGTCACTGTTTCCAGAGTTTAAAGTTTTTGTAGGTCAGGATGATCTTGTCTTTCATAGAACTTTTGAAATGGGAGAGATCTATAAGATCCATGGGTCTATGGATAATCCTGAATCTATGGTTCTTGAGGAGGCAGATTACGCAAAACTCGCCGAAACCCAGGATTACTTGGCAGCCAAGTTGCTAACTATTTTTATGGAATACCCAATTATTTTTATCGGCTATTCCCTTAATGACCCCGATATCCAAGCTATCCTCATGTCGATTTCACGCTGCCTCGGTTCAAATAATCTCGCATTGCTCAAAGAGCGTTTTATTTTTCTAACTAGGGGCGAAAACGCAACCTCGACACATTCGATTACATTTCCGGGTATCGGCGAGATAAGCATGACCGAGATTAGGACGAATGATTTTGGCGCAGTGTATGAAGCAATTGGGCATTCCAAATGCTCCTTCTCGCCCAGGATCATTCGTGAGCTGCGCAGGAGTATCTACGCCCTGGCAGATAAGGGCGAGCCAAATGATTCTCTGGTAGTCGAAGCGAGTTTTAGCGACCTCGAGAGACTTCCGGAGGGACAGCATCTTGTGCTGGGCATCGGTGTCGCAAATGCATCTTTGGGCCACGGTCATATGGTCAAAGCCGAGCTTTTATATCGCGATGTCGTATTCGATGATGAACATGTCGCTCCCAAACTTGCCGTCGAGGAATATCTTCCTGCGCTGCTTGCTTCCAACTCGGGTGGTTTGCCCATGTACAAGTATTTAAGCGCATATTCTGGGGAAGTCCTTAACCCGAGGATATTAAAGGAATTAGATGAGAAAAGAGATCTGGACGCTTTTCTTAACAACAGCCTGCGAAAGGCAAAAGATAGCTATCATCTGTCGGGAATTAGACACTCGGTTAAGTCTGTTATAGCTAACGAAGGCTTTAAGGAAGCATTTAAAAAGTTAGTTTTACTTGAGGAGGATGAGCTCGATTTAAGTGAGTTGCTCGAGTATCTGAGGGCGCTCATCACGGACGATCGCAAGATAATCCACGGTAATAGCGAGCTAAAACGGCTTATTAGAATGTATGATTTTCTTAAGTACAAGAAGGCCTTCGACATATCGGCTACTAGTGAGTAATCCCACCTAGCGTCTATGAAGAAGGCCGTCTTTGTAAACTATGGCATCTGAGCGTATAGTGCGAACACCACGTGCAAATGCATACTTAATATAACGCTTTCTGCTTGAAATCACAATGGTGTCTGTTTCGACCTGCCAATCAAGGGAAGATGGTGTAGAGTATCTTCCTGCAATACAAAAGCTCTTTGGGAGCTTTAAGGGTGACGCTTTCAAACTGAGAGTCTTGCCCTTTTTTATGCGTGCAATGCCTGATATGCTAGCCAGACATCGTTTGATTTGGTTGAAAATCATGTGTGTCTTGATTTGAATTACATGATTGTCGCTTGCCTCAAATTTGCAGCTTTGACTTACGGATTGATAATCAGTAGCCTATCTAAAAAGCGGTATTGACGAGGGTAACCTACGGGTTCCGCGTCCAGAGGAAAGGCGGCTGTTCTTCTTGGGATGGCTGCCTTTCCTCTTTTTAGGAACCGCGATGGCGGCTGACCGGGAGACCTACCGCGGCGACCTCTCTGGCGTCCCTGAAGATCTGCATGCCCCCCTGTCTTCTTTGGGCTTTCATGAGATAGAAACGACTGGGGTTGGGAACAAGATGGATGCGCTTCTTAGTTACATAGCTGCTTTTTAAGAGCTACTCCCTAAAAGTGAAGATAATTTCTACTTGTGGCAGTGCCTGTAGACTAACAAGGGATATCGGCTAAATTAAAGTTAATTGCGGTGGAAGCCTTCGGGTGATACCTGAAGAGGGTTGATGCGTCGGCCCTCTTTTTTGTAATATGAGAAAGCCATTGTCAATAGGCATGTTCGTTCGAGCCCGGTTTGAAACC
>OLSM01002063.1_pt1 | contig 13531 bp, 6 predicted proteins | sample 1672721 | NCBI WGS metagenome assembly OLSM01 (sample SAMEA3136717, study PRJEB25190) | human gut metagenome | reverse complement strand
GCCTCTGCGGAGGCGACCAAAGGGCTTTCCGATCGCCCTTTGGAAACCTTCGGGGGCGGGGCGAAAGCCTTGCCTTGATGCAGTCCTTGCCTGCTGCGAAACCAAAGGTTTCACCTTTACATGGGCATGTGAAAAAGAAGGCACGCTTTTCCACTACCTATGCGTGTGGCCGCTCCTTTCGGAGCGGCCACACACTTTTTTGTTATTGCTTTTTCCAAATCGCCGGATGGAACAGCGCCAGCATGGGGAAAATCTCCAACCTCCCCGCCAGCATCAGCAGGCTGAGCACCACCTTCGAGAAGGGGCTGTACCCGGTGAAATCCTCCACGGGGCCAACGGCCCCCAGCCCCGGCCCCACGTTGCTCATGCAGGTAAGGGCCGCGCTGAAGTTGGTCTCCAGATCATAAGTGCCCTCCAGGGACACCAGCAGCGTTCCCAATAGCACCATGGTCACATAGACGAAAATGAAAGTCGCCGTTTCCTGTAGCAGCGTTTCCGAAACACCCTTGCCCTCAAAGCGCACGGTCTGCACCTTTCGGGGCTGGAAGGTGTGCCGCACCGCCCGCAGGCCCTGCTTGCACATCATGCCAATGCGGCATACCTTGATGCCGCCAGCAGTGGACCCGGCGCAGGAACCAATGAACATCAGCATGATAATGACCATCTTCGCCGCCACAGGCCACAGGTTGAAGTCCGCGGTGGCAAAGCCCGTGGTGGACATTACGCTGGACACCTGAAAGCCCGCATAGCGCAACGCCTGCACCCAGGAACCATACTGGGGGAGAATCATCACCGTTATCATTCCCGTGGCCACCAGGAAAATGCCCAGATACCAGCGCAGCTCCTCACTGCGCAGGGCGTCCCGCCAGCCGCCGGTGAACAGCCGGTAATACAGGGCGAAGTTGGTGCCGAAAAACAGCATGAACGCAGTGATAATCAGGTCTATCCACCCGCTCTGGAAATACCCCACGTTGGAAACATAGTTGCTGAAGCCGCCGGTGCCCGCCGTGCCCATGGCATGGATCGCCGCGTCAAAGGGGCCCATGCCCGCCACCATCAGCAGCGCAAACTCCACCATGGTCAGCGCCAGATAAATGATGTAGAGAATCTTGGCCATGTCCCCGATCTTGGGCACAATCTTGCTCAGGGTGGGGCCGGGGCTTTCCGCCCGCACCAGGTGGGAGGTGCGGCCGCCCATCTTGGGCAGCAGGGCCAGGGTAAGCACCAGCACCCCCATGCCGCCAATCCAGTGGGTGAAGCTGCGCCAGAACATAATCCCGTGGGGCGCGCCCTCAAAGTGGGTGGTCACCGTGGCGCCGGTGGTGGTGAAGCCGGATACCGCCTCGAAAAACGCATCCTCATAGTTGGGCAGTTCGCCGCTGAAAACAAAGGGAAGCGCCCCAAAGGCGCTCAGCGCCACCCAGGACAGCGCCACCACCAGGAACCCCTCCCGGGCGCGGAAGTTCCGCTCCCGAGGCTGACAGCCAAAGCGCAGGGGCAGCCCCACCACCAGCAGCACCAGGATGGACTTTGCCAGGGCCATGGCATCCCCGTCCCCGTAGAACAGCGCAATGAGCAGCGCGGGGGCCATGGCCGCCGCCTCCACCAATAAAATCGCGCCCAGCAAATACCCTACCAATAATCTGTTCATCGATGAATAACCTCGTTCAGGTCATCAATGCCGTTTTCGCAGGCAATGACAACAACCCGGTCCCCGTCCTCAATATGGTCGTCGCCAAAGGGTACGATCACCTTGCTCTGGCGAACAATCACCGCCACCAGGGTGCCGGGGCGCACCACCAGGTTTTTCAGGGGAATACCGATATAGGGGTCTTTCCCCCGGGCAATGAATTCCATGGCCTCCGCCTTGCCGTTCATCAGCCGGTAGAGGCGCTCCACCTTGGTGCCCTCGCCATTGACCCGGGCGCGCACATAGCGCAGGATAGCCGTGCAGGTGCTGGCCTTGGGGCTGACAATGCTGTCCAGCCCCATGCCGCTGATAATATCCGCATAGGCCACGCGGTTGTTTTTCACAATCACCTTGGGCACGCCCTGCTTCACGGCGAACAGGCCGGTCATGAGGTTCTCCTCGTCCCGGTCGCACATGGCCACAAAGGCGTCCATCTGCTGGAGGCCCTCCTGCTCCAGCAGGTCCTGGTCGGTGCCGTCCCCCTGGATAACGTTCACATGGGGCAGCATTTCGCTGAGGGAAGCGGCCTTGGCCGGGTTGATCTCAATGAGCGCCACACGGATGCCCATGGGCACGATCATCTTGGCCAGGTAATAGCTGATGCGTCCGCCGCCCAGGAGCATGACGTTTTTAATGCGCAGGGAATGCTTGCCCAGAAAGCGGAAGTAGTTGGTAACGGTCATCATTTCCCCGGCCACGTGCACCCGGTCCCCGGGCTGAATAACAAAGTCGCCATTGGGGATGATCACGCGCCCCTCCCGCTCCACCGCGGCATACAGCACCCGGGGAATTTCCGGCATACGCGAGCTGAGCTTGCGCAGGGGACAGCCCACCATGATGTCCTTCTCCTGGGCGCGGAATTCCACCATTTCCACCTGGCCCCGGGCGAAGTACTCGATATTATTGGCAAAGGGAAAGCGCAGCAGGCGGCTGATCTCCATGGCGGTGGCCCGCTCGGGATTGACCGCCATGTCCACGCCGGTCTCGTGCTGGAGCAGGGTCAAGCTTGCATTATACTCGGGGTCACGGATACGGGCAATGGTATATTGCGCGCCCAGACGCTTGGCAATCAGGCAGCAGAGCATATTGATTTCATCACTGGCGGTGGCAGCCACCAGGATATCCGCCTTATCCACCCCCGCGTCCATGAGGGTACGGGCATTGGCGCCATTGCCCTGGATGCACATCACGTCCAGGGCATCCTCACAGCGCTGGAGCACCGTTTCGTTATTATCGATCACCACCACATCGTGACCCTCACGGGTCAACTGCTCCGCCAGCGTATGGCCAACCTTGCCGTCGCCCACCACCAGTATCCGCATACCGATTCCTCCAATAAATAAGCGGGCCGCGCTCCGGCCCGGGCGTTTCTCCGTAGACGGCACTTATTCTAGCATATTCCCTCGAAAAATGAAATACTTCTGGGAAACTCCGTTTAAAATAGGTAGAAAAGGCGCAAAGAAGCGCATTACGGCAGTGCGGGAGGTCCTCCCTTGTTTTTATGAAACGTTTCTTCCTTTGGTGCATGGGGCCGCAGGTAAGGAAAAATTGCTTTCTGGGTTTTGTGAAATGGTTTTTCCCTTGGAGCGTGGCTCCGCCGTCCAGGAGGGCAGGGGGGATTCCGACCTCCCCCCTATGCCCCCCTGGACCCTCTATACCCCCTTCAAACGGCCGAGGGATACCCCCGGACCCCCCTTGCGCCGAAAGGGGCATTCCCTCTTGTCTCTCCACCGACAGGGTCCGTATCGGGCACGCACTTTGCATGGCACATTAGCCGCGGTACGTATCGCAACAAGGTGTTCCTACCGTAACGGTCCCTTGCCGACACTCCAGGGATAAACCGGCGCCCAAACGCCGGGGGAGGGATCAGCTGCGCCAGGCCGCGTTTTCGCCAAAGGCGAATACGCGGGTCGCGAAGCGACTTGGCTTTCACGAAGTGAAAGCCAACCTTGAAGGCGACAGTGGCCCTCCCAGGGACGGACGTGAACCCAGCTGGGCGCGCCCCTGCGAGGCTAGCGGTGCACTGTTCCTTAGCAACGGGGGGTCCGGGGGCGGCCATGAGACATGCACCCTTTGGCCGCCCCCGGCACCCTTTGGGTACTTTCCCGTGTGGGAAAGTACCTCGTCCGCCCGCAGGCGGACGAAACCTCCCACAAGAAACAGATTTCTTGTGGAAGGCAAAGGAAAGGACCTTATGGTTCGGGATAGAACCCGGAGGGGGCTTCGGAAAGGTTAATGATAATATTTTTCATTTGGGTATAGTGCTCAAGGATGACCTTGTGGGTCTCGCGTCCGATGCCACTGGTCTTATAGCCGCCGAAGGGGGCGCCCTCGGGAATGGCGTTATAGGTATTGACCCACATACGGCCGGTTTCGATTCCACGGGAGACCCGAAGGGCCCGATTAATATCCCGGGTCCAGACCGCGCCGCCTAAACCATACTCGCTGTCATTGGCCATGGCGATCACTTCTTCTTCATCGTGGAACTTGATGATGCAGGCGACTGGGCCGAATATCTCTTCCTGGGCCACCCGCATCTTGTTATTCACGTCCACCAATAGGGTGGGTTTCATGAAGCTGCCTTTGGCCAGGTCTCCGCTTGCAGCGCGTTCGCCGCCGCAGGCCACTTTGGCGCCTTCCGCTTTGGCGATATCAATATAGTTTAGAATCTTTTGAACCTGGGTCTCGTTGATCTGCGAACCCATTTGGGTGTCCTGCTCCCAGGGAAGCCCCACTTTTACGCTGTTAAAGCGGCGCACCGCCTCTTCCACGAAGCGGTCATAGATGGTATCCTGCACAAAGATCCGGCTGCCCGCGCAGCATACCTGCCCCTGGTTAAAAAGAATGCCCAGTTGGACGCCGTCCATGGCCATATCCCACTTACAGTCGTCAAAGTAGATATTGGCGGACTTCCCCCCCAATTCCAACGTGGCGGGAATCAGGCGGTCGGCTGCGGCCTTGGCCACCTGAAGGCCCACTTCCGTGGAGCCGGTAAAGGCCAATTTGCGGAAACCGGGATGGTCCAGCATGTACTGCCCCGCCTTAGAGCCGGAACCCGTAATAACGTTAAAGACGCCGGCGGGAATCACATCCTGGGTCAGCCGCGCCAGTTCCAGAATGGAGAGGGGCGTATCGCTGGAGGGCTTCAGCACGGTACAGCAGCCAGCGGCCAGCACAGGGGCCAGCTTCCAGGCCGCCATGAGGAAGGGGAAGTTCCAGGGAACGATCTGTCCCACCACGCCAATGGGCTCCCGAAGGATCAGGGAGAGGGTGTTTTCATCCAGAATAGAGGCGGAGCCCTCCTCAGCCAGGATACATCCCGCAAAGTAGCGGAAATGGCGAACGGAATAGGGAATATCCAAAAACAACGTCTCTCGAATGGGTTTTCCGTTGTCCAAGGACTCCACCATGGCCAGGTGCTCGGCGTTTTCTTCAATGATATCCGCAATTTTATTTAAGATAGCGGCACGCTCGCTGGGCGTGGTGGTTTTCCAGGTGCGGAAAGCCTCCCAGGCGGCCTGCACCGCCGTGTCCACATCCTCTTTGGTGGCCTGGGCGCAGGCGGCGAGTTCCTCGCCATTGGCGGGGCAGCGGGTGGTAAAGGTCGCGCCATCGCTGGCGGGCACCCAAGCGCCGTTAATAAACAAATCAAAAGTTTCCTGGGTGATTTTTTTCATCGAGGTCTTCCTCCTATTGCAAAGTATGAAATAAAGAACAATTGAGGGGGGAAGGGGAGCGTTACCTCCTGTTCGGCCCGTCGCTCTTTTTTGATTGCGCCTTCATTATAGGAGAGGAGATCATCTTGGCACAGGTCCAATTTGCAATTATTTTTTCATGTCAATATCCTGCTGGAAAATGTCCACAAGCAGCTCCACCGCCAATTTAATATTTTCAGGATCTAGGCTGGCGAAGTTGAGCACGATCTGCCGGAAATAACTGGCGGAGGGATAGTGGCAGTAGTCGGACAGCAGGGATAGTTCAATTCCCCGGGCTTGGGCCGCCTGATGGATTTCACTGTCGCTTAACTTGGTATTGATACGCAGGATGAGATGGGTCCCAACCTGACATTTCTGCACATCGCAAATTCCAGATAAGGGAGATTCCCCAATCGCCTGGATAATCTGTGCATTCTGCCGCTTATAATAGCGCTTTAAGCGGTTGATGTGACGTTCAAAATATCCCTCGGCGATAAACTTAGCCAGCACATACTGCTCAAAACTGGATACGGTGCAGGAATAAAAGCTCAACTGCTGCCGGTAGATGTCCTTCAAAGCGGGGGGGAGCACCATATAAGAGATCCGCAGAGAGGGCACCAGGGTCTTGGAAAACGTATTCAGATAAATCACCTTTTGCTGGGCGTCCTGAGAGAAGATGGTGGGAAGGGCCTGACCGGAAAAGCGCAGTTCGCTGTCATAGTCGTCTTCAATAATATACCGAAGGGGAGAGGCGTCGGCCCAGTCCAGCAGCTCCTGCCGCCGTTCCGCCGGCATCACAATTCCCGTAGGGAAGTGGTTGGCCGGGGAGACGTGGACAATGTTGGCCCGGCTCCTGGCGAGTAGGTCGATGCGCATGCCGTATTCATCCATGGGGATATAATCCCATACAGTGCCATGGCTGTTGGAGATATCCGAGAACTTTTTATACCCCGGGTCCTCCATGGCAATGACGCTCTGGGGGCCAAAAAGTTGAATCAAACGTGCGTACAGGTATTCCGTACCCGCCCCAATGATGATCTGGGAGGGGGATACCCGCATGCCCTTAAATTCATAGAGATAGGCGGCAATGGCCCGCCGCAGGACGTAGAGCCCGTTATAGGGTACGGTTTGCAGGAGTACCGGGTCCTGATTGGAGAGCACCTGCCGCATGAGCCTGGCCCAGGTATTCATGGGAAAGAGACTTAAACTGCATTTGTTGGCTTTAAAATCAATGCGCTGTTCCGGCTCCTGGGGCTCCTGGTCAAAGGCGTCGGGTTGGAACTGGCCTTTGGCCTGGTTTGCACAGACAAAGAAGCCGCTGTTGTTTTTGGAATAAATATACCCTTCGCTTACCAAAATGGCGTACGCAGTTTCAATTGTGGTAACGCTGACGGACAGGTGTTGGGATAGCGTTCGTTTGGAAGGCAGTTTTTCGTTTGCCTGCAAAACGCCGTCTTGGATATCTCTGCGGATACAGCGGTAAAGGTATTCATAGCGGGGCAGAGCGCCGCACTGGGTTAGGTCATATGTAATCACAAACTCACCAACTGACATGATATTATTTGAAAAATTAAATCAAAATTTAGGGGTCAAATTTCATTATAAAAAATTTATGTTACATTTACAAGTAACCGGATTCAAAAAGTGAACGGCTAAGGCCAACGTTTCGGGTCAACGTCCCCCAAAAAAGATCAGCACATAAAAAACGAGCACCCGAAAATGAGTGCTCGTTTTGATTTCAGATAACGAGATCTTACAACTTATGCGGGATCGGGAAGCAGGTCGGCGGCGTCGGGAATCCAACGTTTGATCCGCTTCGCCTTTGTGACGCTTAGGACCTCCAGGGTAGCGCAGAACTTATCCGCAATATTGACGATAATGGCCTCCTTGGAGTGGGGCATTGTTTTGGATAACGGCCACATATGAGAAAGAATGATGTTCTCTTCTTTTTTGTTGAGTTTCAGCAGGGTGCGGGCGTTGTTTAACGCAGCCACGGGGTGGTCAAAGCACTGGTTGCCGGGATGGGCGGTGGGATCGTGGCTGTCATAGAGGTACAGATCGTGGAGCAGGCCCATGATGGCGGACATCCGGTAGTCACAACCCAGCCGTCGCGCCAGTCGAAAAGCCACATAGGAGACAAACAGGGAGTGGTCATAGGTAGTCACCGAGAAGTGATGCTGCCACTGCTTCATAGAACGCACCTGCTCCGAGGTGAGAAGGTCTTCCACACAGCTAAGGTAAGAGGTTTGGTTGACACGGTGTTTCATTAGAGCCATAGATTGTTTACTCCTTCCATGACTTGAAGGTTTGTAGTTGTTTCAAGAAACGCAAAATTTTCTGCAAACATTTCCGCTGCATCCGGCAGAGCAACTTTTCGTTTAGTATATGGGATAAGTGGGATCAATGCAACACACAGTATTTAGGTATATTATATGCAAATTGGTTTTTGTAATACTGCCAATTTTCGCATTGGCGGGAGGGTGTATGATGGGGATGTCTTCATCGTTAATCGTATGGTATGTTTCGACAACTCTTCTTGATTCCCTTAGAGGTATCTTATCACAGGACCTTGGGAAATGCAACTGGATTCCATTTGCCGGGCGACAACGCATTGGCTCCTAGGCGTAACTTGTCCTTGAGAAAAGGGTCGTCCAGGAGGGAGAAACAACTGACTTTTCAAATCTTTCACAATGCGTTCATGATTCATTCACCAAATGGGTTGAAAGCTGAGGTACTATCATACTTGCAAAGGGCAAGAATAGTTAATAGTATAAAAAATACCTCTTTTTTCATTTTATCTTCCTCTCAACACTCTCTCTAAGTTGAAAGCGCGGGCGCATTGTGATGTGCCCGCGCTTTTGCTTTGCCACGCTGAGACGTGTGACTTGCTAAAACGCAGAAGGCGTCTCCATAGAGACGCCTTCTGGAAAACAATTGTTGGCTTTTCCAGAACAGGAAGAAGGTTAGGGGGCTTCGGTGGCATCTGCGCCATTTTTTTCATTTTCGCAGTATCTCATGAGAATGGCGGCAATTTGTGCCCGGGTCGCGCGGCCTTGGGGCTGTAGGGTGCCGTCTTCCATACCGGTAATCAGCCCGGAGCCGACGGCCCAGCCCATGGCCTGACGGGCGTAGTCGCTGACGGTCTCTGCGTCAGGAAAGTCAGACAAATCAGCGAATCCCGCCGTGCTGAGGCCCTGACGTGAGGCAAATCGGTACAAGATTGCGGCAACCTGTTCACGGGTGACCGGATCATTGGGGCCAAACCGGCCGTCGCCATACCCTGTGATGATGCGGTTTGCATCAGACCACGCGACAGCGGAGATATAATACTGACCGGCGTCTAGATCCGTGTAGGGGGCGGAGCTTGTTACAGAGGGACTCCCTTCTAACCGATATAGAATAGTGACGAGCATTGCCCGCGTTGTGGTGGCGTCAGGAGAGAAGACCGTATTTGAGGCGCCAAGCATCAGTTTATGATCCACCACAAAATCGACAGCCTGATGATACCAGGCGCTGTCTGTTAGGTCCGCATACTGGTGCACTACACAGTCCTCGCTGAATTGACAGCCATTTTTCTCATCGATGGGCAAGAAGGATGCGCGAATTGTTACCCCGCTGGAGGGCATTTTGAATGTGTATGTGCCGCCGCCTTCTGATGTAAGCGCCAACTCGTTGCTTTTAGAATCCGTAACGAGCAAGCGATCCAACCCATAGCCATCGCTGGGGGTTACCGTTATGGTTATGGTGTTACCGGCCGAGGAAGCTTGCCGATTGACACTGACGGTACCATTTTCCATGGGGGGCGCTACTTTAATGGAATAGGCGGGCCTGGAATGGCCTCCCGAACTGCCGGAACTGTTCTGCGTGTCCTGATAAACCAGGGTGTAGTATGAGAACTTATCGCTGGATATGGTGTAGGTAGCCGGATTGTTATCTTCATCCGCCACTGCCTCTGTCACATTTTCGTGTGTTCGCAGCATGGAGAAAGAACGGGTCTTCCCACTGGGCGCCTGAAGGAGGCTGTCCGGTATGGCAAATATCATCTGCACCGGCGTCTCCAGTTCATGCAATTCTTCTGGCGCCGGTTTATCTTGCGCGGAACGTGTGACGAGCTTTTGAACTGCAACATCATAGTGTTTCGCCTGGGTTGCGCCGTTTAGCGCGCCTTGAATTGAGTTGGCCGCATCCCCGGTGGGGCTAGCGTCCGCGACGGTCAGGACAATTTCATATTTGGCAATTTCACCACTTATGATTGCCGCAGCCTCATTACCCGTCATGTTTTCCAGTAATACGCGCGTTTGTGAGGCCGGGATTGTTACCACGTTCTCCGTAGAACCGCCCGCCTCCGCGTGCACGTCCACGGTAATTTCAATAGTAGGAAGCTGACTTAACTTATCGTGGAGATCATCAATTTTGCTGTGATCCACCGTAATCTGATCCTTCATGGCTTCATAATCCTGCTTAGCCTTGAGGATCTCGTTAATCGCCTCCTTCTTTTCTTCCTCTGTCCCCTCAGTGGGAATTTCCGGCAGGCTGTCAATCTGATGATGCAAGTCGTCGGGGGTCAACGGGACGAAGGAAGCGGAGAGGGTGCAATTTGCTTCCGGGATGAACGTATAGGCGTTGTTACTGATGAGAACGGGTGCATCATCTACCATAACGCTCTCCAGTCTGTATCCCGGGTCCGGGGAGAAGGAGAAGGTCTGCGCTTCCCCCTGTTTCACGGAAACCGAACCGTCGGGAGAGATGGCGCCGTTTTGGGGCGGGGTGACGGTAACGGTGTAAGTCTGGGTTTCAGTCAGCCTCCATTGGAATTCGTCGGACTGCGCAGGCAATTCTTTAACAAGGGTATACTTTTCTGTCCCGCCGTAAGTGAAGCCGCCTGTGCTGGAATTTTTCGCGGTTATATACACGACGCCTGGGGAAGGGGTGGAGGTAAAGTCCACCGACGTTGTGTTTGCTGCATTCCCCCCCACGCGCAGTGTTGTATCTGCCGCCAGGGTTAAGCTGCCGCCGCCGGTGAAATCGCCGGAAATGGTTTCATTTTGATTGGCAATGACCAGCGAACCGCCATTATCCACCGTTACATTTTTTGTATTCCACAAGAGTTTTTCCGTACCGAATTCCAAGTGGGTGAGGGTGGCTTTGTCCGTAACATGTACCTGGTTTATGCTGGCGTCATACAGGATATATGCCTTTGCATTGGTACCGGTGGAGCCGTCACCGATATCTACATTGACCCCTTCCGTCACCTGACCCGCTTTCCAAATCTTAAATGTCGTATCTCCTAAGACTTGAATCTGCGCCGATTTGGTAATGGCGGTTGAATAGCCTCCGGGGTAAACGTACCCATTTACTTCTGCATCGATCAGGCTGATCTGCACGGCGCCCACGGCAGTTTGATAGCCACCGCCGTAGATATTGAGCACCCTTGCGTGGTCCAATACGGCAATTTCCGTCTTCTCCACAGTAACATTAGAACCGCCGCCATATACTGTATCGCAATAGCTGCCACCATCAATTGTAACCGTAATTTTACCGCCCACGGTTTTAGGCGATGCAGCGGGAGAAGAACCCGCCGGCCAAACAACACACTTTTGCAGGTCGCTGTTATTTCGAATATGAACGGAGACATCGCCGGTTATATCCAGAGAATAGCCGCCGATATTCATCCACAGGGTTGCGCCCTTGGAGGAACTCGCGCCGTCAAATACAGCCTCCATATCGCCATATACAGTGGCATCTCTTCCGGTTCCAGCGGCATAACCTGCACCAAAGAAGGAATTGACGCCCAGTGAGCCAAGAAACAGGACGGAAACCTTGCTCTCGGCGCCCTCGCTGCCCACGGTGGCATGGCTGTTGGCGCCAGCCGCATACCCGCCCCCGTAAAAACTTTGGCAGGTAAAACCGTCGCCGATCGCTGTGGAAATATTTCCTGTGACATTGGCATGGCTTCCCTCAGAGCGATAGCCGCTTGATGCGGAGGCAAGCGCCGTTCCGCCGCCCACGAAATTACCTGTACAGGTAACATTGTCGCCGATGACAAGAGCCACATTACCCACGTCCGCCGATACCACTCGGTTGCTGTTCAAGTTTACCTCTCCGCCGCCGACAATGTCTTTGGTCTGTACATTGTCGCCTATGCTGATGCGCACCGTGCCGGCCACATCGCAGCTGCCGGCAAAAGGATACCCGCCGCCTACCAGCTTTTTCCCAAGGCTGACATTGTCGGCTATGGTAATGGACACATCCCCGTTGACGTTTGCCTGACAAATATCCATTCCTAAATCTGCATTGGGGTTAGGGGTCACCGCGCCGTCAACAACGCCGCCCCCAATGAGAGAGTGAACCGTATTATTTAGCATCATGACAATGTTTCCATTGACCTGAATATCCACACTGCCCACGTCTGCAATGGCCGACAGATTTAATGCTGGTTTCGAACTGTTGGTCATCATTTCTCCATGGCCGCCGCCGATAATAAAATCTCCATCGTAGAATAATTGCTGTAGATCGGAGTCTATTTTAATCGTTGCCGTCCCCTTGACGGTGGCGTCGGAAACGCCTTGCCCGCCATTTTGATTATTCAAGGCCTTCCCGCCGCCAAATACATTTTTAAGAATGCCCGATCCGTCGTGTACCTCTATCTTGGTGTTGCCATTTACCTGGGCGGTTCCACCCGCATACGCATAGCCGCCCCCGAATACGGTGACGGCAGGGCTATCCAAAATGATGTTCGTATTCCCTGAAACATTTGCAGTTTTGCCATTCTCCGTCGCGTTGCCGCCGCCGTATATGACAAAGGAGTTTATCCCAAACTTTAGCCCGTTCTGATCGGTATCTGTGGGCTGCGCATGGGAGGACTGAACGAAAATGGTGGTGGAGCCGTTGACGTTTGCATCCAGTCCGCCGCCATGGATACTGGTCCGATTGCTGAAGAACTTTCTGTCATTGCCTCCCGTGGCGCCGTTATAGGTAATACTGGTGCTGCCCGTATCCATTCCGTTGCCGCCGCCGTAAATATCACCGCCAAGATGAATGGGACCTGTGATAACCAGCGGAATTCCGTTTGCAAACACATAGGACTGACCACCGCCTGAAACATCCAAAACCACTGGCGATGCGTCGGTAGCGCCCTCCTTTGTGGTGGTAATGGTAAACGACGTGATTCCTTTGTCTGTGGGTACACTAATATAAGTAATGTCTTCAGAAAACTCAAACATCTTTACTGACATTTCGGTGGGATTCAGCACCAGCGTCACATCACCAGCCGGCTGATCTTCGCTGTAAGCGTCGAGTGCGCCGGTGATCGCCCGCTGGATTCCGGTAATCGAAACCGCAGATCCCTCAACTAGGATTTCCATTGCAGTTGTCGCCGGGGCAGGGGGCGGGGCGAGTACCTGGTTGGTCTGTGATGGCATGCCAGTTTGCTCAGAAGCCGCCAGGGGACACCCCTCTTCGTGCGTTGCGGCGACGCAGGCATCGTCCTGTGTACACCTGGGTTCCACAGCCGGGCCGTCTTCCGCCCGGGTCTCACAAGAGCCCTCATGCCCGGCTTTTAAGATACAGGTTTCGGTGGCAGTACATCTCCCCCCCTCGTCAGTGTCCTGCATAATCTCCGATGCAAGCGCTGTGGGAAATAGCAGCGTGATCGAAACACACACGGCCAACAGACCAGCCAATCGTCTCCTTGCCATCTGATTGCAACCTCCTCAAGGATAGTTGGAAAAACGCTTCTTTTACAGAAAAGGGACAAAATCTGTATATTGCACCAAATTTTCCATACCCATTATGCTTTTCCCCAAAATTACGGATAAATTGTACCATATATCGACCTGAAGGGCAAGAACAGCAGGGTATTTAGCGTACAAGACCGCCACCGCAAAAGTTTTCACTTTTGCGGCTGTTGCGCTGCCCAGTTTAACCTTGCATTTTTGATTTATTGATTTTACCGTGTACCAACACGATCTGCCCGCCAGACCCACTTGGCATTCTGCGCAACAAAATACAGATTTTGTCCCTAGCTCACCAGTCCCAGACGGTCAAGCTGCTCTCTATGCTCGGAGCCGTTGGACAGAAGATAGATGCGGGTGAAGTTTTCCATTGGCATCCCAATTTCGTAATGTCTGGGCAGATACGCCTATAA
>OLSM01002061.1_pt1 | contig 13540 bp, 9 predicted proteins | sample 1672721 | NCBI WGS metagenome assembly OLSM01 (sample SAMEA3136717, study PRJEB25190) | human gut metagenome | reverse complement strand
AAGCTCACTCGTGCCCAAGATAGTTCGCTGGAAACGGCGCGTGAAAATAGGTAGTTGCCGACTTACATGAAACCCCTGAGGAAGAAATTCCTCGGGGGTTTGTTTTTGTTATGCGTGTGCCTTTCCGTTAAAATAGCCTAAAAAAATCCCATGGATTTGTGAGTATCTACAAACCTTGCCCAGACCCCTTGATTTTTTATAGAGGGGGGGGTATGATAAGGTACGAAAAGCACTTTGTCAGCAAAACAGAAAGATCAGCAAACCAGTCGGAAGGCTGTGACGCAAGGCGGAAGGCCCAGTATGGGCCGCCAGCTGCACTTTGCTCTGTGCAACCCTCTTCAACTATGCGGAAATGTGCCAGCGCCCCCAAAGGGCAGTTGGTGCGGGGTTATGGAGAAGTTTATGGGAGTAGCTTTTCCGGGAACCACAATCACCTTGCCCTTGAGAAGCGGCAGGTTAAAGTATAGATAGAGAGGGCAAGCACCCCCTAAAGTACAAAACGCAAAGCGTTGTACCAGCCATTTGGTTGGTGCGGCGCTTTTTTCTTTTTGTCTGGGTGCTTTTTGTGGAGAAACTGGGAGTATTAATGACTGACAAAGGAGGATTTTTATGAAAAAACGGCTCATCAGCCTCTTACTGGCGTTCAGTATGATGCTGACATTCCTGCCTGCGGGGGCAGTGTCGGCATTTGCGGAAGAACCCATTGACTCATCCAAGGGAACGCTCCTGCACGGCGGCGAGAACATTACGGATAGCGGAACGTATCAACTGAGAGGAACATACAAACAAGGAATCACGATCAATACGACAGGTTCTGTGGAGATCAATGTTACCGGAGAAGTGACAGTAACCGCTCCGGAGAATGAGTACAATTTTTGTTTTATCACGATCAAAAAAGCCGACAGTGTAACTTTTAATGGCGATGCTCAATATCCTGTTACTGTTAACGGTGGCAGTGTGATTGCGAATTGTGGTAAAGAACTCATTGTAAACGGTGGAAAATATATTTGCAATGTTCGAAATCCTAATACCTCCGCTTTCATTCTCGTGAATGGCAGTAATCGGGTAGAAAATGTTACGATTGAATCGAAATACAACGCCATTAATGTTACGTCTAACTGCGATAGTGCTGTTATCAAAAAATCCGAGATTACAAAGCAATATATGAGCAGTGCTTATGAAGGAGGCATCGTATGCCGTACTACAAATGGTACGCTGGATTTGGATCATGTTACTGTACATGCGCTGGAAGGAAGCGCACTTCGAGCTGAGAGTGGTACCATCACCATTAACGGAGGAGAATATAAATCAAATCAAGGTGCGGCTATTGCTACCTCGTATAATTCCGATGATAATCTGGATCTTACGATTAACGGCGGAACTTATCAAAGTGGTAATTATGACTATCCTGTTGCAAATTTTGGGTGCCATGTGGGTCGTGCTGGCAGAGATTGTAATATTAAAATTCATGGAGGCACGTTTGTTGGCGGCCAATTGTTGAAATTTTATGGTAGTGGTGCCAAAACGTTGACGATTGACAATGATACCACTTTCCAGAGCATGGGAGGTAGGCGTGATGTAGTTGCTGTTGGTAACCACGGTCAACTGTTTTTTAACTCGGGTACCATTGAAGTTTCCGGTGGTTCGCAGCGCAGCGCACTTTGCACCTATGAAGAGGGCAAAGCCATTGTAAATGACGGCACCTTCAAGGGGGCAAAGTGTGACATTTATGAGGAATACAGATACAGCAGCGTGCCTCCCTGCCGCGTTCAGCTGAATCATGCAAATTTTGATGATGATGTCTGCAATGTTTATCTTGAAGAAGAGCGACAAATTGATGTGGCCCAGAACTACACCGGTGAAGTGACGATTGAGTGTGCCGACCCCAAGGATGGCCGTCAGCTGACCAAAGATACAGAAACAAATTATCAGAAGGATCTGAACCTGACGAGTGCGAATGTGGGCTATCTGGTGGGCTACAAAAAGACCGCGGATGGCAAGGGGGAATATCGCTGCCTTTCCAAGGAAGTCGGCGTGACCATCAACGGTCTGAAGGGCGAGATCAAAGCAGAAGACCCGGCAGAGTTTACCGTGACCCTTACCCATAAGGACAGCACCGGTACCGGTATCCTGACCTTTGGCGACAAGAACAGCGAGATCGAGTATAAGGACAAAAACGGTGCGTATCAGCCCATGCCGAAGGACGGTCTAGAAGTCGATCTGAGCGGTGACAAGAGTGATTATGCGTTCCGCATTACGCCGAAAGATGCCGGTGACCAGACGCTGACCGCTGCTGTGGTGCGGGATACTGTGGAGCTGGGCAAAGATAGCGAGACGTATCACGTTGCGGGCCGTGTTCACACCACTGTGACCATTGAGGGCCTGGAGAACGCCGTCATCAAGGAAGGCGAAAGCAAGGACTTTACCGTAAAGGTTGACCCCAAGGACGATGCCAAGCTGGGTGAGGCATTCATCGACTTTGGCGACAAGAACAGCGAGATCGAGTATAAGGACGAAAACGATGCGTATCAGCCCATGCCGGAAGGCGGCCTGAAAATCAGTCTGGGTGACGGTGAGGTTGAGCGCGAGTTCCGCATTGCTCCCAAGGAGACCGGCAAGCAGACCCTGACCGCTGCTGTCAAGCAGGGTGAGAAGGAGCTGGCAACGGACGAAAAGGACTTTTTTGTGTCTGAAATGCCCATCCTGACCTTGAAGGACGGCGTTATCACCAGCGTAACAGTGCCCGGCAAGAATGGTGCTGACCCCGAGGATATCACCGAGATCGTTAAAAAGAATGCCAACGAGGACGGTTCCTTTCATGTTCCCGAGGGTGCAACGGTGAGCGTTGCATTTGATAAGGATGCTTTTGCAGATAGCGGTCTGAAATTTGGCCACTGGGATATTACCGGCCTGGATGATCCGAACGCTTATCAGGATAAGGAAAGCTTTGCCTTTGTGATGCCTGCAAAGGCCGTGACCCTGAAAGCCATGACACAGGATGCATCCATTGAAGATGACGAGCCCGATATCGTTGGCCCCATCGTGATCGGCACTACTGTTGTTGTTGGCGGTGCAGTGCTGGGCTATCAGGCCTATTCTCTGGGCGCTGAATTTGCAGGCAAGCTGATGGCTCTGCCCTACTTCCCCAGCAACCGCAGCGCCCTTGCCATGATGCTGTGGGAGGATGCAGGCAAGCCCATGCCCGAATCCGAACTGCTCTACCCCGATGTAGGGCAGGAAGAGCGGGATATGGACCTGCAGCACGCCGCCCGCTGGGCCATGGAAAACGAGCTTATCCCTGACCTGAATGATGAGGGCACGGCTCCGGAAGAGATGAAATTCTATCCCGACAACGCCGTAAGCAAGATCGATGTGCTGAATGCATGGCAGAAAGCACAGGAGCTCAAGCAGAATGCCTGAGCAGCCCTAAACCAACCCCCACTTGGCCTGTAAACCGCAATGCGGGCTGAGTGTTCCAAAATTCCCAAAGTACAGAAGCGCTTCATCCTCTCCCGGATGAGGCGCTTCTGTGCTTTCCGGAACTTTTTTTCCCGGCACCCCTTGCATCCCGCCCGCCGGTGCGGTATGCTTAACCAATAGAGCATTGCAGAGGGAGGGAGACCCCGGATGGACATGGAAGAGATCCGCTACCTGTTGGGCGGCACGGTATTCGCGCGGGCCAAGGCCTACACGGACCGGATACAGGATCTGAACTGCGAAGTGGCCGGGAACGGCGTGCGCCACCTGAGCGCCGACGTGCGCGGCGGCGGGCGGAGCCTGTACCAGACCCAGGTCTGGCTGCGGGAAAATGGCAGCTTTGTCAGCGCCAGCTGCTCCTGCCCTTACAACGAAAACGGCGAGGGGCCCTGCTGCAAGCACATCGGCGCGCTGCTGATGTGGGACAGCGAGAGTCAGGGCCTTTCCGGCAGAGCGCCGCAAAAGCCCTTGGAGAGCCCGGAGAGCATCCCGGGCGTGGTGCGGGGCACGGCCAACCTGCAAACGCCCCAGCCTGAGGAGCCGCCCCGCAGGGACAGCTATGCCTCCAGCCTGGAAATGCTGTTCGGCAAGAAGTGGCGGGGCGAGGAACCGGAATCTGACTACGAGGCACGGCGGCTGCTCCGGGCCTATCAGGAGGGAGCACTGGCCGAGGTGGACGGCGTGACCGGCCACGCGGAGCTGCGCCCCCACGCCGCAGAGCTGGAACCGGAGCTGACCCTGCTGCCCGGGGAGCTGCCCTGGCTGCGGCTGCGCATCTCGGCAGACGGCGGGCGGCAGTATGTGGTAAAGAGCATCCCGGACCTGCTGCGGGCCGTGGAGAAGCACGGCTTCATCAGTTACGGCAAGGCGCTGGAATTCCGGCACAGCTGGGAGGCCTTTGCCCCGGAGGCACAGCAGCTGCTCCGCCTGCTGCGGCGGCAGCTCAGTGCAAAGGAAGGAGCCGAGGCGGCCCTGCGCAGCTATGGCAATGCGCCCCGCAGCGGGCCTGCCGGAGGCATCCCGCTGAACGGCGAGATCTTTGACGATCTGGTGGCCCTCTATGCCCCCACCGGCAATCTGGGCGGCTACACCCTCAAGACCGGCATCCCGGCCCTGACCATGCGGGTGGAAAAGCGCCGGGGCGGCGTGGAGGTGTCCGTGACCCCCGCGTTGGGATGGAAAACGGGTTTAGACAACGACTATTTATACAGTGAGGATACGATCTGGCAGCTGGACCGGGCCGAAAGCGCCCGGATGCGGCCCGCCCTTGAGGCGCTGTGCGGCAAGAGCCTGTTCTTTACCACCGGGGATGCCACCGCCTTTTGCAGTTACGTCCTGCCGGAGCTGGGCAGCAGGGTGACCATTGAGGACCCCGAACGCCTGCTGCTGAATCAGATCCCGCTGGAGCCTGTGGTGCAGTTTTACCTTGACGCGCCCACGCGGGAAACGGTGCGGGCGCACCTTGAGTTTTTGTACGGCGAGGACCGCGTCACGCCGGAGGAACCGGGGCCTGCCGGTCTGCTGCGGGATGCCCGCGCCGAACAGCGGGCCGGGCGGCTGCTGGGGCGGTACCTGGAGCCGGGGCCGGACACCATGGGCAACGGCCTTGCCGCCCACTACGATGCCTATGAGGAGGATGAAGTCTACCGCTTCCTCGATGAGGGCATCCCGGCCCTGCTGGCTGAGGGCGAGGTCTACCTGACCGATGCCTTCCGCAGTATGCAGGCCGCACCGCCGAAGATCTCGGTGGGGGTGTCGGTGCACGGCAGCGTGCTCGACCTTGAGGTGGACACGGGGGAGTTCCCGGTGGGAGAGCTGAAAGCCCTGCTGAGATCGCTCCACCAGAAAAAGCGCTACCACCGCCTGCGCGATGGCCGTCTGCTCCGGCTGGACGATTCCATGGAGGTGCTGGACGAGCTGAACGAGACGCTGGAGCTTTCCGGGGCCAAACTGGGCCAGACCCACGCCCGGCTGCCCCTGTACCGGGCCCCCAGTCTGGACTGGGCGCTCTCGGGGCAGAACGGCATCCGCTTCAACCGGGACGATGCCTTCCGCCAGCTCAGCCGGAGCTTCCACGCGGTGAAGGACAGCGAGTATACACCGCCTGTATCTCTACAAAAAGTTTTGCGAAAATACCAGCGGGACGGCTACCGCTGGCTCCGCACGCTGGATGGCTACGGCATGGGCGGCATCCTTGCGGATGATATGGGTCTGGGCAAGACGGTGCAGGTGCTCAGCTATCTGCTGGCACTCCGGGAGCAGGGCGGGAACCCCCTGCCCAGCCTCATCGTCTGCCCGGCCTCGCTGGTGCTGAACTGGGCCGAGGAATGCCGGAAGTTCACGCCGGAGCTGAACTGTGTTGTGGTGGACGGGGATGCCGCCCACCGGGCCCAGCTGGCCGAGCAGTGGGACGGGGCCGACGTGGTGGTGACCAGCTACGACCTGCTCCGCCGCGACGAGACCCTGTACGAGAACCAGAAATTCTACGCCTGCATCCTGGACGAGGCCCAGGCCATCAAGAACCATACCACCCAGAAATACAAGGCGGTGTGCGGGGTGAACAGCCGTGTCCGCTTTGCGCTGACCGGCACCCCCGTGGAGAACCGCCTGGGTGAGCTGTGGAGCATCTTTTCCTTCCTGATGCCGGGCTACCTGCCGCCCTACAAGAGCTTCTGCAGCCGGTTTGAAAAGCCCATCACGCAGGAAAACGACCCGGCGGCGGTGCGGCGGCTGAACCAGCTCACCGGGCCGTTCATCCTGCGCCGGATGAAGTCCGAGGTGCTGAAGGAGCTGCCCCCCAAAACAGAGAACGTCTACCGCATCGAGCTGGAGGAGGAGCAGCGCAAGCTCTACCTTGCCGCCGTGGTGGATGCCCGGGAGAAGCTGCGGGCCGCCAAGCCCGAGGACAAGATGGCGGTGTTCGCCGTCCTCATGCGGCTGCGGGAGATCTGCTGCGACCCCCGGCTCATTGCCGACAACTGGACAGGCGGCAGCGCCAAGCTGGATGCCTGCATCGAGCTGGTCACCAGTGCCGTGGAGAGTGGGCACCGCATCCTGCTGTTCAGCCAGTTCACCTCCATGCTGGAGCTGCTGGCCAAGCGGCTGGACGCGGAGGGCGTGAGCCACTTCACCCTGCAGGGCTCCACCCCCAAGCCGGTGCGTGCCGAGCTGGTGCGCCGCTTCAACGGCGGCGAGGCCAGCGTGTTCCTGATCTCCCTGCGGGCAGGCGGCACCGGCCTGAACCTGACCGCCGCCGATATCGTCATCCACTACGACCCGTGGTGGAACGTGGCGGCCCAGAATCAGGCCACCGACCGTGCCTACCGCATCGGCCAGCAGAACCCGGTGCAGGTGTACAAGCTCATCGCCCAGGACACCATTGAGGAAAAGATCGTGGAGCTGCAGCAGGCCAAGCAGGATCTGGCCGAGACCGTCACCGGCAGCGCGGATGGTGCCATCCTGCGCATGAAGCCGGAGGAGCTGCTGAATTTGTTGGAGGGAACCGAATGATGCAATACGCCATATTTGCCCGGCCTGTCGTGACCATTTACGACCTGCCCCAGACCACCAAACAGAGTGAGGCGGGCCTTGTTTCCACCATCGGGGACGAGGGCCTGTACGGTCAGGCCTGTCAGGTGCGCACCGCCCCCGGCGGCGTGACTGCCGAGGGAGTGCCCCTCTCCCCGGAGGTGGCCGAGGTGGTCACCTTTTACGGCTACCACGGCTTTGTCCGGCGGGATGCGCTGAAATTTGTCAGCGAGGATGCGCTGCGGGACTACCTGTCCCAGCCGCTGGTGCTGGTGGGCCGTGCCACCGATGTGCTCAGCCTGCCCAAGGTGCAGGGGGTGCGGATGCTGGAGCTGGAGCGGGGCTGCCTGCTCTGCCGCCTGCCCGAACCGCCCGAGGAAGCCTTGGACCACACCGGCTGGGCCAAGGTGGCCCTGCTGGATGGCCGCACCGGCTATGTCCGGGACGTGGCGCTGGAGCCGGTGCGGTTTGAGATGACCGCCGTGTTCTCCCAGCGGGAGGGGCTGGCCTTTGATGACGCGCTGGCCGAGGCCCGGAAGATTACCGCCGGGGAGCTGGTGCCGCAGGCACTGCAGGCGTGGTACGACGGCAGCGAGGAAGCGTTCCGGGATGCCGTCTGCGCACAGGCGAAAAAGTATCTGGGCACCGAGTACCGCTGGGGCGGCAAATCGGGCCGGGGCATTGATTGTTCCGGCCTTGTCAGCAGCGCCTATATGCAGTGCGGCGTGCTCATCTACCGGGATGCCAGGATCGTGGAGGGCTGGCCCATGCACCAGATCCCCTTTGCGGACAAAAAGCGGGGCGATGCCCTCTATTTCCCCGGCCATATCGCCCTTTACCTTGGCGAGGGCCGCTACATCCACTCCACCGGCGCGTCCGCCAGCGGCGGCGTGGTCATCAACAGCCTTGACCCCGCCGACCCGCTGTACCGGGAAGATCTGGTCAAGAGTCTGTATGCGGTGGGGAGTGTGTTCTGATAAAGTAACTCACCCTCTCCGTCATCCCTGCGGGATGCCACCTCTCCCAAAGGGAGAGGCACTGGCAATTCCCCCGCAAGGTTTCGGGAAACCGCCAGAGGCTCCCCCTTTGGGGGAGCTGGCAAAGCCGTCAGGCTTTGACTGAGAGGGCGAGGATGTTATAGGAGGAAGAACAATCCATGAAAGTCTTTGATCTACATTGTGACACCCTGAGCGAGCTGCGGCGCGCGGAGATGCGGGACGACGGGCAGACCTTTGCCCGCAACAACGGCCACATCGATCTGGAAAAGCTGGAGAAGGGCGACTACATGCTCCAGTGCTTTGCCGCCTTTGTGAATCTGGCCGACCCCACCCCGGGCGCGGACCCGCTGGTGACGGCGCTGGAAGAGATCGACGTGTTCAAGCGGATGATGGAGCGGTATTCCGACAGGATCGCCCCTGTCTACCGCCCCGAGGATATCCGCAAAAACGCCGAGGCGGGCAAGATCAGCGGAATGCTGACCATTGAGGAAGCAGGCTGCTGCAAGGGCAGTCTGGGCGTGCTGCGCCGGATGTACGAGCTGGGCGTGCGGATGATGACCCTGACCTGGAACCACGAAAACGAGCTGGCCAGCCCCAACGTGGTGCCCGGCAACGGCCCCATCTGGCCCTGTATGCCCAACACCGAGACCGGCCTGAAGGAGAAGGGTTTTGAGTTCCTGGCCGAGATGGAGCGCCTGCACATCATTGCCGATGTGAGCCACCTGTCCGATAAGGGCTTCTGGGACCTTGCGGAGCACAGCACCCGCCCCTTTGCGGCCAGCCACTCCAACTGCCGCGCCCTGGCCCCCCACTGCCGCAACCTGACCGATGAGATGATCCGGGTCATGGCGGAAAAAGGCGGTCTGGTGGGCCTGAACTACTGCGCGGGCTTTCTGGATGACCAGCCCAGCCCCGACCTGTGCCGCAGCACCACGGCCCTGATGGCCAAACACGCCGCTCATTTCAAGCAGGTGGGCGGCATTGAGATCATCGGTCTGGGCAGTGACTTTGACGGCATCGGCGGTAAACTGGAATTGAGCGACTGCTCCAAAATGCCCCTGCTGGCCGATGCCCTGCGGAAAGAGGGCTTCACCGAGGATGAGGTGGAAGCCATCTTCTTCCGCAACGCACAGCGTTTCTTTGAAAACAACCTGTAATCACCGTTAGTATCTCAAATTTCGTCAATTTCGGCCAATTCGTCATTGAGGATATCATTTGGTGACGAAAATGACGAAAGTGACGAAAATAATGTATTAACGGTAAGAATAAAGTATAACGGAAAGTATAGAAAAGTTGAGGGATTCCAGATGGATCAGAATATGACATTGGAAAAGCGCATTGCCGCCGAGCTCTATTCCTATCAGGGCAGGATGAGCGTTTTTGTGGACGACCTGCGCGGCAGCACGGTGGAGATCGGTGCCGACGAGGAGTTCGAGACGGCCTCCACCATCAAGGCGTTCATTCTGGCGGTGCTGTATCTGCAGGCCAGCCGGGGCAGGGCTGACCTGGAGGAGGAGATCACCTACGAGGCCAGCCAGTTCGTGGACGGCTCCGGGATGCTCCGGGCCCTGGGCGTGGGGGCAAAGCTCAAGGTGAAGGACACCGCCACCATGATGATCATCTGCTCGGACAACATCGCTACCAATATGATCATCGATTACCTGGGGCTGGACACCATCAATGCCTGTATCCGGGAATTGGGCTTTGGGCACACCGTCCTGCACAACCCCCTCCACTTTGACCGCTACGACAAGCTGGGCACCACCACGCCCCGGGACTACGCCGCCCTGTTTGCGCAGGTGGCAAAGGGTACGCTGGTCAGCAAAGAAGCCAGCGCCGCCATGCTGGGCATCTTCCGCCAGCAGCACTACAACACCATGCTGACCCACGATTTCCCCCAGTTCTATCTGGACTGCGAGGAGACCGGCGAGCCGGAGCTTATCTGGGTGGCCAGCAAGAGCGGCAGCATGAACGCCTGCCGCAACGACGGCGGCATCATCCACACCCCCTACGGCGAGTATGTGATCGTTCTGATGAACAAGGAGTTCCATGACATCATCGAGTACAACGACCACCCCGCCATGGTCTATGGTGCGCGGGTGTCCCGGATGATCCTGGATCAGATCCTGGCCTGCGAGGGAAAGCTGTATCTGAAGTAAACCTCTCAGGCGCTTCGACGCTGCGGTGACGGAGAAGTTTCGCAAAGAAGTACATAAGGAGTAGGAAAGTAGAACGAATGGAAATTACATTATCATTGCCAATGCTGCTGTTTCTGATGCTGATGACCGGGTTTGCGGGTTTTGTGGACTCGGCGGCGGGCGGCGGCGGCCTGATCAGCCTGCCCGCCTACCTGTTTGCGGGCCTGCCGGTGCATTACACCTACGGCACCAATAAATTCAGCGCGGCCTGCGGCACCACCTTTGCCACGGCGCAGTTCTTCCAGAAGGGAGCCATGAACATCCGGGTCGGCCTGCTGGCGGCTGTGGGCAGCTTTGTGGGCAGCGCACTGGGCTCCCACATCGTGCTCCTGCTCAGCGATCAGGTGCTGCGCACCATGATGCTCATCATCCTGCCGGTGGCGGCGGTGCTCATCCTCTGGCGGCGGGACCTGCCCGACGAGAACCGGGACGACGGCACCCTGAACGCCAAAAAGGCGGTGCTGGCCCTTGCCATCGGGCTGGGCATCGGCCTGTACGACGGCATCTTTGGCCCGGGCACCGGCACCTTTGCCATTATTGCCTTTACCACCCTGATGGGCTTTGACCTGCGCACGGCGGGCGGCAACGCCAAGGTGCTCAACCTTGCCAGCAACTACGCCAGCCTGGTAACGTATCTTTCCAGCGGGCTGGTGGTGTTCTCCATTGGCATCCCCTGTGCTGTCAGCGGCATTGTGGGCAACCTGCTGGGCTCCCACTTCGCCCTCAAGAAGGGCGCAAAGTTCATCCGCCCCATGATGCTTGTGGTGCTGGTGCTCCTGCTGGGCAAGATCGTCTCGGACGCGGTGCTGTGAACCAACAAAAAAGAGGAACTGCCGGGAAAGCAGTTCCTCTTTTTGATTGGGTAAGATCAGAAGGTGAAGCCCTCATCGAGGAAGGCCAGGCCGAACGCGCCGGGGCCGGCGTGGGTGCCGATGACACAGCCGATCTGGCGCACAAGGGCCTCGTTCCGGCCCAGATTCTCCTGCAGGTAGGTCTGGATGGGCTGCACCTCGCGGGGGGCGAGGGTGTAACCGGCCAGCGCGTCGGCGCAGGTGCTGATGCCGCCCAGCTCCTCGATCTTCTTGAACAGGGCAACGTAAGCGCCGGGCAGGCCCCGGGCCTTGCCCGCCATAACGACCTTGCCCTCCTTGATGGTGATGAGGGGCTTGATGCCCAGCATCCCACCGGCCACGGCCACGGCGGCGGGCAGGCGGCCGCCCTTGCGCAGATACTTCAGGTCGTCGATGACAGCCACCAGATGCAGATGCTCCTTGGCGTGCTCAAGGGTGGCGGCGATCTGCCCGGCAGTCTTTCCGGCATCCCGCAGCTGAACAGCCAGCCGCACCAGCAGGCTCTCGCCCAGGCAGACGTTCTCGGAATCCACAAAGAGGACATTGTCCACATTGGCCATGTCTGCGGCCAGCCGGGCGCACTGGCAGGTGCCGGACAGCTCATGGGAGAGGAAGATGCCCACCACTTCGTCCCCGGCGGCAGCCGCCTCAAGGAAGAAGCGCTGGAACAGCTCGGGGCTGGGCTGGCTGGTGGTGGGCAGCTTGTGGCAGCGGGCCATCACGCCGTAATACACGGTGGGGGTCATGTCCACGCCGTCCCGGAGCACGGTGCCGTCCTCCAGGGTGACGTTCAGGGGGATGACGGTCACGCCCAGCTGCTCGGCTTCAGCGGGCAGGATGTCGGATGCGGAATCGGTAAGAATGCGGATCATAGTAATACCTCCAACGGGGCCAAGAACGGATAACCCGACCAAATCAATCAAAAAGTCGTATAGGAATATACCAGAGACGACGGGAAATGTCAATTGTTTGAATCAATATTTCTTCGTATTTTCGCAATTCCGCTCCGTTTTCTTGCACAAACGTGCCGGAACATGATACAATGGGCATCAGGCATTGCGGGGCGGTGCGCTGTGCGCCCGAAGCAGCGGAACAGCGCACCCCCAAACGGAGAGGGGACGGAGAAGATGTCAGAGCAGAACCGCCGCCTGCGGGCGGCAGGCATCGCGGCACTGGCCTGGGCCGGGCTGGCGGCGGTCTGGTGTGTGCTGATTCCCGGCGGGGCGGCAGAGCTGCCGCAGGGCGTGCCCGGCACGCTGCGCAGCCTGCTGGTGCTGCCGCTGGCCGAGGAGCTGGTGTTCCGGGGGGCGCTGCTGCGCCTGCTGCGGCCGCTGGGGGAGCACCCGGCAAACCTCTGCCAGGCTGTGCTCTTTGCGGCCCTGCACGGAACGCTGACCGAAAAGTGCTACGCGCTGGGCATGGGGCTCATTTTCGGGTGGGCCGCAGAGCAGACCGACAGTCCTGCACCCGGGGTGGTGCTGCATATCCTGAACAATGGGCTGGTGCTGGCCCGGGCGCTGGCAGAAAGGGGAATGGGATGACCGACTATGAGCTGATGGGCGCGGCGCTGGAGGAGGCCGCACGGGCCGCCGCGCTGGGCGAGGTGCCCGTGGGCGCGGTGGTGGCCCGGAACGGCGAGATCATCGCCGCCGCCCACAACACCCGCGAGACCGAGAAAAACGCCCTCCACCACGCCGAGCTGCTGGCCATTGACGCGGCCTGCAAAAAGCTGGGCGGCTGGCGGCTGTGGCAGTGTGAGCTGTTCGTTACGCTGGAGCCCTGCCCCATGTGCAGCGGCGGCATCATCAACAGCCGGATCAGGCGGGTGGTGTACGGCGCGGCGGATACCAAGGCCGGGTGCTGCGGCAGCGTGACCGACCTGTTCGCCCTGCCCTTCAACCACCATCCGGTGGTGGAACGCGGCCTGCGGGCGGAGGAGGCGCAGGCGCTGCTGCAGGCGTTTTTCCTCCGGCTGCGGGAGCAGCGGGCCGCAAAGCCCCGCTGGAAACCGCCCGTGACCCCCTGAGAACGTGAAAAAAAGTGGGAACTGCGTGAAAAGACGGCGGTTCCCACTTTCTTTTTTCGTCGAATTGTGTTATATTATTTAATGGTAACTTGTCGAAACCACTCGCACAGACCAGCGGGCTCGCCGCAGGACCGGCCTTGACCGGAAAGAGGAGCAGAGCGCAGCCCATGGGTGCGGTGGAGGGCGGGACCTTCCTGCCTGCGGGATTTTTTGCAGGCAGAGAACAAACGGCAGGAGGGCTGACTCTTGTACGATGATGAATTTGAATTGACCTTTGACCTGAGCGATGAGGACAAGGCATCCCGGGCCCCTGAGCCGGAACAGGAGCCGGTGCAGGAAGCTGCGCCGGAACCGGCAGCAGAAACGGAACCGCCGGTGGAGCCTGTGCCGGAACCGGCAGTCCCTGCGGCCAACGGGCGCTGCGTGCTGATCTCGGGCGGCGACCGGGGCATCGGAGCCGCG
>OLSM01002060.1_pt1 | contig 13541 bp, 14 predicted proteins | sample 1672721 | NCBI WGS metagenome assembly OLSM01 (sample SAMEA3136717, study PRJEB25190) | human gut metagenome | reverse complement strand
ATTAATCCTTATACTAGACATATCTACAGGAAGATAAAATTTACTAAATTCCATGGTAAATTCATTATATGTAGAAACCTTTTCTTCTATTAAAAAAAACTGTTCATTATCAGGAAATGAAGATCTCTTAGAAGCATAATTTCCTGAAGTTGAAAACTTAACATCTAACATAATATTGTTGCAATCATTATAGATATCCTTTTCCACAAAGTTTAATAGCTGTTCATGATTATTTAAATCTATATCAAATTTAGAAATATTATCGATTGGCATAATACTAAATGCATAGGCAACTACCTTTTTATCAATTTTATACCATCTATCTATAACTACTACAGCTGCTGGTTTTGAACCCAAAATCATGTGGAAATAATCTGAGCAAGGTTCTAGATGAAATTCCATTTCTATATCATCTATTTTATTAGAATTATTTAAAAAATTATAAATGGACCAGTTCCAGATCTTTAGATCTTGGCGATATGGTAAATGATATTTTTCATATAGAAGAACGTGAATTAGATAGTTATGTAAAAAATGAATTAAAAAATTATCGAAGAGAGATTAACGGGGGAGAGATTTAGATGAAAACAGAAGAAGAACCGATCAGTTTTGAGACTGTTTATGAAGAAATCAAAGAAAATATTAAAGATACCGATGATTTATTGAAAATCAAAGAAGCTTATCATTTTGCTTTAGAAAAACATAAAGGAATGAAAAGACTTACTGGAGAAGATTTTATTACTCATCCTCTTCATGTTGCTAGAATTGTCAATAGTTTGAATGTAGATGCTACAACAATTATCGGTGCTCTATTACATGAAGTAATGAATAATGGGGAAACGACCCAAAAAGAGTTAGAAGAAAAATTTGGCTCTACGGTAGCGACAATTGTCGATTCAATTACGAAAATAAATAAGCTAGAACTAGTAGATGATTCGGAATCAAGTGCCATTTATTTAAGAAAAGTTTTAGTTGGCCTTGCCACCGATGTTCGTGTTTTATTTATAAAGCTTGCCGATCGTCTTCATAATATGCGGACAAACTACGCAATTAATCCAAAAAAGCAAAAGCAAAAAGCATATGAAACAATGGCAGTTTTGATTCCTATCGCGCATCGTTTAGGAATTAATTCAATTAAAAGTGAATTAGAAGATTTATGCTTATATTATACAAAACCAGATGTATATAAAGATATTTTGGAAAAATTAAACGAAACCCAATCAGAACTAAAAGACTCATTAGATGAAATGCAAGAAAGCATTACAAACATCTTAACAGAACAAGGTTTGAAATTTAAAATCAAAGGAAGAGTCAAAAGTGTTCATAGTATTTATAATAAATTATCAAATGGCAAAAAATGGAACGAAATTTACGATATCTTAGCTCTTAGAGTTATTCTTGAAACAGTAAGTGATTGCTATCTAGCAGTAGGACTTGTTCATGCCAAATATCGTCCAATCCCAAACCGTTTCAAAGATTATATTGCTATGCCAAAAGCTAACATGTATCAAAGTTTACATACAACTGTCTTTGGTGTCGATGGTCATTTATTTGAAGTTCAATTTCGAACTTATGAAATGGATGAATTTGCTGAAAAAGGTATGGCTTCCCATTGGTCTTATAAAGAACATGGTACCAAAAAAGTACAAAGTATTATGGAACAAAAACTGGAAATGTTTCGTAACTTAATTGAAACGCACGAAGAAGTAGATGATCTAGCTTTTGCTAAAGATGTTACAAGTGATATGCTTGCGGAAATGATTTATGTATTTACGCCAAAAGGAGATGTCATGGAACTTCCACGTGGATCAACCCCTGTTGATTTTGCTTATCGCATCCACTCTGATGTTGGCGATAAAACAGTAGGAGCAATCGTAAATGATACCATAGTTCCTTTAAATCATGAATTAGAAAATAATGATATTGTCAAAATAAAAACGAATCCCAATGGCTCACCAAACAAAGATTGGTTAAACTTCGTGAAAACCAGTCAAGCCAAAAACAAAATCAAATCTTATTTTAGTAAGCAAGAACGAGCTTACATGACAGAAAAAGGAAAAGATATTTTAGAAAAAGAATTACGTAAGAGAAAATTATCTTTTAATGACGTTATGAATGATGAAAACATTAAAAAGATATTAAAAGATTTAAAATTAAAAGATTTAGATGATATTTATTTGTCAATTGGTACTTTACGTTATACAGCCGGATTTATTATCAATTTAACAAGTGATAGCAAAGCGAATGTGGAAGATGCACTTATTGAAAAAGTAGCAAAAGAAACCAAAATGAATCCCAATTATAAAAATGATATCATTGTCGCTGGAATTGGTGATATTTTGGTAAATGTCGCAAAATGTTGCAAACCAGTAAAAGGTGATGATATAATAGGATTCATTACCAAAGGGCAAGGAATAACCGTGCATAAAAAGAATTGTCCTAATATTGTTGGTAAAGAAGAACGAATGATTGAAGTAAAGTGGAATTATCAAAATGAATCTACTTATTTAACTGATTTATTTATTGAAACGGATAATAATAAAAACTATTTATCCGATATTATTGCCACATTTACCAAGAGAAACGTTCATATTGATTCTTTTCAAGCAAGAGAATACGCAAATAGTTACGTTTATGAGGTGACAATTAAAGTGAAAAATAAAGAAGAAGTGGAAAGAATCATTTTAGATTTAGAAATGCTTTCTTTCATCAGCAACGTCAGTAGGAGTAAGTAATGAGAGTATGCATTCAAAGAAGTAAACATAGCAGTGTAACAGTAGATGGAAAACAAATAAACGAAATTTCTCAAGGCCTTGTTATACTCGTTGGCTTTACAAAAGGCGACACAATGGAAGACATCCAAAAAATGGCCAAAAAAGTTGTCAATTTGCGAATCTTTAATGATGAAAAAGGAATCATGAATAAATCTATTTTAGAAGTTGGAGGTGAAATACTTTCGATTAGTCAGTTCACACTTTATGCAAATACGAAAAAAGGAAATCGCCCTTCTTATATAGAAGCATTAAATGGCGAAGAAGCGGTAAAGTTGTATGAAAAGTGGAATGAAGAATTAAACCAATATATCATAACAAAACCAGGCGTATTTGGAGCTGACATGAAAGTAAATATTTTAAATGATGGCCCTGTTACCATCATGCTAGAAAGTAGATAAATATGAGTTTGAAAGATGTAGTACAACAATTAGAAATATACGGAGAACAAAAAGAGGAAAAAGACTATTTTATCAATTTAGGAAAAACCTTAGCGAAAAGCTATTATCACTCTTTTAGTAATAAGAAAATGGCCGAGCTATATAAAAGTTTTACTTTTTATGAATCAACACAACTAAAGCTAAATGCTTATTTCGAAAATAAAAAAGACATCGCTTATTTAGCATATCAAGAAACGCAGAGATTAACTCTAAAAGAAGGAACATTCATCACCTTTGATTTAAGCGGAACTGTCTTAGAATTAATCGTTGATTATCAAAAATTAAACACGATTAATTTAACATTACATGGAGCATTAGAAATACTAAGACATCGTAATATAGAAATAGATGATAATAAAATAGAAGAATATTTTGAACAATTAAAAATTACTTCTCTTATTTATAATTTAGCTTTTCTAATCTTACAAAAGAATATAAAATCAAAGATGGACGTTGTCCGTGCTGGTATGTTTAAAAACGCTTATTATAAAATAATATGTCTAGAATTACCAAAATTAGCTCAAAAAGAGCAAAAGAGTACCATTCCGACATCAAGAGCAAGACTTAAAGCATAAATCTTTACTTTTTTTCTCGTTTTTGCTATAATTTCTTTTAACACCAAAAAGAAAGAAGGAAAAACATGAAAGAATATAACCACACAAGCGAGGAAGATAACTTAATATTATTTTACAATAAATATTTAAACGCTGGCAAAGTAGGGGAAGATTATTTTTTCAAATTAATTGAAAATTATGTAGATGCTTGGCAAGAAAAAATGAAAAACGTTCAAAAATTAGAACAAGATCCTCAATTATTAGGAGAAACATTAGGAAAATTAAAAATATCTGAAGAAGATATTGAAGCAATTTCTTATTTTGATCACGATTTTCAAGTGTTTTATCAAGCAAATTACATTCGTATTAATGAGGATTATGGAGTAATAGTAGATGCTTATGCCAATATTCTTCGTTTTGCTTTTTATAAAGACTTGGACTTAAGTGAAGTATCCGAGCTTTATAAATACATAAATAAAAATATCTTTACACTATTAAGCGAGTTAGAAAGAAATATAGGAGTAATAGAAGCATCCGAACAAGCCGAAAATATGATTTTACAAAATTTATTAGTATCCAAATTAGAGCAAGCTGTTTATAGTATTATCAAAGAAAAAAATGGAGATATGCAAGCCTCTTTATTCGCTGTTGCTAACGCTGAAATTTTTGATTACGAAAACCGTCTTGCTGATGAACTTGATTATGAAGCAATTTTAAAAAGCAAACAAGCGTGTTCAAGATCTCGCCGTTAAAAATACTTGACGACAAGAAAAAAATATAATAAAATAAAAAGCGTAGAATATTTTTCTAAAGAAAGACCAAGTATAATCCGCACTTTTCTTTAAAAGAGAGGGCTAATCTGCTGCAAATGCCTAAAGAAAATGGATTAGAAAGACAGCTTTCATAATTTAGAAAACGCCGTTTTTGGTGATAAAAGAAAGAGAGTACTTAGTAAAATAAGGTGGCACCGCGGGTTTAGGCTCGTCCTTATGATACTAAGTTTTTTTATTTGAAGGAGGAGAAAAAATGATAACAAAGCCAAAAGGAACGTATGATATTTATGGTGAAAATGCCAAATATTACAATTATATTAATGGAGTTTTTGCATCTGTTTGTGAATATTACAACTATGAATATATAAGAACCCCTATTTTTGAAGAAAGTGAGTTATTCCACCGTAGTGTTGGGGAATCATCTGATATTGTATCAAAAGAAACATATGATTTTAAAGATCGTGGCGAAAGAAACTTAACCCTTCGTCCCGAAGGAACCGCTGGAGTTGTTCGCAGTTTCATTGAAAATAAAATGTATGGGGATGCAACCCAACCCAAAAAGTTTTATTATAGTGGTACCATGTATCGTTATGAACGACCTCAAGCTGGAAGATTTAGAGAATTAAGTCAAATAGGGGTAGAAGCTTTAGGAAGTGATTCTCCTATGATGGATGCCGAAGTAATTTCTCTTGCTTATCGCTTGTTAGAAGAAATGGGAATTGAAGAGGTAACGGTTAAAATAAACACACTTGGTGATAGTGCTTCTCGTGAGGCATACCGTAATGCTTTAGTAAACTACTTAGAACCTCATATTCATGAATTATGTGAAGATTGTCAAAAAAGATTTTCGACAAATCCACTTCGAATCTTAGATTGTAAAGTAGATAAAGATAGCGAAGTACTAAAAAATGCTCCCTCTATTTTAGAATATTTAAACGAGGAGAGTAAAACAAGATTTGATCGCGTATTAGAATATTTAGAATACTTAGATGTAGATTATGAAATCGACCCAAATATTGTAAGAGGACTTGATTATTACAATCATACTGTTTTTGAACTCGTTGCTGACCTAGATATTCTAGGAAGTGCAACTACCCTCTGTGCTGGTGGAAGATATAACAATCTAGTAAGCTTCCTAGGTGGTCCAGATACCCCTGGAATTGGTTTTGCAAGTGGAATTGATCGCTTAATAATGGTATTAAAAGAATTAAATAAAGAAAAAGAATTAGATCGAGGAGTAGACGTTTATGTCATGGCCGTTAACGAAGAAGAAAAATTAACAGCGATGAGACTCGTTCAAGACTTGCGTTGGTGTGAGGTTAAGTGTGATATGGACATGCTTGATCGCAGCTTAAAAACTCAATTTAAACAAGCTGATCGGCTAAATGCAAGAATCCTTGTAATCTTAAATAGTGAAGATTTACAAAAAGGTTTAATTACCGTAAAAGACAACATCACCAAAGAAGAAAGTAAAATAGATGAAAATGAAATATTAGATTATATTATTAGTAATTTATAGGAGGAATTATGCGAACATTAATAAAAGATTTAAAAGAACAAGAAATAACGACAGTTAGTGGTTGGGCCACAAAAATTCGTGACACCAAATACATGATATTTGTTATCTTAAAAGATCGAAGTGGAAAAATCCAAGTATCAATAGATAAAAATGCCCAACCAGATTTAGTAGAAAAATTAGACGGTGTCCTATCAAATAGTATTTTGTCATGTAAAGGCAAAATGGTATATAGTGAATATGTCAAAGATGGTGGTAAAGAATTTTTACCTACCCAAATAGAAATATTAAGTAAAAGTGAAGCTTTACCTTTAGATGATACTGCTGATTTAGACACCAGACTCAATTATCGTTGGATCGATCTTAGAAGTGAAAAGAATGAATTGATGTTAAAAGTACAAGCAGCTTTTGTTGAGGGAATGCGTTCTTTCTTAATTAAAGAAGATTTTACGGAAATACATACTCCAAAACTAATTGCAACGGCCTCAGAGTCTGGTTCTGAAGTATTTGAAGTAAAGTATTTTGATCGAAAAGCTTATTTAGCGCAAAGTCCCCAATTTTATAAGCAAATGGCAATTGCAAGTGGCCTAGAAAGAGTATTTGAAATTGCTCCCGCTTTTCGTGCCGAAAACTCAAATACCAACCGTCATGCAACGGAATTTACTTCTTTTGATCTTGAGTTTGCTTATATTGATTCTTATGAAGATGTAATGGATATGGAAGAAAATTTATTAATCGCTGGTCTTCTAAACGTAAAAAAATTATATGGAGATAAAATCAAAGAATTATTTAATAGCGAGGTTATTATTCCTAAAAAACCATTCCCTAGAATCAAGCTTCAAGATTTATATCAAGAATTAAATAAAAGATATGGTTATGAAATCCCAGAACATGACATTGGCGATATGAATGCCGAAGCAGAAAAACTAACAAGCAGATATGCAATGGAAGAATATAATTCAGAATTTATCTTTGTAACAGGATACTCTAAAACCAAAAGAGCGTTCTATCATATGCGAAAAAATGATATACCAGAAGGTTTTGATTTAATTTGGCGTGGAACGGAAATTACAACCGGAGCCCAAAGAGAACACCGTTATGAAATTTTGAAAAAACAAGCCGAAGAAAAAGGACTTGGCAAAGATGTTGAATTTTATTTAGAGTTCTTCAAATATGGATGCCCACCTCATGGCGGTTTTGCGATTGGTATTGATAGATTAACAATGTTACTACTTGGTATTACTAGTATTAAGGAAGAAATGTTTATATTTAGAGGTCCATCACGGCTTACACCGTAAAAAACGATTATGATAACGGAAAAGATTTATTTTCACAATTATAAAAAGTACATATAAAAGAAAGTAGGAAAACTGATGAAAGACGGATTTAGTGGAAGTGTAAATTTTGGGATTTATATCTATGTTAGTCATTATTCTGACGAAGAAACAGCAAGAATAATAATGGGTTGGTGGAATAAGAACTTTGATGGATTAGCAACCATTGAAGAAAATGTCTTTTTTAGTAAATTAGCAACAACAAAATACAGAGAAATAGCAAATTATTTAACAATTTGTTATCTAGCTAATATCAACCCTGATATGCTTACTATGTTACGAAATGGCAGCTTATTAGAAACATTAGAAAAAACAACCAAAAAATTAAACAAATTACTAGCAAAAGACGAAACTTTTCACAGTATGCGAAATGAAACTTTAGGAGCAATAAAAAATACATTAGAAGAAAATAGAGGGAGAAGATAAAAATGGATTTAAGAGATTTATTTAAAAATATAGAAGATTATAAAGATAAAGAAGTGAAAGTGGAAGGTTGGATTAGGCTACATCGTGACCAAAAAACTTTTGGCTTTATTGATTTTTCTGATGGTACAACTTTCGAACATTTACAAATTGTTTATGATGAGAGTCTAGAAAATTTTGATGAAGTAAGAAAATTATTAGTGGGAAGTGCCATTGAAGTAGTAGGTATTATTGTTCCTTCTGAAGGAAAACAAGACTATGAAATGCATGCTATGAGCATAAAACTATTAGGAGATTGTCCTGAAGATTATCCAATCCAACCAAAACGTCATACAAGAGAATTTCTTCGTGAACAAGCTTATTTAAGACCCAGAACCAATTTATTTCAAGCTGTATTTCGAGTAAGAAGTATTGCTGCATATGCCATTCATAAATATTTCCAAGATCGTGGCTATGTTTATTTTCATGCTCCTTTAATTACTGCAAGTGATTGTGAAGGAGCAGGGGAAATGTTTCAAGTAACAACACTCCCTTTAGATAAGCTAAAAGGAGAACCAGATTATAGCAAAGATTTTTTTGGAAAAATGACTAATTTAACGGTAAGCGGTCAATTAGAAGCCGAAACATTTGCACTTGCTTTCAAAAAAACATATACGTTTGGGCCAACCTTTAGAGCAGAAAACTCCAATACCAAAACCCATGCCTCAGAATTCTGGATGATTGAACCAGAAATTGCCTTTTGTGATTTAGAAGGTGACATGAATATCATGGAAGATATGTTAAAGTATATTGTAAATTATGTATTAGAACATGCTTCAAAGGAAATTGAATTTTTTGATACATTTGTAGAAAAAGGATTAAAAGAAAAATTAGAAAAATTAGTAAAGAGCCATTTTACGCGAATTGATCATGAAGAAGCAATTACGATTTTGAAAAATGCCGATGTAAAATGGGAATTTGAACCAACTTATGGCGAAGATATAGCAAAAGAACACGAAAAATATTTAACAGAATATTTTAATGGCCCTGTTTTTATTAAGAATTGGCCAAAAGATATTAAGGCATTCTATATGAAACAAAACGCTGATGGCAAAACAGTTGCAGCCGTTGACCTTGAAGTACCTGGAGCTGGAGAACTCATGGGAGGAAGTCAAAGAGAAGAAAATTATGATAAACTCATTACAAGAATGAAAGAACTAAACATGGATCCAAATTCTATGGATTGGTATTTAAACTTAAGAAAATATGGTGGTTGTATTCATTCTGGATTCGGTATGGGTTTTGAGCGATTACTTATCTATCTAACAGGTGTTGATAATATTCGGGATGTCATTCCTTATCCAAGAACACCAAAGAACTGTGAGTTTTAGGAGGTAGTATGAAAAAAATAATTGCCATTGTCGGAATGTGCGGTTCTGGTAAATCAGTAGCGTGCCAATTACTAGAAGAAAAAAGTTTTAAAAAAGTTTATTTTGGAGGTGTCACCCTAGATAAATTAAAAGAAGAAGGATTAGAAGATACTCCCGAAAACGAAAAATATATGCGTGAAAAATTAAGAAGCGAGTTAGGAATGGGCGCTTATGCTATCATCTTACTTCCTAAAATAAAAGAACTTGCCAAAAATGATGATGTTGTTTTAGACGGACTTTATTCTTGGGATGAATTAAAGATATTAAAAGAAGAATTTGCGGACGAATTAACCACAATTGCTATCATTACCGATAAAACTCTTCGTTACCAAAGGTTAAGCATGCGTCCAGAAAGAAGTTTAACCAAAGAAGAAGCAGAAAAAAGAGATATTGCCGAAATCGAAAATATTGCTAAAGCCGGCCCCATCGCTTACGCCGACTACTATATTGACAATAATAAAACCGTCACAGACTTTAAAGTTCGTCTAGAAAATATTTTAACAGAAATGGAAAAGAAAGGACTTAACAATGAGTAAATTTACAAAAGAAATGGTCGATGATTATGCTGAAAAATTATTAATTGGCTTAACCGATAAAGAAAATAAAATGGTTTTAGATGAATTTGAAGCCATTGATAAAAATATCGATTTAATCAATGAAATTCCAAATATTGAAACGGTAGAACCAATGACCCATGCGCTAGATGATTTTACTTTTGAATTAAGAAGCGATATCGCTGAAGAATCAATTCCAATTGAAGATGCGCTAAGAAATGCCGGTAAAACAGATGGAAGAGAAATTGAAGTACCAAAGGTGGTGGATTAGCATGTTAGAAAAAAGTATAACAGAACTTCATGAACTACTAAAGACTGGAAAAGTAACAAGTGAAGAATTAGTAAAAGAATCCCTTAAAAAATCTCATGAAGTAGAAACAAAATACAATGCTTTTGTAACGATTTGTGATGATGCCAAAGAAACAAAGATAACAGATTCTTTGGTATCAGGAATTCCTTTTGGTGTAAAAGACAATTATTCAACGAAAGATGTTTTATCAACTGGTTCTTCTAATACCCTTAAAAATTATGTCCCTTTTTATACGGCAACGGTAGTTCAAAAATTGTTTGATGCAGGAGCTATTATGACGAATAAAACTGCTTTAGATGAATTTGGTATGGGAGGAACAGGAACAACGCCTCATACTGGTCCTGTTTTAAATCCTTGGGATCCTACCAGAATGTGTGCTGGTTCTTCAGCTGGTTCTGCTTGTGCGGTAGCAAGTGGTGTTTATCCTTTTGCCTTAGGTAGTGATACAGGAGACTCAATTCGTAAACCTGCTGCTTACTGTGGAATTGTTGGCTACAAACCTACTTATGGCATGTTATCTCGTTATGGCCTATTTCCTTTTGCAAGTAGCCTAGATCATTGTGGCCTCTTAACAAGAAGTGTTTTAGATGCCGCCATTGTATGTGATATCATGAAAGGAATCGACGAAAATGATATGACAAGTTGGGACTCTAGCAAAATACATTTAAAAGAAGCGCTTACAGGTAATATCAAAGGAAAGAAACTATTTTATATCAAAGAAATTTGTGATATCAAAAATTATCCAAATGCTGATGAAACATTAAAAGAACATTTAAAGAATTTCCATCAAACCTTAGAATTACTAAAAGAAGAAGGGGCAACGATTGAAGAAGTAAGCATGGATCAAAGATTGTTAAATGCGATCGCTAGTGTCTATGTAGTAATATCTTGTGCCGAAGCAACAAGTAATATGTCAAATTTAACAGGAATTATTTTTGGACCAAGAAGTGAAAAACAAAATGTGTTTGAAATGATGAAAGATCATCGTACCCTTGGATTTTCTCCATTAATAAAAAGAAGATTCGTGATTGGTTCTTATGTGTTACAAAAAGAAAATCAAGAGCGTTATTTTAAAAATGCGCAACGAGTAAGAAGATTAATTGTTGATCAAATGAAAGAATTATTTAAAACCTATGATTGTTTAATTTTACCAGTATCAAGTGGCCCAGCTAAAAAGTTTGAGGAAGATAAAGATGTAATTGATGCATCAACAAATGTATTAGAAGAGCACTTACAAATTGGTAATTTTGGTGGTTTCCCATCAATCACGATTCCAAACGGTTTTATAAATGGTTTACCAGTAGGAATCAATATGACAGGTAATTGTTATGATGATGAAAATATTTTAAATATTGCTTATACTCTAGAAAGTAAAATGCCATATAAAGGCCAAATAGCAAAGGAGAAGAGTCTATGAAAAAACAAATAGCAACCATTGGTTTGGAAATGCATTGTGAATTTAAAAGCAATTCCAAAGTATTTTCAGCCGCTAAAAACACTTATAGTGAAACACCAAATTCTCATATTGCTCCTCTTGATATGGCATTTCCAGGAACACTTCCCGTAGTAAATAAAAAATGTGTGGAAGATGCTTTAAAAGTAAGTATAGCTCTCAATTGTACTACACCAGAATATATGATGTTTGATCGGAAAAACTATTATTATCCCGATCTACCAAAAGGCTATCAAATTACGCAAATGACAAAACCAATAGGTACAAATGGTAAAATTGAAATAGAAGTAAACGGAAAATTAATTCCTGTTTATATTCATGATGTTCATCTAGAAGAAGACTCTGCTAGTTTAGATCACTTTTTTGATACTTCTAATATCGATTATAATCGTTCTGGTGTTCCCTTATTTGAACTGGTAACAGAGCCATGTTTCCATTCGGCCGAAGAAGCAGTAGCATTCATGGAACACATGATAAGGGTATATCGTTATTTAGGAGTATCGGATGCCGATACCAAACGAGGCCAAATTCGTTGTGATGTAAATGTTTCTATTGCTGATGAAGACGCTAAAGAGTTAGGTACCAAAGTGGAAACCAAAAATGTTAATTCTCTTGGTGGTGTTGCTGGTGTCATTAATTATGAAATAGCAAGACAAACCAAATTAAAAGAAGAAGGTAGATACGACGAGGTCGAACAAGAAACCAGAAGATGGGATGAAGAGACTGGAACCACGATTAGAATGCGTAGTAAAGTAGACGCGATTGATTACAAGTATTTTGTGGAACCAAATATTCCAAAATACAAAATGAGTGATGAATGGAAAAAGAAAGTGGCATCAACCATTCCGAGACTTCATTTAGAGCGCAAATATGACTACATAAATAATCACGGATTATCTAATTATGATGCCGAAATACTTGTAAAAGAGAAAGCAATATCAGATTATTTTGAAGAATGTTTAGCACTTCAAATGGATGCAAAAGCTGCAGCAAACTGGATTATTACGCAAATATTAGGATATATAAACAAAAATAATAGCAATATCAATGATTTATATCTAACTCCTAAAAGATTAAAAGATTTAATTGATGAATTAAATAAAAAAACAATTAGTTCGAAACAAGCAAAAGAAATATTTGAAAAAATAATCGAAGAGAAAAAAGAAGTAAAAGACTTCATTAGCAAAGAAAATGCTCAAATAAGTGATCAAGATGAACTTACCAAAATTATTGAAGAAATTCTTGCTAATAACGAAGCTCAAATTGAAGAATATAAAAATGGTAGAACGAATATTTTTGATTATTTTGTGGGTCAAGTAATGAAACAAACAAGAGGAAAAGCCAATCCCGTTTTAACCAAAGAAATCTTAACCGAAAAGCTAAAATAAGGAAGGTGAAATTTTACATTTCATCTTTTTTCGTGTATAATAAAACTAGGAAGTGAATAGTATGTCTAAAAAGAAAAGTGTAATATTAGTAATATCAATCATTCTTTTTATTGCCGCTTTAATTGGCATTTATTTTCTAACAACGAAAGATCAAGAGCAAAGTATTACGGGTACAGTAATCGTAAGTGGAGATAACTATATTATTTTAGAAAGTAAAAATGGCGATTATTTAGTTAAAAATACCGAAAACAGTTATGAACTAGGCGATGAAGTAACAATTACTTATCAAAATAGTAGTTTAAAAGAAACATCACCAATCGAAATAACTGCTACTAAAGAAGTAATTGTAAAACGTGCTGAAAAAGAAAAACAAAAAGAAGAGGAAGAAGAAACTCAAAATGAAAACTCTTCATTAGATTCAAATACAGACAACAACAATTCTTCTAACCAAACAAATTCTTCGAACAATCAAACAACCACTAATAATACAAATCAATCAAAGAAAGAAAAAGAAGCCAAAAACAATGGAATAACAAATAGTAATGAGGAAACAAAACAAAATATAAATGTTAATATAGAAACTGATAAATATGTCAAAGTTAAAAGTTGATAGTTT
>OLSM01002059.1_pt1 | contig 13544 bp, 15 predicted proteins | sample 1672721 | NCBI WGS metagenome assembly OLSM01 (sample SAMEA3136717, study PRJEB25190) | human gut metagenome | reverse complement strand
CTACACCTGCGGCGACAACAGTTTCGCCGGTGTGATGACCTTTACAGAAAACGAATTTACCAATGTCCGCGTACCCATCGACGGCTACTGGGGCAAGACTGCCACTGAGAAAACCAGTATCACCATCACAGACAACACCTTCGACCCTGGCAAGTGGGATGCCGCCTACATCCAGCTCTGGGACTACGCCCAGTACCTGAGATGGGCTGGCAACACTGAAACCGACCGTCAGGGCAGCCCGTTCAATACGATCCTAGGCGCGTGCGAGTCACCGGAGACGCGCATGAGTGTGTCCGTTTATCAAGGCCAGGATCGAGGACAACACCTATATAGGCAGCGTGGTCATCTACGCCACGCACTTTGACTGGTTCAGCGAGTCCAGCCTGACCATGGACGACGCATCCAAGTCTCTGCTGCAGTACCGTGTGCTCGTCGAGCTTGAGGGCGCCGAGAGCGCCACCATCCGCAACGCCGACGGCAGCGAGATCACCGCGTTCAACGAGAGCAAGGCTTCTTCCGAGCGCGGCATCTACTCGCTCAGCGCGGGCGACTACATATTCGACATAGTTCCTGAAGAAGGCGGAGACCCTGTACCCATGGAGGTAGAGGTCAAGGACCCGGTGGTGGGAGGAGAGACCAATAAGGTCACTGTGGAAGCTGCTGATACTGCCGTCGCCAAGGTAGGCGATGTTGAGTACAAGACCCTCGCCGAGGCCATTGAGGCTGCGAAGAACGGCGGCACTGTCGAGCTGCTCCGGGATGTCTACGTCGAGACCTGGGACCAGGTGTGGAACACCAAGGGCATGACCGTAGACGGCAACAACAAGACCATCACCATTGGCAAGGTCGAGTCCAATGTCAACGGCAACTACCTGTTCTACAACGCTGAGGACCTCAAGGTTAACGACCTCACCATCAGATTCCAGACCAACGGCAATGGCCTCAACATGGTCTCCGGCGAGCTGAACAACGTCAAGATGTACGGCGGCGCGAACTCGAATTACGCAGTGTTTGTCTGCAACGGCGGAGCGAACAATGCTGTAACAATAGAAAGCTGCACCTTTAAGGACTTCGGCATAGCCGTTTACAGTCAGCCGGGAACTGCCGCGACCTCCAATATCAAGGTCACCGGCTCAACCATCACCGACTGCGGCATCGCCATCTGCAGCTATGCGCAGAGCAATGTGTTCACCGGCAACACCGTCACCGGCTCCGACGAGCTCTCCTTTGCCGGAGGCGCGGACGCCGTTCATCATGGCCGAGGCGCTGTGGCCGTACTTCCAGCCGTAGATGTAGCAGATGAGGCCGGAGCAGTCGAAGCTGCTGGGGCCGGCGGCGCCGTAGACGTAGGGGCAACCCAGATAATCCTGGGCCGTCATCACGATCTGGGAGCCGGCAGAGCCGTCGCCGGGCTTCACAGCGGGCAGGGTAACCACCTGCACATAGTCGGCGGAAACCCAACCTTCTTGGCCTTGGTAGCTGATTTGGTACCACCCATCGCCATCCCCAGTGATCGGGGCGCGGGAGCCGTCGGAGAGGGACCCGAGGGCGGCGTAATCGGTGCCGGCGCCGGCACGGACATTCAACGGCGTACCGTCGCCGGTATTCACCTGAATATAGGCCTGATCCTCTAAGTCATCCGACATATCTTCGGTGGAAACGTCGTCGGAAGCTGGCTTGTTTTTGATTCCATCTGAAACGAGGGAGATGTAGTCAGCGCTCATATACCCGCTCAGATTCCGGAAAGAAACCTGATACCAGCCGTCGATCTCCTCGGAAAGGAGAGAGACCGATGCGCCCTGGGGGGCCACGGTGAGAATGGATGCGTCCGTGTTGGGTTCGGCCCGCAGGCGCAGGCTCTCAGTAACGGTGCCGGTCTGTACGGCGCCGACGGCCATAACCAGGGTGAGGGAGAGGGCGGCGGCACTGATGGTGAGCCGCGCGATCTGCTTGGTAAATTTCATGGAAACCTCCGTTTTTAACGTCTGAGCAAGGGGTTAGCGGGTGGCTAAAACCCGTTCCAGCCAAATGGATGCGATGTCAATCGCAGAGTATAGGCTGTCCTTCTCGCTGCGCTTCACGACACTGTCCCGCCCTTTCAGGTTGGTGTCGGTGAGCTGGAGCTGGATGCTCACTCTGGTGGCCACTTCCATATCCTTCAGGGGCTTCGTTTCCAAGATCTGAAGCTGAATGATATAGGGATCAGCCATGCTGCCATAGTAGATTAGGCTGTCCTTTCGGCGAAGGGGCCGGCCTTTGTAGGTCAGAGGGATGGATTCTTTTGCCATAGTTACCTCCATTTCCGGGCGTTGGCGTAAATGTAGCCGCTGGAGGGGGACGGACGCCCTTTCGCGGCATATTTCTCCTGAACTGTTGTACGTGTAACCAAATTGTAACACATTTCTTTCCATACGTCAAATATAAATCTGTCGAATCACCAGAAAATTCTTGGAACCAAAGAAATTTTCCTTTGCGTGTACGGAAAAATACACGTTTACGCACCATGGCAGGCGAAAGGGAAGGGAGATGAAAAGAGGATGGCAAGTACCAATAAAACGCCGTACTATCAACTAAATCAGTGGGTGGCCGACGACAGCGTGCTCCGAACGGATTTTAACCTGGATAACTCCAAGATCGATCAGGCGCTGCGATCCGTTACGCCGGTATCCGGGTTCTATACTGGGACCGGGGAAGGTAAGACCCAGACGATTTCGCTGGGCTTTCAGCCCCGGATTCTTCTAGTGTTTCCCATGGGAGGCCTGTGTTTGGACGGCAGAAAGCTGCCGTTTGGCCTGTCCGTGGACGGGTATCCCAGCCAGTTTGTCACGCTGTTGGAGACGGGATTTCGCGTAACAGGGTCATTGAACTACACGACAAGCGAAAGCAGCAGCGATGGGAAAGAGAGAAATCCTTACCGCTATGTGGCCTGGCGGTAACAAGAAAGAGGCGTTTGCGCCCACCGCATTGGGTAAAAAGAGGACTTCGGTAGATCCGAGGTCCTCTTTTTGCGAAAAGTGGAGAAATACGACGGAAGAACGAATCCTTACGGCTTTGCACGGAAAATTGTGAAATCTTGTTTTCATTCTTGACAGAGGTGGTATACTTTATGATATATTTCATGCCTTAAAGAAGCGCTGTTTGGCGGAAAAAGAGGTGGAAACTTGGCAGAGGAAAAACGAAGTGTATGGTGTCAGAATCTATTTCAACTATTACAGACGCTTGTGACGGTACTGACAGTTTTACTGTTGCTGTTTGCCTTTGTGGGCCGGGTGTTTGCGGTGGATGGTACCTCTATGCTGCCAACCCTTCAGGACAAAGAGCCCATTTTGGTCTACCGGGCAGGGTATACGCCGGCGGCGGGTGATATTGTGGTTTTGGCGAAGCCCTCCTTCCGAACGGGCGATCCTCTTGTGAAACGTGTCATCGCCGTGGGAGGCCAGACAGTAGAGATCAATTATGCCGCGAACACAGTGTATGTGGACGGCGAAGCGCTGGAGGAACCCTACATCTTAGAGCCCATGGAGGAATTTCCCTCGCAATATGCCAGATCCGCCAAGGTTCCTAAGGGGTCGATCTTTGTGATGGGGGATAACCGCAATGGTTCCGGTGACAGCCGAGATCCGGCGCTGGGCGTGGTGGATACCCGGTATGTGATGGGCCGGGTTCTCTTTGCGGACTAAGCTTGCATTCCCAACCGGAATACGGTATAATACCTCTACTATCTCCGGCGTGGGCTGGAGGCGTTGGATCTGGCGCCATGCATGGGCCGGATTGGCGCATCTGGAAAAAGAGGGGAGGTGTCCGCCTTGGCGGAGAAGAAAAACCGTGTCATCGCAAATAACAGCAAGGCTTTTCATGATTACTTTGTGGAAGACCGCTATGAGGCGGGCATCGAATTGGCGGGTACCGAGGTGAAATCCATTCGGATGGGACAGGTAAACCTGAAAGATTCCTTTTGCAACATCAAAGATGGGCAGATGAGCTTGATTGGGATGCACGTCAGCCCCTATGAAAAGGGGAATATTTTCAACCAAGAGCCCCGGCGTCCCCGGCGCCTGCTGATGCACAAGCGAGAAATCCTCCGGCTGTTTTCCAAAGTCAAGCAGGATGGCTATTCGCTGATTCCCTTGCGCTTGTATTTCAGCGGTCCCCGTGTGAAAGTGGAGATTGGATTGTGTAAAGGCAAAAAACTCTATGATAAGCGAGAGGCGGATGCCAAGCGAGACGCCAAACGAGAAATGGACCGCGCAATGAAGCTGCGGTGAAGAAAAGGAGACAGTAGCATGGCAGAGAATCCTGTTGTTACCATTGAAATGGAAAACGGCGGCAAGATTGTCGCAGAGCTTTACCCCCAGGTGGCGCCCAACAGCGTCAACAATTTCATCAGCCTGGTGAAGAAGGGGTTTTACGACGGCCTGATTTTCCACCGGGTGATCCCCGGCTTCATGATCCAGGGCGGCGACCCGGAAGGCACCGGCATGGGCGGCCCCGGCTACGGCATCAAGGGTGAGTTCGCTATGAACGGCTTCAAGAACGACCTGAAGCACACCACCGGCGTACTCTCCATGGCAAGAAGCCAGCGCCCGAACAGCGCAGGCAGCCAGTTCTTCATCATGGTCGATGATGCTCCGCATCTCGACGGCCAGTATGCCGCATTCGGCAAGGTCACCGAGGGCATCGATGTCGCACAGGCCATCGTTTCCTCCCCGCGCGATTGGTCCGACCGCCCGCGCGAAGATCAGGTCATGACGAAAGTCACCGTCGAGACCTTCGGCGTTGATTACGACGAGCCCGTCACCGGCCCCGAGCGCGGCTGATTTTAACCGCAAACGTTAAAACCGAACACACAGAAACCGTACCTTTTCAGGTGCGGTTTTTTATTTTACTCTACCCTTGCCAGTACAAGTGAACATTCTTCTGTTTTCTCGTCGCCGTAGCGGAACGCCCCGTGCAGCACGCTTTCCGCGTCGCGGCACTTTTCTGCGCTCGCACCGTACAGCTCGGCGATCACCTCGCCTTTTTGTACCGCGTCGCCCACCGTCTTTTTCAGCACGATGCCCGCGCCGTAGTCGAGCATATCGTCGGCCTTCTCGCGTCCGGCGCCGAGCCGCACGCTTGCCATGCCCACCTGCTCCGCGTTGATATGCACCACATACCCGCTGCGCGGCGCACACACGTCTTTTCTCACCGGCGAAAGCGCAAACCGCTCGGGTTCTCTCAAGTACCGCACATCCGCGCCCTGCGCCTCGGCCATTTCGCAGAATTTCTCGAACGCTTTGCCCGTCTCCAGTGCCGTTTTCGCTTTCTTCCGCGCGTGTTCAAGGCTCTCCGCCTGCTCGCCGAGCCAGATCATGTTTGCCGCAAGCTCCAAACACTCTTCCGTAAGGTCTTCCGGCCCGCGCCCGTGCAGCGTCTCCAAAACTTCCAGCACCTCCAAGGTGTTGCCCACGGCGTGCCCAAGCGGCCTGTCCATATCGGTGATGAGCGCCGCTGCGCGCCTGCCGGAAAGCTTCGCGATCTCCACCATTTCCTCGGCGAGCGTAATCGCGTCCTCCGTTGTCTTCATAAATGCGCCGCTGCCCGTCTTCACGTCCAGCAAAATCCGCTCTGCGCCGGAAGCGATCTTCTTGCTCATGATGCTCGAAGCGATGAGCGGCACGCTCTCCACCGTCCCGGTCACGTCACGCAGCGCGTAAAGCTTCTTGTCCGCCGGGCACAGCTCGCCCGTCTGTCCGATCATCGCGCACCCGATCTTATTGATCTGCGCTGTAAATTCCTCCGGAGAAAGATCGATCCGCATACCGGGAATGCTCTCAAGCTTATCCGCCGTGCCGCCCGTGTGTCCAAGCCCGCGGCCGCTCATCTTGGCAATCTTCACCCCGCACGCCGCGCAAACAGGCACAATAACCATGCTCGTCTTGTCACCCACGCCGCCCGTGGAATGCTTATCCACCGTCACGCCGTGTATCGCGGAAAGGTCGGCCATGTCGCCGGAATGCGCCATCGCCAAGGTTAGCTCCGCCGTCTCCTCGTGCGTCATGCCGTTTAAATATATCGCCATCAAAAGCGCCGAAAGCTGATAATCCGGGATACTCCCGTCTGTGCACCCGCGCACAAAATATTCAATCTCGTCCTTTGTCAGCGTTCCGCCGTCCCGCTTTTTGCGGATAATGTCCAAAATATGCAGCACAAAAATCACCGCCTTTTTTACCGCTTCGCTTTTTCGCCCAGAACGTCTCTCGGCGAAAAGCTCTGCGGCAGCAAATCCTTTAATGTGTAAACCTTTTCTTCGCCGGGCTTTGCAAGGATAATCACAAACGCGTCCCCGCAAAATTCCCGCATCACCTGCCTGCACACGCCGCACGGCGCGCAGAAGTCTTCGGGCTCCTCGCCCGCCTTGCCGCCCGCGATTGCAACAGCGACGAAATCTCGCTCACCCTTTGCAATTGCCGTGAAAAACGCCGTGCGCTCCGCACAGTTCGTCGGCGTAAACGCAGCGTTTTCAATGTTCACGCCCGTGTATATTTCACCGCTTTTCGCAAGCAGCGCCGCGCCCACCGCAAAGCCGGAGTACGGACAGTACGCTTTTTTCCGCACATCAATCGCCGCTTCCGAAAGCTTTTTTATGACCTCATTTGTCATGTCCGTCTACCGCCTCAGAGGCAACCGCCAGCGCTACCTCCATCATCTGCGTGAACGTCTTCTGTCTCTCTTCGCTCGAGGTCGATTCCCCCTTCAGCGGCAAGTCGGATACCGTCGTGATGGAAAGCGCCTGCTTGCCCGCGCGCGCCGCCGTCATATACAGCGCCGCCGTCTCCATTTCCACGGCCAGAACGCCCATTTTTTTCCATTCGGCGGTCTCATTTTCACAGTCGCCGTAGAAAATATCGCTCGTCAACACGTTGCCGACGCGATAACGTAAGTTCTTCTCCCTCGCCGTCTGCACCGCTTTTTCAAGCAGTTCAAAGCTCGCCGTCGGCGCAAATGTGCCCGGTAAACGGTACTGGTGCGCAAAGTTCGAGTCCGTGCACGCGCCCATCGCCAATACTAAATCGCGCAGCTCCACGCCGTCCGCAATGCCGCCCGCCGTACCGATACGAATGATCGCTTCCACATCGTAGCAATGATACAGCTCGTAGCTGTATATGCCCATAGAAGGCATACCCATGCCGCTGCCCATTACGGAAACACGCTTGCCGTTATACAAGCCCGTATAGCCCAGCATTCCACGCACCGTATTAAAGCACACGGCATTTTCCAAAAACGTCTCCGCAATGAATTTCGCCCTGAGCGGGTCGCCCGGCATCAAAACCACCTTTGCAATATCGCCTTTTTTTGCTTCGTTATGCGGTGTCATAAAATTTTCCTCCCGAATTCAAATTTCAAATCATGCAAAATGCGTTTCGCCGTCTTTATAATAAACTTCACTGCATTCCGGCGTCTCAAAAACGTGCACTAAGCCCTCAAAGCTTTCCACCGTCTGGTGCTCGAAAAGCTCTTCCCGCGGCAGCCAGAACGCATCGCCTTCTTCGGAGCCGTGCAGCTCGCCCGTAAATGTATCCGCGCGGAACAAAAACACAACGTACCGCACGCCGTTATCAAGCCAGAACTGCTTCACACCGCACAGCGTCGGGTTTTCGATCGTCAGCCCGGTCTCTTCACGGATTTCGCGAATGACCGATGCCGTGATGGATTCCCCCTCTTCCACGTGCCCGCCCGGGTAAACGATACCCGACCAGTTCGGGTCAAGACGGTTCTGCACGAGTACGTTGCCCTTGCCGTCCTCCACCATGCACATGTTTGTCAGCTCCACCGTTTCTTTTCTGCCCATTTTTCTCACTCCCCAAATAGCACAATGCCGCGCAGAACAAACCCTCATTTCCTGCGCGGCACCGTTATTATTAGAATTTACACAATGCCCGCTTTTGTGATGGTCTCAAGCTCCGCACGCGTCGGCAGACCCTCATTGTCGCCCCGGTGTGTAATCTGTATCGAGCCGATTACCGTGCCGCGCGCCGCAGCCTCCTGCAAGGACATGCCCTCCGCCACAGCGGAGATGACGCCCGCCGCAAAGCCGTCGCCCGCGCCAACCGTGTCCACAATTCTTTTCACCGGGAATGCCGGCACCGTGCCGTGCTCGCCGCCCGTGGACCAGTACGCGCCCTTGTCGCCCAGCTTCACAATCACGCTGTCTACGCCGCGCTCGTGGTAAAACTCCGCAATACCCTCCGGCGTGTCACGCTTTGTGAGAATTTTGCCCTCACTAAGGCCCGGCAAAACGAGGTCTGCTTCCTGTGCGAGGCTGTTCAGCGTGCGCACCATCTCTTTTTCGTCCTTCCAAAGCTGCGGGCGCAGGTTCGGGTCAAACGAAATAAACATATCCAGCGCCTTCGCGCGGCTCATCAATCGTTTCACCGCGTCCAATGCCGACTTCGACACCGCCGGAAAAATACCCGTCACGTGCAGAAAGTCACATCCGTATAAGTCGAGCTTATCGATGTCATGCGTCGAGATCTGCGAAGCCGCGCTGTTCCGTCTGAAATACGCGATCTTCGGGTCGCCCGCCTCGGTCCTGCCTTTCATCATAAACCCGGTCGAAGCCGTGTCCGTCACGGTCACAAGCGCGTCGGAAACGTGGTTGCCTTTCATGCTCTTTAAAATGCGTTTGCCCACCGGGTCGTCGCCGAGGCGCGTGCAGTACAGCGCTTCATGGTCAAGGCGGGAAAGTCCCACCGCCACGTTATATTCCGCACCGGCCACAGCCGCCGAAAAGTGTGTCACATTCTCCAGCTCGCCGAGCTCCTCCGCAATGAAAAGCCCCATCGGCTCGCCGACCAGCACAATGCGCCCGCGCACCTCGTCCTCCGGCTCGTCCACAGCTTTCTGCAGTTCAGCTTCGTCTACAAACTCCATCTTCATAGCGTTTTCCCTTTTAAACCGTCGTCTTCACCACCGTGCAGTGGCCATTAATCTTAATTTTGCCGCTGCCGGCCGGTACAAACAGGCTGTCCGCCGGCTTGAACTCCACTTCGTTCTCGCTACCGACAACCTTGCCGCTGCCCTCCGTCACAACAAGCGACGCAAACGAATCGCCCGTCACATCAATTTCGACTTCGCCGTCCACAACATATTTCTCCGTCGTAAAATACGGGCAGGAAGCCAGCGCGCACTTTGTGCCTCCGGGAATCTCCTCCGGCTTGCCCTGCTTGTCGGACGTGTCGCTCGGGGTCAGCTTGGAAACGTCAATGGCCTTATCAATATGCAGTTCACGCAGCTTGCCGTCTGCACCGCGGCGGCCGTAGTCGTACACGCGGTACGTCGTGTTGGAATTCTGCTGAATTTCGCAAATGAGAATTCCCGCGCCGATTGCGTGGATCGTACCGGACTGAATGAAGAACACGTCGCCCTTCTTCACGTCGGCCTTGTAGAGCACATCCGTCAGCGTGTTGTCTTCAATGCGCTTTTTGAATTCCTCTTTCGTCAGCGCACGGTTCACGCCGAAGTACAGCGAAGCACCCGGCTCGCAGTCCACAACGTACCACATCTCGGTCTTGCCGTATTCACCCTCCACGCGCAGCGCATATTCGTCGCTCGGGTGCACCTGCACGGAAAGCGGCTGCTTCGCATCGATGAACTTGATAAGCACCGGGAACTCCTTAAACTTCGCACCGTTCACACCGAGCGCCTTCGCACCGACTTTTTCCAGATACTCGCCGAATTTCAGCCCGTCGTATTCACCGCCGTCTATCACGCTCTGGCCCGCCGGGTGCGTAGAAAGCTCCCAGCTCTCCGCAACCTTTTCATAGTCGCACTTTTTGCCGTAAACGTCGCGCAGCTTTGTGCCGCCCCACAGATAGTCCTTAAATGCCGGGGATAATTTCTCAATCTTCATATTCATTCGTTCCTTTCAAACTGTTTTATATCAAAATTTATCGTCTTGTCGATTCTTTCTCGTGCAGCGGCATATCGAGCACAAGCGGCTGCTCCGGGTCGCTGCTGCGCAGCATGTGGATGAGCTTATTCGCCGCGGCTCTGCCCATCTCCACCTTCGGGTGCACAAAAGAGGTAATTTTCACCGGCGAGTATTCCGAAATGCTCGAATCGTCAAACCCGATGACGAGCACATCCTCGGGCACGCGCACATTGTGCTTCTGTAAGAGGTCAATCACCCCATACGCAATCTGGTCGTTGTAGCACACAATGCCGTCACACCCGCGCAGGCGCTCAAACATGTAGTCGCTGTTGTCGGGGCGAAAAAGCCTGCTGCGCTCGGCCGTCGTGTACCAAACCACATTGTCGTCGCCAAGGACGCATCCGTTGTGGATAAGCCCCTCGGAAAAGCCCGCGTAGCGCCCGTGGCCCTGCATGTCGTCAGATTTAAACACGCCGCCGATACGTCTGCACCCCTTTTCAATCAAGAGGTCGACCGCCTGCAAGCCGGCCTTGCGGTCGTCCGTTACTACGTAAACGGAATCGGGTAAATCGCGGTAATAGCTGTTGAAAAACACCACCGGCACGCCCATTTTTTCAAGCTTGCGGTAAAGCTCCACGTTCGGGTTCGGGAACGCCGTCTTCGTGCCCTCCACAATCACTCCGTCCACGCGGCGGGAGATGAGCGACTGCAAAATGCGCGCTTCCTCCTCCACGTGGTTGTTCGTCACATTCAGGGTCAAATCATAGCCCGCGTTCGTCAGCGTCTCCTCAATGCCGCGGATGATCGTCGGAAAAATATAGTCGGAAATATACGTCGTCACAATGGCGATGCTATTGCCGCGCGGCGTGCGTCGGCTCTCGGAGCTGATATACGTGCCGCTGCCGCGTCTGCGCTCAATAAGCCCCTCCTGCTCGAGGACGGAAAGCGCCTGCCGCACAGTTTGGCGGCTGTACCCGAACTGCTCGGAAAGCGTGTTTTCAGATTCCATGCGTTCGCCGGGCTCATATTCGCCGTTTTTGATCTTCTCCTTGATGGTATCCACCAGAAAGCGATATTTCGCAGTTTTCTTTTCTGTGTCTGCCATGTCATCGTTCCTTTCAAAAAGGATACCTGTTTGCACAGGTTCAATACAACCTTATTATAAAAAGCCGTACAACTTTTTGCAATACCTTTCGCAAAATTTGTACGGACTTATTTTCAAGATATTTTGCAAAAGCACCGGAAAATAAGAAAATCTTAAGAAAAAACGCCGCCGCACGGCCCAAAAAGCCATGCAGCGGCAAACATTCCGTTTCTTCACTTTCAGCCGAGCATCGCATTGATTTCCGCAAGCACACGCTCATACGCTTCGTTCAGTTTTGCGGCTTCCTCTTCCGTGCCGTCCAGCTTCGCCGTTTCGTACTCTTCAAGCAGCTTCGCAGCATCCTGCTGCAAACGGTCAAGCGTATCTGCGCTCACAGCTTTTTCGATCTCTGTCTCGACTTCCTGCTGTTCCGTCAAGCCCTGCGCCCAATCCGTCTTGGTGTCTGCTTCTGTCTGACGTACTGCGATAGCATTCATGGCATCCGGGTCGGTCACGTTCGCCTCCGTTTTCGGCGGCACAGCACACGCGGTCAGCAATCCTATCAGTAAAACAAGTAAAATTACAACGGTTCTTTTCATAGCAAATTCTCCCTTCCTCATTGTACCGGAATCGCTTATATTAAAACCATCGGACTCAACTCCTTTATTTAACTAAAGTATACTGTATTCAAGTCTTTTTGTCAATAATTTTACACAGATTCATCCGCATAATCCCTGTATTTTTGTATTTTTAGTCTTTGCCTCTCATTCGTACTTTTTCCCTCTGTCCAGCATAAAAAGGCGGCATTGCCGCCTTTCGGGAGACCCCCTAATTGGGTCTCCCACGTGCAAACAGTCCACTGGGCTGTTTGCACGCGACTACACAGAAAAACCGCTGTGCGGAAAAACTCCCACACGGCGGCTCTGGTTTATCAAATTTTGCCCGTCTTATTCCACGGTCAAGTCAAACTTAAACGTGAACGTCTCGTCGTCAAACTGCATCGCCTTCGCAAGGTGCGGACCGCAGCTGTTGGAGCCTACGCCGCTCATCTTGCAGTCGAAGCAGAACACATTGTCGGGGCTTTCCGTAAGCTCGTAATTGTGCATCTTCTTCGTCATTTCCTCCTGCGTGTAGTGCGAAAGGTTGAACGAGAAGTCCTCCGGGCTCGTCACGGTCACAGCGCCCGCGCCGTCCGTGATCGTCACCCGCGCACAGCCGAAGTGGCTGCCGTTCTCCTGCGGCTTCACGTAGTCCTCAAAAAGGTCGTCCGCCGTCTGCGCAAAGTGACCCAGCGAAGACGCATGGTGCTTGTCGCAGTACGATTCATACGGGCCGTAGCCGTAATATTCCGCCGTGTCAAACGACTTCGGCAGGAACATTCTAAGGCCGAATCTCGGCAGGAACGGACGCTCCATGTCGCGCTTACCGTTGATCTCCGCTCTTACCTTGCCCTCGGCGTCCACCGTAAAGCGGCAGTCAAGGTGCAGGAACGGTCTGCGGTACACCGCCGCAAGGCTCAGCTTGCAATCGATCACAACAACGCCGTCTTCCTCTTTCGCGTTGCAGGCATAGACTTTTATCGCGGGTTCGTTGTAGCCGGCCTGCTCCCATTCCTTGCGCACAAACTGGTCGTTGTCCGTCGGTGCACGCCACACGTTCCACGTCATCGGGCGGGTCATGATGTTCACATTGTTCTTCACCATAGACGTAAACACGCCCTCGGTCTTCGAGAACACATAACGGAAGCTGTCGCCCGTCACCGTCACGGCGCGGCTGTCCTCCACCGCAACAACAAAGCCCTTTCTAAGCGCTTCTTCCTTGCGTGCCCCGCGGGAAACGATCAGCTGGTCAAAGCCGAGCGGGTGTCCCTTCTCAAAGAACACGCTGTCGTTCTTCTTCGCGCTGTACTGCAAAAGCACCGCCACGTCGCCCTCCGTCGGAATTGCATCCGGCAGCGTAATGACACCGCTTTCGTGCGGGGCAATCTTGATGTCGTCCATCACGCCGCAGGCCACCGTATCGCCGTCCTGCTGAATTTCCCAGGAAAGCGTCAAAAATTCTTCCGTATTCGTAAAATCGCGGTAATTCGTCAGCTGAATTTCCCCCGTTTCGCGGTTCACAAGCGCCGCGCGTACCGGGCGAATGACGTTTTTATATTCGAGTAAACCCGTATGCGGTGTGCGGTCGGGGTACACAAGTCCGTCCATGCAGAAGTTGCCGTCGTGCGGATATTCGCCAAAGTCGCCGCCGTAGCGGAAAATATCGCGGTTGTCGGGCGTCGTGCCGCCGTAAACGGCGTGGTCGCACCATTCCCAAACAAAGCCGCCCATAAAGCGGTCATACTTCATGATCAGCTGCTGGTACTGTTCCGCATCTCCGGGGCCGTTACCCATCGCGTGGATGTACTCGCAAAGCACCAAGGGCTTCGTGTACTTCGGGTCGACCATATATTCATCAATCCACTCCGGCGCCGAGTACATGCGGCTCTCCGTCGTCAGGGAAGACAGGTCGTTCTTGTGGCCGCGCGCATCGTAATACGTGTTCTCG
>OLSM01002054.1_pt1 | contig 13585 bp, 9 predicted proteins | sample 1672721 | NCBI WGS metagenome assembly OLSM01 (sample SAMEA3136717, study PRJEB25190) | human gut metagenome | reverse complement strand
AGCCGGACATTATACAACTCCGATTATGTCCTATGCGGTAAAATATGCTTCCGCATTTTATGGCCCGTTCCGTGAAGCGGCTGATTCTGCTCCGTCTTTTGGTGACAGAAAGAGTTACCAGATGGACCCGCACAACAGCAGAGAAGGCCTGAAAGAAGCCCTTACAGATGTTGAGGAAGGCGCAGACATCATCATGGTAAAACCGGCTCTTGCATATCAGGATATGATCTGGCAGGTAAAGGAAGCCACCAATGTACCAGTTGCAGCATACAGTGTCAGTGGTGAATATGCCATGGTAAAAGCTGCAGCCGCAAATGGCTGGATTGATGAGGAAAGAATCGTAGGCGAGATGGCTACCGGAGCATTCCGTTCCGGCGCACAGATCTATCTTACCTACTATGCAGAACTTCTGGCAAGACTTATGGATGAAGGGAGAATCGGCTGATGACAAAATCAGAACAGTTATTTGAGCGTGCGGTAAAAAGAATACCGGGAGGCGTAAACAGCCCGGTAAGATCTTATGGAGCTATCGGTGAGGCACCTCGTTTTATTGAAAAAGCAGATAAATGTTACATCTATGATGTGGATGGAAACCGCTATGTGGATTATATTGATTCCTGGGGCCCGATGATCCTGGGACATAATTTCCCGGAGATCCGTGAAAGCGTGATCAAAGCCTGTGAAAATGGCCTGAGCTTTGGATGCGCTACGGAAATTGAAGTGGAGATTGCAGAATTTATCTGTGAGCATATTCCGCATGTAGATATGATTCGTATGGTAAACTCCGGAACAGAGGCTGTTATGAGTGCCATCCGTGCGGCAAGAGGTTTCACCGGAAAAGACAAGATCATCAAATTTGCAGGCTGCTACCACGGACACAGTGACTGCCTTCTGGTAAGTGCCGGTTCCGGTGTCATGGCAAGCGGTATTCCGGACAGCGCCGGTGTTCCCAAGGGCTGCACACAGGATACCATGACTGCAACCTACAATGATGCGGCCAGCGTGGAAGCGCTTCTCAAACAGGAAGAGGGAAATGTGGCAGCAGTGATCGTGGAAGCAGTAGGAGCAAACATGGGTGTGGTCCCTCCGAAGCCAGGCTTCTTAAAGCGGCTTCGTGAGCTTTGCGATGAGCACAATTGTCTGCTGATCTTTGATGAGGTAATCACAGGATTCCGTCTTGCCTTTGGCGGAGCCGCAGAGTATTTTGGCATTCGCCCGGATCTTGTCACCTATGGAAAAATCATCGGCGCAGGAATGCCGGTAGGTGCATATGGCGGCCGCAAAGAGATCATGGATCTGATCTCACCGTGTGGTCCTGTATACCAGGCAGGTACCTTAAGTGGAAATCCGGTTGCCATGGCAGCAGGATTCACACAGCTGAAATATCTCTATGAGCATCAGGAGATCTATAAAGAGCTGGCAGTAAAAGGCGAGAAACTTTACGGCGGACTGAAGACAATCGTGGAGGAAAAAGGTCTTCCATATCAGGTAAATTATGATTCTTCCCTGGCAAGTATCTTCTTCACAGATCAGGAAGTAAAAGATTATGTTTCCGCAAAAACCTCCAACCTGGATCTTTTTGCAAAATATTTCAAGGGAATGCTGAAACGTGGCATCCATCTTGCGCCGTCCCAGTTTGAGGCAATGTTCCTTTCCACAGCACACACAGATGAAGTGATTGATGAAACTCTGGAAGCAATGAGAGGCGCCCTGGGAGATCTGTAATTTCCGCAAAAAAATGATTTTGCACAGGAATTTACACAAAGATAGTAGGATGGTAACTTGTTCTTCAAAAAACTTTGTGATAAAATAAACACAAAAATACGTAATGAATGTGAAAGCAGGAGGCCAGAGCTTATGGGAAAAAAGAAGTACGTGGCTTACGTGGGAACATATACCCATGGAACCAGTAAGGGAATTCAGGTATACGATGTAGATGTAGAGAACGGAACACTGACAGAGCGCAGTGAGGTAGAGGTCAGCAATGCATCTCATCTGGCAGTTTCCAAAAACGGTAAATATCTGTACTCCATCGAGGATGAAGGTGTGGCTGTATTCGAGAGAGATGAAAATGGAGATCTTTCCCGTATTAACAGCGTAGATATTAACGGAATGCGAGGCTGTTATCTTGCAACAGATGTAGACGGAAGATATCTTTATGTAGCAGGTTACCATGATGGCAAGGTAACGGTTGTACATACCCATAAAGACGGACGTCTGGGAAGCGTTATGGACGGTGTTTTCCATAAAGGACTTGGAAGTGTGGCAGAACGTAACTTCCGTCCACATGTAAACTGTGTCCGCCCTACACCGGATAACAAATATCTCTGTGCGGTAGATAATGGCATTGATCAGGTGAAAATTTACAGGATCAACAAGAAGAAAGATAAGCTGGAACTTGTGGATATTCTTCGCTGCCCGAGAGAGAGCGGCCCTCGTATTATCCGTTTCAGTGATGACGGAAGATTTGCATATCTTCTTTTTGAGCTCAGCAATGAGGTTAAGGTATACAGCTATGACGGAAGCGGCAAGAACCCGGAGTTTCAGCTGCTCCAGAGTATTACCACTCTTGGAAAAGAAGATGCCAATGATGCGATTCACAACGCAGCATCAGGTATGTCTCTTTCTGCGGATGGCAAATATCTTTTCTGCACAACTGCAGGTGAGAACACAGTAACCATGTATGCGGTAGACCAGGAAACCGGCCTTCTGACCAAGAAATTTACTCTTCCGATCAGTGGTGATTATCCGAAAGATCTTATGATCTTCCCGGATAACAAACATATTGCCATTGCAAATCATGGAAGTAACAGTATTACTGTTTTTACAGTAGATTACGAAAAAAATATTATTATGATGAATGAGAAGCCAAGAAAGATCGAAACACCGAACAGCATCCATATCTGGCCGGTGCCGGGAGATGTGGATGGCATCTGCAAATGATTCTTTTCGGTAAATGACTGCAACGGCCAGATATCCGGATACAAAAACAGACTCAGGGATAAGCAATAAGATTCCCTGAGTCTGTTTTTTGCTGGAAAAGCATTTGGCATTACGGATGAATCCACGGATCTTTCAGGAATAAGGGCGGTTTTATCTGCGATAGAATTCGTGGATGCGGTCCATGCGTGCGCTCATATTGGCAAAAAGTGCATCGGTGATTGTGAGAGCTGCCATGGCTTCCACAACAACTACGGCACGTGGAACAATAACAGGATCATGGCGTCCTTTGATCTCAAGCTCCAGATTTTCGCCGGAGCTGGTTACGGTGGACTGGGGCTGGCTGATCGATGGTGTTGGTTTGATATGGGCACGGAGGATAATGTCACTGCCGTCACTCATACCGCCCATGATACCGCCTGCATGGTTGGAGGTCTTGGAAATGATGCCGTCTTTCTGGACAAAACCGTCGTTGTCTTCGGAACCGGTAAGACGTGTCACATTAATACCGTCACCGATCTCAACAGCTTTTACAGCACCGATGGACATGATCGCATGAGCAAGAGTGGCATCCAGCTTGTCAAAAACCGTATCACCCAGACCAGCAGGAACATTTTTGATCCGGCATTCAATAACACCGCCTGCACTGTCCTGGCTGTTGAGACACTGTTCGAGATAGGCGGATGCTTTTTCTGCCGCGTCGGCATCTGGCATGCAGAGGGCATTGTTTCGGATTTCTTCTTCTGAGAAAGACTGGATTTCCACAGGACCGATGGATTTTGCGTAGGTGGTAAACGTAATGCCAAGTTCATTTAAAAGCTTGATGGCAATGGCACCGGCTGCCACACGTCCGGCGGTTTCCCTTCCGGAAGAACGTCCGCCTCCACGGTAATCGCGGAAACCGTATTTCTGGTCAAAGGTAAAGTCTGCATGACCGGGGCGGTAGGAGTATGCAATATTTCCGTAATCCCGGGAACGCTGGTCGGTATTGCGGATCAGAAGAGAAATCGGTGTGCCGGTAGTTTTTCCTTCAAAAACTCCGGAAAGGATTTCAACCAGATCCCCTTCTTTACGGGCAGTTGTGTAGCGGCTCTGGCCGGGTTTCCTCCGGTCAAGAAAAACCTGGATATCTTCCTCGCAGAGAGAAAGACCTGCGGGGCAGCCGTCGAGAACTGCACCGATAGCCTTGCCATGAGATTCTCCCCAGGTAGTAACTACGAATTTTTTTCCGAATGATGACTGACTCATTTGTATAACTTCCTTTCGTTGGAATTCTGGAATCATTATATAGGAAGCCGGAAAAAATGTAAAGAACGTGGAAAACAGAATGAATTTTTATGTAAAGATCCTGTGAAATCATTTAAAAGCTTTTTTAAAAAGAAAATGTATGAATTGACAAAGCTATTTTGACTATTTATAATAAAAATGAATTTTGCCCTGGCAAAAGAAAAGCAAAAGAAGGGAAGTGGGAATCGTGGTAAGGATTTACAAGACAATAGACGGAGCCATCCACCAGATACAGGAACCGGAGGACGGCTGCTGGATTGCGCTGACGAATCCGACGGCAACAGAGATTTTTGAATTTTCCGAGAAGTTTGATATAGAGGTTGACGATTTACGATCCCCTTTGGATGAGGAAGAACGGTCACGTATCGAAGTTGAGGATAATTATACACTGATCCTGGTTGACGTTCCTATGATCGAGGAACGTAATGACAAGGACTGGTATGGAACCATACCGCTTGGTATCATTGTGACAGGGTCTATGATCTTTACCATCTGTCTGGAGGACACACCGGTTCTGACCAGATTTATGGAAGGAAGAGTCCGGAGCTTTTTTACCTATATGAAGACCCGTTTTATTTTCCAGATCCTTTACAGAAATGCAAGTATGTATCTGCGTTATCTGCGTATCATCGACAAGAAAAGTGAGCAGGTGGAAGAAAAATTGCATCTTTCCACAAGAAATGAGGAGCTGATTGAGCTTCTGGAACTGCAGAAATCCCTGACTTACTTTATCACATCCCTCCGGTCCAACGAGGTTGTGCTGGAGAAGCTTCTGAAGATAGACAGTATCAAAAAATATCCGGAAGATACGGATCTTCTGGAAGATGTCATCACTGAGAACAAACAGGCGATCGAAATGGCAAATGTGTACAGTGGAATCCTGAACGGAACCATGGATGCTTTTGCGTCTATTATCTCCAATAATATGAATATTGTCATGAAAGTACTGGCGATTATTACCATTGTTATGAGCATTCCGACTATCGTGTTCAGTGCTTACGGAATGAACGTGGCCGGTTCCGGTATGCCGTTATCACAGAGTCCATGGGGCTTTCTGATCATTATCCTGTTTTCTGTGGCAATCAGTGTTGTGGCAGCGATCATTCTTTCCAAGAAGCGGTTTTTCTGATTTTCAAAAGTTTTCTGAAAGGAGATTTTAATGAAATTTATCGACAAACTAGAACGTAAGTTTGGAAGATTCGGAATACCCAATCTGACCGTTTACATCATCGGATGTTATGTGCTGGGATATTTTCTGGCCATGTTTGCTCCGGGAGTTTTGGATATGCTGAGTCTTGATATGTCCATGGTCATGAAAGGACAGATCTGGAGACTGGTGACATGGGTGATTTATCCGCCGTCCAGTGTGGGAGGAACCGGTAATCTTGTGATGTTCCTTCTCGCAATCTTTTTCTTCTATTATCCGATTGGTACTTCTCTGGAACGTACCTGGGGGACTTTCCGGTATACATTGTATATTTTTTCAGGACTTTTATTTACTGTGATCGCGGCAGTGCTTCTGTATGTATTTACAGGTGGCTATGTGATGATGAATGGGATTACCTATTCTCTTGGCGGTGGCATTTTTACCACATATTATATCAGTCTTTCCATTTTCCTTGCCTATGCAGTCACATATCCGGATCTTCAGCTGCTGCTTATGTTTGTGATCCCCATCAAGATGAAATGGATGGCATTTGTATATGGACTGTTTATTGCGTGGGATATCGTATCATATCTTAGAGTTGGACTTTGGGTAGGCGTTGTGCCGATTGTAGCATCACTTTTGAATTTTGTGATCTTTTATTTCAGTACGCGGGATATGAACCGTTACAATCCGAAGGAGATTCACAGGAGACAGCAGTTTAAGAAGGCCATGGCTCCGACCAGAACGGGCTATGGACCAGATGGAATTGCCAAGCATAAATGCGCGATCTGCGGACGTACCGAAAAGGATGATCCAAATCTGGAGTTCCGCTTCTGCTCAAAGTGCAAGGGAAATTATGAATATTGCCAGGATCATTTATTTACGCACAAACACGTACAGTAAAACGTAAAAAAAGAGGGAGGATATTCAATTATGAAAAGAACAAAGATCATCTGTACACTTGGACCTGCCAGCAACAACAGAGAAACTCTGAAGTCTCTTATGGAGAATGGAATGGATATTGCCAGATTCAACTTTTCTCACGGAGACCACGAGGAGCAGAAGGGCCGTGTGGACATGATCAAAGAGCTTCGTGAGGAGCTGGATATGCCGATCGCGATGCTTCTTGATACAAAGGGACCGGAAATCCGTACCAGACTTTTAAAGGACGGACAGAAGGTAAAACTGGAGTCAGGAAACCAGTTTGTACTTGGAATCGGTGATTTTGAAGGTGATGACAAAAAAGTTGCCATCACATATGAGACACTTTATAAAGACGTGAAACCGGGAAACAAGATTCTTATTGATGATGGTCTGATCGAGCTGGAAGTTAAGGCGATCAAAGGAACCGATATCATCTGTGATATCTTAAACGGTGGTGAGCTGGGAGAGAAAAAAGGCGTAAATGTTCCTTACGTAAAAGTAAATCTTCCGGGTATCACAGAGCAGGATAAGAACGATATCCTTTTTGGTATCGAGCAGAAATTTGATTTCATTGCGGCATCTTTCGTCCGTTCCGCAGAGGTGATCCGTGAGATCCGTAAACTTCTGAATGATAACGGTGGAAAGGACATCGGTATTATTGCGAAGATTGAGAATGCAGAAGGTGTTGAGAACATTGATTCCATCATTGAAGCATCGGATGGTATCATGGTTGCCAGAGGAGATCTTGGCGTGGAGATTCCTGCAAGCCAGGTGCCGCACATCCAGAAAGAGATCATCCGTAAATGTAATGAACATTATACACCGGTTATCACAGCAACACAGATGCTGGATTCCATGATCCGTAATCCCCGCCCGACACGTGCGGAGGTAGCGGACGTTGCCAATGCGATCTACGATGGAACCGATGCGATCATGCTTTCCGGTGAGACAGCAGCTGGTAAATATCCGGTTGATGCTCTTCAGATGATGGCGGAGATCGCAGAGATGACAGAACCGCATCTGGATTATAAGGTATTTATTGAACATCGTTCCATGGATGGAAGAGAGAAGATCTCCAGTGCAGTTGCACTTGCAACAGTCCGCACTGCGAAGAATCTGAAGGCAAATGCCATCGTGACACCGACCATGAGTGGAAATACAGCCAGACTGATTTCCAATTTCCGCCCGAAGGTTCCGATCTATGCCATTACACCGAACTCAACCATCCAGCACAAACTTCAGCTGATCTGGGGTGTAACACCTCTGAAAGGATATCAGAGAGATACCACGGACCATATCATGTCTCAGGCTATGAATGTTGTCCGCAGCCGTCATCTGATCCATAAAGGAGACCTTGTTGTATTTACAGCAGGAGACCCTGCGACCAACATGACAAACGGTCATGGTGCAGTGACAAATATGATGCACGTGATCGAGGCAGAATAAGACCGGGGGTTCATATGGAACCGCGGTCGGAAAACAGGAGATGCAGTTATTATGAAAAAAGTACCATTTGTGACACTTGAAAAACTCAACGAGATTACCGAGAAATACCCGACCCCTTTCCATCTCTATGATGAGAAGGGAATCCGTGAGAATGCAAAAGCCCTGAAAGAAGCTTTCGCATGGAATAAAGGATTCAAGGAGTTTTTTGCGGTAAAAGCAACCCCGAACCCGTATCTGATCAACATTCTGCAGGAGTATGGCTGTGGCTGTGACTGCTCTTCTGCAACAGAGCTTATGATGGCAAAGGCAGTAGGCTGCAAAAAAGGCGATATCATGTTCTCTTCCAACGATACACCGGAGAAAGAGTTCAAATATGCAGATGAGATTGGTGGAATCATCAACCTTGATGATATCACACATATTGAGAGCGTAGAGAGAGCTCTCGGAAAAATTCCGGAAGTGATCAGCTGCCGTTACAATCCAGGCGGAGTATTCAAGATCAGCAACGGTATCATGGATAATCCTGGAGATGCCAAATACGGAATGACTACCGAGCAGATCTTTGATGCATTCCGCATCCTGAAATCCAAAGGTGCCAAAGAATTCGGAATTCATGCATTCCTTGCCAGCAATACAGTAACCAACGATTACTATCCAATGCTTGCGAAGGTTATGTTCGAGCTTGCTGTAAAACTTCAGAAAGAGACAGGCGCACACATTAAATTTATCAACCTTTCCGGTGGAATCGGAATTCCTTACAAACCGGATCAGGAGCCGAACGATATCCGTGTGATCGGTGAGGGTGTCCGCAAGGTTTACGAAGAAGTTCTTGTTCCGGAAGGAATGGGCGATGTTGCAATCTACACAGAACTTGGACGTTTCATGATGGGACCGTATGGCTGCCTTGTTACAAAAGCCATCCACGAGAAACATACACACAAAGAGTACATCGGTGTAGATGCCTGCGCGGTAAACCTGATGCGTCCGGCGATGTATGGTGCTTACCATCATATTACCGTTATGGGTAAGGAGAACGAGCCATGTGACCATAAATATGATGTGACAGGTTCCCTCTGCGAAAACAATGATAAATTTGCCATTGACCGTATGCTTCCGAAGATCGACATGGGAGATCTCCTTGTGATCCACGATGCAGGCGCTCATGGTTTTGCAATGGGCTATAACTACAATGGTAAACTGAAATCTGCAGAGATCCTTCTTCATGAGGATGGCAGCTTTGAGATGATCCGCCGTGCCGAGACACCAAGAGATTATTTTGCAACATTTGACTGCTTCCCTGTTTTTGAAAAACTTCTTCAGGATGAAGACGAACTGAAATAAAATAGCAGAAAGATATAGAAATAGCCTTCCATGCATCTTGGTAATGATGCAGGAAGGCTGTTTTATATTTAAGCGTCTGGTAAGAACTGTAAGATCGCTGGCAGGGTCAAATGCAGGGTTACTGCGTCTTGCTGCCGGAGATTTCTGCCATGGCTTTTTTAAACTCAAAGAAAAACAGGATGGCAGTGAAGGTAACAGCCAGGATATCTGCAACCGGCTCAGCCATATAAACTGCATTTGTTTGATCAGCACGGAAAATATTGGGCAGGATATAGATCAGCGGGATGACCAGCACAAATTTCCGGACAATAGCCACAATGATGGAATCCTTGGCTCTGCCAAGGGAGATAAAGGTCATCTGGCAGGCAATCTGGATACCAAAGATAAACACAACTGCCATATAGATCCGGAGAGCTGTCTTTGTGAAAGCAAGTAATGTACTGTCCGAAGTAAACATTCCGGCAAAGATCTGCGGGAAGATCATAATGATCAGCCACAGGATCACGGAATAAGAAACACTTGTTTTTACAAGAAGCTTAAATGTAGAACGTACACGCTTTTCGTTACGTGCACCATAGTTGTAGCTGATGATAGGCTGTGCACCCTGACCAAGTCCCTGAAGAGGAAGCATGGCAAACTGCATGACGCTGGTGAGGATGGTCATGGCTCCTACGGCAACATCCCCGCCGTATTTTAAGAGTGAGGAGTTGTAGCAGACAGAGATAATGCTTTCACTGAGCTGCATGACAAAGAGAGAAGAGCCAAGGGCCATACAGGGCAGAAGAATTTCGGCTTTCAGTTTCATGGTGCTTTTTCGAAGCCGCAGGAAGGTCTTTTTTCCAAAGAGGAAAGCGAGCACCCAGATACAGGAAAATGCCTGGGAGATTACTGTTGCCAGAGCAGCGCCCCGGACACCCATGTGGAACCCGAAAATAAAAACCGGGTCCAGGATAATATTGGAAACCGCACCGATTAGTACGGAGAGCATTCCTGTTTTTGCGAAGCCCTGGGCAGTGATGAAATTATTCATACCAAGGGTCAGCTGTACAAAGATGGTTCCTGTTGCATAGATATTCATGTAGCCTACCGCATAGTCAATGGTGTTTGCGCTGGCGCCGAAGGCAAGAAGAAAACTGCGGTTTCCGAGAAGCAGGATAGTAGTCAGGATCAGGGAGATGATGATCTGCATGGAAAAACAGTTTCCAAGGGTCTGTTCGGCTTTTTCTGTTTCATTTTTTCCCATAAAGATGCTGGCTCTGGGAGCGCCGCCATTTCCAACAAGGGCGGCAAACGCGGATACTACCATAATAAGTGGCATACAGACGCCTACACCGGTAAGAGCAAGAGCACCATTTCCGGGAATGTGGCCAATGTAGATACGGTCTACAATGTTGTAGAGCATGTTAATGAGCTGTGCGGCTACTGTGGGAAGTGCGAGACGCAGAAGCAGCTTTCCCACAGGTTCTGTACCTAAAAAGCTTTTGTCTTTTTCCATTGTTTTTGTTCCTTTCGTGATTTTTTGTATTATATGACAAAGACCTGACAGATCTCTCCGTCAGGTCTTATACGATAGTGCCGCTGGCCGGACTCGAACCGGCACGGATCGCTCCGCTTGATTTTGAGTCAAGTGCGTCTGCCAATTCCGCCACAGCGGCATAACCATTTATTATAATAGCACAGTATCAGGTGGCTTGCAAGGATTTTTTCAGAATAAAGGTATTATTTGGAAATATTTTTAATTCTAAAAAGTTTATGAAATCGGATGAGGCATCCTTGAAATTGACTGAAAAAAGTGGTAGAGTGTACTACAAGACTGTACCACCTGATATAGCACTGTGGATATAGCAATATACTATAAGATAACGGAGGAGACTGCATGAATCTGAATTCAAAAAAACCAGAGAAGCGGCCGCTGTATGTATATTACATTATTGCGGTCGTAATTATTGTTCTGCTGAATGTTTTTGCTCTTCCTGCTCTTTCTGAGAGAAGTGTAAAAGAGACCGATTACACCACCTTCCTGAAAGCTGTAGACAGAGGAAAAGTATATGAAGCAACTATTAATTCTGATTATATCTATTATACGATGAAGGTAGATGGAAATGATGTCTATTGTAAGACGGTATCTGTAGAGGATCAGGATCTTGTATCCCATCTTTACGATGCGGGCGTAAGTATAGAGGGTACTGCACCTCAGAGACAGTCCCTGCTTTTATCTCTGATCCTGGGATATGTACTCCCGATCGCAATTTTTATTCTCCTGGGACGCTGGCTCAGCAAGAAGATGATGAGTTCCATGGGAAACGGAGGACCGGGAGGAATGATGTCCTTTGGCAAAAGCAATGCCAAGGTTTATGTGAAATCCTCTACGGGAATCAAATTTTCAGATGTTGCCGGTGAGGATGAAGCCAAGGAGCTTTTGACGGAAATTGTAGATTTCCTTCATAATCCGGAGAAATACAGAGAAATCGGTGCTTCCATGCCGAAGGGTGCCCTTCTTGTAGGCCCTCCCGGAACCGGTAAAACTCTTCTTGCCAAGGCAGTTGCCGGTGAGGCGGAGGTTCCGTTTTTCTCAATTTCCGGTTCGGAATTTGTGGAGATGTTTGTGGGTATGGGTGCTGCCAAGGTCCGTGATCTTTTTAAACAGGCCAATGAGAAGGCACCATGTATCGTATTTATTGATGAGATCGATACCATCGGCAAGAAACGTGACGGCTCCGGAATGGGCGGCGGAAACGATGAGCGTGAGCAGACACTGAACCAGCTTTTGACGGAGATGGACGGTTTTGACGGCTCCAAGGGTGTTGTGATCCTGGCGGCTACCAACAGACCGGATATCCTCGACCCGGCGCTCTTAAGACCGGGCAGATTCGACAGGCAGGTCGTGGTAGACGTGCCGGACGTAGCGGGAAGAGAGGCGATACTCAAGGTCCACACCAGAGGCAAGCCGCTCGGCCGCGACGTAAGACTGGACGTTTTGGCTAAGACCACGATCGGATTTACCGGCGCCGATCTTGAAAATCTTGTTAACGAGGCGGCTCTGGCAGCGGCGAGACAGAACAAGACCGAGATATCGATGCGCGATCTTGAAGAGTCGATCATGAAGGTCGTAGCCGGACCTGAGAAAAAGAGCAAAAAGATCACAGACCGCGAGAAGAAGCTCACCGCGTTTCACGAGGCGGGTCACGCGGTCGTATCCAAGATGCTGCCGACTCAGGACAGAGTCCATCAGGTGTCTATTATACCGAGAGGCCGCGCGGGCGGATATACGCTGTCTTTGCCTAAGGAGGATTCGAGCTACAACTCCAAGACCGAGATGATAGAGGAGATCGTAGTCCTGCTCGGCGGAAGAGTAGCAGAGCAGCTCGCTTTGGGCGATATAAGCACGGGAGCCTCCAACGACTTAGAGCGCGCTACAAAGATCGCCAAGTCCATGGTCATGAAGTACGGCATGAGCGAGAAGCTCGGCGCAAGGACTTTCGGCGGTCAGAATGAAGAGGTGTTCTTGGGGCGCGACTACGGTCACACCATAGACTACAGCCAGGAGACCGCGGCTTTGATCGACGAGGAGATACACGACATCATAACCGATTGCTATAAGCGGTGCGAGAGCATTCTGACCGAGAAGAAGGATAAGCTCGAGACCGTAGCTAACCTCCTGCTTGAGAAAGAGAAGATAGAGGCCGACGAGTTCGATATGATATTTGTAGATAACGACGCCAACGTTGAAAAAACGGGGGACGGCGGCGAAGCGAATACTACCGGCGGCGAGGAAACGGCCCCGGAGACCGGAGTTGACGAGTCGAACACTAAAGACGACGCGTCGAGACCGGTAAGCGGAAACGCGGAGTTTAAGAAGGAACCGTAAGTTTAATAGAGTCTGTTTTGGACGTATATAATTACCGCCGTCTGAGCGAGCGCCGCCCGGACGGCGGCGTTTTGTCTTAGACTCGCCGAGAGTCGGCGTTTAACCCTACGGAGTACGGTGAAAGTCAGTTATGGGATGCGTATCGACCGAGCCTGCCAAGCGGCGAGAGAGGCGATATTCGTTAAGGGTTTTAGTCTCCGCTCGACCGATTGTAATGCGATTGAATAATTATTCTGCCGAAACGGGGCGGATTTTTAGTTAAAGGTTATGTTTACAAGCATGAACATATGTGTTACAATATCACTGACACGGATAACGCGTGTCTATTTTTTTGGAAGTTTGTACTACTCAGGACGGGACAGGCTTTTAGGATATAATAATATACGAACATATTTTTATAAGCGATAACATATTGAAAGGATGATATAGGGATGGTAAGAGAGGATTTGCGAAACATTGCGATAATCGCCCACGTCGATCACGGCAAGACCACGCTGGTGGACGAGATGCTCAAGCAGGGCGGCGTGTTCCGCAAAAACCAGCAGGTGGCCGAGCGCGTGATGGATTCCAACGATCTGGAGCGCGAGCGCGGCATCACCATCCTTTCCAAGAACATCTCCATCACCTACAAG
>OLSM01002047.1_pt1 | contig 13609 bp, 10 predicted proteins | sample 1672721 | NCBI WGS metagenome assembly OLSM01 (sample SAMEA3136717, study PRJEB25190) | human gut metagenome | reverse complement strand
CCATCGCCGCGCTCGCCCGCACCGAGTCGAGAGGCGCCCACGCCCGCACCGACTATCCCGAGTCATGCGACGAGTGGGCCCAATCCATCGCCTACATCAACGCCTAGCGCTGTTTGCTCACTTGTCGGTTGGCGGCGGAATGGAGGAATCGGCACGCCGATAGATTCCACAACCACCCCTACGCTTCACGGGGGCTCCCGCGAAGCGGGCGGGGTGATCGGACGACGGTCTCGGTACCCTGACCCGATGCATTGCGATTAATCCCGCAAGAACGACAGCAGTCCATATCAAGAAAGACCCGATCATGCTTACGCAACACATCATCCGCACCGCCGTCGAGGCGGCGCTCGCCGAAGACGCGCCCTACGGCGACATCACCTGCGAGACCACAATCCCCGCGGACGAAACCGGCTCGGCGCACCTCACCGCACGCGAGAGAGGCGTGATGAGCGGCATCGCCGTGTTCACGGCCGCCTTCACGGCGCAAAATCCCGGTATCGGCGTCTCGCCCCTGATCGCGGACGGGGAGCGATTCCAGCGCGGCCAGGTCCTCGCCACCGTGGAAGGTCCGGTACGTGACCTGCTCGCCGCCGAACGCATCGCCCTCAACTTCACCCAGCGCATGAGCGGCATCGCCACCATGACCGCCTCCTTCGTGGACGCGGTCAACGCCATCTACGATGACGGACATGACGGGACCGTCACCCGGCCGCATCGCTACGAGCGCACTCGCATCGTCGACACGCGCAAAACCACCCCCGGCCTGCGCCCGTTCGAGAAATACGCCGTGGTCTGCGGCGGAGGCCACAACCACCGTTACGGGCTGTCCGACGCGGTGATGATGAAGGACAATCATCTGGCGGCGCTCGCCGCACGCGGCATCGACCTGACCGGCGCGATCCGCCACGTGCGCGAACAGGTGGGCCACACCACGCATATCGAAGTGGAAGTCGACCGGCTTGAGCAGATTCCCGCCGTGCTCGCCGGCGGTGCGGACACCATCATGCTCGACAACTTCTCGCTCGATGACACCCGCCGCGGCGTGGATATCATCAACGGCAAGGCCATCGTGGAAGCCAGCGGCAACATGAGCATGGAGCGCGTGCCGGCCGTGGCCGCCACCGGTGTGGACGTGATCTCAGTGGGCGCGCTGACGCACAGCGTACGCAGCATCGACCTCGGATTGGACTGGAACTAGCCATGACTGACACTTCCAATGCATCCGGCGAACCCGACGAACTGTATCTGGACGCCGCTGCCACCGAGCCGGTGACCAGGAACGTCATCGAGGCGATGATGCCGTTCATGACCGATGCATACGCGAACCCGGCAAGCGTGCATCAACCCGGCAAGACGGCGGCGAGGGCGCTTGATGCCGCCCGCGCCTCGTTCGCCGCCGGTCTCGGCGCCCGCCCGGACGACGTGATCTTCACTTCCGGCGGCACCGAGTCGGACAATCTGGCCATCAAGGGCATCGCCATGGCACGTATGCGCGCACTCGGCCTGCAGCCGGTCTACGGTCTTGCCGGAATCGATGACGAGCCGTCCGGCGTGAACCCCGCGCAGGCCGGTGAACATCCGGCGATCCGCCGTCCGCGCATCATCATCTCATCCATCGAGCACCCGGCCGTCGCGCAATCGGCGCAATGGCTGCACGAATGGTTCGGCTTCGAAGTCGTGCACATTCCCGTGGACGGTCAGGCTCACCTCGACCTTGACGCGCTCGAACAGGAGCTCGACGGCGAGGCCGGTGAACGCACCACGCTGGTTTCCGCCATACTGGCCAACAACGAGGTCGGCACCGTCGAACCCGTGGAGGAGCTGGTCCGTATCGCCCACGCGCACGGGGTTCCCATTCATGTGGACGCCGTGCAGGCGGCCGGGCAGATTCCCATCCGCATGCGCGATTGGGATGTGGACGCGCTGAGCGTGTCCGGACACAAGTTCGGTACGCCCAAGGGACTGGGGGCGCTGCTGGTCCGCGGTCGAACCCCGATCGAGCCGGTGCTTTCCGGCGGCGGTCAGGAGCGCGGGCTGCGCTCCGGCACGCAGAACGTGGCCGGTGCGGTGGCGCTCGCCATAGGGCTCAACGAGTCGAACGCGCGCATGGCGGCGCAGTACCGGGAACTGACGGATTCCCGCGACATGCTGATTGACGCCGTGCGGCGGGTGGTGCCTCGCGCCGAACTCACCGGCGACCCGGTCAGTCGTCTGCCGGGACATGCGTCATTCATTTTCCCCGGAGTCACCGGCGAAGCTCTGCTTGTCGATCTGGACGCCCGAGGCATAGCCGCCTCGTCCGGATCCGCCTGCGCCATTGGCCGTCACGAGATTCCCGGCACGCTGCTTGCCATGGGGCTGGAACCGCAGATCGCCAAATCCGCCCTGCGTATGACATTCCGCCGTCCCCTCACACGGGAGGAAATCGAGCGCATCTCCATGGCCTTGGAAGACTCCTACACCGAGTTGACGCATTAGTGCACATGGTCTCCAGTCAACGATCCCTGCGGGGGCAACGTGTGCTGTTACTCGTCGGAGGACGGTTCGGTTGTGTGTCAAGGCGTATCGCTAAGCTTGTGCCGGTTTGCGTGTAAGTACAGATATGAACCAAAACAAGTACCGAACGGTTACGCGAAGAATCAATTAAGAGAGGTTTCTATGGCGGTTCGCGGTGATATTCGTAATGTGGCTATCGTGGCACACGTCGATCACGGCAAGACCACGCTGGTAAACGCGATGCTCCAGCAGTCCCACGTGTTCAACGAGCGCGAGGAGGTGCCGGATCGTGTGATGGACTCCAACGATCTGGAGCGCGAGAAGGGCATCACCATCCTGGCCAAGAACACGGCCGTGGAATACACCGGTCCGCTGGCGGCCAAGTACGGTTACCCGGACGGCATCACGCTCAACATCATCGACACCCCCGGCCACGCCGATTTCGGTGGCGAGGTCGAGCGCGGCATCTCGATGGTCGACGGCGTCGTGCTGCTCGTCGACGCTTCCGAAGGCCCGCTGCCGCAGACCCGTTTCGTGCTGCGCAAGGCCCTTGAGGCCAAGCTGCCGGTGATTCTGTGCGTCAACAAGGTGGATCGTCCGGACGCCCGTATCGAAGAGGTCGTCTCCGAATCCACCGACCTGCTGCTGGGCCTCGCCCAGGACGTCATCGAGGAAGGCGTCGACCTCGACCTTGACCATCTGCTTGATCTGCCGGTCGTCTACTGCGCGGCGAAGGCCGGCTACGCGTCCGTCAACCAGCCCGAGAACGGCGGCCTGCCGGACAACGACAACCTTGAGCCTCTGTTCGAGGACATCATCAAGTACATCCCCGCCCCCGAATACGAGGAGGGCGCGCCGCTGCAGGCGCACGTCGCCAACATCGACTCCTCCGACTTCCTCGGACGACTCGGCCTGGTCCGTATCTACAACGGCACGCTGGAGAAGGGCAAGACCTACGGCCTGTCCCGCGTGGACGGTTCCATCGAGAACTTCCGCGTCGTCGAACTGCTGCGCACGCAGGGCCTGGAGCGCACTCCCGTCGAATCCGCCGGCCCCGGTGACATCGTCGCCGTCGCGGGCGTCAACGACATCATGATCGGCGAGACCATCGTCGACCCGAACGACCCGAAGCCGCTGCCGCTCATCCACGTCGACGACCCGGCCATCTCGATGACCTTCGGCACCAACGACTCCCCGCTGGCCGGCCGCGAAGGCAAGGACCACAAGCTTACCGCCCGCATGCTCAAGGATCGTCTCGACCGCGAGCTCATCGGTAACGTGTCGATCAAGGTGCTGCCCACCGACCGCCCCGACGCCTGGGAAGTCCAGGGCCGTGGCGAGCTCGCGCTGGCCATCCTCGCCGAGCAGATGCGCCGCGAAGGCTTCGAGCTGACCGTCGGCCGCCCGCAGGTGGTCACCAAGACCATCGACGGCAAGATCAACGAGCCGATGGAGAACACCACCATCGACGTTCCCGAGGAATACATGGGTACCGTCACGCAGCTCATGGCCGACCGCAAGGGCCGCATGGACTCGATGAGCAACCACGGTTCCGGCTGGGTGCGTCTGCAGTTCACCGTGCCGTCCCGTGGCCTGATCGGCTTCCGCACCGCGCTGCTGTCCGCCACGCGCGGCACCGGCATCGCCTCCTCGCTGTCCGCCGGCTACGCGCCGTGGGCCGGCGCCATCGTCACCCGCCAGAACGGCTCGATGGTTTCCGACCGCGCCGGCGTTGCCACCCCGTACGCCATGCAGCGGCTGCAGGCCCGCGGCAACTTCTTCGTCGAACCGCAGTCCAACGTGTATGAGGGCCAGGTCGTCGGCATCAACAACAAGCCGGACGAGCTCGACGTGAACATCACGCTCGCCAAGCACATGACGAACATGCGTTCCTCCACCGCCGATGTGCTCGAGACGCTCACCCCGCCGATCAAGATGAGCCTGGAGGAGTCGCTTGACTTCGCAAACGAGGATGAGTGCGTGGAGGTCACGCCCGAATCGATCCGTGTACGCAAGATCATCCTTGGCCGTGAGGATTGGTACAAGTGGCGCGCCAAGCAGCGTCGCCAGAACAACGCTCAGAATAACAAGTGATTCTTCGCATTGTTTTGGCGCTTCGCGGGAACGGTAGTGTGTTCCGCTAGTGCGCTAAACGCTTAAGAAAGGCAAGAGATGTCGGCGGTTTTCCGCGTATCTCTTGCCTTTCTTGCTGTTTTGTAAGGAACGTAGGGCATAGTGGAGGACATGACGCAACGCACGCAGGAAACACAGCCGGAACCGCAATCGCAATCACAGGACGGCATCGACCGCAGGCTGCTGCCGTGGTCGCATCGTCTACCGGTATGGGCGCGGTTTTTGGTTGACCTGCTCGCCGGTGCCGTCGTCGGCGTGATCGGCACGATGGCGCACCGCATGGGCGCGTCGGCGAATATTCCCTACGGTCTTGTGATCGCATATGCTCTGGTCATCATCTCGACATGGTCGGCGTGTTCACGTGATGGCGTGTCGGGCCTCGCATTGCATCTGATCAGTTCATCACTGGTGGTCTGGACCGTCATGGCCGGTTACGGTCCGGGCGGGGACGCCATGATTCCCGTCGGATTCGGCGAGACGGCGACGTTGCCGTATTTCAGCAACAACGCCGGCTATTTCTGGCTATACGGCGTGGTGCTGATTCCATTGATCATGCTGGCGCTGCCCAAGAGCTGGTTCACGATGCCGCCGCGCGCTGAGGATGACTCCACGGAATATGACCAGAACGAATCGTCTGAACCGGACCATGACACCGCCCAACCGGTGGACTAGACCCCTCCACAGCCTCGCGAATGCGCTAAGGTGCTTAGGATGACCGCAACAAGGAGGCACAGGCGGCAATGAGCGCACGCAAGCTGTTCTATCTGGGGCCACAAGGCACCTTCACCCATCAGGCGGCCGTCAATGCCGCCCAAGAGTTGGCACGGCTCGAACCGCAAGGCTTCGACCTGATGCCCATGGACGATGTGCCGCAGATTCTCGACGCCGCACAGCACGGCGACGGCTGGGGAATCGTGGCCTGGGAGAACAACGTCGAAGGGTACGTGGTGCCCAACCTCGACGCCCTGATCGACGCGAAGGACCTTGTCGGATTCGCACGCGTCGGTGTGAACGTCGAATTCGACGCATACGTGGCGCAAGGAGCCGATCCAGCCGAAGCGCGCATCGCCACAGCCCATCCGCACGGTCTCGCGCAATGCAAACGATTCATCGCCGAACATCGGCTCTCCACACAGCCGGCCACATCCAACGCGGCGGCCTGCCGGGACCTTATCCCAGGTGAAATCGCCTTCGGTCCCGCCATCTGCGGCGAACTGTACGACATCACCCGCATCGGCACCGCCATCCAGGACTACCAAGGAGCCGCCACCGACTTCCTCGTGCTCGCGCCACGCGCCGAAGTCGCACGGCTGCTTGCCAAACCACGCGCCGAAGCTAACGTCGAATACGAATCGGTATTGACGCTCATCCCGCTCGTCACCGGCCCAGGCGTGCTCGCCAACCTGCTCGACGTGTTCCGTGACGCGGGACTGAACATGACCAGCTTCATCTCACGGCCCATCAAAGGACGCACCGGCACATACAGCTTCATCGTCACCCTCGACGCCGCCCCTTGGGAGGAACGTTTCCGCGACGCGCTCGTGGAAATCGCAGAACATGGCGACTGGGCCAAAACACTCGCCGTCTACCCTCGCAGGGAACGCCCCAACCCGCCCGTCACCTCATGGATGCTGCCGCAAGGCGGCGTACGACTCGACGACAGCCACCTGCCGGACGATTGGCAGAACGACGAAACCGTCAGAAGGGAGCTGATGTGGTGAAGCCACGCATCGCAATCGTAGGACTCGGCCTCATCGGAGGATCACTGGCACGCCGACTCGTCAACGCCGGCTGCGAAGTGACCGCATGGAACCACAACGACCGCCCCTACGCCACCGCCGAAGCCGACGGCATCATCTGCAAACCCACCTTGGCGGCACTCGCCGAAACCAAACCGAACGTGCTCGTACTGTGCAACCCGCTCAAGGCCATGCCCGAAATCCTCGGCGCATTGAAACCATTGATCGACACGGAAACAACCACGCTCACCGACGTGGGCAGCGTCAAAGGCATGGTCCGCGACCAAGTCAAAGCCATTGGTCTTGACGGCTGCTACGTCGGAGCACACCCGATGGCCGGAAACGAACTGTCCGGCTGGGAGGCATCCGACCCGACACTCTATGACGACGCGCTCTGGGCCATCACCGTCGACGAACACACCGAATACCGCCGGTTCCGCGCCGTGGCCGACATGATCGTGAACCGTTGCGGCAACCGGCTCATCGTACTTGACGACGCCACCCATGACCGTTGCGCCGCGCTCATCTCACATATGCCTCACGTCATCGCCACCGCCATGATCAACGAGCTGGTGGCCAACCCGAACCGCAACATCGCGGCCGCGCTCGCAGCCGGGTCCTGGCGTGACATGACGCGCGTGGCGCTGACCGATCCGAACCGCACACGTGCCATGGTGGAGGAGGACGCGGCCAACGTGGAGACCTTGCTACGCAACATGGCCAACCGATTGACGTTGGTGGCCAACGTGCTGCATGACATGGCCGATACCGGCGTGCGCCCCACGGAAGGCGACGTGAAGCAAATGGACCGTTTCTTCACCCAAGGCCAACCGTTCCGCGACTACAAGGCCGCCAGCAGGCAGCCGGAGTACGCCGAACATTGCGCGACGGTCGAACTGTCGATTCCCGAAAACGATTGGCAGCGCACGCTGCTGGAATCCGCCCGCAGAGGCGAGCATATCGTGCGATTCGACGGCGAGCGTACCGCGATCGCGCAGGCGCGTTCCGTGGTCTGACGACTGACGCCATCGCTATGCAAAAGCGCCGCAATCGCAGAAAATCAGTGCGATTGCGGCGCTCTTGTCTTTGCGTGCGGTAGGGGGAGGTATGCGACTACGGACGTGGCCGAGTCATGGAACGTTCCGGCACCGGCTTGATCGTCACGATTTCGTCGGCGGGAATCGTGACACGCTGCTCGGGACGTGAGCCGTTCGCCGCCGCATCGCGCGTCATCTCCAGTTTCTGACCGTCCCACGAACGCACGTGGCCTACGTAATCGCGGAACTTCATACGATGATCGGTAGGATCGACGCCTTCCAAGGTGCGCACCACGATGCGCGCTCCTACTGGAATCTCATTGGGAATAGGCATTGCTGCCTCCTTTCGATGTTCCGCTCCAACTGTCTCACTCGCTCGCCACGGCGTCAAGGACCGGCTGCTTCAACGCGCGGGAGGCGGGGGAGATGCTGGACACCAGACCGACCATAATCGACAGCAGCAGGAACACGAGCAGCTGCAACCACGGAATCGCCAGCGTCTCCAAACCTTCGGACGCGTAGACCGCACGAATCACCACTCCCGCGGCGACGCCGACGACCAAACCCAACACCGTGCCGAACACGGAGATGATCGCCGCTTCGATGCCAAGCATGCCACGCACCTGGCCACGTGACGTGCCGATGGCACGGAGCAGACCAATCTCCTTGGTGCGTTCCGACACGCTCAACGCCAGCGTGTTCACGATGCCGAAAATGGCGATGATGATGGACAAAGCCAGCAACGCGTACAGGACCATGAGCATCTGATCGATCATCGAACTCATCGTGGACTTGTACTCGTCACGATCGAACACGACGATTGTGTAGTATTTCTTGATTGTTTTCTTCAGGGCCTTCTTGACTTGGGCCGTGTCGGCGCCCCGCTTGTCCGTGACGAACGCCTGCATGACGAACATGGTCTGCTTGTTGCCGATCTGCTCGGCCAAATCGTCGTTGACGATCGCGAAATCGCGGTATACGGAATTCGACACGATCGCGCCGATGGCCAGCGTCTTTCCGGTGGTGACCTTCTTCGTCTTGACCAGCGTTTTCGGATCGACGTTCTTGGCGTCGTTCGTGTACTGTTCGATTTCCGAAGCCTTGGCGTGCGCTCCTGCCAAGTCGCCGGATGCGGCCAATTGCTGGGCCTGCGACTGCAATTCCTGCACATGCGCCTGCACCTTGGCCTGGTAATCGGCCTGCGCCTTGGCTGTGGCCTCCTTGTCTACCACGATGTTCTCGGCCGTGGCCTTGACCTTCTGACCCACATGCCATCCACGATCGTCGGCAATGGTCTTGCCGACGAGCAGCTTGCCATCCTTCAACGCGGCAGCGGCATCACCTTCGGTGGTTTCGGCGGCGAAGATCTTGGTGAACAGCTCCGGCTGTGTGGCGAACGTGAACCCGTTGATGGCTTTGCCGTCATATTTCACACCAAGCACCACACGGTTCGACACCACATGATTCACGCCATCGACCTTTTTGATGTCTTTGATGGCCTGGTCGGGAATCTGCCCGGCCGAAGCCGAAGATACGGCGAAATCGGCTTTGAGCCCGGTATCCACCAGCGAATTGACCGAAGCCTTCGCCGACGTGGCCACCACGCCCAGACAGCTGACAATCGCCACTCCCACGAACAGGGCGGCTGCGGTGTTGGACGTGCGACGTTTCGAACGAGAAATGTTACGTTGCGCGAGACGCCCGGTCACGGTGAAGACCTTCGATGGCAGCCAGCCGAGCACCGCGCCCGCGGTGGACACGTATGCCGGTCCCGCCACAATCACGCCGATCACGGCCAGCGCCGCGCCAATACCGAGCGGCCAGCCGACAGCGATACTGTTGAGCGCCTTCCACGGCGTCGGACCGCCGTCACCATCCGCGGCGGCCAAAGCGTAGGTGAAACCCCAGCTCAGGAAGCCCAACAGCACCATGACGGTGCCAAGGATGCCACGTGCGAGGACAGGCTTTTCCGGATTGACGGTTTCGTTCATCGCCTGAATCGGCGGGGCAAGCGCCGCATTTCGCGCCGGCAGGGCCGCACCGATCAACGTCACCACAATGCCGACCACAAGGCCGACGAGCATGTCGGAAACGGTCGGATTGGTGGCGCCGGTCAATGGCATACCCATATTCGCCAAACCGGATGCGATGAGTTTGACCATGCCCCAGCCGAGCCCGATGCCTGCGAGCGAACCTACCAGGCCCAGCAACAGAGCTTGCACGATCACCGTGGAGAACACTTGCAGGGGAGAAGCGCCGATGGAACGCAGCAGCGCATAGCCGCGCATCGACTCGCGCACGATCATGGAGAACGTGTTGGCGATGATGAACGAGCCGACAAACAATGCGATCACCGCGAAAATCAGAATAAGCGGTTGGATGAAGCCGAGCGCGTCCTGCGTGGATTTGGTTGATTCGTCACGGTATTCGTCACCGGTGATGGCATGCGCCTTCGCCGATCTCGGCAGCGCCTTGTTGATACGGTCCGCCAGCTGCTGCTGCGCGTTGTCGTCAAGCGGCGTGGTCTTATTGCCGTAGACGCTGATCAGCGCAGTCTTGTCCGGATCGTCCGATTGCTTGTTCGCCTGTTCCTTGGCCGTCGCGGGATCGATGGCGATGATGATGGCGCCTGCCTGGCTGGCATCGGTGGTGAAGATGCCGCTGACGGTCACCTTATGAGCGTCGTCCGGATAGACGATTTTCGTCTTATCGCCGACCTTCAGACCCGACTGTTCGGCGGCGAAGGAATGAAGGGCGATCTCATCGCCGTTCTTCGGCCACGTGCCGGTCGTGAACTTGGCGGACCGCCACGGCGACGACTTGCCCATGCCTATGGCGAGCGTCGGAGACCCCATGGTGGTCACCGCATCGCCATGCTTGTCGAGCAGCACCACGCCGGACAGCATGTGCACGACGCGTGCCGAGGAAACACCGTCGACCTTGGCTATCGTGCCCGCCAGATCGACGTCGACATCGTTGTAGCTTTTCGTCGATCCCATCGACATCGCCGACGAATCTTTTTTCTTCTCCTGCGAACCGCGCACGTACACGTCATGGTCCGCATTGGTGGACATCATCTGTGAAACCTGGTTGTTGAGCATTTCGCGGAAACAGAACGAGCCGACCACGAAACTCACGCCGAGCGCGATGGCCACGATCGACATGATGAAACGGCCGAAATGGCTGCGCGCGTCGCGCAATCCTATGCGAATCATGCCTGCGAGTCCTCCGTCACGGTCGGAACGGCGGTGGAGGCGGCGTACTTGGAAACATCGTCGATGTCGCCGTCGCCGGCGAACACCTCAAGAATCTCGTTGTACGTCGGATGCTGCATGTCGCGGGTGATGTTGCCGTCGGCGAGCACCAACACACGGTCCGCGAAGGACGCCGCACGCGGATCATGGGTGACCATGACGATTGACTGGCCGTAGTCGCGTACCGAATCACGCAGGAAGCCAAGCACTTCACGGCTGGAGCGCGAGTCGAGGTTGCCGGTCGGCTCGTCGGCGAAGATCACGGACGGTCGTGCCATGATGGCGCGGGCGCAGGCCACACGCTGCTGCTGGCCGCCGGACAGCTGGCTTGGACGGTGGGTAAGACGCTTTTCGAGACCGACCACCTTGACCACCTGGTTGAACCATTCGCGGTCGATCGGACGTTTCGCGATCTGCAACGGCAGCAGGATGTTCTCCTCGGCGGACAGCGTCGGCACCAGATTGAACGATTGGAAGATGAAGCCAATCTGCTCGCGGCGCAGGTCCGTCAACTGCTTCTGGTTCATGGAGGAGACCTCGAGTCCCTCCACGATCACCTTGCCGGACGAAGGGGTGTCGAGCCCGGCCATGCAATGCATGAGCGTGGACTTGCCGGAACCGGAAGGGCCCATGATGGCGGTCATTTCACCGCGCTTGAATTCCACATTCACATGATCCAACGCCATCACTTCGTTGTCTTTTGAGCCGTAGACCTTGGTCAGGTCGATGGCGCGGGCCACAATCCCATCATCGGGGTTTTCGGCTGTCGGATGCCGTACGTCATGAATGGAATGACGAGTCATAATACCGCCTGTTCGTAGGATGCCTAATCGGCATCAGTCTATCGGTATGGGGACATAATGGAATCGTGCCATCGCGTGAGATGACATTCGATCGCGCTGCGGAATGGCATTTATACGGTGTCTGCGTGGTGTCTGTTCATTTCAGACGAAGCGGAAGGTGGTTTGCATGTGTTTCGATGATGCGTTGGACGGATTCGACGCCTATCTGAAAGCCAACCGAGGGTTGAGCGCAAACACCCGCAGGGCGTACCGCAGCGATGTCGAGGAATGCTTGGTGGCGTTGCGGAAACAGGGTTGCGTGGATCTGAATGAGGTGACCATCGAGGATTTACGCCTGTGGATGGCCAAATCGTCCAAAAATCACGCACGCAGCAGCATGGCGCGCAAAACCGTCGCCGTGCGTGGATTCTTCGCATGGGCGTACGACCATGACATGGCGTCCGCCAACCCGGCGGCTTCGTTGCAGACGCCGAAAATCCCCGATACGCTGCCGGCGGTATTGAACGAAACGCAGGCGCAGCAGCTGATGGACCGCGTTGATGAGGACGGCATGGAGGCGCGATCGCAGGAACCGAATATGAAAAAACAGGCGATCGCGCTGCGTGACGCGGCCATGCTGGAACTGCTCTATGCCACCGGCATGCGTGTGGCGGAACTGGTCGGACTCGACGTGGCCGACGTGACATTCGGCAACCGCACGGTGAAAGTGACCGGCAAAGGCGACAAGCAGCGTGTCATGCCATTCGGCGCACCAGCCGACAAGGCCTTGCACGATTGGCTGGAACATGGCCGTCCCGTACTATGCGGTGACATGTCGGACGACGCGTTCTTTTTGGGATCGCAGGGCGGGCGGATCGGTCAACGTATGGTGCGCAAGGTGGTGCACGACCGGGCACGGGAGGCCGGCGTGCCAGACATCAGTCCGCATGCGTTGCGCCACAGTGCGGCGACCCATATGCTCGACGGGGGAGCGGACCTGCGTGAGGTGCAGGAGATGCTGGGGCATTCCTCGCTGAAGACCACGCAGCGTTACACACACGTGTCCATCGAACAGTTGAAGGCACGATACGGGCAGGCGTTTCCACGGGCGTGACGCGGATTGGCAAAGTACGCTGACAGCGAACGGATATGTCCGCGTCCGTCCATACACACGATGCGGATAAGTTGTTCCGGCGATAAGAGGGAAAACGGATTGTTTTATCAGATGATGAGTTTTGATTTGGCTATTTTGCATGGGCCTCCCTCGGATATGGAGCGGTTGTCCCTCAATCGAGTGATAATGAACCCACCATCAGAACGAAGACGGACGTTGGTGCCACGGTATTGACGCCCGCCTTCTTTTTGAGCAGGGTCTTACGGCTCTGGAAATAATGGATAAGGAGAATATGAATTCCATGAAGAAGAAAGCTCTGGCTTTCGCTGCGGCCGCATGCGCATTCGGCATGCTGCTCAGCGGTTGCGGCTCTTCCAACGGTGACTCCACCGCTGACAAGGGTTCCAACGTCATCACCGCATACAATTCCGAACCGCAGAACCCGCTCATCCCGGGCGACTGCAACGAGACCGGCGGCGGCAAGCCGCTCGACCTGCTGTTCGCACGTCTGATTTCCTTCGACGCCAAGGGCAACGCCTCCAACGAAGTGGCGGAGTCCATCAAGTCCAACGATGACGCCACCCAGTACACCATCAAGATCAAGGATGGTTGGAAGTTCACCGACGGCACCCCGGTGACCGCCGAATCCTTCACCAAGGCATGGAGCTACACGGCCAACGCCAAGAACGCACAGCTCGGCTCCTCCTTCTTCTCCACCATCAAGGGCTACGACAAGCTCCAGGATGGAGACAAGCTCAAGGGCGACGAACAGCTCGAGGGCCTGAAGGTCGTCAACGACCATGAATTCACCGTCGACCTGAACCGTTCCGACTCCGTGTTCGCCATCAAGGTCGGCTACACCGCATTCGCTCCGTTGCCGGAATCCTTCTTCAAGGATCCGAAGGCCTTCGGCGAGAAGCCGGTCGGCAACGGCCCGTACAAGTTCCAGTCCTGGGACCACGACAACCAGATCGTGCTGGTGAAGAACCCCGACTACAAGGGCAACCGCGTCGCCAAGAACGACGGCGTGACCTTCAAGGTCTACACCAAGGAT
>OLSM01002044.1_pt1 | contig 13626 bp, 6 predicted proteins | sample 1672721 | NCBI WGS metagenome assembly OLSM01 (sample SAMEA3136717, study PRJEB25190) | human gut metagenome | reverse complement strand
CGAAGCTCGCGGCCATCGTGCTGGGCGTGCTGGCGGCAGCGGGCGCTGTGTGCCAGCTGGTCATACCCGGCGGGCTGGGACGGCTGTTCCGCAGGGACGGCCGCAGCAAATGAGTATCTATGATAGTACACATAGGAGAGTAAGGAGGAGTTGCATGAAAAAAGTACTGTCACTGGTTTTGTCGCTGGTGATGCTGCTGAGCCTGGTGGTGCCCGTTTCCGCAGAGGGAACCTATCCCGGCAGCGGCAATCTGGCCGATAAAACCGCCGCCTTTACCATAGAGGCGGACGAAACGACCCTCTACGATAATGGGGGAGAGCAGATCGTCAAGTTCCACATCTATGCGGAGAGCGTGGACAACGTGCCCATCCGGGCGTTCCAGTTTACGCTGGAGCCGTCGGCAAACCTGACGCTGGCCACGGAGCTGGCGGAGAATTCATCGTTCAGCTACGGCTACATGAACACGGACACGCTTATCAAGAGCACGACCAATGTGGACGGCATGTATAGTCGGTTCGAGTACACGCCCGGCAGCCGCTATTTCGGCGCTGCGGGCACGGATGAGGACAAAGGCATCACCGCCCGTACCGAGGTCATGACCATCATGGGCAAGGTCAACGGCGTGGGCGAGTACACGCTGTCCATGACCGGCGTGGTGGCCGGCAACGGCGACGCGCCGGACAAGGTGACCCAGAAGTTCACCAGCACGGTGGCGGGCGCCACGGTGACGGTGAAGCCCGAGAACGAGCGGCCGCAGCCGAACCTGTCTCTGACGCTGAGCAAGAGCAACGTCAAGGTGGGCGACACGTTCACCGCCACACTGTCCAACAAGGGCATGAACATCATCAGCATTATCGCGCAGATGCGGTTCAATAAAGACGTTCTGGAGGTCGTGAGCATCACCGAGAACGAGGGCTATACGAACCTTGCCAGCGGTGCAAAGACAGCGGTAATAACCACTGTTGCTGATGCCAACGATAGGGGTGTGGTGGGCATAAGCGTCGCTAAAACCGAGGAAACCACATATCCGGTGAAGGACATCGTGACGGTGACGTTCAAGGCCAAGGTCGCCGGTGAAGGTTGGTTCGAGCTTTACGAGAGCACGGACGGCACGGACGGCTGTGAAAGCGATATCAGCGGCGGTGCCGTGACGGTGGAAGCGGCGGCTGTTACAGGGGTGACGGTCACGGCATATTCGGAGTCTCTGGCAAGCTCGTATAGTGTCAATGGCCAGACGGTCACAGTGACCTATGACAAGCCCTGCAAGGTCGGCTATCTGGGGAGCGATGGCAAATATGTAGCTATCTCCGCAGTTGCCAGCGGCAGCAGCTACGCGTTCACCGCACCTGACGGCGTCACCGAGGTCGTTTTGGTAATCAAGGGCGATGTGGACAAAAATGATAGCGTGGGATCTTCTGATAAATCTGTTCTTGCACGTAGCTTGTTGCCCTCAACGCATAAATTTTATAAGGAGTTGGGAGTTGTCGAATCTTTTGCGCTTGATTTGGACGATAACGGAGTGATTGGTTCTTCGGATAAATCGCTGCTGGCGCGTAGCATGCTTCCTTCTACGCATAGATTCTACAAAGCGCTGACATGGTAAATACTTGAGTGCAATAACGGAAAGGAGACGCATTTTTGATGAAGAAGATTCTCTCGAAGGGCATTTCGCTCCTGCTGACTGTGGCGATGGTATTGTCGCTTGTCAGCACCAGTGCATTTGCCGCAGACTTCTCTAAACTGAAAGTGACAGGTGGAGAAGTTGTTTTGGACGGTACAAATCCTGGGACTGTTACCGTCAGTTGGACCGGTACCGGAGATTATGAAATTTACGGAATCGAAGGAATATGGTCTTTGAAGGAAACAGGCGCAACGGACAAACTGAAATTGACTGAAATTACGTCTGAAATCCTGACTTTCAAGGGAATGAACTATGTTGATGTTCCGAGCGGGAAGCTTATGTGGACGGATGATAGTTTTGATGATCCCGGAGTAATTGCTGCGGGGAAAAATTTGATTTCTGCGACTTATAGTGTTGCCGCTGATACACCCGCAGGAACCTATACGGTGACATATCAGTCCATTAACCTGATTGGTGATGACGCAGAAAATGACATGACGGGCGGAACGGTTTCTTTTGACATTACTGTTAAAACGAGCGTGACACCTCCCGCGCACACCTGCACCCTGACCAAGGTTCCTGCCAAGGCTGCTACCTGCACCGAGGACGGCAACATTGAGTACTATCAGTGCAGCGATCCTGACTGCGGCAAGCTGTACAAGGATGCCGCTGGCACGCAGGAGATCACCAAGGCCGATATCGTTATCAAGGCCGGGCATACTGATCTGAAGCCCTATCCCGCCAAGGAGCCTACCTGCGACAAAGACGGTTGTGTTGCCTACTGGTTTTGTACCGGTTGCAATAATTATTATTTCGACAACAATGGTGCTGTTGGTGAAAAGACGACGGTCGAAAAAGTAGCGATTCCTGCCACCGGGCATAAGTGGGTATTGGTTGTTGGCGGCTATGAGGAAGGCGCACCGAATCATACCATCAAGTGCAGCGTCTGCGGCCAGAAAAAGGACGAGGCGCATGCTGACCGCCCCGGCGATGTGCGCGACGACGAGTGGCAGCGCGATGGGACTAACCACTGGCACAAGTTCGCCTGCGGCACCATCATGGACAAGGCTGCACATACGTGGAATGCCGGCGTTGTGACTACGCCCGCCACCTGCACCACAGACGGCGTGAAGACCTACACCTGCGACGTGTGCAAACATACGAAGACCGTGACGATTCCTAAGGTCGACCACCAGTACGAGTGGAAGCATGACGAAACCAACCACTGGCAGGAATGCTCCGTGTGCGGTAATACCATCGACAAGGCCGAGCATACCTATGCCCCCCACAAATGCGAAGAGACTGCCACCTGTACCAAAGCCGGGTGCGGCTATGTGAAGTCCGCCGGGCAGCACAGCTGGAACGACGGTGAAGTGACTACGCCCGCCACCTGCACCACGGATGGCGTGAAGACCTACACCTGCAAGGTGTGCAGTGAGACAAAGACCGAGCCGATCAAGGCATCGGGGCATAGCTTGACCAAGGTTGAGGCGGTTGCCGCTACCTGCACCGAAGGCGGCAATAACGAGTATTACACTTGCAGCGTCTGCAAGAAGGTGTTCAAGGCAGACAAGACCACCGAGACAACCGTGGCCGACGAGACGCTGGCGGCTCTGGGTCACAGCATGACCAAGACCGAGGCCAAGGCTGCCACCTGCACCGAGGCGGGCAACAACGAGTATTATACCTGCGGTAACTGCGGCAAGTTCTTCTCCGACGAGGCCGGCGAGAACGAGATCAAGCAGGACAGTTGGGTCATCGATGCGCTGAAGCACGACTTCACGGGCGCGTGGGTCAATACGGACGCTGCCGGTCACTACCACAAGTGCACCCGCTGCGATGCGACTGACACGGTGATCAAGCACACATTCAACGGCAAGCCCTGCACCGAAGCGGACAACTGCACCGTTTGCGGCTATGTGAAGGCTGCCGGTGTCCATGCCTGGGGCGCGGCTGAGTATAAGTGGAGTGACGACTACAAGAGCTGCACAGCCACTATCAAGTGCACCAATTGCGAAGCGGTGGAGACTGATACTGCCATTATCGGCATAGACACTACCCCCGCTACCTGCACGGTGGATGGCAAGACCGTCTACACGGCGACCTTCAGCAGCAATCTGTTCACCACCCAGACCAAGGAAGTGACCATCGAAAAGCTGGGTCACACCTATGGCGCACCTGTGTGGAGCTGGAGCGAGGACGGCAAGACCGCCACGGCGACCTTCACCTGCACCCGCGAGGGCTGCACGGCTGAGACGACCGGCCACGCCCAGAACGTGACCGCCACGGTCAGCGGCAAGCAGAAGGTCGCGCCCACCTGCACCGACAAGGGCACCACCACCTACACCGCTAAGGTGAACTTCGAGACGAAGGATTACACCGACACCAAGGACGTACAGGACATCAAGGCTCTGGGTCACACGCTGACCAAGACCCCGGCCAAGGCTGCCACCTGCACCGAGGCCGGCAATAGCGAGTATTACACCTGCGCCACCTGCGGCAAGTTCTTCTCCGACAAGGACGGCAAGACCGAGATCGTCAAGGACAGCTGGGTCATCAAGGCTCTGGGTCACAAGCTGACCGAGACCCCGGCCGTGACGCCTACCTGCGCAGCGGGCGGCAACAACGAGTATTGGACTTGCAGCGTCTGCCATAAGGTGTTCAAGGCTGACAAGACCACCGAGACAACCGTGGCCAAGGAGACGCTGGCCAAGGATCCCGCCAACCACACCGGCGGCACCGAGCAGCGCGGCGCTGTGGCGGCGTCCTGCATGACCGCTGGCCGCACGGCTGACACCTACTGCAAGGGCTGCGGCAAGCTGACTAAGGCGGGCGATCTTATCCCGCCCACCGGCAACCACAACTATGTGGACGGCGTCTGCACCACCTGCGGCAGCAAGCAGCCTGCGGATAACGCTACCATCAAGGCCGCGATCGAGAAGGTCGTTGCGGATGTGAAAGAGGCTGTCGAAGAAGTTCTGGATAAGGCAATTGAGAACGAAACCGATGCGAATACCAAAGAGATTCTGAAGAAGCTGAAGGGCTATGTCAGCGGCAGCAGCCGCAGCAAGCTGCAGGCGGTCTACAGCGTGACCATGAGCTTGAACGGCCAGGATCTTGACAAGGGCGATTCTCTGGCTGACGGTCAGAACGTGACCATCGCCATCAGCGAGGAGACGTATAACGCGCTGAAGTCCGGCGCGAAGATCGTGGAAAGCTATCTGGACAAGGACGGCAACGCCCAGACCAGAGAGATCAATGCCACGCTGAAGCAGGTGGGCGACGGCTACACCGTCACCTTCGCCTCCGACAAGACGGCGGTCTACGGCCTGATGACCAGAACCAGCAGCGGCGGCAGCTCCGGCTCCGGCAGCTCCTATACCTCCGGGCAGTCCTTCACCACCGATCTGCCCGCCGACAGCATCAACAGGGTGACTGTTAATGGCAAGAAGCTGGACAGCAAGTACTACACCGTCAGCAGCAATGGCAGCGGCAGCATCGTGACGCTGACCGATGCGTATCTGGCTACCCTGAAGGCCGGCAAGTACACGGTGAAGATCGAGAACAAGACCCATGTGAGCACGGGTACCTTCACCATCAAGGCGGATGGCACCCTGTCCTCCCCCAAGACGGCGGACGCCGGTATCGCGCTGTACGCGATGTTGGCCGTCAGCTCCCTGATGGGCACCGCTGTGGTCAGCAAGAAGCGCCGCAAGGCATAAAGCAATAACGCACAATACCAAACCTTGAGCAGAGGGACGGTTCGGGTCAGTCCCGAACCGTCCCCTTTTTGACAATTTCCAGATTCTGCCTGATTTTCGCCCCGTGGGGGCGCTGAACGGCAGAGCGACTGAAACGAGAGCATGGAGAGCATGGGCAAACGAACAGAAAAAAGCGGTGGCCAGCGCCACTGGGTCTATTACGCGGCGCTGGCCGCGGCGGTCATCGTGCTGGCGGTGGCCGCAGTCATGCTGCTGCGCGGTCGGGGTTCCCCCAAGGAGCTGCGCGGCACGTGGATCTACGACAGCACCACGGAGTACACGTTCGATGGCGAAAAGAGCGGCGCCATGCGCGTGCAGGGCACGGATTACGCATTTACCTACCGTGTCCGCGGCAGCGTGGTGACGCTGACCTTTGAGCACGACGCCATTGAAACGGCCAACTACCGGTTCAAGGTGGACGGCGACACGCTGGTGTTGGCCGGAGAGGAGGGCACCAGCGGCGGCGTTTATCAGCTGCTGCGGCTGCCGGAGGAAGAGTAAGCATCGGGCGAAGCCCGGAGCGACAGAAAAAATCAACACAAAGGGGAGAGTTGTTTGATGAGAAAATGGCGGATAAAAAGCCGGAAGATTCTGGCGACACTGCTGGCAGCGGTCATGCTGCTGGTGATGATCCCCACCACGCTGGTGGATACGGCCGCAGCTGACATGACCTATGTGGAGCAGGACGGCTGGTTTTACTTCTGGGATGAACAGGGCTTAAAGGATATTCTGACTGCAAACGCGGACAGCGAATGGATCCCGATGCGCTTTGCTGCCAGTCAGAGTGAGTTGGATGATAGTACGGGGACGATGACGCTCAATTCGAGTGTGACCATCCCGGCAAAGGCCTATGTCCACATGCGCGACGGCCAGCTAAAAGTTACGGCACTGAGAAAGCTGACGGTGCAGGGCACGCTGGTGACACGGGTCGATAGAGCCGTAACCGGAAGCGTGTCTGTTGAGGGCGATGGCGTGTACTGCAAGTACAGTGACGTGACTGACGGCGTGAGCCTTGTGTCTGAGCTGAAGAAGCTGGGCAATATGGCCGCAGCTGGTGATGTTGCAAAGAATCTTGAGGTAAGCGTCATGGCGGATGTGACCGTTAACGGCGACCTGACAGTTCCTGCCGGCGTATACATGTATCTGGATGAAGGGAAAACTCTGCAGGTAAGCGGAGCGCTGACGGTCGAGAAAGATGCAGCGGTGGGCGATTACGGTGTGTTGAAAGCCGTCTCTGTGAATATCGAGCAGGGCGGTTCCATGTCTTATGGGGAAGGCGCGGAACTGGACTACGGAAGCCAGCTCACAGTGAATGGTGAATTCTATGGATTTGGCACAGTGCGCGGAACGGGCAGCCAGCCCAGCATCGTTATTGGCGGTACCGCTGAGATCGACAACTATGGGGCGGGCAGTATTTCTGCTGACGTGTGGTCGGTGAACGCCGCCGCCACTATCAACAATTATGGCGTGCTGGTGGTTCCGCTGGCGCAGAGAGCCAGTTTGGTCAGTGGTACAAATATCAGCTACAACGCAAAAGATGGGGATAACGGCACTGGCTCTGTGCAGTGCACGGTGCGGCTGACGGATACAGAAGCTGGCAAAGCCGGCGTATTGCAGAATGCCATCAATACTTTTGATACCATTACGGATAAGAAGGACTATGAATTGTTTGCGGTGTCGGTGAGCAATGCGGCGAAAGGGCAGCCGATGCAGCTGACGCTGAATGAGAATGTGACTCTGGACGGCGCGGCGGACTGCCTGTTCCTTACCCAAAACGATTGGCCGGAGGATGAAACGGGCTTTGCCCCCATGTGACTATTGGCGAGGGTGCAGCGCTGACTGTGGCGGCAGGGCGAACCTTATCCGCCAATGTACCGGTGACGGTCAACGGTACGCTGGATATACGAAGCGAAGGGAGCTTTACCTTCGGAACCCCCGGCATTGTCGTGCTTCAGGACGGTATGACCGTTAATGGCACGGTGCTGACAGCGGGATTACTGGAGGTGTCTGGCGATGTCATTGTGGCTGAGGGTGGCGTACTGCATCAGACCATGGGTGGTGTGCGGATCGAAGGAAGTCTGACAGTGAACGGTACGATGACCGTGGATATGGTGGATTTCCAAATCAAGGGAAGTTACACCAAGGGTGCTAATGCCACGGTTACTATTGGAGAGAATGCAAATTTCAGCTATCAGGCTAAGACGACGTTCAACAAGGACGCGATCCTGGCGGCGTTCGCGCAGGAGGACGTCAGCACCGTCACCGTTGAAGTAAACGAGGACGTGACGCTGACGGAGAACCTGACGATTCCCAAGGGCAAGACGTTGGTTATCGACGGATATGGCACCCTGACCATCGCGCCCGGCGTGACGCTGGCACTGGAAGAGTATATCCGGGGTGAGAACGAGGCTCCTCCGACAGGTACCATGGGCGGCAGGATCGAATGCAGCGCACCGTTGGTGATAAAGGGTACGCTGGATGTGAGAGCAGAGGCGTGTCTGAATCCAGGAACCGTTACAGTGGAGAATGGCGGCAAGCTGATCGTGCAGGCAAATGGTGAATACAATTCCTGGTACGGGAGTTTTACCGTAAAGGCCGGCGGCCATGTGACCAACAATGGTTGGATATCCTTCGGCGAGGATAGTGTCATCACAGTAGAGGACGGTTGGGCGGCTGCGTGGACGCAGGGCGAAGGTGCGGAAGCGAACAAAAACGTGGCGGTTCGTTTGGAACAGGGCGACAATGCTGACCAGAAGATACAAAAAGCGCTGGCCGATATCAACGCCAGTACGCTGCCAGACTTCTTCTCTTACACGGTGCCCGTTCACCGCGAGGAGGGCGGGGAGCGTATCGAGTTGACGCAGGATCTGACCATTCCGGCTGGTGTGGAGCTGGCATTTTCCAGCGAGGGCGCGACGACCTATATTGCTGAGGGGGCTGCGCTGACCGTACAGGGTATCCTGTACAGCAACGACCCGTTCACCGTTGACGGCAAACTGACCGTCAGCGCAAACGGATATGCCACTGTGTGGAACAACCTTCTGGTGGGCGGCACGCTGACCATTGACGAGGGCGGCCGGATGTATTGCCAGTATCTGACCGATGAAAACGAGCAGGGCAAGGCCGGTACGATCGTCAATAACGGCTCCCTGTCTGCTGAACAGACCGAACTGAAGCACAACGAAGTGGACATCGGCGGCGGGGACGATGGAAGCAAGGTGGTTCGCAGTCTTGAAGCGCTGAAATCGGCGCTGGCAGAAGGCGGACAGATCAACTATCGCGGCACCGAGCTGACCATCAGCGAGGATCTGACCATCCCGGAGAACGTTAACCTGACCATCAACGTGACCACCTTTACTGTCAACGAGGGCGTGACCCTGACCAACAAGGGCAACGTGACGCTGTACGGCAATGCGTATCTGTACGGAAAGCTGGATGTCAGTAATGAAGGCGGCTACTTCGGGGGCTACGGCCTTGTCAAAGCGGGCGGCGAGGACAACCTCGTCGGGGACGAATATGGCAACCGGCAATTCAACTGGACGGCACGTATTTCCAAAGAGGGCACAAGCGAAACGCTGACGCAGGAGGAGCTGACGGCGGCGGGAGCCAGTACATTGGCGAACAGGATTGAAATAGATCTTGGCAGCCAGACCACGCTGACGCTGGCAGACGGACTGGAGATCAGGGACAAGAATGTGTACATCTGGGGCGCCAATGCCGCGAAGGTCGTGGTGAACGGCACTCTGTCGGTTTGGAATTACCTGAATCTGGATGCGCCCATGACGGTGAACGGCACGGTGAATGTATACGACAGCGTATACGCGAGTAGAGATATCACCGTGAGTACCGGCGGCAAGCTGCATGTGCACAATTATTACAATGAAAGCGAGCACCGCCAGTGGACAGGCAGCGTGGAGTTCGAAAGTAATGCATGGATCGCGCTTCCGGAGGGCGCCGCTTGGGACGATTATGTGACCGTGGACGATGGCTGCCGGTTGGGTGTCAATAGAACTGTCAATGCAGATAATTTGGAGAGCTTCCTGCAAAGCTGCAACGATGGACGGGATTACATAGTCACGCTGCACATGAATCGGCATGAGGGCGAGAGTGTGCCGCTGTATATCGCCACCGGCACCACGCTGACCATTCCTGAAAATGTGGAGCTGACGATATATGATCTGACCGGTAACGGGTATGACACAATTATCATCGGCGCCGCTGATGATAGCGGAAACAAGGGTGAGATCATTGTCAACGGTTCGCTGCGCATCAGTATGCCCGCACAGGTGGACGGTACGCTGGCGATCAACGGCGAAATGCGGGCGGTTAGCGGCGATACGACCACTGTTAATGGCGCGATGACCGTTAACGAGGGCGGCACTGTACAGTTCAGCAGACTTGCCGGCACAGGCACCATTACCAACAACGGTACGCTGACGGCCAATGAGAAGGCGGTGGGTACGGTGATCGGCGGCAGCGGCAAGACCACGATCGGCAACACCCGGCTCGAGGCGTCCAATATGGCGGAGCTGAAGGCGGCGCTGAGCAGTCTGGATGGCTCCGCAGAGTGGCAGACCATCTACCTGTGCCGCAGCGCCATGGATGACGCGGATCCCTATTTCGTCATTGACGGGGACATCACCGTTCCGTCCAACGTGCAGCTGCGTATGGACGAGATGCGATCCAGCAACTTCCGGGGGCTGACTGTGGCGCAGGACGCGAAGCTGACGGTGGCCGGAGCGATCTATAACTGGGCGGAGGACGGCGTGACCGTGAATGGCACGCTGGAAACATTGTACGGCGGGCAGGATGAGAACGGCAATTGGATACCCAATGGCCAGATAGCCGCTTATTCCGTCACTGTGGCATCCACAGGTCACCTTGTTAACGGTGGAAACACGGATGTGAATGACCGCGATGAACAGACCGGCGGAACGCTGGTGGTGGAGGGTGTGCTGGAAAATAGCAACACCGTCAATTGCCGCGATCTGAAGTATAGCGGCACCGAGCTGACCAACAAGGGCAACATCTATGTGCGGCAGCAGCTGAAGATCGCCGAGGGCTGTGCCATTGCAAATGCCGGACAGGTCACCTATGCCGACTGCGATGCGCTGGATAAGATCAACAACAGCGAGAACGCGACTATCCGCTGGGACAAGACGGTGAACACCGTGGAGGAGCTGCGGGCGCTGCTGACGCGGACGGAGAACGGAACGGCCACTCTGGAATTGCGAGAGGACTGCACGCTCAACGAAGAACTGACGGTTCCGGGGAACATAGAGCTGGTATTCGCGGCAGATCATGGACAGACTCCCACGCTCACCGTATCGGAGGGTGTGACGCTGTCTGCGAACGGTCAGCTGAACATTCAGAAGGCTGTGACCCTTGCTGCCAACGGTACGCTGGCGACGTCCAATGACGTGCAGGTGAATGGTGCGCTTCTCATCAGCGAAAGCGGTGTGTGGCGGCAGGAGAACTGGGCAAGTGTCAACAGCGACAGCGCCAGCATTACCATCAACGGTCGGTTGGAGCAGAGCGAGTCCTGGGTCGAGCTGACGAGTAGGTGGAATGGTAAGATCATCTTCGGCGCCAACGCCCACTGGAACGAGGTGGGCACGATCAGCAGCCGCGAAAGCAGCACGGCCATCACCGGCTTTGATACCGGCAAATATAAGCTGAGCACCGATGATGGGATTAACTACTACCTGAAACGCCTGTCCAGCGGCGGCGGTTCCGGCGGCGGTGAGACGAGCGTTACCGGCGATGTGAACGGCGACGGCGTGGTGGATCAGGGCGATCTGGTGGCGCTGGCGCGCTTCATGGCGGGCATTGACGATCTGGAGGACACTACCAGAGCGGACATCAATGGCGACGGCATCTATTCTGCTGCCGACCTGACGGCGCTGGCGCGTATGCTGGAAGCGCAGCAGGGCACGCAGACGGCTGACGCGGACGAAAACGGCGCACCGGTGGACACCGGCGCGGAGCTGAACGCAGATGCGCAGGACACCGTCCAGACGGAGGACGGCGGCGCGCCCGTGGAGCCTGCGCCTGCGGTGGACGATGTGCCGGAAACCGTTGAGGAGCCTGCGACCGATGAGGAGCCTCAGACGGAAGCGGGGGAGCAGGTCGCCTGAGAAAAAACGCATAAGAAGTCGGCAGCGGAGCGGATCCGCGCTCCGCTCCCGGCACTCACGGTATGGCAGAGGAATACAGACAACAGGAGGGTTCGCGATGAAAAAGAGATTCTTTGGCGCGGCGATGGCGCTGCTGATGCTGGCAGCTCTGCTGCCGGCGCAGGCAGTCGGCGCGGCGATATTTACAGTCATCCCCAAAGATGCCACGGTGGTCGTACAGAAAACGATTGCAGCAGGCGTTTATGAAGACGTGCAGACCATTACACCGACAGACGGGAGCTACACTTTTGGTGAATTGGAGCAGAGGGATTATCTGGTTCGCGTGAAAAGAGAAGGCTATGTGACATTTGAGAAGTATTTCTGGACTGCGGATGACGCTCTTCAGAATATGCCGACACCCCTGACACTAGTGCAGGTAGGTGACATTAATGGTGCTTCTTCAGAGGATGGTGCCGTAGACATCACCGATCTGGCCTGCCTGTTCGAGTACCTGTCCACGGGCCATTACTCCGGCGCCATTACCGACTGGCATTACATACAGGCGGTGGCCGATGTGAACGGCGACGGCGAGCAGAACATTCTGGATTATCAGCAGCTGTACGGCATGATAAAGGCGGCTGCGGCGGAGAAGCCGGAGGAAGAAGGGCAGACCACCACCACTCCCTTCAGCGGCAGACTGGTAAAGGCGGGAACCTTCGAGGCGGTCGATGTTCCGTCTGACGCGCAGCTGGCGGTCACAAAGCGACCGTCTAAGCAGGAGACGACGGCCAGCGGCACGGCATTGCGCGGCTATCCGGACAGATTCCAGATAACGGGATTTGCGCCGATGTACGACTGTGACGCATCCGTGGCGGACTATGTGCTGCTTAACGGCTCGGCGGTGAGGGCGTATCTGAGCACCAGCACAGCCTTTGCCAACGGAACGACAGCCATTGCGAGCACGTTGATCAAAGGCGTGGATGTCGATGATGCGACATGCGGCGAGTACACGGAGGACGTGCTGCTTATCAACGGGAAGCGCTACGCTGTGGGCGGTACGGAGGCGGCCATGTGGAATGGCAAGGGCATCCTGTACACGCCGGTGGAGGCGCAGCCCCTTCCGCACAAGCTGGCCAACGATGACGGTACGCCCTGCACAGGCGCAAAGCTGGCCTATGACACCAGCGGAAACGCAACAGCCATTTCCTGCGCGGCGTGCGGAAAGATATTTGGACTGTCCCGGCAGCTTCCGGCCAGCTATTTTGGCCAGGTCGTATAGGTGACGGTGAACGGGACTACCTATTTTGTTTTGGTGTCGCCGGGAACCAGCAGCGGGACGACGACCGGGACGACGACCAGCCCCAAAACAGGCTGACAACGGATGACCAGCGCCCATGAGGGGATCGACCTTGTGGGCGCTTCCCTTTGAACAGATGGAGACGGAGAGACAGCATGGGTGAGAAAAACAAATCAGGTCAGCGCGTACTGCGGGTGCTGCTGTGCGCCGCGCCGTTCATGATGGGGCTGTATTACGAGCTGCTCTGCGCGTTGTTTGCTGTGGCGCTGCTGGTGTGGCTGGCGGTGTACGGCAGGCGGCATGGTCTGACCCTACGGCGGAATATGGCGCTGACAGCGGTGGCAGTGCTGTTCGCCGCCTATTTGGTAACGCCCCTGTGGGCGGCGGATCACGGGCTGGCGGTGTGGGGAATCGCGAAAATATTGCCGCTGCCGCTGCTGGCAGTATGCCTGATGCAGCTGGACGGGGTGCAGCGGCGTGCGCGGCTGGACGATCTGCCGCTGACGGGATGCGCCATGACGGTGCTCTCCTGCGTGATGCAGCTGGTGCCGCCGCTGGCGCCGTATGTCACGGTGAATGGACGGCTGGCGGGGCTTTTCCAGTATCCCAACACCTTTGCCTGCTTCCTGCTGCTGGGGCTTGAGGTGCTGATCTTCCGAGAGGACACGCCCGCATGGAAGCGGATCGTGCAGACGGCGCTCCTGACGCTGGGTATCCTGCTGGCGGGCAGTCGGGCGGTGTTTCTGTTGGCCGTCCCGGCGGTGACGGTGTGCCTTGTGTGCCGGAAGCGTGGGCGCGTGTGGGCGGAGACACTGGGCGGGCTGGCGGCCG